>Ga0160420_100706_pt1 | contig 11623 bp, 16 predicted proteins | sample CelAP2metagpilot_FD_108197 | JGI IMG/M metagenome (GOLD analysis project Ga0160420, IMG submission 108197) | Phycosphere-associated microbial communities from algal ponds in Kailua-Kona, Hawaii, USA - Cellana AP2-5-5 metagenome pilot | ecosystem: Engineered > Artificial ecosystem > Aquaculture >... | reverse complement strand
CTCCCTCCCTCCCTCCCTCCCTCCCTACATGTGTCGCATGCCACCACTTCACCACTGTCCCCACGCGCCATGAGTACCCTGTGTGTGTACGTCCTCGTCCCAATCAATTTCCCGGTAAAAAAAAGAACGAATCTCCTTTTTATGCTTCCTTCTTTCTTTCCTACCTTCCCCACCTCCCTCCTTCCCTCTGTTTTCCTCACCTTCGTAGATCGCATCGGTCACATCAGCACCCACCCACACGCCGTACCCTAGCCGGCCCCTGGGGATTGTGATATAATGGGAAGGCAGTGTGGGTGTCGAGGCGCAGGGCGCTCCCAAAAGACAAGAAAAAGAATAGATAAAAGAAGATTAAAATAGGCGACGCGAGGCGGGATGAGGAACGGGATGAAGTGACGGCTCGCTTTCGATTAGAGTTAAAATACACGCATTGAATGCACGGATCGATGAACATATCGCCTTCATCCTCCTCCTCCTCCTCCTCCTCCTCCTCATCATCATCATCATCCCCATCATCCATGTCTGCACCTGGGCAGGTATTTGACAGCGCGTGTGAATAATAAAGTACTCAAGGATTCTGCCTTCTAAACCTCAATAAAGACGAAATGCCCGCACGAATTTAAAATAAATGTTAGATCGATCGTAGTTATTCAATCGTTGACGGAGCATTGCCTGTGGATTAACCTACCGTCGCGAAAGCACGGTCTGAAGCACCAAAGGAGGGGAGGAGGGACGATGCGTCTTCTCAATCTGAAGGAAAAAAGGGTCCATGCCCACGCGAACAGTGAGAGAGGGAGCGAGGGTAAAGGCCTGCATGCCTTCGCCGGCGTTTTGCTCTGTGTACGTTCTTGTGTCCTGGATAAGTAGAGAGGGCCGCATTAAGAGGGCATCAGCAGTAGCGCGAAGGGGGAGGATTGAAGGACATGGGGAGAGAATCAAAAGGGCTGTATGCCTGACCTGAACTTACCCCTCGTTCGACCTCAGCAGCCATTGCGGATGGTGTTGTAAGAAAAGAGAAGTTGATAGACAAGAAGAGAGGGAGCAAGGCGACGTAAGACCAAAGTTCTCCCGCCGCCCCTCTACGTTGACATCTACTTCTTCTTCTTCCACCGCATGTGCCGCAACAAACGCTGCTGTGACTCCTGGTGCTCCTAATATTATGGCTGCAGCTGCCAGTCAGAGCCATTTTGCCCTGGGAAAAACGCCAGCCTAAATATATGTAGGTGTCTATGTGTCTATGAGTCTATGAGTGTGTGTGGTGAAAACGATTTCAAAAGATGGTGAGCGGTTCATTGCACTTTCGCAGGGACGCAACAAAAAGGATGCAGCAGCACTTATGCACCAGGACATTCAACTATCAATCCGCATGAAGGACCAACGTCGAGTACCAATCAGAGGCTCAGTTCCCGGGGCAAGCAAGGGGGCACGGGTCATTTCGACGACATACTTCTGCATCGTCATTCGCGCCGTGACAAACGCCGCCCCTTTACCCTTTACCTTTTTGGGATGCAATAAGGTTACGTCAACCAGCACAGGCACAAGGCAATATACGTGCTTGGAAATACACTTCATGTTTCGCACACCACTGGGGTATCACATAGACTCATTTTGATGCATAATCCAAGAGCGAGCTCGCTGATTATTTCCTCATCCTTTTTTGTGGCGGCAAAATTGGAAGTGTTAAGCAGATTCAGGGGGGTCTTTTGCTTGTTGGAGCGACTAAGAGAAGGGGAGAGGAAGTCGACATCGGAGGATTTGTTTCACAAGCAAGAAAAAGAGGGGAAACGATAGAGAAGGAAGGATATATTATCGATGAATGATATTCGCCTTGATACCCGCGTACTTCGCTCATAGCTTCGTGTTAAAAAAAAAAGGAACCTAGCTATGAAACACTCGACAACGCATTGCGTGCCAGAAAGGAAAGGAAAGCGCACGAATATATGCACGCACCTATGCTTTTTTGAATCAACGCCGGGCGAATGCATCAATCTGTGTCTTCTTGAGGCTCTTACTTTCCATTTTTTCTTTTTTTCTACCTTCTCCCTCATCCCTCCTTGTCTTGTTATTTGCCCCTGCCTCATCTATTGCAACTCAACCGAAAATCCAAACCGTACGTGCAGGATACAAGAGAAATTATGGTGACCATTCCCAACTTCTCTTGCTCCTGCTCTCACTCTCTCTACTTGTCGCTCGCTTTTGTCTCTCTCAAGACACACACTCACACGCACACACACATAGACATAAATCAAAAAGGGTTGATTAATTGGTGGTGAGGAATGGGGGGGTAAAACAGGGAACGGGGGGGGGGGGGGCTATTCTTATCAAGGGAGTATTATCGGATGTATGGCTTGTCGTGAAGAGCCGTGAGTGGAAGACGGACGGGTGATGTTAAGGGAAGAATAGCTTATGAGAAGAAAGGAAAACAAGGGAGATCTCTCTTCCTCGCTGGATTACCCCCTTCCTTTTCTCGGCGCTGTATTTCTCCCTACTCTTCCCCTCTCCTCTCCGTCCCATCTTTTTTACCTTCCCGTCACTCATTTTGTCTCTCTTCTCCTCCTCCTCCTCCTCCGCCTCCTCAACCTTTTCCTCCTTCCTTCTCATTCTTCTCCTCTCCTCCTCATTCCCTCCTCGATCCCCCTATTCATCTTAATTTCGATCTCTTTCCCTCTCTATCTCTTTCGACCTCCTCTGCCCTCTTCCTCTCTCTCTCTCTTACGTACTCAAATGCGGTATCTTCAAATCATTCTTTTCCTAAATTAATTGATTATGCCAGCTGGCGCTTGCTCGTGGTGGTGGTCTTGGTGGTGGTGGTGCTCCTGTCTTCTTCACTAGTTCTGTCGGGACGATATCTCTTTTACCGACCATCCTCCCTCCTCTCCCTCCTCTTGCTGTGCTCTGCTGCTGCTGCTGCTGCTGCTGCGGCTGGCATGTTTACAGGATAAAGGGAGACTGAAACAAGAGGGGAAAAGAGAGGGACCGGCGTCGCTAGATCCTTACTTCTCTCTCCTTCGCTTCACCCTCCTCCTCCACCATCACTTACGAACCCCACGCATGAATTGACTGATACCATGATGTAATAAAACCCGTCCTCCTCCCCCCCCCCTCTTTCTCCTCCTCCTCCTCTCGTGCCTGCGGCAAGCTTAAACCACTCGGTTGTCCTCCCTCACTTCGATGGTGCGGTTGTTGAGGGTGGTGCCATTAAGAGAGTCCTGCGCCCGTTGAGCCTCAGCCACCGTTCCAAAGCGGACCTGATGAGGAGGGAAGGAAGGAGGGACAGAGGGAGAGAGGGAGGGCAGATGAGCGTGTGCAGAAGGGAGAAGGGAGGGAGGGAGGGAGGGAAGAAGGGAAGGTGGGGGGGGGGCGTACCGTTCCAAAGCCCCGGGAGCGGCCGTCGGCATCATAGGCTACCTCAGCACGCTGGACGTCAAAGCCCTTGAAGTGGTCTTTAAGGCCCTGCCAGGTGATCTACAGACAAAGGGAGGGAGGGAACGAGGGAGGTTGGAGGGAGGGCAGTCAGAAGGACGTCTGGATCGACGGGAGCAGCCTCAGACAAGCATTAGACACTCTCACCATCCCTCCTCCCCTCAACTACCCTTACCCTCCCCTCTTTCCTCCCTCCTCCTCACCTCAAAGTCCAGGTTTCCGACATAGAGCTGCCTTCCCGCCGCGGACGGAGGCCCTCCTCCCCCTCCTCCTCGCATGGCCGCCCCCTGGCCCATATTGGCGTGGAAGCCGCCGCCGACGGGGCCGCCGACCTGGAGCAGGGAGGGAGGGAGGGAGGGAGGGAGGGAGGGGCTTACCTTCTTGTCTTCCCGGTCCTCGCGCACAAAGATGAGCCGGCCTTTGAGGTCCGTATTGTTCAACTGAAGAGGGAAGGGACGGAGGAAAGGAGGGAGGAAAGGAAGGAAGGGAAGGGAAGCAGGAAGGAAAGAAAGGAAGGGAGAGGTCCTCGTGAGTGCGGGGTTCTAATGTGCTGGCGTATCTTTGTTTCTGGATCTCCCTCCCTCCCTCCCTCCCTCCCTCCCTCCCTCCCTACCTCCCGAATGGCCCGCATGGCGCCATGGGGGTTGTCGTACTCGACAATGCCACAGCCTTTGGACCGTCCGTCATGGTCCTCCAACACGTCCGCGTGCACCACGTTCCCCACCTGGACAAGGGAGGGAGGGAGGGAGGGAGGGAGGGAGGGAGGGAGGGAGGGAGGGAAGGAGGTGAGTCAAGAGTACATGGGCAGACTTTCCATAGGCCCTTGCTTGTCCTCTCTCTCCCTCCCTCCATCCTCCCTCTTCCTTCCCTCTTCCTTCCCACGCTACCTCCCTCGCTACCTCCCTCGATCCCTGCCTCCCTCGCTGCCTCCCTCGCTCTCTCTCTTTCTCCCTACCTTGCGCATGTGGTCCTTGAGGTCTTGCCACGCCACCTCATACGACAGGTTGCCGACATACACACGCACACCCACCCCTCCCGGGGCTCCTCCGCCCCGCCCTCCGCCGCGACCTCCCGCGCCCGCCGTGGGGGGGAAGGGCCCCGCGCCGGGATATTGCGGAGGAGGGGCGTGATGGTGCACCACGGGGTGATGGACGACATGATGGCCCGCGTGAGGATGATACACCACTTGCTGCTGCTGGTGATGGGGAGGGAAGGAAGGAGGGAGGGAGGGAGGGAGAGAGGGTGGGTTTCCTTTCTGGACGGCTTTTTTTTTTTTTTTTTTGACGAGCGGGCAGGACCCGAGGAACGAGGAAAGGGAGGGAGGGAGGGAGGGAGGGAAGGAGGGAGGGAGGAAGGAAAAAAAGGCTCACCTGGTGGTGGTGGTGCTGCTGGTACATGTGCTGGTGCCCCCCCCCCCCGCCTCGTCCTCCTCCTCCTCCCTCGCCCGCGGCGCCGCTCTCTCGGTCCTCCCGGACAAAAATGGGCCGGCCGTTGAGGGTGGTGTTGTGCAGACGCTCGATGGCAGCTGCCGCCTAAGAGAAGGAGGGAGGGAGGGAGGGAGGGAGGGAGGGAGGGAGGTGTGAGGGATTGTGTCAATGGATTATGACAGTTCAGTTCATGTAAGACGGCCCATGTTTTCCCCTCCCTCCCTCCCTCTCTCCCTCCCTCCCTCCCTCACCTCCTCCGGGGAGTTGTACTCCACAATGCCACAGCCCTTGGACCGCCCCGAGGGCTCCGTCAGCACCTCGCAGTACGACGCTGAGGGAGGGGGGGAGGGAGGAAGGGAGGGAGGGAAGGAAATGAATAGAAAGGTTCTTTCTTTCCTCGACGATCCAGAAAACGAAATTGGTATGATTTCATGCATGCTCACTAACATTTATCCCCATACCCTCCTTCCATCCATCCCTCCCTCCCTCCCTCCCTCCCTCCCTTACTCACTCTCCCCCACTTCCGCCATGTGGGCACGGAGCTGTTCCCGGTCCACATTCCACGACAAGTTCCCTACATAGACACGCTGTGCTTGACGGGCAGGATCCAGCTTCTGCGGCTCCTCCCCTGCCGGTCCCATGGCAGCACCGGCCTCGCGATCCTCCCGAAGGAAGATCTGACGGCCTGGGAAGGGAAGAGGGAGGGAGGGAGGGAAGGAGGGCAGGAGGGTGAGATGGAGAAGAGCGATGGGGTAATAAGACGAAGAAAGGAAGGGAGGGAGGGAGGGAGGGAGGGAGGGGTACGTACCATCAAGGTCCGTGTTGTTAAGGGTGGCGATGGCCTGACGAGCCTGGGCGGGAGTCTTAAATTCAACCAACCCACAGCCCTTGGAGCGACCCGTCGCATCCAGAAGGACGTCAGCGCGGATGACTGAAGGAAGCAAGGAAAGGGGGCGGGCGGGAGGGAGGGAGGGATAAGACTTTCTTTCTACCTCGGAACTGCGCTTGTCAGGACGACACCCTCCCCTCTATCCCTACGCCTATCTCTCCCCCCACCCCCTTTCCTTCCCTTCTCATCTCCTTATCCTTCCCTCTATCCACCTCCTCTTTCCATGCCTTCTCTTCCCTTCCCTTCCCTTCCCTTCCCTTCCCTTCCCTTCCCATCTCCTCACCCTCTCCGACGGTCTTCATGTGGTCCTTGAGCCCCTGCCACGCCGTACTCCAGGACAAGTTCCCCACGTATACTCGACGGTTGTTCGGATTCACGGGCGCGGCCCCCTCGGCGGTGCCAGCTTCATTGTTGTCTTCTGTGGATGGAGGGAGGACGAGGTGGGCGGGTGAGTGAGTGAGTGGGGGGGATGTATTTGACAACAAGAAGGCTGACCCTATAACTCCGACGCCTGCCCAGCACGCCGCTGTTCCCCACCGCAATATTCTGTCCCCCAGCCAATCCTTGTAAATCACCACCAGACAGACGCCTTTAAATAGACGCTTCCCACTCGGGTGACATGTCGCATCCATCTCATTTCCACAAAGTGGCGGAGTTTACGTAGCCCTCCTCCTGAAATGAAGGGAGGAGAATCCCTGTTCTTATTAACTCCCCTCCCTTCCCTCCTTTCCCTTCTTCGCCCGTACGTACCAATCATGCTTTCGATGGGCATATCAAGAGCGTCTTCTGTTCCTTGAAGCAACGATGCCATCTACTTGTGTAGCTGGTAAAGAGGTGGTGTGTGGTGGGGCTGCTGCTGTTCTGCTGCTGCCTTTTTTTCCTTCCTTTATTCTTTCTCCTTCGCCGCCTTTAAGACAACAAAGTTCAGAATAAATCTACCGGCTCCTCCCAACTGCTTGGAACGTCCTGTACTTGCGTGGGTGTGGTGTGGGTATATAGAGGTGAATGGTTGGCCGGCCAGTCATCGACGAAGGTATCTACTGTATTGGCCATCATCATCGGCAGTCCACCGGCCGCTTCGGAGGCCACCCAGCCACAATGGCGTGTCCTGTCCCTCCCTCCGCCCCCGTGTTCATGAAATTCACGCACGATGCCCTACGAAATTGCGGCTGGTTGGTGGTGCCGTGGGAAGCTTGTGGTGGCCCACCACGTGACCGGGAGAAAAGAAAGAAGAACGACAACAGCCCTCCTCTAAAAGAAGCTTCGTTCCCAGCCGCACACAGTGGGAGGTGGGGTTGCTACAAAAGGTAGTGCGCACATCCCTTCATGCCATGCCACCGGCCGATCAAGAATTCCGTACCACTGGGGGTGGCGTGATAGAGGGCGAACGAAACATGAATATGACAATTGTGCCTGGCTACCACGCAGAGCGATTGGCCTTGCCGGACATGGGATGGAACGAGGCACTCCTCCAACGAGTGGGCAGCGGCGATGATATGCCATCACTGTATCTTTTTTTTTTCCTTCTTCCCGAGAAGTTCTGGCCGACCAGTGTTAGGAAAGAGTTCCTCTTTTTACTGAAGTACTAACAACATACAGCAGCATGACCTTGTAAGCCTTGAACCTTTGTCATCATTCATACGCTATTAGGAGGGACAGTATGAGAGTTTACTGGGAGCCAGCTCCCAAAACTCTCCCATTGGCATGTATATCCGAGGAGGAACACCGAAAACGCCGTGATAAGACAGCACCCAAAGTCTTAAAAAATTTTAAGGAAAAAAAAACACCTGTTTACCTCGCGACAAGAAAACTCGAGGTAGCTCTTGAACAATTAGAAGAGTTGAACAGGGGGGGGATATTGTGTCCTTTCCTTATTTTCCGACAAAAGAGGAGGAGGAGGAGGAGGAGGAGGAGGAGAGAGAGGGGGAGAACGGTGGTGCCATATCACTTTTACGAGGTGCTGAAGGACAGGCTTTAGGGTTTGCTTTTATAAAAACAATTGAAAAGTTCATTGTGTCTTGTAGCGGGTACTTGCATTTCGCAAATATGTTGCTTGGAGACAAAAGCATTGCGCTTTTTACATCGGGCTTGGAGGATAGAGGAAACGGGGCGACGATGTGGATGCACTTTTTTGAAAGCGTGGAAGCAGCAACAGACAGCAGCAGTGTTGTAAAAAGATGAGGGATTGTCGGATGAGGGTAAAGAGCTTGCACTTGCCAGTTGGCCAATATACCGCCGATATGAGAAGAAGCATGGACTGCTGTTGCCGCGTCCGAAAGACAGCATCAACAACAGAAGCAATTAAAGTAGATGGAGGTAGATTGGATGCTAGCAAAAGAAAATAAGAAAAATAATTGGATGTGTCCCTATAACCACTCCCCAAAAAAACAGAAATGTATATATATATGTGTGTGTATGTATAAAAATATATACATTTTTTTTCCCCCACATTTTATGACATCACAACTCACCTATACGTAGATTTGTTGCTGAATTACTCTTTGAATGTCTCGACATTATACACTTAAGCTGTCTTTGACAAATTCCGTCATCTCCGGCGGAAACATACTCTCGTACCGCGTATACTATGCCCTACACCTCTCATCCGCCTCCAATGCCGCCCTCATCGGCGCACAATCCTGCTTTGTATCCTTCGACTGCGTTATATGATTCGCATATGGCTCACTTCTGGGATCTGATACCGAGAAAATTTCGAGTGGTGGTGACTGTAGCTCCATCATCTCCCTCGCTATACCTCTTGCGTCCACCACCCCTCCTTGCACCTTCCGCATCCTTGCCATCGCCTCCACCACTTCCGTCATACCCTCGATGGAATGGAGCGCAGAAGAATGCATGTGTAATGCATTCTCAGGCCCCGCAGCTTCTGCAAGGTTGAAGATTCTCCATTCATCCTACGCCATGGTATGGTCTGAACGCAAGGCCTGATTGAGATCCTTGAAGAATATCACAGCAAACATTTTGGCTTGTGGGCAAACCATGTCATACGGGTCGCGGTGGGCCACCAAGAAGAAATCGGCGCTCTTGTGATAAGTCTGATTCGGCGTGTGAACTTTATACATCATGCTCACCGAGCCCTGGGCTTTGGAGACGACGTCCCGGATTACGACATGGGCATCGATACCCGTCACGTCCTCCTCCAGCCCCGAAACGGAATTACGGTTCCACCCGCTATGTCAAAATCCGAGCAAGGTTGACAGCAACCCGTCGAGACAGTGCACGAGTTGACCAAACAAGCGATAATAAGAGGGGCGACTAAACGTGGCAAGGGAGGGTCGACGAAGTCGAGGGAGGAGGACTGAGAGCTGGAGGAGGCATCGGCAGCCAAGGAAAGCGCAGCCGGCACGGCAACGTCGTGTTCTGCCACCGCCACCATAGGAACAGGATGAGGTGTCTCACACAACATAATGACAACAAACTGGGTGACCAAACCTAGCAAGACCAATTCCAAGCAGGACGAGGAGGCCTTGACGGGCCTGCTCTCGAGGCGATGCAATGTGGTGCCTGTGTGTGATGTGCGTCGCCTGTCGCGGGGTATTTAGTGGTCGATAGACGTAAGCAAGGTCAATCGGAAGGGACAAAAATCATAATGTTTGAACGGTATACGAGGCAAGCGAGGCATACCAACACATAAACCGAAGCATGGTAACCCCGAATACCGGACGTTGTCGCTTGAGCAGCGCTTGAGCGATCAGAAACACCTTCAGTGTCTCACCAAGGTGGCTGGACCTTTATGTGGTCACAGAGATGGTCCCTTTCCCCCAGAGAGATAAGCAAAAAGAAGAAAACGAGTGACTGGAGAACGAACTCACACTTCTTGCGTGGAGCTGTGTGGAGATGAAGACGTTGTTTTGGGTGAGCTGTGGGGAGGTTGGCGAACAGGTTATCGTCAGGATGGGCCAGGTCGTCCCAGGTCGAAGTCAGGCTGAAGCCAGTCTGAGCTAAGGAGGTCGTTTTCCAGCCTGATTTTCAGGTCGTGCTCCAGAATGTCACAGGATGCCTAATACTTATATAACTTGAGCTAGCTATGCTCCGAAATTTAGTCCGTGGTCAGCCTGTCACCAGCGGCCCCGCCGGCGATTTTGCAGTATTGACGACGAAAAGGCGGGTGAAACATCTTGCGATCGATTTCTACGTGCTCATTTATTATTTAAACCATTTTAACACCCAAAAAAGGACCATATTGAAAAAGTAGTCGAATTTAAACCATAGGAAGCGCCACCTGGGCCAGTTCCTTACGTTTTTGTTTTTATTCATTTTTCCCTCCTCCTTTTCCCCTTTCCAAAGTCACTCATTACCTCTCCTCGGATGTTCGGATGAAATTGTTCATCGGGCATCGCAAGCCCCAGAGGACGAGAGAGCGTCTTAACACAAACCCGAAGGTGGGGAGATGGAGGACAAAGACACCGTTCAAGCACGAGGAAAAAGTCATATGTAAAAGGGTATCCAGCAGTAACCATCATGTCCTCCCTCCCTCCGCTCCCCCCTTCCTCCATCCCTCATTCTTTAGCCATACAAAATTCTTGCTCGTAATCTCTTTTATCCATTTTGCTTTCCTTCATCTGCTCTACCCTTTCCCTCCTGCCATCCTCGTCTATTAAAATGCATTGCTATTCCAGAGAATGCCTCCTCCTCCTCCTTCCCCTCCTACCCCTTTTCCTCTTCTCTCCTCTTCCTCCTCCTCCTCCTCTTCCTCCTCCTCCTCCTCCTCCTTTTCTCTCTTTTTCTTTAATCGAATGAGCATGACTACGCCACCGTGAAAAAGCAAGGCCACCTGCCATTCAATCACTTGACGACACTTCCTCCCTCCGTCCCTCCCTCCCTACGTCCGTTCATTTTCTACTCAGACCTAAGGCTTGGTTATCCTGTCGAGGACCATGTGAACAAATAGAGTAGTAGAGAAGTCCCATGAGCAAGGGTCGAATGAATCACTCTCACATCCCTCGAACCACACCTCCCTCCCTCCCTCCCTCCCTCCCTCCCTACCATGCTGGAAGAAAGCCCCCTTGCCCAGGTTGAAGTCTGTGAGTTTCTCGATAATGTCGTCTTTCTCCTTCTGAAGCTCCTTGATCAGGTCCTGGGGAAGGGAGGGAGGGAGGGAGGGATGGTTCGAGGGATGTGAGAGTGATTCATTCGATCCTTGATGGGAGGGAGGGGAAGGTGAGTCGGAGGGAGATCAACGGGAGGAAGGACGAGGTAGACAGATGGAAAACACAAACAAGACAGAAAGACATATCCACGCGATTACATCACGCATAAATAGAAATATAAGGAGGTACAAACGCATGCGTTTCTACATAGATACAAACACACATCATTCCCACATTCACAGACGAGGGTGCGAGCCATCTGCCCCTCCCTCCTTCCCTCCCTCCTTCCCTCCCTCCCTCCCTCCCTACCTTGATAGAGAGCATGCCCACCACCTCCTTCTTCTCATCATCCACCACGGGCAAATGTCGAATGTCCTTCGCTAGCATCTTCTTCATGCACGTGGCGATCCTGAAGGAGAATAGAGGGAGGGAGGGAAGGAGGGAGAGAGTGACATACACAACATGGAAGAGATAGCTCGAGTGAGCAAAGAACCTGCTTCAAGGTTGAGATCCGCCCAGCCTTTCCTCCCTCCCTCCCTCCCTCCCTCCCTACGTGTCTGTCGTCTTGGCCACAACAATGTTGCTCCCGCGGGTGCAGATTTCCCCCACCGTGGTGCTCTTGGAGGACCGACCCAATAAGGCGATCTACATGGCAGGGAGGGAGGGAGGGAGGGAGGGAGGGGGAGATGTGAGGCGGGATCGCTACATGCCTGCCCACCCCTTCCTTTCTCCGACCTCTCTCTGCTCTTCCTCTCGCGTTCCTCCCTGTTTTCCTCCTT
>Ga0160420_100705_pt1 | contig 11634 bp, 17 predicted proteins | sample CelAP2metagpilot_FD_108197 | JGI IMG/M metagenome (GOLD analysis project Ga0160420, IMG submission 108197) | Phycosphere-associated microbial communities from algal ponds in Kailua-Kona, Hawaii, USA - Cellana AP2-5-5 metagenome pilot | ecosystem: Engineered > Artificial ecosystem > Aquaculture >... | reverse complement strand
GCCCCCCCGCCCTCCCACCGCCCAGCCTTCGCCCCTTCCGCATGCCCCTCCTCCCCCCACACCCTATCCCGCCCTCCCTCCCGTCCTTCCTGCCCCCCCCAGATCGACTGCCGACGCGCCCTCATCATGCAATATTTCGGGGAAGCCTTTGACCCCTCCCGATGCCACAAGACGTGCGACAACTGCCAAAACGACGCTGCCGTTGTCATGCACGACCTCACGCCTCTGGCCCAGGACACCATTAGGTGAATGCCCCCCCCCCTCCCTCCCTCCCTCCCTCCCTCCCTCCCTCCCGCCCCCTCTCTCTATTCTTCTCGTACCTGCTTTCTGTCGTTGGCCGTCGAGACGGCTTTGTCTCACCCCCCCTTTCCCTCCCTCCAGGCTGGTGGACTCAATGGTGGGCATGCAGTTCACGCTCTGCCAGCTCGCCTCCATGATCCGAGGCGAGAATATCGCCTGGGCCCGTCGGAATGGCGCCGATCAGGTAGGGAGGGAGGGAGGGAGGGAGGGAGGGAGGAGGAAGGGTGCGCACTACTTGATATCTTTCAGGTCACTTGACGGCATCTCCTTGTGCATTCCACTGCTCTGCCTCATCCCTCCCTCCCTCCCTCCCTCCCTCCCTAGATGGAGTTCTTTGGCTGCGGGCGGGCGCATGCCAAGGGCGAGGTGGAGCGCTTGACGCAGCGCATGGTCCTCGACCATTACCTCGAGGAGGAGATGGTGGAACTCTCCAGCGGCTTCCCAGCCAATTACGTCAAGGTACGTCTTTCCTCCCTCCCTCCCTCCCTCCCTCCCTTCTTCCCTCCTGTTCGCACACTCAGTCATTGACGTCAGAATGCTTTTGGTGCCGTCCTCCTTCCCTCCCTTCCTCTTCCCTACTTTCTTGCACACTTTCTATCATGTTCACACCGTGCTCGTCCTCCTTCCTCTCTACCCTTCCTCCCTCCCTTCCTCCCTCCCTGCCTCCCTCCCTGCCTCCCTACCAAGCTGGGCCCCGACGCAGAATTTCTCATGAACGATCCGAGCCGCCGCTTGCTTCTCCACACCCGAGACAGCCGGCGGAAAAAGGCAGTGAGGGAGGAAGGGGGGGAGGGAGGGAGGGAGGAGATGAAAATGAAACCTGCGGCCACTACGAAAAGGAAGAAGCAGAGCCAAGCAGCCAGGGCAAGGGCGGCGGATGATGCTGCCACTGCTGCTGCTACTACGACTGCTGGCATGGACCCGCGGGGAAAAAAGAGAGTGCTCAAGCCCCGCCAGCAGCTAAAGGAGAGGGAAGGGAAGGAGGGAGGGAGGGGGGGAGAGAGGGGGGAGGAGGACGTAATCACGGAGATTCTGGACTTGTCTGGGTCGATGGAGGGGGGAGGAAGGGAGGGAGGGCGGAGGTCGGTGGAGGAGGTTGAAGATGACTCGGAGGAGGAAGAGGAGGAAGAGGAGGAGGAGGAGGAGGGGGAGGAGGAGGGGGAGGAAGGGAGCGTCGATGAGGATGAGCTTCCCTTGTCGATGCTGATGCCGTCTAAGCGGAAGAGCGGGGGGTCCCAGGACAAGGTAAGAAGGGAGGGAGGGGGGGAGGGGTGATGGGGTTTGTAAGAAGTGAGGACATTTCATTCCCTGTTCCTCCCTTCCTCCCTCCCGCCCTACCCCCCCCCCTCCCCAGACCACCACCACCACCACCACCGCCAGCAAAAAGAAGAAGAAGCCACAGCGGGCGCTGCGTCAGTCGGCGGACTTGTGTACGCTGTGGCGGATCAGTCGCCTGGACGCGAAGATGCTGGAGCTGGCTTTAGAGGACTGGCGGGAGAAGTACATGGAGGCCGAGGGTTTGACCAACTCCTACCGCGTGCTCAATGCCACACAGATCACACAGCTCGGGGCCTTGTGTCCGCTGACGCTGGCAGACCTGGCCGTTATTGAGGGCTTTGGAAGTGCGTGGAGGAGGGAGGAGGGAGGGATTACGGAAGGGAGAAAGGGAGGGATGGAAGGAAGGAAGGAGGGACATGCTGCAGATGCAATATTTCTCCTTGTCCTCGGTACTAGCATTCCTCATTCCTGTCTTCCCTCCCTCCCTCCTTCCTTGCAGAGGAAGGGAAGGTGCAGCGCATGGGTCGGCCCATCCTGGACGTCATCCACCGCTTCCTGAAGGATGTAGGGAGGGAGGGAGGGAGGGAGGGAGGGAGGGAGGGAGCGAGGGAGGGAGCGAGAGGACTTTGCATTCAAGGGGAGGGGAGAAGGAAAGGAGGAAGGGAGGGAGGAAGGGAGGGAGCGAACATGAAGGAGTAGAAGAAAAGAGAGAAATAAATGGTGGCCTGCTTGCATGCACGTGTGTCTCACCCCTCCTTCCCTCCCTCCCTCCCTCCCTCCCTTACCTAACAGCGCAATCTGACGGTCAAGGATGTTGACCTCGTGGCTCTGGCCAACAACGGGAAGGAGGGAGGGGGGGAGGGAGGGAAGGAGGGAGGGGTCTTCGATCGCTATGCGCAAGGCGACGACTACCACGTCGAGGTCTTGGCGAGCCAGCCGTCGCCGCTGCCGAGGGAGGGAGGGAGGGAATGGGGAAAGCAGCAGGAGCAGGAGCAGCAGCAGAAGGACAAGGACGAGGAGGAAGGAGGGAGAGGAAGTGGGAGAGGGAGCTCAGGTATGGTATTAGGGGAAGGCAGGCTCGGTTTCTTTTCGCCTCTTCCTCACTCTCTCTCTCTCTCTCTCTCTCTCTCTCCCTCTCTCTCCCACTCTCACTCTCTCACTCTCTCGCTCTCTCACTGTATCACACGCACACCCACACGACTCGATCTATTTCCCCATCATCCTATTTCTTACCCTGTCACTCTTCATGACTGACCACCATCTCCACCACTCTCTCTCTTCCTCCTCTTTTCCAAAAATTCCCTCTACCCCTCCTGGCTCAGGCGGCGGAGACTTCAGCTACGGCGATGATGACGTGGATTTGGATCTGTTGCTGGCCGCAGCCGATGCGGCAGAGCGAGGAGTGGGGGGAGGAAGGGGTGGAAGAGAGGCTGCAGAGGGAGGAGAGAAGATATCACATCATTTTCTCGCACAGCAGCAGCAGCAGCAGCAGCAGCAGCAGCAGCGGACGAGAGTGGATTGGGAAGAGGAGGAGGAGGGGGTGGGAGGGATGGGAGGAATTATGGATGAAGACTTCTACACTGGTGGTATGGACAAGGAAAAGGGAGGGAGAAAGAGAGGGGTGGAGGAGGAGGAAGAGGAAGCAGAGGGATGGCAGCCCTTGTATGAGGATGGAAAGTACAAAATGCTGTACAGGGAGGGGGAGGGAGGGAAGAGAGGGGGAGAGCGATGTAGATAGATAGAGATATGTGTGTAAATGGTAGCGTGGAAGTGGATGAGAAAAGAAGAAGCTGATAAGGAACAACAATGAGCCATGTATATATGTACATATATATATATATATATATATATATACGTATGTACATATACATGTATGTATGTATGTGGGTGTTTCCGAGTCTGGGTCGTTTGTTCTTCTTTTGTCTTACTATTCTTCTTGTAGTAGTAATCATTTTAATAATTATTATAATAGAAATTGTAATAAATGAGTATAATGATTTTTGTCGGTATCTGTATTTTTATAATAACTGTTGTTATTACTCCTTTTCCTCCTCGCTGTCTACATCCCTTCCGGTGTGTCGCGTCTCCCAAGCGAGTGCGGGAAGAAGGAGGTGGCGGGGTCTATCAACTCCTTTCTCCCTCCCTTCCCTCCCTCCTCCCTCTTCTGCTGGCACGCATTCCTCTCCAAGAAATGTGAAGGGTGGACAGTGTCAGTTCCTTCCCTCCCTCCACCCCCTCCTTTATTTTCCGCCTCCTTTTTCCTCCGCTATTCCTCCTTCCCCCTCTCCTCTCCCCCATTTTCTCCGTCATAATCATTTCCTTCTCCAGCTTCTATTCCTCGTCCTCCTTCTTCTCATCAGGGGTTGAGATGGTGTCTCCATGACTACTGCTGTCACTGCCACTACTACTAATACTACTACTACTACTACTACCACTATTACTGCTGGTGTTGCTGTAGCAATGCTCCTTTGAATGGCAACCCATCTTTAGAAATCCCAGCCTCTTTAAAGAGGCTGGGATTTCTCCCTCTTTTTTGAATTTCTTTTTTTTAACTCTTTATACTCACTCCCACCCCCTCGTAACATAGATTAAACAGGGAAAGTCTGCCTTATCTTTCCATAGTCGTTTCTGGTGCGTGCCCTTTGCTTGACAACAGTGGCTGATAACAATGTCGTTATTGGTTGGTTAGTCTGTCAAGCAGGCTTCTGTCGTCGGTGAGAAAATATGACAAGGGAAAAAGACGTAACGATAGACACATGTAGAAGCTGGAAGACATGCAAACACACACACACATACACACACACACACACGCACACACGCACACACACACACACAGACACACACACACGTACACCCATTCTTTCTGTCTCTCTGTCTCTCTGTTGTTCTCTCTGTCGCTTTACCTCCCTGTCGCTCTGTCTCTCTCTTCCTTTGTCTTTCTATGTATCTCTATTTCTTTCTCGCTCATTCTCCCACACACACATCAGGCAATGCAGTTCTCTTTCTCTCTTCTCCCCCCCTTTCTCTCCCAGGTTTATAAACACGCACACTTCCTCCACCCTTTTCTTGTCAATTGCAGTACTTGGACCATCGTCTTTCTCTTTTTTCCCTCCTTCCCTTCTTCACACCTCCACCGTTTTGACCACCGCCGCCCTCCCTTCCCCCCCTCCCTCCCTCCCTCCCCCCCAAAATCGACCCAGTTTGAAACTCGCCATCTGCATCGCCGCCTCCTCCTCGTCTACTCCCACGTCCTGCTGCTGCAGCAGCTGCTGCTGCTTGCGCCACTCCTGTTGGAGCTCCATCTGCTGTTGCTGCTGCTGAATCTGCTGCTGGCGCTTCGAGACCATTCCCGCTCCTCCCACCTTCCCTCCCAATTTTCCTCCGCCCACGCCCCCTCCCGTCTTGAGAGTGTGATGATGGTGATGATGATGGTGGTGGTAGTGGTGCTGCGCTCGACGTCGCCTTTCCTGCTGCAGCAGCTGCTTCTGCCTCTGCAGCTGTTGCCGCCTCTGCTGCTGCTGCAACTGCTGCTGCTGCTGCTGCAACTGCTGCTGCCGCTGCTGCAACTGCTGCTGCTGCTGCTGCTCTTGTTCCTCCTCCTCCTCGTCCTCCCCGCCATAATCGTCGTCAGACGACAAGCTCGAAACCACACTGCTCTCACTCTCCCCTTCGGCCCCTACTTCCATCGCCTCCTCGTCCTCGGAGGAGGAAGGCATGCGTCGATTGTACAACCGTTGACTTGGTGGAGTCATCCTTGAGGCATGAGGCAGCTCTGCCACCCTCCCTCGCTCCCTCCTTCCCTGCTGCAACTGAGTTTGAGGCTGCATCTGATGCTGCAAGTGCAGCTGGTGGGGTTTCCTCATCAGCATAGAGGAAGAGGAGAAGGAGGACGGGAGGGAGGCAGGGGTGGAGGAGGAGGCCATCACCTTGGTGCCTGGTGCCCAGTGGTTAGGCGTCCCGGCAGGAAAGGAGGACGGAGAAGAGGAGGGTGCGAGGGAGGTAGGGATGGAAGGAGGCGGAGAAATAGGAATGCCTCCCGTTTTTGTTGAGGACTTTTCACGACTCAACAACAGTGCGGACAACAACTGCGGAGGCTGACCTGGTGCACCTTCAAATTTCACCCTCCCTCCTTCCCTCCCTCCCTCGGGCAGCGAGCGACTCCACGAGCAAAGGGCGGAAGGAGGGGACATTCTCAGCGGGCCCACTCCACCTACAGCACACGAAGTCGCGGGAGAGGGAGAGGTGCTCCCTCCCTCTCCCTCCGACCCGGGGGCCTGGCCCTCCGCCGACACGTAATACAGAGGCCGTGGAGGGTGTGGCCTGGTAATCCCTCTCCCCCCTCCCTCCCCCCCTTCTTCCTTCCCTTCACCACTGTAGAGGGAATCATTTATGCTGTTCTCGCGAGTGGTATTGTGGCCACTGCTACTGCTGGTGCTACTGCTGCTTTTGTTGGTGGTGTGGTTCCTGCTGCCGCTACCAGCGTCGGAAAGAGTGGCCATACGAGTCATACGCCCTCCTTCGCTTCCAATGATTGAGCGAAGAGAAGGGTGGTGAGACTGTTGCTGCTGCTGCTGGAGCTGGTCCTGGAGACACTGTCGGTGTTGTACTTGATAATTGTGGTAATGCTGCCCGTGTTTAAAGCTCGTGCTGTTGCTCCTGCTGCTGCTGGTAGTGATATTGGAGGCGGCGCCGCTGTTGCCCCACTCCAAGGAAGAAGCACGTGCCAGGGGGGACAGAGAGAAGGGAGGAGATGAAGAGGACGGGATGGCTCCTCCTTCTTGCCATGCATATTGTTGCTGGTAATAGTGCTGCTGCTGCTGCTGCTGCTGCTGCTGCTGCTGATTCCGGTGGTGGGAGGAGGGTGAAGTTCCGGCTGGAAGAAGGGGCGGAGGGAAGGCAGGCGCGCCGACTGAGCACGAAGAGTCGTCGGAGGTGGACGTGGAGGAAAAGGTGGCCCCGCTGTCGTTGCGGGGAAGAGCAGCAGCTGCAGATGTTGGAGGGGCGAATCCTCCCTCCCTCCCCCCCCCTTCTTGGTAGGGAGGCAGATCCATGGGCTGGCACTGCCGCGCAGGGTGGTGCTGGAAGGATGGGGTGAGGGGAGGGGGAGGGAGGGAGTGGCCGAAGGGAGCCGGGCCGTGGTTGTGGTGATGGCTGTAAGGGTACTGCTGCTGCTGCTGCTGCTGCTGCTGCTGCTGCTGCTGCTGCTGCTGCTGCTGCTCGTGGTGGTTAGGGTGGGAAGTAAAGTAGGAAGGGGAAGGCGAACGTCGACCTCGTCCCCCAGCCCCCCCTCCTCCCTTGTGCTTAAGCTTTGCCAGTGTCATGTTAACGGCGTGCTCGTCAAGGCGTATCCCCTCTCCCTTGATTCCTCGCCCCCCCCCGCCCTGCCCGCCTCCGCCGGAAAGAGACGACGAGATGGTGTTTTGAAGGTTGAAGGGGTGATGTGGATGGTGGGCGTTGCTGGTCTTGCGCTTCAGCATTTCCAGAAGCTGGGGCTGGCCGCGCTGGAAGCAGTCATGACGGTAGATCCAAATGTTGCGTTCTTTGGAGACTTTCTGCGAGGAGGGAAAGGAAGGAAGGAAGGGAGGGAGGGAGGGAGAGAGGGAGTATGGAGAAACGCCAATGTGCCAAGGGATGGAAAAATCAAATCTTGTGATTCATTTTCCGTTCAAAATATTTCTTTTGAACATCGAGACATAACAAATCAGGCATGACAGTGTATCACCAATCCCTCCGTCCCTCCCTCCGCCCCTCCGTCCCTCCTTTCCTCCCTTGCTCTATACCTTGAAGTTGTAGAAGTTCAGCTGTCGAACAAAGGAGGTGAAGTGCCCGTGACGGTAGTAGCGGGGGAGTACCTCATTTTCCAAGCGCTTCGGGTTCTTGACTTCGAAACTCTTGCCGTCTGGGACGAGAAAATGAGGATGAGGGGGGAGAGAGGGAAAGAGGGGGAGGGATGAGCGTGTGCTGCCCCCTTTCGCTTCAGGGCTAGGCCGGGAAATGAGATTGACAGGGAGGGAAGGAGAGAGTGGTGAAGGCATGATGGAAGGAATGTGATGTGCGTGTGCGGGGGATTACGAAGGATAATCACAATATCCACAAGGCACATGTGCGTGTATCTCAGGGAACATCTCCATCATGCAAGGCAAAAATGAAGGTGGGGGGGTCGGCATACGGAACGGGAGGAAAGGAGGAGAGTGACAACAGACCAAGACCGCTTCGAATCCCAAAACACAAGCAAAGCAGCCACCTTCCCTTTCTCCCTCCCTCCCGACGCTCAAACACCAGAAGGATACCCTCAGATAGGAAGTAAGCAGGAAATACACTACGGGTAGGGAAATTGCAGTTGGAAACATCATGTTAGATCTCGAGCGTCTTACCTGCCGTGAAGGAAAGGATGGCGGCATCCTCGACAGCTACCATGGTAAAGAGTTTCTGGACGAAGCAGGTGGACTGCGAAGAGGTACCAGAGTGGGGTGATTTTTTGCTACCGCTGCTGCTGCTGCTTATGGTGCGTTGATAAGGCTCCATGGGACAGCGTAAGAAGTAGACAAGTGGCTATTTCTCGTTCGTCTGCGAGAGACGGGAGGCTAAGAGGAGAGGGCCTGGGCACGGGTCGCTTGCACAAATGATGCCGGTGCACGCGTGCACAGGCAAATTGATCTATGATAAGTGTGGTGAGCAGTATGGGGTGGTTGTAAGTCTCAGTTCAAGCCAAGTTGACACGAAAAAAGCTTCCAACAAGAAGCATTTGGTGTTCGCTGCCAGCAGCCCCAAACGTGTGCGTACGTCGCTGTCTCTGGCTCATCTGAGCTTGCAATTGACCTCCCATGCCACGCGTCATTGCCTGCCGCAGCTCAACGCACGTAGCCGGACTTAATTATGCCGTGAATAATTAAGTTGTGTGGGTTGCACCGATGGTCGTTACGTGAGCATCGATTCGTCGTCACAAAGCAGTGTCAAGGGAATGGAATTGTGAGGTCGGCAGTTCGTTCGCCTCTTTGTTCCTCTTCCTCTACGGGCTTCTTTCCCACCCATGTGCTCTTGCCTAGTGCAGCCTTATGTGGGGGTGCAGCGAGGTGTAAGCCCTGCATATTTGACGTGTGTACTTGATCAAGTTAGTTGCAAACCGTCGTGAATCAAGCTGTGCAAGGCAGCGCGTGCAGGTGCGGGGGTCGTATAAGCCCAAACATGACTGCTCTGCAACATCAAGTTGCGTGCGTCGCTGTCGACCTTCCGAGATGTCAACGACGAAGAACTCGTGCGTTTGTCTGTGCTTTCCTCAAGTCAAGGACACGGGAAGAGTATTTAATTGTACGTGCCGTATACACTCAAGGCATCTTCTTATATCAGGTCGCGATGTGATCCTTCGGATGATATTTGCGAATGCTGATTTAATCTTGATGTTGATCTTTTGTTCTCCCTCTCTGGTTTCCCGACGCGTGGAAGTGGAACACTCGCTCTCCATCATTCGGTGAAGAAAACATTGACCGGGAATGCGGATGTCCTCTTTTCTTGTGCTCTGTATGGATAGAAAAGCAGAATAGTGCCCGAGATTGCTGGCAGAGCCTTTTTGTGGGGTAGACCAGATGGGTGTGACGTGGCCACTTTCGGAGATGCACCAGGCGGCGCCTAAAATATATGACATCATCAGCAATTACGCGGACCAAGGCGAGCGGAAAATTTATACATCAACAGGCATTGATAACACATTGGTTCTGTGCTGTGCTGTGCTGTGTGTGTGTGTGCGACATGTCACCGTAGTTCTTTTGAGTTGCGTTCCTACATCTCTCTAGAACTATCGCATGCAACCTGACGTCTTCGAGGACTTGCATACGAGGGGGAGCCTTCCAACAATAAATTGTTGTCATCCCTTATTTCCTTGTCCGAGTTTTATAAGCGACTTTGACAGGTTTTTTGACCTGGCAAAGTCCCCGGACGGCCCACACAGGGCCAGGAGGAGAGGGGGAAGGAGGATAAAAGAGGAGGTCAGCGGGATCGCTACACATAGAGTGTCCGCATATCTTGCCGCGGTTGACCAAACCGAAGATCATGGGGACGAGCTTCTCCTCAGACCATACTCCTGTACACCCGTAGGATGTTACGTGCCCCATTGCCGTCCCGGGACACGAACTGTTCACAGGTGTCACACCAATACAGTCCTCGGAAACGCATCGTCTCCTCCTGCTCCTCCTCCTCTTCCCCCTTCTTCTTCTTCCTCTTCCTCTTCTTCTTCTTTTTCCTCTCCTCCTTCTTTTTCTTCTTCTCCTTCTTCTTCTTCTTCTTCTTCTTCTTCTTCCTCTTCCTCTTATTCTTCTTCCTCTTCTTCCTCTTTTACCTCTTCCTCTCCTCCTTCTTTTTCTTGTTCGTCTTCTTCTTCCTCCTCTTCTTCTCCTCCTCCGCCTCCTCCCCCTTCTCCCCCTCCTCCTCCTCCTCCTCCACCTCCTCCTTCTCCTTCTCCATCTCCTTCTCCTCCTTCTCCACCTCCTTCACCTCCTTCTCCTTCTGCCATTCTCGCAATTGGGTTTAGACGCTGCCCACAATCGAGGTGCACCTTTGTCGTCAGGTGCTCGGGTACGAACACTGTTCGGTAGTACTTTTCGCACACCCGCAGCACCCTCTTCACCGGAACGCTCACCTCTTCCTTGCCTGTGTACAAGGAAATCCCCGCCCCATACGCGATAATGGGCTTCGCCTGCCCTGGCCCCGTCAAGCCCGCAAAAAAAAACATTCAAGACCTGCTTTACCGCATACATCGCCATATGCGCACGCGCCCGTTTCATTTCGCACCTGGCATCCCACAATCGGTGGTAATGCTGTACGATCAGCTCCCTGTAAGCGCTACGCAAGTCAGGACAGCAGGACTTCATCGTTGTCCTCGAAAAGGCGGCATTGATGTCACCGAGTGCGTCCTCCCAAGAGCTAAACTTTCTCTTGCACTCGTTGATCCGCCCCTTTTCGTAGTACGCACGACGCGTCAAGGTCTTGATCTTGCCCGTCTACGAGTCCAACGCCGTGATCAGGTTGACGCGACCGGGATCGATCGCGACAATGCGTCGCTCTCTGACTGGCTGCAGGTTTTCCTGCCCATGCTGACGTTCTAGCATCTCCTTCTCCTCGTCCTCCTTCTCCACTCTGACCCTCTCCGCTTTCTCCCTCTCCAGTCTCTCCTTCACCACGTGGAAGAAGACCGACACCGAGACACCACCCGTGGAAACCCGATTGTGAAACACCCGCTGGTTTCGTAGGCCCCCCACCCGGAAAGTCTCGTCTCACATCTCCTTCACCAAAACCGCATCCCGGCAAATTTTTTGGTGCCAATCCCTCCCAGTTGCCTCAGGGAATCCTGGCTATCGGGCGTTTACCATCGCTCCAATCTGCAGTATCAAGCGTCATGAAATCAGAGCTCTTGGTGATCTGCTTAAGAACGTGGTGCGGCGCAGACCCACCGCGATGACCAAGGAGGCATGAAGCGAAGCATGCCCCGAATGCATCACCATGGCGGCACAGCTATACGTCACAAATATAGCAGCATCGACATGGACCTCGTTTGTGGGGAGACAACTCGATTACGTGCGATTCTGGCTACGGGGACTCCAATCCATGCTCTCGTAGCCAGAATCGCACGTAATCGAGTTGTCTCCCCACAAACGAGGTCCATGTCGACGCTGCTATATTTGTGACGTATAGCTGTGCCGCCATGGTGATGCATTGGTAGTCGCCTGGGCTACGGTGGATGAACGGATAATTGGTAAATTTATCCTGAAACACCTCCTCGATGACCCCGCGGTATCCCTCGTTCCACGCTTGGCCGGGTCGAACCTCCAGCCCACGAGTGAAGCAGGCGGTGACGAAGCTTTGATCCAGCTTCGGAAGAGCCACCTGTTCCTCAACTGGACGACTGAGGTACCAATGCAACAAATCATTCACCCGGAGTAATCCTCGTACGACAATCTCTGACGTGCTCCGAATCTGTCGCTCCAGGGTTTCTAGCAGGACAGTTTTCACTGTCGGATGCCAACCTGGCGCCAGTCGCTTTGACAGACAACACTTTACACATTG
>Ga0160420_100704_pt1 | contig 11651 bp, 15 predicted proteins | sample CelAP2metagpilot_FD_108197 | JGI IMG/M metagenome (GOLD analysis project Ga0160420, IMG submission 108197) | Phycosphere-associated microbial communities from algal ponds in Kailua-Kona, Hawaii, USA - Cellana AP2-5-5 metagenome pilot | ecosystem: Engineered > Artificial ecosystem > Aquaculture >... | reverse complement strand
CTTCTCTTCTTTCTCAACCCCCGACATAGTATGAAGCCGCTTCATCATCAATGCCTGGCCATTTTGGGTATTCTTGTATGTCTACTTTTGGGACTTAGTGATGCGGCTGGCCATAACACCAGCGCTTGTCTTGCAATGATCATGAAGAACGAGGGGCCAATATTGCCCCGCCTTTTTGATAGTATTCGCGGCTTTGTATCGGAATATTGTGTCATGGATACCGGCTCGACGGACGATACTGTGGATGTATTGAGAGCTATTGATATGCCGGGAAAGATTTTGCACGGACCCTTCATCAACTTTGCCCAGGCACGCAATGCGATGATCAATCAGTGCCGTGAGGTGATGACCTCGTGTGATTACTTTGTGCTTCTGGATGCGGACATGGTGCTGCGTGTTGATCCGGCATGGAATTGGGATGATCTGGATGGGAAGGATGTGTACAATTTGATTCAGATCTCAAGTGTGGAGTACGAGAACGTGCGGATCATCCGTCGCACGGCAGACCGAATCAAGGTAGTGGGCGCAACCCATGAGTACTACGATGTGCCCGATGATTACACGCGAGGGCTGATCCCTAAAGACTTGGTATATATTGATGACGTGGGCGATGGAAAAGCCAAAGGAGACAAATCACAACGCGATGAGCGGTTGCTCCGGCAGGAGCTTGCAGACGACCCAAACAATCCACGAACAATCTTCTACTTGGCAAATACCCTGAGGGATATGGGAAGGTACGCCGACGCCATACCCTATTACGAGCAGCGCAGTCACATGGACAACGGATGGTGGGTGGAACGGGATTATGCTGTGTACATGCTTTCTCGATGCTACCTGGCGCTAGACGACGTCGCCAATGCTAGGAAGTACGGTGAGCTATCGGCGAGCATCTCGAATCGAGCAGAGCCTCTGTACGACTTGATCTACTATCTGCACCACCGCGAACAGTATGCCTTGGCATGGTATTACTATACTCTAGCGTCCGGTATCCCTAAACCTCCAGTGGACCAAGCATTGTTCATTGTCTTGGACATATATGCTTTCTGGCTTGATTTCGAACAGGCGACGCTATCGCGGCATATTTATCCTACTCAACCCACACTTGTCCTTGAGGCAGGGTTATCGTTCTTGAACAATGTGCACGCGCCCCAGCACTTGCGGAACTACTTTTACAAGAGAGAATGGGGCTCACATACAGTGCAATATCTCGAGACTAACATGTCGTACCACCATTATGATGCGACACACGCCAAGACGTTCTGGCAGTTCATACTTCACCCAACATCCTCAACAGCAAGTGATAATACCACCGATGTGGACAACTCGTGCCCTCTCAGCTTATTGGAAGGACATAGACCCGAGGAACTCATAGACGATGAGACTCTTCCAAACCACCTTCCATTATTTGCGACCATGCCCGAGGTGGAGGTGTCGTGCATAAACCAGTGGTACCCTATGCAGATAGGTAAAGTGGTGGAGGGGGTATGTGAGGTGCACACCTCTGTTGCGACTCCTCGCAGTTTCTCGTTCCTAAGCAAAGGCAGCAACGGTGCTCTGTATCAAGACGCCACGTGGTTTTTAGCAAAGTCGCATACCGAAGATACGGCATCAGGCAGAGTGCTTTTCCACTTTGTTGTCCTAGATGCTAGTTCTCGCATCAAAACTTATACGTTGCCCTTTATGCTGAGGGAGACGCCGACTGGTACGAATGCCGAGACGGCTTTGTTCTTGCAAGAGGACGAAATCATCATCGTTTTCATTGATGGTGAGGATGCGGGGGACGTGACATCTGTGGTCCATCGCCTCCCGTTGATAGCTTTGGGCCCGTTGCTAGTGACAGGACCTAAGCATTAAGAGGGTGCTGCTCCAGTTATGATAAACGTACTAACCTCTGCCATATATTGCCCCCTCCAAAGACTCTGTACTTTCCCTTTGTACTTTCAAAACCTTGCATCCCGACGCGCTGCTCTCACTCTTACAGTACATGTACGATGGGAGTGGCCTGTACCTAGTTCCTCATGTCAGTCTATTGAGAAGAAGTCAACCAAAGCCAACCAAAGAACCAATCACGAAGGCAATAAAATTGCACTGACGCTCCCTTTTGTCTTTTTGTCCATTGTTTTTCTCGTCACTATGATTCAGATTCCTCAGATTCTTTATTTGAGAATCATAATTCTTTAGGCTCGAAAGTAGTCGTTTTTTAAAAAAAATCGCTCTTCCCGTGGCTGCGGTTAGGAGGGCGTGGAGGAGAATAATTTGGATAATGCGGGATGACCGGCAGCCAAAGGAACGGCTTGTTTAGAGCGGGTTGGCGTCGTCGTTCCGCGGAGATCTACCCTAGCGACCAGGACAGGCTTCTTTTGTTGTTCATAATTTGATAGAAGAAGATATCATCATGCCCGGGCAAAAGGACATGATGGCGATTAAAAGACCCAAAAAAACAAACAAACACATGTGTCCTTCTGTACGCCAGGAGGGAGGAAGGGGAGGAGATGTCTCCCCTATCCTCTCCTCTTTCCCACTCACTATTCTTCTCCAAAGCGGAATGCTCGCGCCTAGCGCCATCCGTCAGGAAGAATGGCTTCAATGCGTGACTACCGATACAGTTTACCAAGAGCAGGTCTGTATGACCAGTTCGTTAGTATGACGATACTACCCCAAACAGCAGCAGCAGCAATATTCGAATGACCACCACCATCACCCACAAGTAGTAACGCAATATCAATTATGCTTATCCACCATAATAGCACCGTTACAACGAGTAGCACGAACACTTCCGTGCGGACGAATACTTGCCAGATGCGTCATGTACAGCATACATGCTCTTTATGCGAATCAAAATTATATTTAAAAGCAAGGTAGATCAGCTGCGGGCTTCCTTAGTAGTAATTTTGTTTATTTCTTTCGCTTTTATTTTAAGCACACATAGAAACATGCATGACACAGAGACACATACACGCAAATACCTCACGGAAGAATAAGTTTCCTTTAATCGTTCACCTTTTCCTACATTTCGCTCGCTCTCTCTCTCTCTCTCTCTCTTCCTTTTTCCCTCCGCTATCTCTCTCTCTCTCTGTAATGCGGCGATTAGTCGTTCAAGTAAGCTGTCTAGGAATGGAAAGAAGAGAATGATAAAAAGGAGGAAGCGGGGAGGAGGGGAAGTAAGAACATGCACATGACCGAATGATAAAGATAAAGCCCCATGTTCAAACTATCTCCCTCATCCCTCCTTCCCAGCTTCTCTTCCTTCTCTCTCTCTCTCCCCCTCATTCCTCACCTGCTGCGTCGCCATGAGTGTTCGGTAGTGGCCCGCTGCAGAGGGAGCCATGAGATCGGCATGTTTTCCTTCCTCCACTACCTGCAGAGGAAGGAGGAGGAGGGGGGAAGGGCAGGTACGTGTGAGAGGAGGGCTATTATGTGTGTCATAAGTATGTCGAACCTTCCTTTTCCTCTGACCTCCTTCCATCCCTCCTCTTTCTCGTCTCACCTTTCCCTTTTTCAAGACGATAATGTTGTCAGCTTTGATGACCGTATCAAGCCTATGGGCAATGACGAGCGTTGTCCGCCCCGCCATAAGATTCTCGAGGGCTTCTTGCACTGGATGATAGTGATAGATTGGAGTTTGAGGGGAAGATGGAGAAAGGGCGCGGAGAGGTGGAGATGTATATCTTATATGTCCGCATGATGCTGGTATACAGCGATGCAAAAAATCCAACAGACAAGATGGATTATCAAATCAGTTTTGGTATCAAAACACCATTAAATGCATAGGTTGGGGGAGCGATCGGAGTGGGAAATCAAGCGCTTGGTACTCACTGCACATCAAACCAAGCCCTCCTTTTCCCCTTTATCTTCTTCGTTTCCCCATTTTCCCTGTCTTCCTCTCTTTCTCTATTGATATCTTTACCTAGTTTCGCAGAGAGAGCGTCTAGAGCTGATGTCGCCTCATCCAATACCAAGATCTGTACGAAAGGGAGGGAGAGAGACAGAGAAAAAAGAGGATTTAGCTAGGTTTAAAGAGGAAAATAAGGAAGGATAGAAAAGAAAAGAGTCTCGAGCCAAATTTTGTAAAAAAAAGAGGGAAAGAGACAAAGAAGAAGTGAGTTTCAATTGATAGGGGGACGGAGTAAGGGTTCCCTACAAATAAATTAAAAACGTCTACCTTGCTATCCTTCAGGATGGCGCGGGCAATGGCAAGTCTCTGTCGTTGTCCTCCAGAAAGCTGTACACCGCCTTCACCAATTATTGTGGTCATACCGTCAGGGAAAGCGCAGATGAAGTCTAGCGCGTTGGCACGGCGGGCAGCCTCATAAATGGAGACCTGGGTGAGCATGAGGAATAGGGGAAAGGAGAGAGGTACAGGTGAATGATACGATGACCCCCCTTGCCTTATTTAAATTCAATATGATTCCCCAGCTGATTTTTACATAAGCGTGTCCACCAGCCATTGAAAGGGTGGTTGAAAGGAAGGAGGGCAATGAAGGGTATTCAAGACGGAGGAAGGGAGCAAAGGACGCTGGACAAGACACCTACCATCAGCTCGGCATCGTCTTGAATGTCTGCTTCCGTCCTCTTGGATTGTTCGCCATAGGCTATGTTGTACGCAATTGAGCCGCTGAACAAATTAGGGCTCTGGCCTACCAGCGCGATCTCCTTGTTGAGGAGGGATGGCGGGAGGGACTGCGAATGTAGAGGTGATCAGGAAGTGAAAAAATAAAATCCAACTCCTTACGGTGCTTTAATTTTCCCTCCTTCACCCCCTCCCTACTTTCTTTCATTTCATCCGCTCCCTTCCTACCTGCAATGGCTGTCCATCAATCAATATATCGCCCTTCGAAGGTGCGTAGAATTGAGACAAGATCTGGGTGAGCGTCGTTTTGCCCGCTCCCGAAGGCCCTACCACAGCAGTGAGCGTGCCTGGGCGCAGGGTGAGAGAGACACCGCTGGGGAGAAGAGGAAAAAAGGAGAGAATAAAGTGAACATTCGTGCGTGCATATACTCGAGTCCACTATCGCATTTTAATTCAAAAATTAATATCGATGTCGTTTTCTCTATCTGCTTCCCCTCTACCTATCCCTCTCTCTCTCATTTTCTTCCTTCCTCATTTACCGTAAAACGGGAACGTCTGCCCGATTAGGGTAGGCGAAGACAACGTCCTTAAACTCGACATGGCCGCTTATTGTCAAGGGCCCCTCTTGATTTCCCGAGGGAGAAGAAAGGGAGGAAGGGAGGGAGAGACGGGTGGGATGTGTTTCGAGAACACTCATGACATGGTCAAGAAGGGTGGTGCCTCGCTTCAAGTCCGCCCAGCTATAATTGATGCCCTGGATTGCGAAGTTAAGCGAAAAACAATACCCGATAAATGCCACCAACGCCGCCGCGCCCATCTCCCCTTTTTGCACCAGAAATCCTCCCAAAGTTGAGACGGTGAAAATCGAAAAGTAAATGGCAAATCGCGAGCAGCTTTCCATAATGCCACGGTTGCGCCCGGCCTCGGATGACAGAGACCGAGTATTAGAAAGTCTGTAACGATAACGCGCCGTCTCTTTGGCCTCGGCAGCAAAGCTTTTGACTTCGCGGATGTTGCGGACTACTTCCATGGCACATCCGTTTTCGGCGGCCAGGGCTCGGCCTTCTTTCAGGATGGTCTTGGTGAGGCGTCGACCGAGTTGGGCCTGTTTAAATTACAAAAAAGATATGGACATATGGTGGGAGATTTGATATTTGCGCTTAGATCCTTGTGGGGCGTACTTCTAGGAGTCAATTTCTTGCCTCCCTCATTGTCCCAGACTTACAGTTATGGTTGCGACGGAAGGGATGACCAACGAGAAAAGCAAGCCCAGGCGTGGTTGTAGCTTGAAGAGGAGTACTGTTCCAACGATGGCTTCAAGGATCGCGCGAAGGCCACGGTCCCGTTGAAGGTTGCCATACAAGATATCTGATGATAGTGACAGGTGGGGAGAAGTAGGGAGTAAAAGGAGGTAAGGATGTGTGTGAATATGATTCTGACCAGCTTTGGGCCGAGTGCAAGAGTCTCCCTTTGCATAGAAGCTTGGTATGTTAGAATTATATGTGCCCCTCTCGCTGGATTTACCCTTTAACCCGCTTATGTCTTGTGACAGATAAGAAGTAATCTCGCCAGGTCCGGCTTTGTCGAAGAATTCAACTTCTTGCTCCAAAAGCTTCGTGAATACCGCATCCTATTTGAATCATGGAGGATACACCTCATTAGCACGGGCAGACTCATGTCCGTTATTCCCACTTCTCCGTCGTTCCTTTCCTCCTTTTTGCCCTACCTTGAGATTCATCACGCCCTTGGAGAAAAGGCCGGTCATGTGTCGAATATAAACCCACGTCAACAAGGGCTCACTTGTGTAGATCAGCGCCAGTAGTTGGAGAGCCTGGTGGGAAGGAGTAAGGGAAGGAGGATGAAAAACACACATGGTTAACATGGACGAGCACATAACCAGTCGAAGCGACGATTATTAATACATAGCAGCTCATCACACCTTACGTAAGGCCAACTTCCGTTCTCCCAAGGGAGTCTCAGTCGGCATCAACAGCACATTTACCACCCCTCCATAGCCCAGGGGCACCGCCACGGCCGCCGCGGTCGCAAAAGCTGATAAGACAGCCCCTAAGGCCAGGTCTCGTTTTCGAAGTCGGGTTGGGGAGGACGTAGGTCCAGCAAATGCTGCCCAATTAAGGGTGCGGGTTTTGAAGGAGGGAACAGGGGAGGAAGGGGGGGAAGGAGGGACGGCGATAGTGGAGGGGCGGCTGGGACTAGTGGAGCTGCTACTGCTGCTGCCACCGCGGATGCGAAAGAGGGGGCAAAGAACCTTGACGGTGGAAAGAAAGGTGTGGAGTCGACCGAAAAGAGGAGGAGACGATGAGTCGTTGGATGAATTGGAGGAAACAGCGGAGGAGGAAGGATCTGTTGGTGCATGTATGCGGAAAAGAGAATGAGAGAGGATATAGGATGAAGACAGAGACGACGACTTGATAGATTAATTGAGCTGCTAAATGAAACTAAAATGAAAAGAGAAGGGAAGGCGGTGTATCACATGCGAGTGGATCAATAAGGATGAGATATTAGAAACCAGCGAGAAAGACTGTGCTGGTTGTGGTAGTAGGAACACGAGGAATAGTAGGATGATCCATCGGATCGCCGCTGGGCAGAAAGAGGAAGTAGATAAGAATAAGGTATAAGAAAAATATGAGAAACACAGAAAGCTCGATGTATGTATTATCGTTGTTTATGGTGTATACATTGTTATCGTTGAACCAAAACTCAAAACCTCCCCACCTCGCAATTTCCACTCGGGGGAGAGAAGCGGGAAAATGGGACAATATGAAGAAGAGAGATGAAACTGCGCAAATAAACAGACTTACCCGAAGCGGTGCCGATCCTGAAACCCGAACGTCTAGGGGATAATACTATAAGGCTAGAGAGTTGGTACGTCGCTCGTGGCGTGGAGCCTTGACCCGGGCGAGGAAAGCGGGCGAGAAAAGGCAAGGGCGTGAAGGCATGCGCAAGGAGGGGAAGGGCAACAAGGAGGAAAATAGTAGATGGAGAGAGCTGCCGGCGAGATGGTGGTGACGGTAGTGGCATGGTTATTCACTGTGGCTTTAAAGGATGACGTCGTGTGATGAGCGGGATTGTCGGTTGCTTCTTCCAGAGAGAGAATTATAATTCTCTTGAGGTGGAAGCCACGCAGGACGAATATGGTCTCGTCAGGAAATAGTTAGTAATGCCTCTCTGCATTAGAAAATAGGCGAGGCTGGCTGCTCATGGTCACCGTCCGTTTGTCTTGGCCACGGCGGCGGCAGAAGTGAGTGAGATCGCCGTTTCATGTTGACCGTGTCGTAGCCCGTGTGAAGGTCTCTGTCACCAAAACGACAAAGCCATACACACGCCGACAAGCTTCACATCTACGTCCTAGGCAATCGACACGAACGAAGAGCATGTTTTCATGCGTAAAGGAAAATAAGGCGGATGGCGTGAAGAGGAAGAGAGGCGTTTAGTGCAGCCTGAGGCATTCCTTCCCCTCTGCTGAATCACCTGGAACGAAGAGCGAAAGGGACATCATTAAAAGAGGGAAAAGAAGAAAGTAAATAAATGAGAGAAGAGGGCTTGTTGGTTTGGGAATGGGCCTCATCTTAGCTTTATCGATGTTGTCGACTCCTTTGATCAGACAGGCTTTCCCTCCCTCGTTCCCTCCCTCGTTCCCTCCCTCGTTCCTTCACTCCTTCCCTCCCTCGTCCCCACCAACACTCTTCTCCTTCATGTACTCCAGATATTTCCGTGTCGCATAAAGAGAGTCGGGCGTGAATTGGTCGCCAGCCTAACGGGAGGATGGGAGGAAGGAAGGGAGGGAGACAAGATCGTAAAGGAGGGGAGGGAGGGAGGGAGGAAGGGACGGAGGAAGGGGTTGTAGGATGGAAACATACCTCGACGCGGGCAAAGACCTCGTCCAAAGTCATAGGATGGACGCTCTCCACTTCTTCCTAAAAGAAGGAGTAATGAAATATGGAGTAATGAAATATGGAGGGAGGGAGGGATGAGGATGAAATAGAGGGAAAGATGCACACACAGTACAAGAAGCATACTCCTCCTTCCCTCCCTCCCTCCCTCCCTCCCTCCCTCCTTCCTTTCCTCCCTCCTCCTTTCCTCCCTCCCTCCCTCCTCCCTTCCTCCCTCCCTCCCTCTCTCACCGGCTGTAGCTTCAACTCCCCGTCCCAAACCACCTCCCAGGCATCGCCAAAGACCCTCAACCTCTCGTCTTCGTACAGGAAAGTGAACAAATGTGCCTTGGGCACCGTGGGTGGTATCCCCAGCTCTTCCTCCACCTCGCGGTCTGCATTCTCCGCGTATGTTTCGCCTGCCTGGGAAGAGGGAGACAGAGAGGATATGAAAAGTGTGAGAGGAAAGGGAGGTAGTTCTCGTCTAATGCGCACAGACACATCTAAAGCACTAGACATACACAACTCTGCCACCGATTGAAGGCATCTGCCCCTCCTCCCACCCCTCCTTCACTTCCTTTCCTTCCTCCCTCCCTCCTTCACTCACGCCCACCACGCCCCCCGCCACTACTTCGTAGTAACCCGGGCAATAATCCTTGATCATTGTACGCTTCTGCACGTAGAACTGCCCTTGGCTGTTCCTGGCGAAGATGTAGGTGGACCGGTGAAGGAGACGCTCTTTCCGCTGTGTGGGAAGATGGGGAGGACAGGAGGAAAGAAGGAAAGTGTGGTGAGGGGGAGGTAGGGAGCGAAAAAGAAGCTTACGCCAAACACGTACCATCCCCGCCCGCCGTTCTTGCCGCAAGACCTGGTTGTTCTCATCGACAATGTCGACCTGTAGTGAGGGATGGAGTGTGAGAAAGGGGAGAGGGAGGGAGAGCAAGAACCACACGCAAAACGCCAAGACTTACGATTTCGTCTGCAGAAAGCGACATGAACCTGGCTGTATCGCTCTGGCTTCCAGTGTCCTCGTCGGTCGTTGCTGTAGTTGTGTGATATTTTCGTGGGATTGGAATCTGTAACGTCTCAGACACAGCGCGATGTTGACTTGGCGATTCCTTTCTTCGTTTCCCCGCCCCCACAGTCTCTATGCCTTCACGCTACGTACACTACGCGCACTTAATGAGAGGAAAAGAAGCATTGAATAGCGTAGATACAGTCTCAAATGTGCCGCTGGCCGAGTAGGAGCGAGATGGGCACACGATAAGGCTGGCACTGCCAAGTCATTCCGACACGCACCAATCTTCCCCCTTAACCACTTCACACATTCCTCGGCATCATTAGAAAACACAACACCGGAGCCCATCAAGAGCCCTACTCATCTTACATGGAGCCGGACGCGGCCATGACCAAGATAGCGGCATCTCCCGTTTCGACCTCCTCTCCACCCCCGTCCTGTTTCGCTTCCCCAGCGCCCGGCAAGGACAACGTAGCCTCCCCAATCAAGACTGGAGCAGGACCAGCATCGACCAGCTCCACCGCCAAGGGAAAAAAAAGGTATGCGTCATTGTAGGGATCGCGGAGGAAAGAAGGAGCAAACACAGGGTATTGACACTTGCTACCCTCCTACCCCTCCTACCGTCCCACCCTCCTCTTTCCCTTCCTCAAGCCCGACGAAGAAGCCCCCCCCAGTCAAGATGGACATCTCCCCTGTCCCTTCAACCCGCCCTTCCCCCTCACCCTCCTTCTCCTCCTCCATATCTACCACATCCGCGACCGCCGCCATCCATACCCCTCCTGTAGCTTCCTCCCCCTCCTCCCCCTCCTCCTCGGCAGTCGCTCTCCCAATAAATCACCGTGCTCCTTCCTCCTCGCCTTCCCCCAAGACACCCGCCCCTTCTTCCATCGCCACCTCCATGTCCGCCACTCCGCTTTCTCCCTCCTCCTCTCCCTCCCACTTCCCCTCCATCCTCCAACCCCCTCCTGCCGCCACGCTCATCGCTTGGTGCAAGAATGTGGTGGCTCATGATATGGGCCTCAAGGACGAAGACCTCTTGGATGACGAATTTTACTTCATTGGGCCGTTTGACGGGTGAGAGCCCGTCATTTTTTCCCTAACTCCCTCCCTCCCTCCTTTCCACTTTCACATTCCTCCGAACTAAACCCCTCTCTCCTCCACAGGCCCGTCGGAAAGCGCCTCTTCATCGACGGGTCCCTGGCATTCGACCTGCGAGGAGCATTCCCAGATTTCGATTTCAGGGCTCATGACTTTCGGGTGGACGAGGTAGGTAGCCAGATGCCCCTTCCTCCCTCCTTCCCTTCTCTCCCCTCCTTCCCTCCCTCCTTCCCTTCCTTCCTCCCTCCTTTCATATTAAATGTCAGAAACTTGATTCTCCCCTCCCTCTCTCCCTCCCTCCCTCCCTTCATTCTCCAGGTGCAGCCCTTCCGGGTATGGTTCACGACGCGGAAGGCGGGCACCCACCAAGGAGACTTGCCGATGTATGGCAAGGTGAGGAGAGGGAGGGAGGGAGGGAGGGAGGGAGGGAGGGAGGAAAGGATATGAGTTCCCAGGGTTGAAACTGTAGGAAGGCAGAGAGGGAAAGAGAAAGGGAGAAGGGGATCAGTTCAACAGACCCACCATTCCTCCCTCCCTCCCACCTTTCCTCCCTTCCCAGACCATCAAACCCACCCTCCGGGTACTTGATTTCCCTCCCGAAGCCTACTCCTGCACCTTTACACCGGAGGGGAAGTGCATTAAGCTGACAGGAGGTTTCGTCATGGACGCTACGCAAGGAAACAGTTCTGGCCTTGGCGGTGCGTCCCTCCCTCCCTCCCTCCCTCCCTCCCTCTCTCCCGCCCTCCTTCCCACATACCAATCACCCCTCCCTCCCTTCCTCCCTCCCTCCCTCCCTCCTCCAGGCCCTCTGGGCATCGCGGCGGCCGTGGGTCATCCGCTGTCCACCTTCTCGGTCCAACCTCCCCTCCGAGCCCTGCTGGAGACGGTGAAAAGCAAGACATCATCCCTCCTTCCCGCCCTCCCTCCCTCCCTTTCCGCCCTGTGGGGTGAGGGAGGGAGGGAGGGAGGGAGGGAGGGAGGGAAGGTGCCAGTGTTGCCGAGTGAGACGACTTTGACAGAGGTGAGGGAAAGAGGGAGGGAGGGAGGGAGGGAGGGAGGGAGGGAGGGAGGG
>Ga0160420_100703_pt1 | contig 11685 bp, 10 predicted proteins | sample CelAP2metagpilot_FD_108197 | JGI IMG/M metagenome (GOLD analysis project Ga0160420, IMG submission 108197) | Phycosphere-associated microbial communities from algal ponds in Kailua-Kona, Hawaii, USA - Cellana AP2-5-5 metagenome pilot | ecosystem: Engineered > Artificial ecosystem > Aquaculture >... | reverse complement strand
GCCCCCAAAAAAACACAAAGCGAAAATGGAAGGGGGGGGGTTACCCCCCCCCCCTCCCTCTAACCCCCCCCGCCCGCCCCCCCCCCCCCCGTTCCCCCCAAGGGAGGGGGGGGAGGGGGGGGGGGGGGAGGAGGAGGAGGAGGAGGAGGAGGAGGAGGCCGCGGCATTCATCACTCCGTGGCTCCCACCACTTCTTCTCCGTCTTCTGCCGGACGAAATTCTCTTGGTTTCCCCTCCTCCTCACTCTCCCCCTCCTCCTCCTCCATCCATGCGCGTCACGGCGCTCCTCCTCCTCCTCCTCCTCCTCCTCCTCCCAACCACCACCACCATCACTCTTCTCAGCAGCAGCAGCAGCAGCAGCAGGATGACGTGGACATGGATATCTCAGACAATGAAGAGGAGGAGAAGAGGGCCGGACCCAAGCAGCAGCAGCAGCACAGAGGGAGGGAAGGAGGGGAGCAACGGCCTTTATCTTCCCCCCCCCCCTCGTCCTCGTCCTCTCGCATCATAATCCGTGAAAATGGGGAGAGAAGAACGAGCGCAGGGCAAGGGAGGGAAGGAGCGAGGGAGGGAGGACGAGGGAGGGAAGGAGGGGGGCGATCTCGGTCGCGGTCGAGGGGAAGAGAGAGGGACAGGGAGAGGGAAAAAGGAAGTTGGGGAGGAGGACGAGAAAGGGAAGGGGGAAGGGAAGGAGAGAGGGGCGACAAACGGCAGCGGCGTAACAGCCGCAGTCGAAGTCGGAGCCGAGAGCGAGGGACTGATAGGGGAGGAGGAGGAAGAGAGGGAGGGAGGGATACTGGTAACCATGAGAGCCACCAACGCAGTAGTGGTGGAGGGGGAGGAGGAGGGAGGGATGGAGGGCGGTCCCGGTCGAGGGAGAGGGACAGAGGGCATACAAATAATTGGGATGATCGACATCGACGGTGAGGAAGAAGATGGAGGAAATGGGGAATGGAGAGGATGAATACTCAAATGCATATTTTATGAAAGAGGAACGCGAGAGAGTTTTGACTCGACAAGGGAGATTTTAGTGAGGAGAAAGGAAAGGAGGCAGAGAAAGGGAATGAGGGGGAAATCAAATGCATATGTGTATGATGTAGCGTGGAAAAAGAAGCAACAATGAACAATTCCATACATGGGATTATCATTCAGAAGCAATAGCAGCAGCTGAGTACATACGATGATGAAGTTCCCTGCGGGCGCATAGACTACAGAAGTCCACCAAAAGAAGATACGATAAAGACAAGAGCAGCGACAACCCGAAAGAAAGAAGCATTCGCATGAATTAACACATTTTTAAATCACGATGTTGTAGAACAAATTGTCTACATGCGGACCCTTCATCCACACCACATAATGTAATTTGCCAAAACGACCCTCTACATGACCATCTCTCGATTGAGTACACTACTCACTAGTCTTAGAAAGTGTGCCTAGACAAGCAATCTTTTATCATATTTACCTTATATCTTATCTTTATCTTTATCTTTATCTTTATCTTTTGTTGTCATTTCGTAGGGGGTGTCAGAGAGTGCAGAAGGAATGGTAGGGTGGCCCATTTGTATCGGTTGTCATCGTCTTTCTTAGACAATTATCACTTACTGCTAACAAGCGACGCAGCGTTCCACAATTGACACACATGCAGGTGACAAACCGAGAAGAGCGCCACTGGATACCTTTGATGCCCACCTCCGCTTGCCAGAGGGAAAGCAGAAAGAGGCATACCGTCGTCAAGTACTCCCTCTTCCAACCTCCTCTTCTCAAGGCCGGCAATGAGCTACCCCCCCCCTTCCCCAAAGATGTACACATGCCGTGTCCAGCTCATCCTTATGTCATTATGCCATTAGAACGTCTTCTGATGCGTGTTTGTATCCAACCTCCACACGCGCACACCGGACAGGAAGACAAATGACATCACCCAGCCTGTCTCGCCATGACAAGGAATCTGCAGAGAGCGCGCCATTCCCCCACCCTCCCCTCCCCGAGGACGTAACCCATGCCCAGCTCCTCTCCTTGATTCAATCCTCTCTCTACTCGCACGAGGTGGTATGGCACGTGCTTAATGATCATCATCCAGAGTGGTTGTCGTCGATGCCCCCTGGGGCAGAGGAGACGCCCTTGCATGCCTTGGTACGGACCGGGAATGTGAGGCTGTTAGAAATGATGCTAGCGGAGGTACAGGAGGGAGAAAGAGGGGAGGAAGAAACAACGATGATGAGTGTGGTTAGCAGCAGCAGCAGCAGCAGCAGCAGCAGCAGCAACAACAACAGCACCACTAGCACCACCACAACAACCACTACCACCATCTCTGCTGTCACGAAGCGAGAGAAGAAGAGGAGGCGATTGATTCACATTGACCTCAATGCGCTTGATGCCAGAGGGAAAGCTGTCAAAGATACAGTCGTAGACGACGAAAAATTTGCAATAGATTTCCCCGAAATGGCCTCAAGGATCAAGGAGCTGATTGCCTTTGAAGAAGCGCATGACCTAGCTGTGGCTTTGAGGAAAAAGAGGAAGTGGGGGAGAAAGAGAGGGGGAAAGGTTGGAAACGGGGATGAGGAGGGGGAGCTACATCAGCTTGCAGCCCGCCTTCTCCATCTTTTGTCTCACGACCTGTCCTTCATCTCATCCACGCACCACAAAGCTTGGTCTGTATTGCATCACCTTGTTGCCGTTTGCTCCGGGGTTGATGACGGGAGGGAGGAAGGGGAGGATGAAAAGCCAAATGACGACGACAACGTGATTTTGAATCTGTTGAAGCAAATCATGAATCTCCCTTCTGCTCTCCCCGGAGGTAAAATAAGACCGAGTGTCCGTACGCGAGACTGTGGGAGGAGCGTATGGGACATCGCTTTGGGAGAGGATGGGAAAGGAAGGAGGGAGGGGGAAATGGAGGGAAGGAGGGCAGTAGTGCGGGAGTTTATGAGAGTAACACTTGGACCGATGTGTGGAGTCTATTTTGGGTCGTCGTCCCCTTCCTTACTCCCACTGAAGGAGGGAGAGATGGCCTTCCCCTCGTACCCCTCGTGCTCCTCCTCCTCTTCCTGCCACCCTCCCTCTCTGGTTTGTCCCGGTTCCGTCTTAGTGAAGAAAGATAGAGTTAAGACAATACTTTTCATTCGTCATGCCGAGGGGACACACAACCAAGCGGCGAGAGAGGAAGGGGAGGGTGCGTACAAAAGCTGGGCATGGGAGGACGCAGAATTAACGACAGTGGGCATCGCCCAGGCACAAGACGGCTTGAGGAGGAGGGTGAAAGGGAGGGAGGGGGAGGAGGGAGGGGAGGAAGGAGAGGGAGGGACGGAGGAAGCAGTGGACTTGGTGGTGGTCTCGCCCTTGAGGAGGACGTTACACACAGCGATGCTGGCCTTTGGGGACGAGGGAGGGGGGAAGGAAGGGGAGAAGGAAAGGATTCAAAGGGGGGAGGGAGAAGACAGAGAAAAGTGTAATGGTAGCAACAACAACAGCAACAGCAGGAGCAGCAGCGGCGGCGGCGGCAGTCGGAAGAAATTTCCTCCATTTGTAGCCATGGAAGCAGTGCGCGAGACGGCGGGAATGGACCCCTGCAATAAACGGTCGAACGTTTCTTATCTGACAAAGCGGTTTCCGCTCGTCGATTTTTCGGAGGTAACATCATGGGCACTAAACTTGAATCTGTGTCTTTCGCTTCTCTTTTATTTTGATGATCAATCGCGGATGGACTCCGCCACCCTTACATGCTTCTCACACTTTCTTTCTTCCTTGGACACCACCATATTTATAATCATTTTTCCTCATTTTTGACCTTCGTTTCGTCAATACCACCATAAATAGATTCAGAGCGAGACCGACGTACTTTTTGATCCGTGTGCGTGGGAGAGCGAGGAGAGCATGGCCGCGCGTGGGCACTACTTTTTGCATTGGTTGGGCAAGAGGACAGAGAGACGCATCGCTGTAGTCACGCATGGAAGCTTCCTCATGACCATGTTTGAGAGAGTTCTGCAGGCTCCAAAGGAGATGAGGGAGTGGATGGGGAATGCCGAGTGTCGGGCAGTGGCTGTCCATTATCCATGACCTAAAAAAGAGATTTAAAGTAAATTAAAGGAAAAGGACGGTTGATGGGAGTACATATAGAAATGTGTTTGAAAGTAAAATAGGTATTGTAAATTATTTTCAGTGTATTGAGATGGAGAGATTGAGATGGATTGACGAGATGGATGAATGGAGGGAGTTGAGATGAAGGTGGTGGATCAAGATGGTGGGTGACTGATGTTGGGGGAAATACTAATAACGGCCACGATTAAATGTGCCCGAGGCGACAAATGGAATAAAAATAGCTGGATAACGTTTAATCACCTTTAATTTAAATATTCACGGTGGCTTTCTTTTCTTTTTTCACCTCTTCACTTCCTTGGCTGCCTCGAGAATTCAAGCGTGAGTAAGAAAATGTTGGTAAAACGCGTCTTTACATCGTTAATAAATGAAAAAGACGTTGCATAGCCTCACACACGGTACAAGATTACTCTTGAAACAATGAATAACAAAAGCAATTAACCTGGTGCTTACGATTTTGTGAGAAGGGTGGGTGTGGAGAAGCTACAAGTAACGTCGCTAGAAATGAGTCAGACTCTTAAGGGGGAAACAAAAACAATCAAACTATGAACACACGCGTCCGGTCATAATTATGCCGCAAATTATATACTATGGAGGCAAACTTCTTGTGACAGTGTCTTCATTGGGAAAATGTGGAAGAAAAGGCGGATATCTCACCCTTTTTCCGCCGCGCGATGTGCAGCGTCAGCAGCGAGCAAGGCTGGCACCCCGTATCGTTTTTCATGCTAGTTTCCCATAAGCACAGCCACGCAATGTAAGGTGTACGAGTGGGCGTCGGATGTTTAGATGTGTTTGGATTGTTATCCACATGGCTGGATTCACTATCATCTCAGCACAACAGCCGCCCCCCAATTTTCTCCGGGATTTGAGGGTTGAATTCAGTCGTCCCTGAACGAAGCGATGCATGCCCGCATGAAGGCACCGTCCGCCGCTACTGAGGTTGAGAATCGCCACTGTTGCTCGCGGGAGCTTTCACCAAACCTACAGTCATTTCTTTTTTCACTTGTCGATGCCCTGCCGTTAGGTCCTGTACGAGATCGACATCGACGTGCTCTCGATGGCCGGCACCCCGGGAGGAAGAAAATGCAAACGCAAATTGACGGAGATAGTCATGGCCCGCCTACCTAGTTTCTCTTGATGCATCAATCTAACCCTTTTTCCACAACAGGAAGGTGCCATGCCCATCACGACAACGTCGAGGGGCACAGACAACGGGTGGACATGGGGTTTCTACACCCTCTTGGCATTGGTAATGCTGGTGTCTTTGACTTTCGGTAAGTACCAGACCCCAGGAGAAAACTTCCGCCTGACACAGAAGCAAGGAGGTCTCACTTTGCCGCCTCCTCCCCACACCCAGAACAATGCATTGCGTTTGTCCCTCCGACACCACCACCACCAGCAAGCAGCAGTAGCAGCAGCAACAAGGGAGGAGAGAGCAGCACGGCGGGCCGGGCCAGCACAGCAAGCGGGATTTCGTCAGCTTCTTATCAGGGTATGTGTTTCGTACAGAATGTTTCACTTCATCATCATCTCTGTCTGGCCTGAAGCTACTACGGCAGGAGAGGGCAAGAAAATTACAAGTACAGGGAACATTGATTGAAACAGTGACAAAGAAAGAGAGAGCGCGCACACACGCGAGGGTGCGTTGTGAAGAAGCCCCTTCTGATCCTCGAGGACGGCCTGTCTCCATGTACATATCATACATGTATCTCTGTCCATGAGTGAGTCACAACACTTTCGTGTTGATCGTTTCCCCTTCCCTCCCCCTCTCCCTAGGCGATAATGCAAGGTCAGCGAACCCACTCGAAGCTCTACGTATGGCTCTCCACACGTCCTACGCCATCCCCCACCATGCCGGCCAGTCGATGTCCACTGCAGCTGCTGTGGCTGCGACACGGACAGGAGGACGGTTGGGGGTTTTCACTCGGAGGGAGGGAAGGAGGGAAGAAAAGGCGTCTACAGGGTGCCATCATCAGCAGCAGCAGCATCAGCGCTATAACGACGATGACCACAACAGGGATGGGGAAATGGCCTCCTCCTTCGTTTCCTCCCCCTCCTCCCCCTCCTCCTCCTCACCCTCCTTCTCCTCCTCCACGTCTTCTTTTTCGTCATTGCTACTGGCGACCCTCTCTCGTCCACCACCGTCATCATCAGCAACAGCAGTAGGAGGAAGGGCAGCAGCAGGAACATCACAAGCATCAGAGATTGCAATGGCATCGATGACGATTGCACCTCCAACACCTTCCTCTTCTTCTTCTTCAGCAGCAGCAGCATCAGCAGCGGTCGCAGTTGAACCCAAAGCAAGCCGCCGCCGCAATCGACAGAAGCAGCGCAAGCAACAGCACCAAGATCATCATCATCAACATCAACAACATGCCTCCTCCTTCCATCCCTCCCACTGGCACCCCAGCCGCGTCACGGACATATCATCCGTTTCCGTCGACGGAGCCGTCAAAAAGATTCGCATCCAATCCCTCCCTGGTTGCCCTTCCCTCCTTCCCTCCCTCTTCTGCCCTTCCATCTCCTCCCGACAGCCGGGCCAGTTTGTCGCCCTGAGAATCCCCCTTCCCCTTGCGAAGGAGGGCGGGATGAAGGGCGAAAAGGAGGGAGGGAAGTTTCTTACAGTCCTGGCCCCCATTGCCTCGGCGCCGGAGAGGGTCGGTCCTAGAGGCCACGTGGATGTCCTGCTGGATGGGAGGGAGGAGCTCCTCCCCCCTCCTTCCGTCCGTTCCTCCGGTGCAGGAGCTGCGGCAGCAACCGACAGGCTGGCCTGGTCGCGACTACTCTCTTCCTTCTCCCCCGACACCCTCCTAGAGGCCAGTGAGGAGTTAGGGCCCGGCTTTAGCCCCCTCGTCCTCCCTCCCGGCCCCGCACTGCCTTTGTCCCTCCTGCCCTCCCTTCCCCTCACACTCCCTTCTCTTCTTCAGGAGCAGCGGGAGTTGTTGATTTTGGCGCGAGGAACGGCTGGGATGGCGGCGGTAGCGGCGGTTCTGGACTGGCCGAAGGTAGGGCTGTTGAGCGGCAAGTGCAGCAGCAACAGCAGCAACAGCAGCAGCAGCAGCAGCAGCGGAGCTGGTGGCAAGAAAGGTTTCAAAATTACAGTCTTAATTGAAGTGAAAAATGCTGTCAATGAAGCCTTGCGGCAACAGCAGAGGGAATGGAGGAGGAGCATGCCGCACGTACAACTCATTCCCGTGCTTGCAGATTCTAAGGGGGAGGTAGGGAAAGGAGGAGGGTTGGAAGCGGCGTTGTTTCGGTATGGTAAGGGAGGGAAGAAAGGAGAGGGAGGGAAGGAGGGAGAGGGGGAGGTTGAGCTCGCCTCGGTTCTCCGTGTAGATCCGAAGAGTTGTGCAGTGTTGTTGGCAGGGATGGAGGGAGGGAGGGAGGGAGAGAAGGAGGTCAGGCGGTTGGAGAGATTGGCAGCGTCTCTGGTAATGGTGGGTGTGGATCCGGCGAGGATTTTGGGGCAGGGGATGGAGAGATGGAGGGAGGGAGGGAGGGAGAAGACGGATGGGGTTGGAGCGGGGAAGAAGAGGAGGAACCGGAAGAAGAAGGCGGCGGCTTCGGCGGAGAAGGTGGTGAAACCTTGAAAAAGAGTTACGCGTTCTCAAGTCTCATTATCTAGAGAGTGACGAGTGAGACAGGGTTGTACAAAGGGAGAAGACACGGAGGGAGGATGAGGGTGAGGGTGGGAGAGAGATCACTAGGCCTTTGTATGTGCAAAATTGCTTTTTCCAGCAGCAGCAGCAGCAGCAGCAGCAGTAAAGATGTTTTGGCGGTGGTGTGTATATCTAGCAATTAAGATGAACGTATTGACACATATTAAGAAAATATCCCTCTTACATAAAGTAGAGAGTTTGATGCTTTAAATTTGAATTGAATCGGAGTTTGAAAAATTGAAAACATGCAACAGGATTCGAGGAGAGGTAGCATTCGACTAGTTGTAAATACAAATCCATATGTTCACATGTATGTTCACCTCTGACTAAATCAGACGCACCATTTCAGACGTCGGCCCATGAAAGGTTCAGTTGAGTGGAAAGGAGATAAGTAAGTGAAGGAATGAGGGAGGAAGGAAGGGAAGGACTTGTGTGAGTTTCCTCCCTTTTCGTCCATCTTGAGTTCGTGGCATGCGTTCAAGAAATGTGTTTTGTATATACGGAGAGGAGGATGAGGACAACGCAACAGCTGCAGCAGCAGCAGCAGCAGCAGCAGCAAAAAGATCAAGAGAAAGAAGCATTAGGAGAAGGAAAGAACGAGAGAGAGCACGAGAGAGATGGTCATTTTTTAAAATAATAATATAGATATGAATCAAAATATCGACCGCCCTACTTTCACTTGTGCATAATATCACGAGCCCATCGTTTTTAAGAAATGAAATGACCGAAAGGAGTAGCAGCGCCCAGCAGTACGGCAGCAGCAGCAGCAGCAGCTGCTGCTGCTGCCACAAGACATGTATATACCGACACGAACAAGGAAATAATAAATTTAATACGCCTCCTCACGCCTCCTTATTCAGAGTCGTCGAGGGAGGGAAGAACGGAGGGAGTGGGAATTCATCTGTGGTTCACCAGCTCTCCCGGGCTACCCTCTCAATAAAAGGAATGACAACAAGATGCTCGACCCAAAAACAAAAGAAGGAAAACATTCTGGCATGAAGCGTCTCGTCATGCGTAACACTTTGCGTCCACGGTGTTGACATCAGTTTTGCCTACTTTTTCCCCTCCTCTCTTTCATTATCTCATGCTGTGGGTGGGTCATACGTCGTCTCATGCATTCTCACTCATTTCTAATTTCATTCCAATTGATGTCATTCTAATTTAAGCTCGTATCAATCCCACCGCACTTCGCCATACCTTCAAGGAGGGAGGGAAGAGGGGAGGGAGGGAGGGAGGGAGCCCTACCGCTTTTCGAAGTTCAGGTACTTCGTGCAGAGAACCAAACCGATCCTCAGGCAGATAATAATGCCGGCCAGCACACACAGGGTCCACCACGCCTGCCAAGGAGGGGACGAAAACCCCAGCTCTTTCAAAAACGCATCGCCTGCTCCGTCGTGCCGTCCTTTGAGCTCGGAGATGGCCAGACCTTGGAATCCCCAGCGAGTCCAGCTACCCGGAAGAACGAGGTAGGGTTGGAGGGAGGGAGGAGCGGGGAAGAAGATGAGAACTTTATCTCACCCATATCGATTTTGCTATTCTTGTTTTATCACGGAGAAGGAAGGAAGAAAGAGAGGTAAGGAGGGAGGGAAGAAGGAAAAAGAAGGAAGGGAGAATGCGGGCGGTCTTACCAAAGCAGTGTGGCATTCGCAGCCCACACAGGCATGGAGGGCACCCGTGCCATGAATCCGGCTGCGACTGTAATAACATAGCCCAGGAAGGACCAGATTGACGAGAGCTCGCGGATGGTGGGGAGACCGGAGGAGAGGAAGACGATGAGGCTTAGGCTGGTCCAGCTCATCAAAAGCAAAGAGAAGGAGTAGAAGCAGAAGGAGGCAGGACTCGGGTGGAGGGGGGTGAGGAGGTGGAGGAGCAGAGAGAAGAAGATGGAGGTGCAGGCGTTGATGGCCAGGTAAGGGGTGTCGAGCGAGAAGCAAAAGGCAAGCGTCCTCACCACGCCGGCACCGCGCTCCCGATAAAACAACGGCCGGCTTTCGTACAGGGACGGCATCACATTTTGATTGCTGAAACTCACAATGCACACACTCGAATACAACAACCCTACCTGCGTCTGCAAGTCCATCTGTCCCCCCTCCACCCCTCCCTCCCCCCTCCCTGCAAACAAGGTGCCCCAAAAGACACCCAATATCATGTAATTCAAGTTGTTTAAGACCAGTGACTTTTTGTCCTTCGTGGTCTTGAGGAACTGCCGGTAGTTCAGAATGAGGATCTGGGACAGGAGAGTTCGGGGATAGGAAGGGAAGAGGGAGGAAGGGGAGGAAGAGGAGTCCGAGGAGGAGGAGGAGGAGGAGGGGTGGGGAAGGAGGGAGGGAAGAAGGGCGAGCTCGGAGGAGGGAGGAACGGTCTGGAGGAGGAGAGTGAGGCCGAGGGGGGAGGAGGCATAGATGGACGCAAGGGCTGTGGGGGTGAAGACGGAGAGAGAGGAGGGAGGGAGGGAGGACGCGAGGGAGGTAGGGGTGGAGGGACCGTTCCGGGGGCTTGCAATGAGGAGGTTATTGGTGCTGGGGAGGCGGCAGAGACTGTGGCTGCTGTTGCTCCGAGAAGCAAATGGTGAGGGTGGGAGGGAGGAAGGAGAAGAAGAAGAGCAGGAAAAGGAAGGGGAGGAAAGGAGGGCAGCGCAGGTGGAGGAGAAGGCTGCAACGCGCATGGCAAAGTCAGCAGGATTGATTACCGCTGTTGCTCGTTCGTCACCATCACCAGCACCACCACCAGCAGCAGCACTACTACCATCGTCATCATCACCAGCACCACCACCAGCAGCAGCAGCACCAGCAGTATCTGCAGGGCGGCTAGCGCCAGTATCCCTCCCTCCAAAGAAGGAGCCTCCTGCCATCCGCCCACACACCCTCTCTCCTCCCCTCCCTCTTCCCTCTAGGCTTAACCGTAATGGACTCCGTGCAAAATACTCCACGACTCCATCTACCCGGCCTTGGTAAATCATCCGCCCCCCCTCCGCCAAGATGAGCATGGTATCGAATAAATTGATAACCTCCACACTAGGCTGATGGATCGTCAGTAGCCCTGCTCTCCCACTGTCACACAACCCTCTCATCACGCCCATCACTTCTATGGCCGTCGCTGCGTCCAAACCCGTCGTAATCTCGTCCCCGAATATCAAGGTGGGCAAGTTTACGATCTCCACCCCAATGCTCAACCGCCGCCGTTGACCACCGCTTAACCCCTTTTTGAAAACATCGCCCACAACTGTTTCGCGTGCCTCGGTCAGTCCCAGGATTCCCTCCAGCATTTCTACCCTCGCCAACCTTTCCTCCCTCCCTACCCTGTCCTCCATCCGTAGCAGAGCCGCGATCCACAGCGTTTCCCGCACCGTCAGCTGACTCAGGTGTACGTCATCCTGCGTTATGTATGCAAAGGCACTGCGCCGCCTCCTCCTCTCTTCTTTCCCTCCCTCCCTCCCTTCTTCCCACACCACCTGCCCGCTGATTTCCCCCTGTGTTTTCCTCCCTGCCAGCACGTCCAACAAGGTAGTTTTCCCTGCCCCGGAGGGTCCCATCAATGCCATCATCTCCCCCGCTGCCACAGACCCCGTGATGCCCCCCTGAAGGAGGAGAAGCTCCTCCATCTTCTGTTGTTGTTGCTGCTGCTGCTGCTGCCGCCGCTGCCACTGCTTTTCCTTGAATTTGATCGACGTGACAAGGTGCTGTTGTAGCCGTTGCTGCTTCCCTCCTCCATTCCTTTCCCTTTGCGGAGATACCCCTCCCCCTTCTCCTCCAAGCCCCCCCACCCCCCCTCCCTCTTCCTCATCTCGTCCAACAAGCCCTCCCCTCGCTTTCTCTTTCCCTCCTTCCTTCCCTCTCTCCTTCCCTCCCTCCCTTTTGCACACCACACGGTACCCCACATCCCGAAAGTATAACCTCCCCCCCCCCCCCCCCCCACTCACCCCCCTCCCCTTTTC
>Ga0160420_100702_pt1 | contig 11757 bp, 16 predicted proteins | sample CelAP2metagpilot_FD_108197 | JGI IMG/M metagenome (GOLD analysis project Ga0160420, IMG submission 108197) | Phycosphere-associated microbial communities from algal ponds in Kailua-Kona, Hawaii, USA - Cellana AP2-5-5 metagenome pilot | ecosystem: Engineered > Artificial ecosystem > Aquaculture >... | reverse complement strand
CCTCCCTCCCACCCACCCTCCCTCCCTCCCTCCCACCCTCCCTCTCTCCAGCCCATGATTCAAAAATGGTCCATCCTCGCCTGGCCTCCCTCCTTCCCTTGCTCCTCCTCCCCCTCCCCCTCCCCCTCCTCTTCCATCGCCATCACGCATGCATCTGCCTCCCTCCTCTTCTTTTCTGACCCACCTCCAGAGAGAGACGAGGGGGTACAAAAAGACGAACAAGGACAAAAACAACAAGGACAGCAGCAGCAGCAGCATCATGTCCAACTGCACTTGCGTTTCGCCATCCTCGAAGGAGGGGGAGAGGGAGGGAAGGAAGGAGGGCGAGTAAGGTGGTATCGAGCCAAGATCCCTTTTCCCTCCTCCCCCCCCCCCTCCTCCTCCCCCTCTTCAACGGGAAGAAGAAGAAGCAGGGCTTCCTGTCGCCAGCGTCGGCTACCGATCACAATCGCGGTATGCTCCCTCCCTTCTTCCCTCCCTCCCTCCCTCCCTCCCTTTCCATCTCTCATCTCTCCATGACCTCCCTCATTTTCTTTCCACTGGTTCGACCAATCCACTCCTTCCCTCCGTCCTTCCCTCTCTCTTCTCCTCCCTTCCTTCTAATCCCTCAAGACCGACCATCTCTCCATCAAGCTACCCCTCTCCTCCTCCTCCTCCTCCTCCTCCTCCTCTATGCCGGGTGCCGCTGCGGCCGATTGCGTGGGTTCTCTCATCGACTCCATCCCCTCCTCTCTGGCTGCAGGTCTAGAAAAGCTGGTAGCGACACATGGTCAGGAGGGAGGGAGGGAGGGAGGGAGGGAGGGAGACATGTGATTTTTAGAACGAATGCTTGCGGTTATCTTGCGTTCATTGATCTATTTATATTTAGTCATCTATCCGTTCATGTACGCATGCGTGCCCTCTCTCTCCTTCTCCCTCCCCCTCTCCTTCCTTCTTCTTATTCAGGCCCTCTCCACCTCGCCTGCCGGTACTGCCACGCCCTCATCCTCCGTCGGCCGCTGCCCCGCTTCCTCGCCCTCCCCTCCGAAATACTCGATGACGTATCCGACTACATGCTTTGTTTCCGGTACCTCCATCTTCCTCTCCCTCGCTCGCTCGCTCCCTCCCTCGCTCCCTCCCTCCCTCCTCCCCTTCATCTCTTTTTGCCTTCCAACCTCCCAACCCACCTCTCCCTCCCTCCCTCCCTCCCTCCCTCCCTCCTTCTCCCCCAGTGACTCCGTCCTTCCCCTTTCATCCGACCAGCTCCATGCCCTTCCTTCCCTCGGCCTCTGTGGAGAGGGATTCTTCCTCCTTCCCAAGGCGGCGCTGAGGGAAAGCGGGAAGGAGGGAGGGAGGCGCGAAGCTGCCACGGAGATGGAGGAGGAGGGGGAGGAAGGGAAGGAGGAGGGGGAGGAAGGGAAGGAGGGAAGGGTGGTGTGTGGGAAGTGTGAGGCAGCAATGGGCATGGCCGTACGGACGGAGGAGGTATGGAAGGGAGGAAGAGAGGGAGGGAGGGAGGGAGGGAGGGAGGGAGGGAAGTTCTGGCAAATACTCGCACTCCTTCCACGCTCTCTCACGTGCCATTCTCTGTTCTGTACCCTCCCCTCCTTCTGTCCCTTGCTCCCTCCCTCCTTCGGTCCCTTGTTCCCTCCCTCCTTCGGCCCTTTCCAGGGACGCCGTCATGGCGATGTCCACCTCTGGATGCATTCCCTCGGCCTTGCCGTCCCTTCCTCCACCGTGTCCTCCCCCCCTCCCTCCCTTTCTCCCTCCTACACCTACCTCCCCTATCTTGAAGAGCATGTAAGCGTGGACACGCACATAGCCAGTGTGTTAAGACGGGCTTCACAAAGACTGAAGAAAAGGCGGTTCGTCTTACGTTGTGAGGAGGAGGAGGAGGAGGAGGAGAGGGAAGGGGAGGAGGGAGGAGGAGAGGGAGAAGAGGGGGGAGGCATGGAGGTCGTGGTGTGGGGGAGTGAGGTGTTGTTGCTTGAGCCCATGGACAAGAAACACACACAAGAAGGGGAGGGGGGGGAGGATGGAAGGGAAAGAAGGGCAGCAACACCAGGCACTCCGGCGCTCAAAGTTTCCTTCCGCTTCCTGCCTTTCTCCCTCTCCCCCTCTCCTTCTTTTTCTTCTTCTCCTCCTTCTTCAGCCCTTGAGCTTACCCTTCCTGTGGAGGAATGGCATGCACTTGCCGCCTTGTTAGAGGCATCGGCAGCGTCAGATTTTCCATCCTCCATGCACGTGCCATTTGCCCCTGCCCGACTGGCATATTTGCCTTTGTGCGGAAGAGGGTCGTAAGAACGACGAGAGGCTCGAAGGAGCGATGAAAGTGAAGGAGGAAGATAGTGCAGTGCTGTGTGATGATGTAATGAGAGGAGTGCATAAAAATTCAGAAAGGAGGAAACAATTTTGTAGAGGTAGAGTAGGGCAGACAGAAGATTGGTGTAGGAGTGTTTCTTTACCACCTCTCCGTCTTTTGATAAGCAAAGTATTTTAAGTGTCCTTGTTTTGACCATCTCGACAGCTTTGCAGCTTTGCTTCTCTCCTTTCGTGTTCGTTATGTTCTGGGGGGGACAGAAAGCGACCTGGGAGCAATGTGCTCACCTTTTCTTCCCGCTCATGTAGCATGGTTTTTGTTGGTGGCACAGAAATCTCTCCCATGATAGCAAAAGTTATGTGCAAGAGGTTTAGCAACACGCTAGCACACTTATCATTTGAACTCAGCATTTTCGTTTACAAGCTTACGCGTCCGTTCTTTTCTAATGAATTTATGTTTTTCCTAGGTCTACATGCAAGGCTGCTCGCTTCAATCAATGTTTATCTTGGGAGGAGATCAAAAGGCGGCCAAAAAGTGCGAGCGATAGCAACGACCGAACAGTACCTTACCATTCTGGGTCTGGTTGTCATTGAACACACATCGACAGACCCTTAATGGGCCCATAAATGGTATATTTTCAGAACATCGGGCTTCCTATGTAAACTTCTTAGACTTGACAACTTGACGCTTTCCTTGAACATTGCCATCAACGCAGCTATGTACGACATCCCTCACGGCCCTGCATCCTCCCTCCACTTCTAACTCTGTAATGTACCATCTAAGCGTCTGCGCACTTGTTTCGCTGAACGAAGTACATGACCGTTATCGCGTCCTCCACCTCCTTCGATTAGATCTCTGACCACCGACCATCACCTCCACATCATCGCAACCCCCACATCACGTCCCAGCCACCAACGAGTTCTCTTATGACACCATTCTCACTTTACCATACCAATAACGAACCACCGACAAGAAAAAAGCTCGAGAGGACCAGCCTCGCTGCGGCCTCACCATTTCTCATGCGTCGAGGCCCCTTGACGTCACTTCATTCAGCGACGAGAGGGCCGCACCCCCCTGTTCGATTCATTTTCTTGCTTCATCAGCACGGACCACTTGTACCAAACATACACACATGCGAGCGAAGGGCACTATTTCAATTATGTGAGGCGGTGCACCTCATCCATCCCCCCCCCGACCGCGCGTGTTAATAATCGCTCCCGTCCCCGCCTTTGACCTGCTTCACACGTATAAGAGTGTGAATATGAAGAGAAGGCAACGGATGAGTCTCGTCAAAGCATCCAGCTACCAATTGCCCACGGCCCACCGACATGCGGGTTACAGTGCTGTCGCTTTGACGCGACTCCTCAGTCGTCTCCTTCTTCATCTTCACACCCTTCAACGCCCATCTGTTATTTAGTAAGGGTCACATCCTCACACACTTCACCGCCCATCTCTTATGAAAAGGTCTTTTTATATCGCACACCAACCGTCTTCACAGAATGCAACACATCACTTTTACTCGACATTTGGCTCCCCCTGACACTTGAATACAGGCTCACGCCACCATTCCTCCATCAAAAGCCTGCATGCCTCAACTTCTACCGATACGTAGCCAGCACCGTCACCTCCTCCTCTTCTTCCTCCTTTCCCTCTTCTCCTTCTCAGTTGCCCTCCCCCTTCAGCCCTATTCTGACACCCTTGCCCGGAAGGCCGCCCTTTTCTCTTCTCTCGCCTATGGAGAACCTGCCAGTATCGCCGCCAACAGCATATACAACAGCACGTGTCAACTCCCTGAGTTCACCATTCTCCACACCTATCTCTCCCCGCCCCGTGCCCGCGACGCCTTCGCGTACATAGGGATGGACGTAAAAGAGAAGCTCATCGTAGTGGCGTTCAAGGGAAGCAACGACACGGAGGACTACATCATTGACATTGCTGGGCCGGTCCGATATCGTTTCCCTTGCTCGATTGGGGGCGTGGAGCTGGGACAGACCCACCACGGATTTTGTGCGTACTATCGCTCCTTGGCCGTATTGGGCTTAGCGTTGGAGGTGACAAGGATGTGGGAGGAGAAGAAAGGAGAGTATACCGTGTTGGTGACCGGCCATTCCTTGGGTGAGTGCAAGGAAGGGAGGGCGTATAAATGGCATCTGTCGCTGGTCATGCTGGGCCGTTGCGAGAGCCATGTCTGCCGTTTAGTAGGACGTCGCTGTAACTTCACTCTCCCTCCTTCCCTCCCTACCTCTGTCCCTGCCTCCTTCCTTCCCTACCTACTACCTCAGGAGGCGCAGCTGCCACCCTGTGTGCAGCTGACCTAGGGAAACGTTTCGGGCTTTCGACCCTCCTTTATACATTTGGTGAGCCCCGGGTGGGCGATGCTGATTTTGCGTCTTCATTGGCCTCACATTCGTTGGGGAGTTACCGGGTCGTCCACGCGTCGGATTGTGTCCCGCATTTGCCGCCTTGCTGTGGTGGGCTTCGGAAAGGTGAGAGAGGGAGGGAGGGAGGGGAAAAGGGGTTGCTCGAGCAAGATGCCGACGTTGAGGGCTTCCGAATCTCATTCTCAACTTCCCTCCCTACCCTACTCTCTTCCCTCCAGAGCAATGTCACCCTAAGCCAGATTGTCCTTTTCACCACGGGCAGGAAGTGTGGTATGACAACAGTATGGGGGAAGGGGCTCCTTTCGTGATGTGTCCAGGGGATGAGGTATGCAGGGAGGGAGAGAGGGAGGGAGGGAGGGGAGGGGAAGGGAAGCTACGGGTGCTTTCCTGAGCAAGCGGTACGAGGAAAATGAGACGCCGCTTTTTTCAATATGGTAACAATCCCCATCTTTCTTCCTCCCTTTCTCCTTTCTTACTTCCTCCTTCCACCATTTATATAGGATGAAGACGCCTGCACCAATGGCTCCGTGACAAGCGTGTCAGACCACAAGTACTATTTCGGCGAGCGCCTGGGGACGTGGTGTTGCTTTCCCCCGCTTCCGCCAGATTTCTATAGCACCAGCAGTACTAGCAGTGGCAGTGACAGCAGCAGTAGAAGCGTCTCTTTAAACGGGTTGGAGATGGAGGAGAAGGCGGCGGTGTCGATGCGCGTGGCAATGAAGCAATAGGAGTGGTGATTTAAAAAAAGATCATCGATGGATTGAATGCATATATATGGAAAACTTGTAAAACAAATGTAAGATAAATATGCCTGAAGCTCCTGGTGGGGTCAGGCCTTCGCTTTTTGAGCGAAACTCGTTTGAGTGTTGTTTTTGATTGTGCTTCATTGATGAAGACTTTCAGCGTCTCAACGGAAAAATCCTCTCCGTGTCATCCTCAAGGGATTTGGCAAAAGGTGTCATGAGATAAAACCTTGACGGGTGATGCTTTTTCGAGACCTTGCCGTTGCAGACGAACAACAACAACAACAACAACAAAGAATATTCTGATGATGACACGGTCATCACTTTTTGTCTCCTAAGTCATTCGTCACTTCATGAATGTCTTATACGCCTTCTGTAGTCTTAATAACAGTGGCAGCATATCGCTGACGCAGTTGCAATCATTCTAACTAAACTTCACGGTGCGATGTAAATCCTTAAACCCAACAAGTGAAAAAAAAAAGTGCTTTCCCGCCTCGCTCTAAAGATGACTCTCTGTTCGAAGCCCTTCATCGTACTCTTATTCTTCTCTCGCCTACCTTTTTGGACGCTCTGATCCTTCACATCCTCGGTTTCCGCGCTACCAAGACTACCTGCTCTCGTCCGCGCTCCTCCTCCTTTTCCCCATACAAAAATACAGGGTAATTACTCAAACGTCCGTCCGCAAACTCGACCAAGTCCACTTCCAATCCACATTTTATTGCAACAGCCCGTAGCTGCGGAGGGGCAAAGGTTTGAAATTGCTGGCTCCTGCCCGGGACGGCTGCTCGCACCTCTGCAGGGACGGATTCTAACATGGCATCAAACATCTCTTGACTGGATTTTCCCGCGGGGGTAAAACCATGAAATCCTTCAGGATCTTTTTCCGTTGCTGCATCTATTGCTGCCACCTTCCCCGGGATACCGTAGCACAGCTTTTGGTAGTGCGAACACACCAACACCACAAGAACCCCCCCCGGGGCCAGCCAGTGCGCGAAGTTCCGGAATGATGTCACCACGTCATCCGGATTCAGGAAATGGAGGACTTGTGCACACATGATGCCACTCACCGACTCTGCCTCCAAAGGAACCTTGTCGGGCAATTGTCCCCAGCGGGTTTCCAAGCGTTCTGCCATTTTGTCACCCTCGTTCGCGCCTTGAGCCCCGTTGTGCTCTTTGGCGGCCTTGCTGCGGATCTCTTCGAGGTGCTCGTCGCTCATGTCAATGGCGATGACACGCGCACCTGTTTTGAGAGCAGCCAGGACGTTGGAACCTAAACCGCTACCGATGTCGACAATGGGCAACTAAGAAGTACGAGGGGAGTAGGAAGGGAGGAAGAGAGCAGAGGAAGGACGATGAGGATCCTTCCAGAAGTAAAACTATTATCGAATTCGAAGTCAGCATGATGCATCGAGCACCACTATTACAAGACAGGTGCAACACACACCTTGTCTAGGCCAAATACGCCTTCCTCGGTCTCCGTGTCTCCGTCATTCCATCCCTTCCACACGATGAGCCCATTCAACCTCACGCACAGTGGAATAGCGACGTATGGGGAGCAATCCACTTCTTCCATCCCCTGCCTCCCTGCTCCCTGCCTACCTCTGGATGGACCGGATCATATGCCTTCCACCAAGTGTCCGCGTGATACGATGGTTTCCCCATATCGAAGCCCGTATTATTTTTTGTCTGAATTTGTTCGACGCCGCTGTGGCCATGGGGCAGGGTCTCGTCTCCCACCGAGGAGGGGGAAGCACTACTGGCCATGCCTGCCTCGAACTTTTTTTAGAATAATAAAGTGATTGGCCCGGTCCTGTGATACGGAAAAATAACCGGTAGAAAGGTGAAATGTGGGGGTGGTAGGCCAGGATGCGCAAGTAAGTGAAAAAGGAAAATGTGTCTGTGTGTATCATCGTACGGCACGCCGACGACCCCATCATTCGTGCATCGAAATGAGAGACATACCACTGACCAAGAGAGTGAAAAGAGACACAAAGAGACATATTGGTGCGGCAAGGATGCGCGCACAATTAAGTGGTGCTATGGTACCGTCTATTCTCCCGCTTCATGCTTTTCCCCCGGACATTATTAATCCAGGAGTTCTTCTTCCTGTACTGTCCACACACGGAGCCCCGTCGTGTGACACGTCTTTTATACGGCGACATGTGCAGGATTACATAGACTCGACGCACGAGTCGAGTTGTCGTGAGTGAAATGTTACTCAGACGGTGTGAGGCTCTGACTCGACGAAATGCCGAGGGCGACCGTCGACGACGAAGCTTGAAGCAAGTGGAAGGAACGGAAGGAAAGAAGCAAGGGGTCCGGAAAGGTCAACACCACCCCAAAAAGGTGGGAGGAGGGAGGCAATGCATTGCTCGGAGGCCCTAGTAATTCACACGATTCCTTCCCGCACAAGCATAAGGAAGCACCCTCTGGCCGCTACTTCCCAAATACATTTCCTTGCTGCCTCAGCCCTCGCGTCGCTCTGCTCTTCCATCATCATCCACCTCACGCCCATGCCCCCCATTCCCCATACACGTACATAGACGCCTACTCAGGCCACAAAGATATGACGGTAAAAGAGGATCGAGAACACTTTGCATTGAAGCTGCAGGCGGAGGCCAAGGCAAGCTTGGAGCAAATCCCGGTAAGGAGGCAGGACGGGTGAGGCGGAGGAGGAACATGGAGGGGGAAGATAGGGCGAAGAAGAGAATAGAACATGAATGCGTGGATTAAGACGGCTACAGAAGTCGTTTGCATAGACAGAATATGTGGGTGGGGAGGAAGAGCAATGCAATCCGCGGTGGTGCTTGGTTACCTCTCTCCCATGTGCCCACAGTCTCCCTCATCCCTCCCTGACGCCCTTTCTTGTCTCTTTTACTCGTTACAACAGGAAAAAGAAGCCGCTTGGGAAGCAGAGCGAAAGAGTGGCAATCCCGATTTGAACGCGAAATTTATTTATGCCTACGTCTTGTGCATGTCGGCCTCGGATCGACACAAGAAACTCGGAATCCGGCTTATGAATGGTGAGTGTGGAGGAAGGGATGAAAGGGGGTAGGAGGTGCGTGACAGGAGCAGGATTGAGCTTGAATGTAAAATATTTTTTCCAGTGGCGGTTATTGACGAATTGGGAAGGGAGAGCACGACTTATGTTTTCTCTCACCCTAGATATATCCCTCCCATCCTTTCTCCCTCCCTACCCTTCAGAGCTCATCACGGCGCGTTTCAACGTCGAGGAGTGCTTGTATGCGACAGCCGTATGCCTTTACAGCCAAGAAGAATGGCAGGGAGCCAGGGACAAGGTAGACCGATTGCTGCGGTTGAACCCTGACCATCGCTACGGGAATGAGCTGCACCTCTATGTCAAAGATGCTCAAGGTATGGAGGGGAGGAAAGGTGGGCGAGGTGGGCGGGCAGGAGAGAAAGAAGGGAAGGAAGGAACGACAGGGAGGAAGCATGTGGGAGAACAGATTTTGTTTACAATCGACATCAACTGCATACGATATCAACTGCATATCCATAAACGCCCCGCCATGGACCTCGCTCATCCAATCCTTAACTTTTTAGATTTATTTAAATTCGAATCTTCAATCTTACGCGCATGTTACTTTTTCTGACAACCGTACAGCTAAGCAGGATCTTGCCGTCGGGGTAGGAGTAGGAGTCGGCGTCTTGGGCGCAACGGCCGCGATCCTTTTGGGAGCTTTTTTGGGGGGTGGCCGGCGAGGGCGTTAGACATAATTGATTTTAGTGGAAGGAACAAGAAAAATACAGGATAATTCATTCCTTGAGAAGATGCAGTATTTATGCATTTTTTGAAGTGATGGGCAGTGGGGAGTAGAAGCGAAGGATGGGGCGTAGTTTGAAAGAAAGGCTGTACAAAGACACAAAAATGGCGCGAAAATTGGAATGGCCTCGGTCTTGACCCAGGGTGGTGATGACTACGTGGCTCGTCGGGAAGGTCTGTTATTGGATATCTTTTTGGCATGGAAAAGGCGCGAATAAAATGGTTGTAGACAAACAACAAAGGGTGTAGACGTAGGGAGGGTCGCGGTTAATGGGCAGATTGTTGGCATGGACGACGCGTGTGGCGGAAGGGATTCACCGGGCCTCTCGTTCATTTCTTGTCTGTTGAATGAAAAAATGACATCTTCATTTACAACATTGAACGAGGACAGAGGGGGGAGAGTCGGTTTCTTCTTGCATAAATCCTCCTTTTCAAGGGTAGCTGTGCATGTCGGTAGTTCTTTATGTGCAAAACGTATTTTTAATTATTGATGCGCCCCCTAGGCAGTCCGTTTACCTACGCGCCTCTTCCCTCCTCCCTCATCTGTCAAGTGGATTCGCTATTTTGGCATTTCCTTCTTGTCCATTCGTCCCCATCCTCCCCCTCCTCCTACACCCTCACTGTCCCCACTGCCTGTATCTCCTCCTCCCCTTCCCCCCTCCCCGTACTTCCTCTGCAAGTCTCGTGCAATCCGCAAACCCTTCACAAATCGAGCCCACCTCTCCACCACCCTCTTCTCCTTCGCCTTGGCCGCCTTCTCCTCCTTCCCCACCTGCCAAGCTCTCAACCCATCCCGTAGAACCCCCTCGTCTTCCTTCCGAACCACGACACCCTCCACTACAGGCAACGTTCGCCCTTGCCGTACCTCCCACCCCACCACCGCCCGTGCATACCTCACTCCCAACTTTTGAGCCACGGCCCACTCCCCTCCTCCCTCCCCCCACACGTGCGCCGTCCCCTTTGGCAAGAAAACGGGATTATGATTCCAGACTTCTATATTACCGTGTTCATTCACAGGGATCCTCCCATTGGGCAAGAGCGCCGGGGGCTGGTACCGTTCCGTTTGCCAAAATCCGTACAGTTCCAGTGCGTCGGGCTTCCCGCCCTCCTTTCCTCCCTCCTCCTTGCCGTCTTCTTCCTCTTCTTCCTGCCCCGGGTTGCCCGTCTTCTTTTTCTTCTTCTTATCGCTCTTACTCTTGCTCTCCACGATTCTGCACGGCTTCTCCCCCTCCCTCACCTGCCTTCCATGCTTTTGGAGCCACTGTCGTACTGTCGCCCCCTCCTGTACCTTCCTCCTATCATACACACATTCGCCCTTGAACATCCCTAACACTTTCCTCCTCCCCTTCTTTCCGCCTTCCTCCCCGTCCTCCACCCCAATCACCTCCCAGCGTTTCAAATGCCTCTCCAACACATATTTCTGATGTTTCTCGAATCCTGCCCATGTAGTTGGCATTGGCTCCTTAGTCTCCGCCTCATTCAACTCATCCCTCTCTAAATCCCGAGCCGTTTCAAATTCAAAAAACGATCGAAAGTCCCCCTTCTCCAGTAACCTCGCTTCCCTTCGGTGCGCCAGTGCCGAGTTTGCTCGTTCCAAATAGCCTGCCCACCACTTTCCGGCTCGGAATCGGAGTGCGCGCGACCATCGCGTGCTGTACCTGCGCGTCACGTCCGTCAACCACCCTTCATTGTCCACTCCCAGGACGTAGAGCCATTGCGAGGTGGAGGAGGAGGGCAGGAGGGAAGAAGGGCGGGAGGAGAGGAGGGAACGTTCGTGGGAGCAGGGGTCGTCGAGTCGGCCTCGGAGAACGTCGAGGGCTACCCAGCGATCATTGCCTTTGGAAGAAGGGATGGACGGAGGAAGGGACTGAGGGAGAACGGAGGCTGCTTGGTCGTGGTTGTTGCTATAGTTGGCAGTGGTTTTGGTAATGGTGGTGGAGGTGGAGACACAGAGAGAGGAAGAGGAGGAGGAAGAGGAGGGGGAAAATAGCTCGGCGGAGAGCTTCCTTCTCTTTTCCTTGCTGCTGCTGCTGCTGCTGCTGCTGGCGCAATCCTTTTCCTCTGTTTTTGTCGCCTTTCTCTTGCCATTTCCCTGTCTACCCTTCCCTTCATTCTCGCTCTCTGTCGACTCTCCATCCTCCTCCCCTTCCTTCTCGTCCTCCTTCTCTTCCCCGTCGTCCGAGCAACCCACCTCAACCATCTCCTCCTCCTTCCTTCCCTCCCTCCCTCTACCCTTTTCTTTTCCCTTCACGAACACCTCCGCCCACACTCCACATCCCGGCATCGATCTCGCTCCCTCCGATGAGCTCAACAACTTCTTCAGCCCCTTCCTCCCTCCCTTCCTCCCCCTCCCCTTCCCTCCTGCTGCCCCCCCTTCCTCTTCCTCCTCCTCCTCCTCCTCCTGCGTCAAATCAATCGCCCACCCTCCCCCCTTCCCCCCCCTCCCCCCCCCCCCCCCCCTCCCCCCCCCCGCACCGCCCTCGCTCCCTCCAACGACCTCCCCACCTCCTTCCCCCCCTTCCCCCCCTTCCCCCCCTTCGCCTCCCTCCT
>Ga0160420_100701_pt1 | contig 11775 bp, 21 predicted proteins | sample CelAP2metagpilot_FD_108197 | JGI IMG/M metagenome (GOLD analysis project Ga0160420, IMG submission 108197) | Phycosphere-associated microbial communities from algal ponds in Kailua-Kona, Hawaii, USA - Cellana AP2-5-5 metagenome pilot | ecosystem: Engineered > Artificial ecosystem > Aquaculture >... | reverse complement strand
TGAGGGATGTTGTTTGTGAGGAGGGTAGGGGCGGGGGGGGTGGGGGGGGGGGGTCGACAGAGACTGCAACCCTCCACGGGGGAGGGGGGGGGGAGTGGGTGGGGGGGGGGGGGGAGGGGGGGGGGGGTGGGGGGGGGGGGGGAGGGAGGGAGATGGTGAAAGAGGAGGGAGGGGGGGGGGGGGGGGAGGGGAAGAGAGACACAGGTTGGCGGTGGGGAAGAGGGATGAGGAAGGAAAGGAGGAGGAGGAGAGGGAGAAGGAGGTGGCGGCGGAGATATTGGAGCGATTGATTGAGGGGGCGGAGGGGTGGGAGGAGATCATAAAAAGTGTGCCAGGAGTGTTTAGAGATGGGATACGGAGGGAGGTGGAGGATGTGGGAGGGTGTGTGGGAAGTGATGATGAGGAAGTGGGTTACGAAGAGGGGGAGGAGGTAGAGGATGAGGACGAGGACGACGGGGAGGCGGTTGCGTAGATGTCGGAGGTAGGAAGCGGAACTTGGATAGTAGTTTGAGAGGTTGAAGGGGAAAGAAGGGGTGATTCACTATCCGTGTATATCACCCAGGACTATAGACGATTCGTTGGACATACTGAATTTTTCCTTTACTGTATCATGATGTGCATGTTGGCCCACATGAAAGCTGTGGCTTGAAGGGGTTTCTGTGTGCTGTAAAAGAAAAGGGATACCTTTCGAGGCAACCATCACCAAGCCCTATAAGAGATAACGCCTGCGAAAGAAATGCATAAGTACGGTAGGAACATATTTATGTCAAATGACGAGGATAGCGGCATTAATAAATAAGGAGTTGTGTCGTAGGGATTTGGGACATATTAAGAAAGACGGGGCAGGTGAGACAGATTGGAACATATTTCTTCCCTAAAATTTTTGTAGATGACGGGCATTCATGTGACAGAGCCGCAAAAGCCCCGAGATTGAGCATGTGTATAGCTGTTAATTGTTTTGGGGTGATGCTCTGCAGTGTCTGGTACTGGCCTGATTCGGCTCGCGCCATAAAATGCCCTGCCCGAGGGTGCACTCTAGAACAAGACACCACGCCAGACTGAGGCTCACCTTCGCCAGCCTGTCTGATACAATTACTGCAAACGCAAATAAAATACGATAAACGTGAGAATATTGATGCAGTTGGCAAACATCATTTGTTTGTAGAACAGGGCAGGCGGGGAACGACGAGACCAACCGGAACAAGAAACGCATCTTCTACTTCGCGGGGAACAAACGCATCTTCTATTTCGCAGTGGCGAAGGCAATCACCCCGTGCAGTCATGAGTCATTATAAAGCATGCGTGGTATCACGGTGAATGGAAGCGACCTTCTCAATGGAAAAGAGGCATTGAGCGTGCTGCGTGCCTGAAACAATCCCGAAACAAATGTGTGAAGGGCGGCATTTATGCGGGAACGCCTGGAAGCGCAGGCAAGATAGAGTACGCGAGAATCTTTCAAGGACAAAATACGCAAGAATCAAAGCTTGATGCTTCTGTCATACAACCATCAAACACAGACCTACCGCGAATACACCATTCAAGCAAGATGGACGCCATGCTCAAGAACATTGACAAGGACACGCTGAAGAAGGGCGCCGACACAGTGGTTGACAAGGCAGCTGAACAGCTGAGTGTGGACGCCGCCACGGCAGAAAAGGCGAAAGGAGCCGCTCACAACGCTATTGACAAGGCCGATATTGAGCAGTTGAAGGCGGCGGTACCCCAGGCTGCTGAAGCCATGAAGAACTTGCTCGACAAGTAAAAGTCCGACAAAAGATGGACGGAGATGAAGCTCGAGGAAAAGATACATTTAGCAAAAGCTGAGGGAACACATCATACGGCTCTTTGCTTCACTTGTTTGTCTAAGTGCCGGGAATGTATATGTTCCTGCTACTCGTCGAAGCCGTCTCATGAAAGAGAGAAGGTCAGAGCAAGGCTCAAGTGGAAAGAAGGATACCTATTAAAAGCTAGAGAGAATGCGTAATTTAGAAATGGTTGCACAGTTTTCTTTCGACCACCTCTCTTTCTGCACTTGTTTCTCAGCGCGGCCCGCCCAAATGTATGCATTTGCAGTGTTTCCCTTCCATTCCTCGGCCTATGTTCTATCCCTCCGGCAACCCATCCATTTCTTTTCCACCCGCAATGCAGACAGAGGCAGACCTTACTCGTCGTGGCAATTGAGTCTTTCGGTGGTCAGTCTGATTTACATTACCCTCGTGCAAGGGCGTCCATCCGGTAGCGATGTTGGACATTGGCTTCGTCCCACGGTCCCGCTGCCTAGAAGAAGCCTCGCCATCATTGGGAAAGAAACAAACTGGAGGAGAGGGCTTGACCAACGGTGACGTAGACCTGGGCCATCAGCATTAGTCTCCATTGCATCGATTTATCGCGCAGCATGTGCTAGCTCCTCCTCTGCGTCCTTGTCTTAATGAGAGGCAATCACTCCCAATACTACCCGGCCGCCGCGGCAAATTCCATCAGTATGCTCCTCAGACAGCCTCTCGAAGGTGGCACGCTGCGCACAAGGTCAATATTGCAGAGTTCTCACTGCACGTAGGTCCTCTTGCTTCGTACTCTCTCTTTCGCTCCTCCCGATCCTCCACCCTCTCTCTTATCGTAGTCTCCATGTGGCAATCATCGTCTTCTTGCATTTTTTGCTGCTGCTGCCCATCTTCCTCGAAGCCCTTCATTTAAGGTCTGCCGCCGCTGATACTGCTATTTATCTCCTCCAACGGTAGCTGATCCAACACTTCACAGTTAGTATATTAGTAGTAGAAAGCATGTTCGGGGGTAGGGTGCATCGTCAATGGAGGCTGCCGGTTCATACATGCGAGTTGCTTGCGGTGAGGCGTCTCGACAGACTGACGGCACTTTTGGCCCGTCATGGTGTTTTTGGCGCTCGTTACGGGGCTTTGCCTTTAAATCTGCCGAGTGGTCAAGTGGACGAAGAACGACTGAATTGCAATGTTCAACGGTGCTTCGCGGATTCATCGCCAACGCCATCCTCCTTTCACGTCACGTTCCATCTCACCTCTAAACCCCTTCCGACCCACGACGCTCACAATCACAGGCACCACGGCCATGGAGGAAGCCCGTCGGAAGCGTGCCGCGGCGCTGGAGGAGAAGAAAAAGCGCTTGGAAGAGATGCGGAAGAAGAGGGCGGAGCGCGAAGGAGGAGGAGGAAGAGGAGGAATAGGAGGAATAGGAGGAGAGGCGAGTGTTGGGGAGGTCTCTGCGTCTGCACGACCACCTCCACGGCTGACAACACGCACCAGTGTCCGTGCTGCGGCGGAAGGAGGGCAAAAGGGGCTAGAGGAGGAGGGCAACGAGCAATTGGACGCCCTGATCGACTCTTTGCTGAGCGCGCCACCGCCTTCGATAGTGTCCTCGATGGAAGAGGAAGCAGGAGAGGAAGGGGGCGGGGAGGAAGGGAAAGACGGCTGTGTTGATGAGAAGAAAAGGACGAGGACGATTCCGTCCTCGTGTAAGGTAAGGCTAGAAATGGGCAGGAGAGGCAAGGTCAAGCGAGGGCAGGCTGGCCTACTGGCTTTGGTCGATAATGACGATGGTTGGTGCTGACTTGACAGGATGAAAAGCGCTTCGGCCGCAATATAAAGGGGGTGTTGCATCGATGAGAAAATGCACTATAGGGCGCCGACTCGCAGAGGCTCACCCACCCACCCACCCACCCACCCACACACTCATCCGCGCGGACACAGGGGGATGCGAACGTGACAGGGGCTCTGGCGTCGCCGGAAGGGGGAATGGGAGTCTCGCTCTCTGCTGTCCAAGCACTCGGTAAGGAGGGAGGGAGGGAAGGAGGGAGGGAGGGAGGGATAGGATGAAAGACGTGGGTGCACCCGAAAGGCGAAGAGCCATTAAAAATAGTGCGTTCGGTTGGTTGGGTTGCCAGCTTTCTGACCTGGGGCTTCAACCCTCTCTCTCTCTCTCTCTCTCTCTCTCTCTCTCTCTTTTCTCTCTTTTCTCTCTTTTCTCTCTGTCTGTCTCTCTCTGTCTGTCTGTCTCTGTCTGTCTCTCTCTACTCTCTCTGTCTGTCTCTCTCTCACTTTCTACCCTACCCATGCCGCCCCCTCTACACCCATGCACCAAAACTACCACTTCTGCCGCTACTACTACAACAATCATCAAAAGGGAAAATTGTCATCCCTCCCGCGCCCGCTGTCGAGTGCTATGACAAGAGCACCCAGACGGACCTTCTCTTTGAGGAGGAGGAGGAGGAGGAGGAGGAGGAGGAAAGAAGAAGGAGGGAGGACAGGAAGGCGCAAGCTTCCGCTGGAGGTGGACAGAGAGGGAAGGGAAAAGGGGGTAAAGAGGGAAGGGATGAGGAGGAGGAGGAAGGGGAGGAGGAGAAAGAGGAGGAGGGAGGGGAGGGAGGAGATGGCACACGCCTGGCAGAAAACAAATCGGCGGGATCACCTGCAGCGAAAAATGCCGGCAGCGTCAAACCGTCCATTACCACGGAGGAAAAGGTGGGCGACAGCAGGGAGGGAGGGGGGGAGGGAGGGAGGGAGGGAGAAGTAGGCGGAAATGAAAGATGTTTTACTTTTCCCCCGCTCGTGGGGGCACAATGTCTCATCTCTCCCTTATTTCCTCCCCCCTTCCCTCCCTCCATCCCTCCTTCGCTTTGAACGCAGGAGGCCGAGCTCTCCCGACCTGAGTTGGTTTCATTCCTTTCAAGGGCTTCCTTGTTGGTGGAGCGAGCGGTGGGACAGGTAGAGAGGGAGGGAGGGAGGGAGGGTTGGAATGAGAGGAGGGAATGCGTCATGTTTATATATTTATTGACTTCAGCTTGCGGCAAGGGAGGCGTGGGAAAGGGGGCCAAGAGGGGAAGAGGCACCCGGTCACCGACTCCTTCGAAATTGTTGATTGTTGTCTTACTGTTCAATAGGACGAGAGCTACAACATTTTCGTGGAATATTGCGGCCAGGGCAGGGAGGAGGAAGGGGGGGAGGAGAAGAGGAAGAGGGAGTCGGGGAGCGGGCTTACGCGCCTGCTGCAGGTATGGAGGGAGGGAGAGAGGAAGGGAGGGAGGGAGGGAGGAAGGGAGGAAGGGAAGATTTTCGTTGATACATACACAAATTGTAATGTGCCCAACTTAATTTCTTGACAGTTTTCGGTAGCCCGCCTCAGCAGCAGCAGCAGCAGCAGCAGCAGCAGCAGCAGCACCAGCAGCAGCGGCAACAGTAGGGAAGGGGCTCGGGTGGGGGGAGAAATGGAGGGGAGGAGGGCTGTGATGGACCTGCACTGGTCTCCACACTTCCCAGAATTATTTTTAGGTACGGAGGGAGGGAGGGAGAGGGAGGAAGGGAGGGAGGGAGGGGGCTTGGCAGAAGGAAGTTCTGCCCCTCACACCCTACTTTCCCACGTACCCGTTGCATTCGCAGCCGCCTACAGCGGCATCAACGACGGGAGCGGGGGTATTTTCCCCTCCTCCTCCAACTCATTCTCCTCCTCGTCCTCGCCCTCCTTCCCGCCTTCGGCCGCTGCCTCGTTCGGGGCCGAGGAGATGGACGGCCTGGTTCTTGTGTGGTCTCTCGCGCTCCCCTCCAGGTAGGGAGGTAGGGAGGTAGGGAGGGAGGGAGGGAGGGGGTGGTGGTGGTGGTGGTATGTCTTGCTGTTGCCTTCCAACCCACATAACGATCAAACTGATTTCATGCACACAGACCTGAGCTCCGTTTCGCCTGTCCTTCCCCAGTGCTAACGTCACGCTTCCACCCTTCCGACCCGCATCTCCTTTTCGGGTGAGTCTTTTGCGGGGCGAGGGAGGGAGGGAGCGAGGGAAGGAGGAGGAAGGGAAAGGGCTCTTCAGAGACGGGAAAAGCACGCGCGCTCCAACTCGTCCTCCTTCCTTCCTGCCCTCCCTCCCTCCCTCCCTCCCTTCCACCTTCCCGACCTCTCCAGAGGCACATACTCCGGCCAGGTGGTGGCGTGGGACACGCGGGCCAAGGCCCTTCCTGTTCAGCGCTCGCCTCTCTCCACCGCAGGTACGATATCCATCCATCCCTCTTTGGCTTTTTCTACTACTACTCCTCCTCTTTCAACTACTCCTACGACAACAACAACAACAACAACAATAACAACAACAACAACAATTACTACTACTTCTACAATGTCAATTTCTTCTTCTTCTTCTTCTTCTTCTTCTTCTTCTTCTTCTTCTTCTTTTCCTTCTTCTACATGCCAAGTACTTTCCCTCTCCCCTTCCTCTTTCCTCTCATCGCTTCCTCCGTCTCTCCCTCCCTCCGGCCCGACACACCCACACGGGCCTTTATGCCATAGCAGTGCAAGGCTTCAGAAACAACCCCCCCCCCTCCCCCCCTCACGCTGCTTCCCTTCCTCCCTCCCTCCCTCCCTTCTTCCTTTCGTCGTTCAGGCCACACTCACCCCGTGTACGCCCTGGAGGTGCAAGGCAGCGGCGACAGCATCCAGCCGCAAACGCTCCTTTCGGCGTCCGCGGATGGCCGAGTGTGTCGGTGGGATATCAGGTGCGAGGGAGGGAGGGAGGAGAGGCAGGGAAAGGAGAGATGTGTAGTCTGATCGAGGTTTTCGTGTACGTACGAGCAGACAGCTGTTGCAGCCGTTGGAAGTGACGCATGTCCGGCACTACGATGGGTGCCCTCCCTCGTCTTCATGCAGCAGCCGCAGGGAGCATCAGCAGCAGCAGCAGCAGCCGCCGCGGAATGTCAGCATTACGGCTTTTACATTGCAAAGGGATGGAAAGGTAGGGAGGGGGGGAAGAGTCGGAGAAGGGAGACATAGCAGAGAAAAAGTGCTCATGAAGATGAGGGCGGGCTTCCATACGGAGCAGGATGTTTTCCATATGGAATAGGATGTTTTCAATATGGAATAGGATTCAATATGGAATAGGATTTATTCATGCATCGTCTCTCCTTCTTTCCCTCCCTCCTGCCTCCATACATCCCTCCCTTCCTTGTCCGATGCTTAACAGGGAGAAGACGAGATGGTGGTCGGCGGAGAGAGCGGGCACATGTATCTTCACTTCCCCTCTTCTTCTTCATCCTCCTCCTCCTCCTCCTCTTTCTCTTCATCCTCTCTTTCTGCTGGGCGAGGGGCAATGCCGCGACAGGTCAGTAGGGAAGACGTGGAAACGATGGAGGGAGAGAAAATGTGGCGGAAGACAAGCACGTCGTGAATGATTCGTCACCACCTCATCCTCCCTTCCTCCCTCCCTCTCTTCCTCCTCATTCTTCAGTGGGAAGGCCACAATGGACTCATCACCGGCCTGTCCCAGCACCCGTCCTCCCTCTCTTCCTCCTTCCCTTCCTCCTCCTCGTCCGCCTCATCGCGTTCGGCACTCGGCCCCCTCGTCCTCTCTTCCTCTGTCGACTGGACCATCAAGCTCTGGTGCGTCTAGGAAAGGAGGGATGGATAGAAGGAGGAGAAGAGAACATGCGCCGGCGAGTGTTCCAAATCTCCAGAAACTGCCTTTTTATATGACGTACCTCCTCCCCTCCCTCCTTTCCTCCTTCCCTCTTCTCCCCTCTTCGTCCCATCTCTCTCCGCAGGGACACCCAGCGGCCCCAATGCCCGTTACTGGCCTCCTTCTCACACGGTGCTACTTGCTACGATTGTGTCAATGACGTTGCCTGGTGTGGAGGGAGGGAGGGAGGGAGGGAGGGAGGGAGGGAGGGAGGGGTTCTGTTACGAGTGCGCCTTGTTTCTCGGAGGCTTCAGTCCACTTATACTACAACTCGACCCCCTCTCCCTCCCCGCCTCCTTCCCTCCTTCCCTCCCTCCCTGCCTAGGTGTCCTGCCCATCCCGCTGTCTTCGCCTCAGTCACCTCAGGCGGCCACCTCGGCTTGTGGAACCTCAACCAAAGCCTTGAGGTAGGTAGGTAGGGAGGGAGGGAAGGAGGAAAGGTGTCGCTCAATCGTTTCCGTCGTGGATTTTCATCTTTTTTCATCCCCTACAGGCCCCGCTTATCCCCCCCTTTCCCGTCATGGACACCACCACTGCTGCTGCCCCTCCTCCTCTTCCTCCTACGTCCGGCTCCCTCTCTACATGCAGCAGCCGCAAAGCATCCTCCTCAACGGCTCTCCCTCCCTCCCTCCCTCCCCCCCAGCCCTCGTCGGCCTTGACTCGGGTGTGTTGGTCCCGGGATGGGAGGAAGCTGGCGGTGGGGGATACAACAGGGAATGTCCACGTTCTGGGGGTAGCCGAAGAGGTGAGGGGGGGAATGAGGGATGGATGGATGGAGGGAGGGAGGGCAAGAAGGTGTAGAAAAAGGCGTCTATTCGCAATTCAAACATTCATTAAGGATGGAGGGAGGGAAGGAGGGAGGGAGAGAGGCCCAAAACTGAGCTCACCTACTTCCATGCCCCCAAAACGACATCAGTGGGTCAGGTCTCGGGTGGACGAGGACATGCGCTTGGAGGAGACTCTCTCCCTTCTCGTCCAGCAGCAGCAGCAGGAGTAGCAGCAGCAGCAGCAGCAGCAGCAGCAGCAGCAGCAGCAGCAGCACTAGTAGCAGCAGCAGCAGTAGCAGCAGCAGCAGCAGCAGCAGCACTAGTAGCAGAAGCAGCGGTAGCAGCAGCAGCAGCAGCCTGAGCTGCAGCAGCAACAACAGCAGCATCAACAGTAACAACAGCAGCAGCAGCAGCAGCATCGTGGAGCATGCCAGACGTTCAAAAAAGGGAGTAAAGGAGGGAGGGAAGAGAAAAGGGAAGAAGAGAGGAAGGGATTGAATTTAAATAGCAAATAAAAGATAAAAAAAATCAAGGCGCCCGTGATTTACCTCCTCCCTCACAGCCTGTGAGATGGAGGAGGGAGAGTCTGACTGACAAATCCAGATGGGGCTCGGCGCTGGCTTGGCCATTGAGGACATACGCGTTTATTTTCTTTGTTGCGATGGCTGTTGCTCCTTTTTCTCCTCCTCTTCCCTTTTCTTCTTCTTCTTCTTCTTCTTCTTCTTCTTTGTTCATTTCTTACTTTCCGTTTATTCGCCTCAATATCCAGATTCAACCCTCCCGCCCGTCCTCCACATCCAAATACCTACACAAACACCACCATATAAGATGATTAAAAAATCGCCCATCCTCCCTCCCTCCCTCCCTCCCTCCCTCACGTCTCCATCGCCGAAGCCTCTACCTTGCCCTTGCCTTCTTCTGACACCCCCTTCTTCTTGCCACTCTGCGCTGGAGATGAAGGAGAGGGGGAGGGGGAGGACCGTGACGATTTCCTCTGGCTTGCCGTGGAGGGAGGGCACGTGCCCTTTTCTCCCTTCCCACCTCCTCCTCCTGCCCCCTCTCCCCCCTTCTCCTTCTCTGGTGGTGCCTCGTCGACATCCATCCTGTCTTCACCCGATCCCTTCTCCTCCCCTTCCTCTTTCCCTGCCTCCTTCCCCGAACCAGGCGGCCTGCCCTTCTTCGCGGACGGAGGAGAGGACGAGGGAGGGAGGGAGGAAGATTCAGAGACAGCGCCTCCCTCGCCACCACTGACAGTGATAGAAATGTCCTTCACGTCGGAACGGGAGGCGGCAGCTGTAAGAGAGAGGGTGGGGGATAAGGAGGGCGGGAGGAAGTGAGGGCGGGAAGGATGAAAAGACGAGAGGAGCTAAAAGAGAGACTGTCAGAAAAAGTCAGAAAGAGGACGAGGCAGCCCTTCCACTTCACCCCTCCAGCAATACCCGTCCATCACCCAAGCGCGGAGGATGGAAGAGGAGAGGGAGTTAAGGAAGACAAGGGGGAGAAGCAGAAATACGCCCATACATAACCATCCCTGCCTCGCCTATCCCCCCACCCCTACTGGCAGCTCCCTGCACGCACCTCGGGGCGTGATCCACCCTACCCGGACCATGAAGTCATACACCCCCTTCTTCTTCTCCACATCCATCACTATCAGCGATGACGGAGGTCGCCCCTGCCCCCCCTTCTCCCCCTCCTTTCCGTCCATTCTGTCGCTGCTGCCATTGCTGCTGCTGCTGCTGGTGGTGGTGGTGGTGGGGAGGAGGAGGCCGGCGGCTTGACTTTCTTGGAGGATGCGGTTCTAGAGGAGAGAGAAGGAGGGAGAGGAAGGAAGGAAGGAAGGGAGGGAGGGAATGAGTAAGGAATGATGAGGTGGTCTTGAACAGCCATAGCGACAGATCTGACTTCATACAGGGAAGCACTCAATTTCTCCTTCTTCTAGGCTCCTTCCTCCTCCCCTCCCTCGCTGCCTCCCTACCTTGATGTACAGGTAGTGCTTGGGCAGCAGTCGCAATGCCGCGCAGAGCTCTTTCTCTTTGCCCGACAGCAGCTCCACGCCTAAGGGAGGGAGGGAGGGAGGAAGAGGGGGAGAAAAAGAGGGATGAGATAAAATGAGGAGAAAAAGTTTTCAGACTCTCTGTGCTTGCAGGTAATGGCTATATCCCCCCCTCCCTCCCTTCCTCCCTCCCCTCTCTCTCTCTTCTCCATACCCGGATACTCATCGATGTTCAGTGGGCCAGGCAGCACCATCGGTCCCTTCCTCTTCGCTCCTCCTTCCCCTCCCCCTCCCCCCCTTCCTCCTCCGCCTCCCTCCGCGTCTTCTAGGCCGGCCACGGCGCTGGAGGGGGGAGGGGAGGGAGGAAGGGAAGTAGGAAGGGAAGGAGGAAGGGAGGGAGGAAGGGAGGGAAGAAGACTTGAGGAAGAAATATAGAACAGACCTTCCAAAAGGGGAAGGAAACAACCATCTGCCCCTCCCTCCCTCCCTCCCTCCCTCCCTCACCTGTCCATGTCGCTGTCCCCTCGGTGCCTCTTCTTGTAGCGCGAAGATCGGTCTTTGGTGGTGTTGCCGGGTTTGGCCGTCTCGTACAAATATGACGCATCGGCCCGCTGAGGGAGGGAGGGAGGGAGGGAGGGGTGAGAATGCATATGACGGTTTCGCAGAGGCAAAGAGGGAGCTTCCTCGCGCTCACGCAGGGAGGGAGGGAGTGAGGGAGGGAAGAGGGGAGGGAGGGAGGGAAAAAGAGGTGGTTCAAGGTCCGCACAAGCCTATCAAAGAGGCGCAGAGCAATATCATTTAGCTGCGGGTGATAGCCGCTAAGCCAGCCAGCCCCCCCTCCCCTCTGCCCTCCTTTCCTCCCTACCTGCTTGCGCATCTGCTGCTCTTGCTCCCGTTTTCGCTTCTCGTTCTCGTAGGCCAGGGCGTCGGCCTGCAGGAGGCGGGGGAGGGGAAGGGAAGGAGGTTGTCAGAACGAGGGAGGGAGGGAGGGAGGGAGGGAGGGAGGGGTACCTGGGTGCGAATGCCGAGACGCCGATATTGCTGGAGCTGCTCGATCCGCTTCCGAAGGCGCTTGGCCTCCAAGATGCCCTGCGGGGGAGGCGGAGGGAGGAAGGGAGGGAGGGAGGGAGGGAGGGAGTAAGGGAGGGAAAATGAGTGTTGATTCATGGAGACATCGAGAGGAGAGGGAGGGAGCAAGGGAGGGAGGGAGGGAGGGGAAAGGCGTACCAGGACGAACTGCTCGTGTTCTTGCGGAGTTTGGTAGCGCGCGAATACCCGGAGTTTGGCGATGAGCTCGCGTTCATCCTTGGGCTTGCGTTTCTCCTTGTTCTGAGGGGAAAGGAAGGGAAGGAGGGAGGAAAGGAGGGAGGGAGGGAGGGAGGGAGGGTGAATGTGAGTGCGAGAAAACACGCGCATCAGGACAGAAGGGAGGGAGGGAGGGAGGGTGGGAGGGAGGTGTTTGTCGTACCTGCAGGGCCTTGTAGTCGGTCAAATTGAAGGTTTTTACAAATTCCTTCCGCCGGTCGCGCTCGTCCAGCTTGCTGGAGAGTGGG
>Ga0160420_100699_pt1 | contig 11812 bp, 12 predicted proteins | sample CelAP2metagpilot_FD_108197 | JGI IMG/M metagenome (GOLD analysis project Ga0160420, IMG submission 108197) | Phycosphere-associated microbial communities from algal ponds in Kailua-Kona, Hawaii, USA - Cellana AP2-5-5 metagenome pilot | ecosystem: Engineered > Artificial ecosystem > Aquaculture >... | reverse complement strand
TGGGGGGGGGCAGGGGGCAGGGGGGGTTGCGAGAGAGAAGGGGGGAGGGAAGGAAAGGGGCGGGCGAGTGGGGGACAGGGGGGGGGGGGGTGGGTGAGGGGGGGTTGAGGGGGGGGGGGGGGGGGACGAGGAAGGGAGGGAGGCGGAGGAGCGGGGTCGGGTTAAAGCATGACAGACGGAAAGAAAGAGAAGGGAGAAAAAGGCGTTTCCACATCGTATGATTGGTTCCAGAACAAAGAGAGTAAAGCTACGAATGTGGGGAACGATGTGTAGGGTGTGTAGCGTCTTTTTTCTTTGTTTTCCTGTCTCGCTGTTGGTCTTGGGGTGGTTGGGGGGCGAACAAGTATATATGCAGTCCGTCTTTGTAGCTGGTTAACCCACAAACTCGTGGTTGCTCTTTCTGAAAGCTTGGTCACGGGTGACCGCGCGAAAACATTCCCGCTCGTTTCCATTCCGTGGACTGTTGTTGTGTGTTTATCCGCAGTCTGCTGTCCGACCTGTGACTTCCAACTATTGATAAAGACATTTATCAGGAATACTCGCTTTCTGGTCCTTGATTCTCTGTCTCTCCCCGGTTGGGCTTATTTACTAACCAAAACCCCTCTTTCCTCCACGATCCGAGCCACTTGCTTTCCTTCTTTTTCGCCGTCTGGGGTCGTCGGACAACTGCAACCAAGAAGCCGTTGGCGGGAACCAATTGGTGAGTTTGGAAAAATGGGGATGTAGGGACAACTACATCGTCCACACAAATTGGACCTTCACACCATCAGGCCAATACAAAGAACATGGTGCGTATAACTTATTAGTTAGTTTTCTAGACCTGATTATACAGTTCCTTGTTGTTGGGGGCCTCGAACCCAGCTTTCTTTTTCAAAAATAGAAGGGCGGCAACTTGCCGCTCAAAAACTATCCAACGTGCGGCGCGAAGAACACAGGGGGCGGAACCGCGAAAGCAGCTCCACTCCTTCTTCTTCTGCCTAGGAAAAGCGAGGGAAGTGTTGATCCTTGTATTTTCTTTGTTGTGTGTGCGTTGTGGTGGATAAGGCATATTGGCACAATTTCCCAATCGATGCCAACCAACAACGCCGCTCGCTCACCCTCGTCAACCTCGACACGCCCTCGACGTCCCCCCAGATCGTCTGATCTGAGGCCTACCCTCCCGCCTTATCCTCTTCGCTCCTTTCAGTGCAATATAAAGCACACAAAATAGACTCTCGCACACCTCTCAACTTTATACTTAACACGCCTCCACTGACAGGTCCGCCGCCGCCGCCGCCGCAGCCCGGCCTCCTTCTGCAGCTCTTCGCCCAGCCCCCTTCCCGCCAGCACCTCGTCCAGCCCGCCACCCTACCCTCACAGAAGCAGAAATGGTTTATCAAAAGCGCAAAATTCTTGGCGATATTACGGCTGCCGCCCTCTTGGGCACACACCCATACCGCAGCACCGGCGATGCCGATGGCGACGCAAGCGGGAAACGCCAGGTCCGTCCTTTATATGTGTCGTGGCTTTTCCCTCCAGCCCAACCTCCTGACCTTCGCTCTTCCCTTTCTCTCGTACACAACTCACCCGGCTACAGCGCCTCCGCTCGAGCACTTCCAAGTCCAACCATACTGCCCAGATTCAAGACGCCCCCCGCCGCATGACCCGGCGTTCCTCCGCGTTAGCCGCCATCTGCCCATCCACCTCTGCTGCCGATGCTTTTCAAAAAGGACCCTCCCATGCCGACAAGGACGACAGCACCGCCTCCCGACGCCTCTACTCCACTCAAGCCTTATCCTGTCCCCGCAGCATCAACACTAGTATCAACGACGCTGGCAATCTCCTGGCTTGCCATGAGGCCTTGGCTCTAAAAGAGCCCGCCATGCATATCACGCCTGCTGCTCTGTCTGCTTTCTCCCGCAGATCTGTTGCCTCCCCCACCGAGGCCGCCAACCGCCACCTCAACACTCACTTGAAGTCCTCTTCTTCCTCCTCTCCCTCCCCTTCCTCTTCTTCCTTGTCCTCCTCTCCTAACCTACCCCCCGGCATCGTCGACATTGACGACATTCAAAGCCAGCAACCCCGCAGCAACCACTACAGTAGTAGCAGCAGCAGCAGCAGTAGCAGCAGCAGCAGCAGCAACAACAACAACAACAACAACAACAACAACAACAGCAACTGCTCGTTCGACACGCATCAGCAAGTCAATCTTGCGAACATTGGCGCCGCCTGTGGCCCCAACCACCATCCGGCAGCAACTGACAGCACGCCCCAACGGTTGGCAGCCTACAGCCGCGATTACTTCACCTACCTCAGAGAACGAGAACGCGAGCAGCAAGACAGGCCCATGGCTGACTATTTGGCTCGGATGCAAGGTGGGGCTTTGACTCAAGATATGCGCGCGTTGCTCATTGATTGGTTAGTCACAGTGTGTGAGGAATGCGAGCTGATGCCTTCAACCCTATACCATTGCGTGGAACTCGTCGATCGTGCCCTCAGCAAAGTAATCGTAGCCAAAGAACAGCTGCAGTGCCTGGGGTGTGCCTGTCTATTCGTCGCCTGCAAATTCGAAGAAACTACTGTCCCGCCCCTGGAAGAATTCACATATATGGCCGCTGAATCCTTCACTAAAAAACAACTCACCGACCTCGAGCTCCGTGTAGTTGAAGCCCTCTCCTTCCGCGTCTCCACTGTAACGAGCTACAATTTTCTCCCCCGCTTCATCCTTGCGGCTGGATCCCGTCCAAGAGAAACAGCCCTGGTGCACTACCTCTCTGAATTATCCCTCCTCCACTACGAATTCCTCGCCTTTCCTCCCTCCATCCGCGCTGCTGCTGCTCTTTACCTGGCTCGACAGACGTTGGCGGCATCTACTCCTGACCCCATCCGCCGGACGGCCGAGGAAAGGAATGTCTGGACTCCTACTATTGCTTATTACACAGGGTATAACCCTGTGACTGACTTGCGGTTGCAGGCGTGTGTGAGGTTGTTGAGGAGAGCGCATGCGGGGGCGGAGTGGTCTACTTACGAGGCGTTGAAAGTCAAGTACACCGAACCGGCGCTATTGCACGTGGCGGAGATTGCGTGTTTGGAGGACGAACAATTGGGTTTTCCTTCCTCTTCGAATTAGACACCATGGAGGGAATTAGAGGAAGAAGAAAGAGTAGATGGAGGAGATATGTAACGACAGCTCGATTAGAAGAGCAATGACCAAAGTAAAGGTAGCTTTCAGACGAAGAAAAGGAGAGGCGCATATGCCATGTTTGCCCTATTTTGTGCGTGTGATGATTAGATGAAGTGAATGTGAATGAGATATAATTTGAAGTCTTCCAAAAAGAAGGGTACTGAAATGTGTGCACGCTGACCCAACATAGGCACTTCTTCCTCTTCTTCCTCCTCCCCCGTCCAGCGACTGTCATCTTGCTTGCCTTGGCCGTCTACAAGGAGGCCGACCAAAGCAAACGCATGTTGCTGGGTTTTGAGTGAGTATGAACAGTAGGAAAATACCAGAAGGTGCCCATCCCCATAAAAGCAAACTAGACATAGCGATATCCTCACTTATAGGCCGAGGCTTCTCATTTTTCTTGGAATTTCTTGTTTTGTCGATATTTATGCCTTATTTCTTACTTAATGACGACGGAAGCAATGGACCGTCTCCACTCTTCTCTTTATGGAAAAATACAAGATTTTCCTCCCTTCATCTGATCTGTAAATGCTTGATCTTGCCGCTGAAATCGAGAGTCAACTTCCACCACCATGACTACCGCCTCCATTCTCCCCTACCACCGCTGCACTCAGACTCGTGCTCGGTTTTCTCGAATAATGGTGCGCCGCTGCAGCACCACCATCAACGTGACACTATTTTAAACTACTCTGCCTCGATGGTGCCTTCGTCGAAGCATCCATCGCTACCGTCACCTCCGGAGAGCGAAAGAGCTTCTCTTGCTCCCGCATTGCCACATCCAAAGCCTTGAGTTGAGGAAATCGGAACAATATCTCCCCATGCGACCATCCTTCCCAGTAGGAGTACTGGACTCTCTCTAAGACGCACCCGCGTTTATCTCCCAGATAACAAGAAGCTGTTGCTCCTGCTGCTGCTCCACATTCACCGCTACACCCACCATTGGTACTTTTGGCTCTTTCCGAAGCTGTCAGCTCAAACGACACTACGGCTTTTTCACTAGGTCCACCGCTGCTGCTCCTGCTGCTGCTGCTGCTGCTGCTGCTGCTGCTGCTGCTGCCGCTGCTGCTGCAATTGTAACCTTTTCCATCGTTGCTGCTGCTGTGACTCGACTTAGGTAGATTGCCGTTGCTGATGCTGCCATGATTGCTGTAGTGATTCCCGTTGCCTGTTCCACTAGAGCTCAAACTACACTGTCGTTGCGCTGATGTGCTGTCGTTGCTGCTGCTGTTGCTGCACTTGGACCGCGCCTGGTACCGCTGATGCTCCTCTGCATGGATCTTTTTCAAGTGGTCCTCGATATAAACTTTCAGGACCGGCGAGGGAACAATCTCGTCGTTTCCACTCAAACCAATGAAAACAGGGCATTTGATTGCATCTAAAAAAAGCTGGCCTTCGTACCACCAGAACTGCCGACGCAAGGTGTGATGGATAGTGATTTCCGTAGATCCGCCGTAGTGGAGTATATATTCCATTATTGTTCGCGGTCGTTTGTGTAAAAAGTTGTAACACACGTCAGGCAGGCCGAGGAGGAGAGAGACCGGGTCGAGAAGGATGAGCTGGCGGACATTATGTTTGAGGTGTTTGGTCACCCAGGCCGCGCATAGACTCCCGAATGAGTGTCCCGCCACTGCAAAATGCGGCATCCGATGGCGTTTGGCTATGATCTCGACGGTTTTAACCATGTCACCCAGTCGCTTCGCTTTGAAATTCAAACACATGGCGATGTGTGGCACCTCCATCAAAACCACTTTCCGTCCCTTCGACAAAATATGAATCACCAGCAAATATAAATTCAACCCCGGCGAGATGCCATGAAAGAAAATCATTGGTAAACTCGCCTGCTCTCCTGCGGGTACATCCTTCACCCGCGACCGGTACCAATACGCAATCCCATTGACCTCATGGCGCGTAAAACCCAACAGCATTAACACCCCATGGCCCAAAACTTGAATCACAGTCAAGACAGCGTAAAACAAAAGGGGGCGATGATTGTATTTGACTGGGTCCAGCGTTAGCAGCATCGGCCGGACCTTAGGGTTGTAGCCTTCGGGACAGTCGATCTGGAAGCGCATTTTAAGCCAGTACAGCACCTACGGGATGGAAGAGATGGAAGGAGAGCCTTAAGAATGCTTTCGGAAAGTGTATCGAGAAGACGCGTAGATATACATGTCCACATACATTCCATTCCCCTTCCCGCTCTCCCATCCTCCCCCCTCTCACTCACATCTTCAACACAAGCCTTCTGCCTGACTGTCAAGGCTGATTGCGCTGTGCTGTAGAGGGCCCAAGCAAGCATTTCTCTGACATTTCCTCGGCGTATGTCTTGAATCGGCGAGCCTAGGAACCAGCCGGAGAAAAACTGCTCGAATGCGTAGGAACCCTTTGCATAGGGAGGGGAGCATGGAGAGGGGGACGATGGGTGGGCGGCCGAAAAAAAAAGACATACACAACAAACAACAGAGATTAAACATATCACCAAAAAGCTGTTGTTGAATGGTGCATGGGTGAGAGTAGAGGGTTGAGATTCACAACACACCTTGAGCTGACTGACGACATCAATAATCTTATGAAACTCATCCCAAGGCGTATGGACGCTGTCCTCCGGTGTTGTTAATCGATTCAGCTCCGGCAGGACGATGTATCGGAGGTAGAAGTAAAAGACAATTTCACACAGAAGCCAGACACCCAGCACCAGCCCGGCCAATATAAGGAAAGAAGTAGAGAGGACTATAGACCAGATAAAGCCCCGCAGATTATCGAGTAGGGGTGGGAGGCACACCATCGCCCTTGCCTAGCCTGTTAATTGGAGGGGGGAAGAGGGACAGGGGTGAGCTGAGGCAGACTAGATAAGGTCGGAATCGCGGGCGTTGCACAGAACGTGCCCTGAACAGCTTCACAGGGATTGTCAATAGACGGGCGACTACCCTGTATGTATCTTCTCTAGTTTCATTAAGCTTGTAGACGTGAGGTAAGGCCTCTGTAGCTAGGCGATGACCCACGTTTTTCGGGGTTGGACCGTTCTTGCCAAATGCACTCTTACACTCACCACAAAGACAAGTGCCACAAGGAGTGGTGCCCTGGACGCAGGCACAGGCTCACTGTGTGAGGGATGGTCCGATGAGGTCAGCCACGGCACGAGGGTGCCTGGGTCGGACACCGGGCTAACACTTTTCACGCGGGAATGCGCTTCTTGGCCCACAGGCTAGTTTCGCTCTCCTTTCCTTCTTTGCCCCTGTGATTTGTGCGGAAATGCGTCAGTGAAAGAATGCCTGCGAGCCACGAGGAGGACAAGGCACATGGCTTCCTGTCCCTGCCCTACACGATGTCAGGAAGGACTGTGTTTTGAAATACAATTCGTGAAGAGGACAAAGCCAATAGAAGCACGTCATCATGTTCGCCGTTGGGCTGCTGGCTGCTGGTACGTGGGCGGAGCCTCTGTGACCTTTCTACCACGCCCTACGCAAAACCCCGCTGCCCTCAGCCTACCACTCAGCATATCGACCATCTCCCCACAGACAATATAATGGGTGGTCTCTTTAGCAGGCACCACGGACACGGGCGCAAGCCCAAAGTCCTAGTCACCGACCATGACCGCGCGGTGCTTGACCTCAAAATTGCGAAGGACAAACTGAAGCGGTACCAAATCAAGATGCGAAGCGAGTCAATACGCTTGACAGAGCAAGCCAAAGAGCTGGTGGCGGTGGGGCGGAAGGACCGGGCGTTGTTGGTGCTGAAAATGCGGCGCCTCCGCGAAGACGAGCAGGTCAAGGCTGAGTCGCAGTTGATGAATATGGAGCAGCTCATTACCCAAATTGAATGGGAGACTCAGCAGATGCAGGTGTTTGATGCGCTCAAGAGTGGTAATCAGGCGTTGGACGCCATTCACGAAATCATGAGTTTAGAGGAGGTGGAGAAACTGATGGCAGACACGGCCGACTCCATCGAATACGAGCAAGAGGTATCCCGGCTCTTGTCAGGCAGCCTGTCCGCCGGGGCGGAGGAAGAAGTCATGATGGAGTTCGAGGAGCTGCAGGCATTAACAGGCTTGGTTCCCGATGCCGCTGCCCCATTCCCGGTCACTTCCGCTGCTCCTGCCGTCACCGACGCCGAGGCTCCACCCATGGCAGCAGAGGAGAAAGAGGCAGTTGCAGGAAAGCCATCGAAAGCACCGCAAGCAGGTACTCTTATACATGACTTGCCTGACGTACCAACGCACGAGCCGGTTGTCAAACCGCTGGAGAAAGAAGAAGAGGTAGTAGCAGCCGGAGCAGCAGTATCAGGAACAGGACTGCAGAAGGATAGTGTCAGGGTGGCCGTTACGGGTTAAAAAAGAGTAAAGGAATTGGATGTACAGATTAGGCACAGTCAAAGGTACAAAGGATGAGTGTACCTAAATCAAAACGCAGAGATAAATGGAAGGAAGCAAGGGTGAGGCCCAATCGCTTGTGCTTGTTTTGATGGTATTGAATTACGTTTCTTTCATCCATTTGTACTTTCTTCCCATTTGTGGGGTCGCTATTTCATCTGTCATTTCACCTACAAGTAGGAAGATTTGCATGCTATTGTTGACCCTCTCTTTGCAATCATACTGTCTTGTTCATTTCACGTGATATTACTCACGACATCTAAAGCGCACTTCCTATGTGGCTTTAGCCGATATGAACTCTCATTTCCTTCTTCCCCCCCTCACTCCTCCTTTCCCTCCCTCCCTCCTCGACTGAACATTATACAGACAAGCTCAATCGGCCACTAGGATGACCACATTTCATCCTCACCGTCCCCATTTCTCCCTCACTCAGGCAAATATAGGGCTGCAGCAAAATGAGGGTTCCAATCGATCAAAAGAACGTGAAAAGAAAGTCTATTCGCGATACGATCGGTGCCTCCCGCCATATTGCAATCCTCCCTCCCTCCCTTTCTTCCTTCTTCCCCTGCCTCTAGTACTACTACGATAGGGCGTGCCCAAGGAGAGGAGGTTATGTTTGAGGCTGAGGTCGAGGGTGTGCAGGTGTGAAAGGAGACACTGCACGCGCTGCAGGCAGAGGTGGCGAAGGCCTTGCTCGCGGAGGGGAGGAATCACGCGGCATGGCCCATCGCGAAGTTTTATCGTCCTTGACCAGCTTGGGGGTAACGACCAAATCGCGGTCTATCTCCAATATGGCCCCGTCGTTCTTGTGCTTTCCGCAGTAGTCCGTGGCGGAGAAGACGGTGATGAGCCGCTGGTTGGCGAAGAACTCGTACCCATTGTTGACGACTTGGTGGGAGCGGACCTGCGGAGGGGTTAAAAAGGGGAATGCGGGTAGGTAGGGCGGGTTAGGTTAAACGGTGAAGTCAATGGTGATGAAATGCTCAGGAGGCTCTCGAGGACCACATGATGCTAACATTTTCCCCTCTCACCTTCTCCCTTCCTCTCCCTTCCTCCCTACTCCCTTAAACTCCTCCCTCCGCTTTTCCTTACCACCAGATCCAAATCATTCGCCTCACAAAACGCCTCCACTCGATCGGGGCCAAACAAAGCAATGCCCGTCCCTCTGGGGGACGCATGCGTGCCCATGACAGAATCTGACAGGGTCGGATCACTCCACAGACAGTCCCTCAACAGCTGCCCCAGCGGCTCCTCTCTCGCCTCTCCATTGACAATTGGCCTCTGCAATGCCTGCAGCTGTTCGACGAAGTTTAGACTCGCGCCTAAGCCTCCATGAAGGACCAAAATCCTTCCCTCCACTCGTGCAGCGAGCGGCAAGAGGTCAAACAATTTGTTGCACATCTCCCAGAGCTGTGCGCCGGCTTCTTCTCCCACTCGTCGAAGGCATTCGGTCTTAAACCCATAGTGAATGTTCACCGTTCGACATTCATGGTTACCACGAATAAGGAAAACGTGCCGAGGATAGGCGACCTTGAGAGAGAAGAGGAGGAGGACCACGTCGCAGGAACAGGGGCCGCGATCGACAAAGTCTCCGTTGAAGATGTAATCCACCAGGTTGATGTCTGAAGGGAGAGGGAGGGAAAGGGAAAGGAGGAAAGGAGGGAGATGAATCGGAGTCAGGACAGTCCACGACCAAATATAGCAGCCCTTATTTTATCTCACCCTACCTCCCTCTATCTCCTCCCTTTCCTACCTCCAAATCGGTCCGGCCTCCCATACGCCTTGAACAACCGCAACAAATCTCCCAACTGCCCGTGAATGTCCCCAAAAATCCTCGTCGGTGTCCTTGCCTCCAGCACCGTCGGTTCGGAAATCAGCAGGCCCTCGAGCTCTTCGAAAAGCGGCTCTAGATCAGTCATACCTCCGACTAAAGCACCAAAGACTCCTGGCTCCGGTAAGGGTTGGCGTTGATTGGGGTCCCAATCGAGGAGAAGTCTGATGATGCGATGTGCCGTCTCTTGGCCTGGAGACACGGGGCTACTGCCACTTTCAATGTCGCTGCCGTCGCTGCTATTGCTGCATCTGATGGGGCTGCTGCCGTAGTCGAGCTCTGCGGAGGCCATGCCGACTTTGGGCGTTTTCCCTCCTCCTGCTTCTTCACTTTTGCCTTTCTTGGGCTCTTCGAAGCTGTGTCGTCTGCTTTGCTGGTCTTGGTGTGAGTGGTGGCTGAGTTGCTGGTGGTAGAGATGCCGGCGATCGTCCAAATGATGCTGCTGCTGCTGCTGCTGCTGCTGCTGCTGCTGCTGCTGCTGCTGCTGCTGCTGCTGCTGCAAGAACTCCTTATGCGGGTCCTTCTCGTGGGGGGACATAGAATAGCGCTGCTTGCTCACGTCGAAACAAATCTGGCGGGAATTGACCTTTACGACTGACGTCGAGGTAGAGGTAGGCGTGGTGCGGGTGCCATGTGGGGGACGGCCACAACTCCCTCCCCCGCTGTTTCTCCGAGCGGCGATGGTACTAATGCCACTGCCACGGGCGCCGGTGGTGTTGGTGACGGGCGAAGGGGAGAGAGAAGGAAGAGAACCATCCAAAAACGCCTGTCGGGCAGTTGTGTCGCATTTGATGGGCGAACGAAGGGTCCGAAACAACACTCCAGTCCCTGAAAAGGCCTTGCTCTCCACCGCCGACACAAAATCTTCCTGGGTAACTCTCCCGCCCTGGTGCCACTTCCTTGCCTCAACCTCCACGGCTTGCCCGTCCACAGGCACTACTCCACCCTGCTTGCCGCCTTCCTGCAGCTGCAGCCTGGCCATGTCCTCCATCACTAATTTGAAATCTTGAAAGGCCAAGTCACCATCGTTGTCTAAATCGTAGGCCCGGAAGATACACTCAGCACGCAAGCTCCGCCATACCCCTGCGTTAGCCGTGTGCGGGTCCATCGCCACCAAGCCAACCAGAAAATCTTCAAACGACAACCCTTCTGTTGCTCCGCCTTCTCCTCCTTCTTGCTCCTTGTCCGCAGCTATCTCGACCATATTTTCCTGCTTCACCCCCCCACTGCTCTCCACATGCCCTCTTCTGAAAGTCAAAGCAATAAAATAACGTTCACAGACAAAAGCATCTTCCACCCCACAGCGTCCCAAGAGCCGCGTAAACTGTGAGCGTGACAAGCGATACGCTCCTTGAGAATAAGCCAAGAACAATTGCGCTATCCAACAGACCACCTCTTCCATAAACCCTGGTCCAAAACATGAGGCCAACAGGTCGTGCGTGCTCGGCGTCAACAACAACCGACGAAGAAACTTCCCTACCGTATGTCCTTCTTGTCCCTTGAGTAAAGAAGGGGACAAGAGATGCCGCTGCTGTTGTTGTTGTTGCTGCTGCTGGAAAGAAGAGGGGCTATGAAAGGCAGCCACGAACGAGGGGTCGACCTCTACGAAAATCACGCTGTACAAGTCGCAGTTCATCACTTGTCTTTGTCCGTTCCAATCTGGATTCTGCGGTGCTTCCCCAAGCAACGCCTCTCGCAATAAACACTCTAAGAACACGCCATGCGATATGAGGAGAGTATGCCGCTCGTGCCGTGCCAAGAGCTCGAGCAAGAGAGTGCGTGCACGACTATGCACTGCCTCCAAAGTCTCTCGTTCCCCCGCTTCCCAAAATTGATCCTCCTCCGACAACATCGATAGGTCTACCGCCGGGCTAAATGCTGCACCGAGCTCCGTGACACTTCGTCGTTTGTCGGAGAGCAAGACACCGTAGGCCTCCCGGACAATTTCCAGAGCCAAAATGATCGGTGGAGGGGAAGTTGTTGTAGGGGGTTTGTTGTTTTCTCTGCCGTCGTCAATTGAGGCCATGACAGTGATAGCTGTTTGCAAGGCCCGGGTCAAGGGCGAAGTAAGCACGAGCTGGGGTTGTAATGCCTGGATTTTAGCCTTGGCTGCATTAGCTTGAGCGACGCCTTGCATGGTTAGACTGGGATCGAACAGGGAGGCCGGAGGCAGTCGGTGAGCATTGGGCTGGTTGTGAACGGCAACTCCGTGCCGCATGACGTGAAGGACCTTGCAGGACATATTGGTAGGCATGGCAGTGGTGGCAGATGAGTAATGCTGATGCTGCGGTGGCGGCGGCGGTGGCGGCAGCAATGGTGCCGGAGTATCGAACGTGTGCCTGTTGCTGGCCATCTCGGAAGGGGGGGGGGTGGGGGCGGCGGCCTTCCTGGCCCGCCCCCCGGCTGGGTGCCGGGCCGGGGCAACCGTCGGGCCCTGCCTCCCGCCCTCCCT
>Ga0160420_100697_pt1 | contig 11828 bp, 18 predicted proteins | sample CelAP2metagpilot_FD_108197 | JGI IMG/M metagenome (GOLD analysis project Ga0160420, IMG submission 108197) | Phycosphere-associated microbial communities from algal ponds in Kailua-Kona, Hawaii, USA - Cellana AP2-5-5 metagenome pilot | ecosystem: Engineered > Artificial ecosystem > Aquaculture >... | reverse complement strand
GGAAGGGGGGGGGGCGCTGGTCCCCGTGCTTCGTGTAGGGGTGGCGTGCGAGCAAGAATCCTCGCTTGGGGGAGAGTGCGAGGGAGGGGGGGGGGGAAGGAGGGGGGGGAGGGAGGGAGGGCGTACCTTGGTCAGGTCTCGGGAGAGGGATTGAAAGTTGAGATTCTTGGCTCCCCCGCCTGAAGGAAAAGGGAGGAAAACGATGAGGAGGGAGGAAAACGATGAAGAGGGAGAAAAACGATGAGGAGGGAGGAAAACGATGAGGAGGGAGGAAAACGATGAGGAGGGAGGAAAACGATGAGGAGGGAGAAAAACGACCGCAGGACAAGGGAATGCGAGGGGGACGAGAGATGACGTATCCACACAACCCTTCCTTCCTTGCCTCCCTTCCTCCCTACCCTGGAAGACGTAAGGCCCGATGACCCTCTGCATGACAGGGAGGACTTGCGCTCGGTCGATGTTTGCGGGCAACACCTTTAAGTCAACCAGGTCGTCAATGAGCCTGGAGGGGGAGGGAGGGCGGGAGGAGGGAAGGGAGGGGGGAAGGGAGGGAAGGCGGGAGAGAGGAGGGGGTGGATGAGAGGTCTGTGCTTGTCGGCAGCACCTAAGGAGGGAGGGAGAGAGGGAAGGGGGGTAGGTGGGAGGGAGGGAGGGGAGGGAGGGAGGGCACGCACCTGGCAAAGTCCTTGTTGGCGGTGTGGATGAGGGCGGAAACCATCACTTCCATATCCCCCGGCTGCAGCTCCGACACTAGGCCCCTGGGAGGGGGAGGGGGAGAGGGAGGGAGGGCGTGAGGGGTCCGTACGTGCGTGCGTTATGTGCGTCTGCGTGGATTCCAAAACCTATGCTTATCTTATCACATCCTTCTCTCCTTCTCTCCTTCTCTCCCTCTCTCCCTCCCTCCCTCCCTTCTACTCTCACCAATCGAGGATGGCCAGCTCGCCTTTGCTCTTGTCGTCCATGAGGAGGAGGTTGCCGGGGTGCGGATCCTGGAGGGAGGGAGGGAGGGAGGGAGGGAGGGTGAGTATGGGATATGGCGGGAAAGGAGGGAGGAAGGGAGGGAGAAGAGGAGGAAGATTCGGCATGGGGCATTGGATATGCAGGTATAGAAACATATCTACATACATAAGTATATACACATATCTATGGATATGTAAAGCATAAAGCATTCGAGCTCACGTGACAAGAAACAAGCCCAAGCGGGAGGGAGGGAAAGAGGGAGGGAAAGAGGGAGGGCGATTCAGTCTCTCACCGCGTGGAAAGTACCGAGCTCGAGGAGCTGGCGGAGGAAGCACTCTTGTGCGAGTTTAGTGAGTCGCCGAATGTCTTGCTGCGATGCCTGTGTGAGCTTGATGCCGTCGATCCACTCGCTCTGGAGGGAGGTTTGAGGAGGGAGGGTTGAGGAGGGAGGAAGAGAGGGATGCGTGGCGGTTGATAGGAGGGGGAGGAACGAAGGCGGGTGAGAGGGGCAGGGACATACCACGAGCAGTCGGCGGGTGCTGAGTTGGCTGTAGACTTTGGGGATGTAAACGCCTGGAGAAGAACTTTCTAGAAGCTCCTTCATCTTCATCTGGCTCGTGGCCTCGTTCAGGAAGTCCAGCTCTAGGGAAGGGGAAGGGGGTCAGGAAGGGAGGGAGGGAGGGAGGGAGGGAGGGGGGAGGGGGCTCAGCTTCATAGAAGCCGGTGGCGAACACCTGATGGGTAAGACGGAGGGAGGGGAGGAAAGGACGGAGGGAGGGATGGAGGGAGGAACAGACGGCGTGGTAAGCTCCTGCGGGCTGATGGCATTGTCCTCACCCGGACATCCCTCCCTCCCTCCTTCCCTCCCTCCCTCCCTCTACCCCCACCTGCAGCAACTCCTTATAGTCCGTTTTTTGGGCCGTAAATCGCTCCACGATATACGTTTGGTACACCTGCAGAGGGGGGGGGAGGAGGGAGGGAGGGAGGGCGGGAGGGAACACGTCGGTTAGGAAATAGTGGACGTGAGAAAATCCTGCTTGCGATGCCACTTCCTCCCTCCCTCCCTCCCTACCTCCCTTCCTCCCTCCTCCTCTCTCTCGTTCTCTCCCTCACCTCCACCGCCCGGCGCATGACGTAAAGATCCTTGCTCACGGTGGCCAGCATGTCCGGCCGTTGCACTTTAACTGCCACCCACTCGCCGTTTTCTTGGGAGGGAGGAGGGAGGGAGGGAGGGAAGGAGAGAAGGAGGGAAAGGAGGGAAGGAGGTGGGTGTCACAGAAGAGTGGGAAGAGGGAAGGGAGGGAGGGAGGGAGGGAGGGCAGGCGTACCTTTGAGCTTGGCCTTGTAGACTTGGGCGAGAGAGGCGGCGGCGATGGGCTCCGTGGATAACTCGGAGAAAACGTCCTAGAGGAGGGAGGGAGGGAGGGAGGGAGGGAGGGAGGAAGGGAGGGAGGGTGGGTGGAGGGGAATGGAGGAGGGGGGCTGTCAATGCTGTCTGACCCATGAGGAGCGAGGGAAGGGTGGATAGAGGGAGGGAGGGAGGGAGGGAGGGAGGGAGGGACGGACGGACCTGCCAGGGGCAGCCCAACTCCTCCTCCAGAATCTTGAAGGCGATATCGTTGGAGAAGGGAGGCACTGCGTCCTGCAGCTTCTGAAGCTCGTCCGTGGCCGCAGGGCCGATGATGTCGGGCCGGATGGAGAGGGCTTGGCCTGAGGGGGAAGGGAGGGGGAAATTGAGGAAGAGAGGGAGGGAGCAAGGAGGGAGGATGAGTACGGTAGACTTGTAGAGAGGGTTGAGGGATGGAAAGAGAGATGGAGGGAGAGAGGGGGGGGGAGAAAAGAGAATATGACAGAGCACAGGATGAAGAAAGAGAAGAAATAGTGGAGGGAGGAAGGGAGGAAGGGAGGGAGGGAGGGAGGGAGAACGCACCGAGCTTGACAAAGGTAGGGCCAAGTTTTTCGAGGACAACGCGAAGGTCTCGGGCTAGCTCAGCCTCCTTGTTGAAAAGCGTGCCTTGGGTGAAGCCTTTCACTGCGCGGGGAAGGAGGGAGAAAGAGAGGGTGAGGAGGGTTTGATGGAAAGGGGCGTACTCGATAGGGTAAAATTATCCTTCCTCCCGGAAGGACCTCCCTCCCTCCCACCCTCCCCTTCCTCGCCCTTCCTCCCTCTCACCGAGCTTGGTCACGAAGGGCGCCGTCACACTCAGGAACAAGGCCCATCGCCTCTGCATCTCTGCGGGGCGTGCGTCCCAGTACTTCTTGATCGTCTTCGGCTCGTACACCAGGGGCAGGCCATCGCGGGACATGAGGGTATCGCGGTGGTTGTAGGCGGGGACTGCAGGCACCGTGGCAGAGGGGGACGAGTCCGATGAGGGAGGGGGAGGGATGGAGGGAGTGGTGTCTTTCTTTTGGTAGGTAGAGGGCTTCGGGATGGTCACGGCGTAGAGGCGGGTTTGCGTGGGATATGGAGTGGTGGCCCAACTTCTCCGACGTGATGATGAGGTGGCAGCAGATGACAAGGGGGGGGGAGACGCAAAGAGGAAGCCACTCTGTCGTGTGGTTGCGGCGGCACTGGCCTTCCTCACGTGGGCCAACATGGCGACCGTGAGCACGGTGCTCAGGAGCAGGAAGAAGGAAGACACGGGGCGGAGGAGGGCGTGGCTTGGGTTCAGGCGGGGCATGTGGGGAGGCAGGCAATGCACGACGCGAGCGGCTCGGCTGGCAACGTGCAAAAAGGGTGTGCTGGCTAGGCCTGTGAGTTAAGTAATACTACAGAAACAGAATGAATGGGTGTTAGAACTGGGAGTCGTAAGTTTCTTTAGTGAAAAAGGAGGTACATAAATGGAACAAGAAGCAGATGCACTGCACAGCGGTGCAACGCGTCAGTCTATCCGGTGACGACACCCTGCCCCACCGACGAGACGAGCCTACTGCGGGGACGGGGGACACGACGCCCGAGTGGTATGCGATAGATGCCCTGCGTGCCAATGTCTTTGGGGAGGCTCTTTTCAAGACTACAGGCGAAGGTCAAGGGGAGAGGCCTGTGCTAGCACATGTTTGCGGGTCGCGGCGGGGCTTCAGGGCATGTCTTACATTTTTTTTGTCTTTCGGAAAAAGGCGATATAGGAGGGCAAGGAGGTTTTCATTTTCCGTCTGCCCCCCGCCAAATGCCTCTCTACAATTCCACGGCCCTCTTTTCATTCCTATTTACCAAAGCTAACAGCCACTCACAAATCCTAGCCATCAATGCTCGAGGTGGAGTGACATGGATACCTCCATCCACCCTCAATTATTCCCAACATTCTGCTCCTACACACCCAAAATAAACACACCCACAGCAGCACACGGCTCCCGAAAAAACGTGCGCCCCCAAAATGGCAAAGGCTCCATCATCTTCGTCACCATCACCGCCGTCCGCATGGTCTCCTCTCTTTCTCCGTCTCCACCACCAGGGTGTGGTGCATGCTGTGCTTCTCTACGAGGTACGCAAGGCTAAGGGGAGAGTGAAGGGGGAAAACGACGCGACAAAAAAAAGGGTGTTAACCCTACATCTCACACGCCCTCAATCGGCAACATTATGACGATTATTAAAGAAGCCGCTGATCTTTTTTATATGCTCTTTCTCTTGATTCTCAGTTTACTGAAATCCCTCTCCTTTCTATCCTCCCTCTCTTCCTCTTTTTTTCCTTCCTTCCCTTCCTCCACATCTCCACTGTCATTTAATCTACCAGGGCCTTCCCGTGTTGGAGCTGAAAGCCATGGTGACGAGTCTGTTCTTGTTGTCACCTTCCGCAGGTTGCTTGGTGGGAATCAAGGTGGGTGAGGGCCGGGAGGAGGGACAGCAGGGATTAAATGAATATGGGAAAGTGGTGAAAGGCGCGCTGGATGGCTGAGGTGTACTTCCCTGTGTGCCGAAAGAGATGGTGAATAAAATAGATGATTAAATTGATGTGCTTGCACTCTTACTCGTTGTCATCCCTCCATCTCCAGGAAAGGAAGACCAGGGAGAGTAAACAAGAGGAAGAGGGTGGCAGCGAAAGCATGAGAGGCCGAGACAAAGCACAACCCACGGCAGTTTCAGAGCAGCATGTCGTGGTACCTCTGTCGTGTGTTTGTCGTTACCCTCATCAGCTGCAGCACCGCGAGTACGATCTGATTCTTCTCCCCTCGACCTGCTCTGCGCCTAACCCCCCCGCCCTCCCCCCCGCCCTCCCAGCCCGCCTCCCTGTCTCCCCTACCTTCCCATTGGCCCATGCCACTCCCTTCATGCATCGACGCCCTGCCTCCTCCCCCTCCTTTCTTCCTAATCTCCTCAATCCTCCATTGAGGTCGCTACCGGCAGGCCCCTCCTCGCCCTCTCCAACCACCCCTCTATCCTCCTTCTCCCCTCTTATCCCCTCGACATCCTCTCTTTCCTCCTCCCTCAATCCCTCTTCTGCTTCCAACCCTACATCTTCCACTTCACTTTTCCCGAGAGAGATGATCACGGATGGATATAAAAACCACCACGCCCGAATGATGCAGGGGGGGGGGTTTGGCGAGGAAGACGAGGCAGAGGCAGAGGAGGAGAGAAAGGAGGAGGACCAGCAGCAGCAGCAGGAGGAGCAGGAGGATGGTGAGGAGCCGCAGGAGGAGGAGCTGCAGGAGGAGGAGAACGAAATGCTCGCCGCGGAGGTAGAAAAGGAAGGAGCAGCGCAGTCTTCAGCCTTGTCTACGCCTGCACCAATGGCATTGGCAGCAGCAACAGCAGCGGCACTGGAGCAAGCCGTAGTTGACTTGGTGTCTTCAACACAACAAAAGAAAAAGGCTGATGAAAGGGCGCATGCAAACCGCGAGGAAGAGAAGGAGGGACTGCAGGAAGACAAAAGCGGCCCCTCTTCCCCTCCCTCCCTCCCTCCCTCACGCTTACATCCACATCTGCAGATAAAAGAAAACCAAGAGAATGAGGCGGACCGCGTTTCACGCACTCACTCCCCTTCCCTTCGTCCCTCATCCCCCTCACTCCACCACCTCCTCTTACCTCCCGTACCACCTCCCTATGTCCCGCCTCCCCGCCCTGCCAGCCCTCCTTCCTTTTCTGCAACTGATACCGAAGAAGGGTTGGACGAACAGGAGGAGGAGGAGGAGGAGGAGGAGGAGGAGGCTCCGTGGGAGGCCGTGGGGGAGTTTCTGGACTTTATGATCAAGGGTAAGAAGGGCGAAGGGAGGAGGGTGGGAGGGAGGTTTGGGAAGGGAAATCAGGAGGGAACGCTGAGAGGCATGGGTGAGAGGTTGATTTGCACTAATCCTCGCCTGCCGTCTTTTCTTTCCCCCAAACCTCTTTTCGGTTCATCAATGTGCGAAGCCGCCCTCCTCGTTCCCCCCGATCTCCTCATTCTCCGTGGCTTCCTCTCCTCCTCCACCTCCGCCCGTCGCTCCCTCTTCTTCTCCTACCGCTCCTTCCTCTCCCGCACCAGCAACCTCGATGCCCTGGTGCAGGTCATTTGTGATCTTGTCCAGCAGGCACGGCGGGAGGGAGGGCTAGAGAGAGTGTCGGTAGCGACGCAGACGGGGTGGGGGAAGGAGAAGGTAGATTGCAGCATTAGCATTAGCAGCATTAGCAGTAGCAGCAGCAGGAGCAGCAGGAGATCGAGCACCCCATGGCGCGGAAGACCGCCTTTCAACCTCTTTAAATCATCCTATGCCTCCTCTTCAGCCTCCTCTCACCCATCGCCTCCCACAACCTACAGAGGGGCCGCTCGAAATCCATCCTTGTCCAAGTCCTCCCTCCCTCCCTCCTCCTCTTCTTTCCTCTCCCTCCTCTCCTCCCTGCATCTGACCCCCGTGCAGCTCCGCGCCTTGCGCCGAGCGCTTGTGGAGGAAGACGAAGAGATTATGGTATGCATAAAAAGCTACCAAGAAACACATGATATAGACAAGTTGAAAGCGGACTTGAGGGCGGCGGTACGGTTGGTGGTGCTGGAAGGGGGGAAAAAGGGAAGACGAGAGTGAGGAGCGGTGAGGGAAAGGGAGGGACGGAGGGGAGGTCTAATGCACCTTCGGGGCTGCTATCAATTCAACAACCATGACAAGAAAATAAAATAAAGGAGAAGAGGGAGGAGGTGGGAAGGGAGGACGGGAAGGAGGGCTCCCTTGTACGCATAAGAAATGGCAACTATTGAGATGCACGAAATAGTTAGACACTTGGAGAAAAGACTGAGCTTTGTGCACTCTCTTTTGGTGCACCCCCGTATTTCCGCGTGTACAAAGTGCACAGACCACACATACCAACTATAGACAACCAGAAAAATCAATAAAAATGTTAACGATACCAAGGCTTTCTTTCTCTCGTTGCTCACTCGATTTCTTCACATTTTGTCCCCCTTTGCTTTCATCCTTTGAGCTTGCGATACCGGAGGAACTATTGTAAAAAATAATAACAATAAGTAGGGGTAGAGTACGAAGGGAAAATTGCCGCCTGAGGATGGGAAAGAGCACAAGTGAAATCGAAACACTGGTACAATTCCATGAATTGGTGCTTCACACAGCGCATGCGGTACGTGGAAAGCCTGTCCCAAAGGTTGCACGACCTTCGGCTTCAGTGTCTTTCTTTTCCCACCATTATTTGGCTTGTCAAATACTGTGCAATGCCAGTTTTTAAAACTCCTTGCTCGTCCTTGCTGCCACTCGATGCTCACCCGTTTTTGTCCCAAGTTGAATTGATTTGGCTCATGTGTAAGACAGTGGGTCATAAGATAACACGCATGTTATCAGGTTAACCCATGTGCTGCATTGGAAAGGAGGGAAACGCCTCCTGCTCCCTCCTGGAAATTGAAATTATCGCTGTGTGCAGAACATATGAGGCAACTTTCCCTTCTGTCCTTGCAATGAGTCATCCCTTTGTACGTACTCGCCTTTTTTAGGAGGAGAAGTTGAGTGTGTCGTTTCGAACAGCCCTATGAGCTTTGACGTTCCCTTGAAGAAGGACACCGTGCACACGCAATGACGATCTGGTACGTGACAACGGAAGGGCGAGAACCAAGTATATATATATGTGTGTGGGAGAGAATGACGAGAACCAAGGTAGGAACGCCCACTCATGTTTGGTTGCCTTGCTGCCGCATTCCTGTTTGGACTTTTTGGCATCATGGGACGCTCTTATATCATTCGACCGAGCGAGCTTTTCCGGTGCGTTACAAGAAGTACATGTGGGCAATGCCCGAGTGCCCGAGTGAGGTGTGCTGCGAAATTCAATGCACGGCAAGACTGATGCCCACATTTCTGTGAGTGCAAGCAAACAAGGAAGAAGTAAATATTTTGGCTTTACTCAAGGCTCGAGTTTCACGCGTAAACTGCGATGCATATTCACGCTGCCCGGGTAAACTCCGAGGGATTTCCCCTGGTGTGATGCGTCGTTGTTCGTTTTCTGTATTGCTTCCGAGAAGTTGATTTTTGCTGGTCGCACACCTGTGTCCGGTCAATGATTCTTTGCCTTGCCGCCATTGGAATCTATAGCGCTATAAATTGTGGAAGGACACCCACCAGACTTGCTCACTTTTACTGTTTTGGGCTATGTTTGCAGAAAAGAGGAAGGAAAAGGGCCTCCCAGAGAGAGCTAGCTAGCATTGTTCCCGCCATGGTGTGCGCCCTTTGGCACATGGTTTTTGCCATGAGTGTCTATCCAATGCTAGTCCTTCATTTGAATCAGAGATATATTTGGCTCTAGACCCCACACTGGCCGAAGCCCAATAATATCGAGACTGGCAAGAGACTGGCAGACACTTCACCTCTCGTGCAGAAGCAGATGTTCGGGCCGATCAACGTTCAAGTTGTTCAACTGCCATGGTTGCATATGGTGCGTGTCCTTGCGCGCCCTTGCTCCCTCCGATGAAATTTTGCGTAGCTATTCATGTCTGACTGGCAAGCGTTATCATCTAGGAAGTGCTATCGCATCAACCTCAACACCTGTTGTGGCCTTTCGTAAGTAGCCTTTCGCTCCAGACAAAGCATTGTTTGGTGCAGTCCCACATCGGAACAGACAGCGTCGTGCTGGAGGAGACATTTCAATAGTCCTGCCTCGGGCTCTTCAAGCCCTTGATCGGCATACTACCCCATCTGTCCTCTACTACTTGGATCAAGGAAGATAGCATGGTCCTTCGAAAGGTATTTGTGGCCGTGTCTTTCACGTTAAACTACACACATGGGGCACCTAGACTGCTTGCCGAAAAGCCCGAGCCCGAAAAAAATATCAGGCTTTGAAGCGTCGGGCTGATATGACAAAGAGAACTCCCTCTCACCCTCACCGTCCCACAGACAGTTTTCCTTCAGGTCCTACTGTACCTGCCTGTTTGCGTTTCGGCGTTTGGCAGGCCACAATGGCCATACAAGGCCAACACACCGAAGCGACGATTCGCACCGGATCCCTCGCTCTGCCGGCGGGCGCTCTTTTTTGCATACTTAGGTATTTCGGCAAATAGCCAAAGCTCATGAAAACTAACTATCTCTATCTTTCCCATTACAAATTCCTCCGCAGAACCAATAGTGTCTGAACACGACATCTCAAGGGGCAAAGAGGCCAACGGAGCACTAGGGGAGGGGGAGGATGTACGGGTCCGCCTCTCTTTACCACCGAGCAGGGGGGCCGTGTCAAGTGGGGATCAGTGCCAGGAGCACTAATGAGGTCAGCAGCAGGAGCAAAAGCAGTGAAGCCTGGGAAGATGAGCGCAAAGGCAAGACAGGCGGAGGGGGTGCAGGCAAGGGGCTTTCCACCCTTCTATCCATGGGCGAGGGATATAGCGTGCACGTTCAGCAGCAAGAGCCGCAGAAGCAGTCCTCTTTGACCGCCTTCCAGCCGCAGTTCTATGTGCAGCAGCGCTCCCAAGGCCACGGGCAGGTAGGCCAGGCCCTTTCCAATCTCTCCCTCTACCCACCGCCGGTGCAGCACTACAGCATCAGCAGCAGCCAGCAGCACCTGCATCCACCCCACGCCCTCCAGTTGGCCTCCAACTCCTCCTGCTTCATTCTTCCTCCTGTTCGGACCACCACTACCACGACCCGCGCTTTTCTCCCTCTTTCTTCCATTGTGAGCCACCCTTCCTCGTCTTCTTCTTCCTCCTCTTCCTCCTCCCCCACCGTCCCTGCCTTGCCGGCGGCCTCCGCGTCGGGGAAACGGTCGAGAGAAAATGACGGAGGAGAACGAGGAGGAGGAGGAGGAGGAGGTGGTGGGAAGGGGGCTCCAAATCAGGGAGTGTGGTCGGCAGCCTTGCGGACTGAGTACCGAGGATGGCTGCAGCTAAACAGGGGTATAAGTAAAGAGGTGAGGAGTGAGGAGGGGAAGGAGGAGGCGGCATGCATATACCTATCAAGCCAAGCCGGCCGACATCGAATCGAAATCACACTGACTTGACCTATCCTCCTCCCTCTCCTTCCTCCGTAGACTTCCATCACCTACTCCCATGCCGTCCATGGTGTCTTGAAGGAGCTCGTCGTCAAGCGGGTCCGCGAGGGCCGTGTCGGACAGGTGGGTAGGGAGGGAGGGAGGAGAAATGAGGAAGGGAGGGAGCGATATGATGGAAATCGTCTGCCCCGTCTGACCGTCTGTCTGCTCGAAGCGCCCCTTGACCTCCCCTTGCACCCTCCCTCCTTCCCTGCGTAGCCGACTCACGGGATGGACGTGGCCCAGCTCAAGGCTCTGATTGAAGAGCAAGCGCATGAGGCGGAGCGCATCATCAAGAGGGACAAGCGCTCTTCCTACTTCCGGTACCTTAAGGAGTTCATGGGCATGCAGGTAGGGAGGGAGGGAGGAAGGAAGGGGGAGGGTAGTTGCTTTATATCGATGGCTCTCGCCGCGGGATGTACTTTCATGAAGTGCCTCTTGTCACGTGGCTGTCCTCCTTTTCTCGCTTCCTCGAAACAGGAGGACGATCTGAACGCATTCAATGTGGCGGCCCTTCCCTCCTCCTCCTTCCAGCCCTTCTCCTACGCCTCCTCCAATACCTCCACCAGCTCCTCTGCCTCTCTCCCTCCCACCCACACAGACGAACACCATAATGCCTCCTGCTCCTCCTTCTCCTCTTCGCCCTCCCTCCCTCCCTCCTCCTCACCCCCTACCTCCATCCCGTCCTCCGTGTCTTCGTTCCTGCTGCAGCAACAGGCAGGGGACGAAACGGCGAGAGCAGGTGAGCAAGCGAAGGCATATATCCCTCCCTCCCTCTCCCTCCCTCCCTCTTTCCCTCCCCCCCCTCTCTCGGTTTTATCCTTATCTATCCTTTTCTCTGGTCATCCACTGACCTCCCTCCCTCCTTCCCTCTCTCCTCCCTTCCCTCTCTCCCTCCCTCTTTCCCTCCCTCCTTCCCCCCCTCCCTCTCTCTCCCAGGCACTGACGCGCCTCTATGGTCGCCGGCCCTCCAACAGGAATATCACAGATGGCTGGAGGGCGGGAGGGAGGAAGGGGGGTGGGGGCTGGGGGAGGCGCCGTGGGAGGACGTTTTGACGCACGTGCAGATGGCCCATGTCTTGCTGCGGAAGGTAAAGGAGGAAGGGAGGGAGGGAGGGAGGGAGGAATCGAGGGGGTGGGGAAATCGCATGCAACTATACAAAGCGGTGGGCATGACCTCTCCGTATGGTGAGGAGCAGCTGTTCACCTTTCGGTCTCTCTCCCCGCCCTCCCTCCCTCCCTCCCTCCCTCCCTCAGGTTTTTGCCGACGAACTGTCACGCGATCCCAAGGCCGCCCGGGCCTACGCGAAGCTCGGCCGAGAGGAACTAGGTAAGGGGGGAGGGAGGGAGGGAGGGGGGGAGGGAGAGAGGGGGGGAGGGAGAGAGGGAGGGAGGGGGGAGGAGACGAATCTTACCACAGGCCCATCACCAGTTGCTCAGCCCGTCCTTCGCT
>Ga0160420_100696_pt1 | contig 11845 bp, 20 predicted proteins | sample CelAP2metagpilot_FD_108197 | JGI IMG/M metagenome (GOLD analysis project Ga0160420, IMG submission 108197) | Phycosphere-associated microbial communities from algal ponds in Kailua-Kona, Hawaii, USA - Cellana AP2-5-5 metagenome pilot | ecosystem: Engineered > Artificial ecosystem > Aquaculture >... | reverse complement strand
CTTTGTTGTAATGCATTGTAGTCTGTACCTGCAATACCGTCAAACTTCCCCCCCTCCCCCCTCCCCTCCTTCCCCCTCCCTCCCTCCCTCCCTCCCTCCCTCCCTCCCTCCCTCCCTCCCAGCCCCCTACGGCACGGGCGAGAACGCCCTGTTCAAGCCGCTCAACGACGAAGACGTGAAGTTCTACACGGCCAAGGTGACCGAGTCCAAGAAGCGCGTCGATAAGATTGCCAAGTACCTGGAGAAGAAACAGGTCTGTAAATCCCTCCCTCCCGCCCTCCCTCCCGCCCTTCTCTCTTTTTCCACCGACCAAGGACTCTTCTCCCTCAGTCCTCGACTCATCCATCCCCTCACACACACATCCACACATACACCCCCCACGCAGTGGGAGGAGGTGCGCACTGAGCTGACCCGCCAGATGTACGACCTGCGCCGTGCAGGCGGGAAGCTGGCTGAGAACAAGCAGAGCCCCGAGGCGTCCAAGGCCCTCAAGTCGCTCTTCCAGGACATTGAGGATTTGACCGTAGCCAGCCGACGTAAGCAGATCGACTTGTCCCAGGACGCGTACTCCCGAGCTCAGGCGGACTTTGATGCGTTCTTGAAGGCCATCTAAGCAGGGGGGGGTGCGTGTGATCGAAGGAGGGAGGAGGATGTGATGTGAGGAGGAGGGAAGAGGTGGAGGATGACAGGACGGGCGTCTCTGTGTGGAGTATCCTTTGTGTTTGTCAGGTCTGTGTGTGTCATGTGTTTTACCCCGTTCCTATTTGTCTGTATGGGAAGCCTGGATTCAGGAATGGTAGCCACAGAACGAAGGGGGGGGATGGGAGGGAGGGAAGGAGGAAGGTTTAGAGTAAGGAGTGAGGACCAGAGTCCTAGGAAAGAGGAAGAGAGGATTAAACAAACGAACAAACGAACGATTCAGCCTATCATCATTTCTATGTGGCTAATAAATTTATTATATTATTTTTGTATACACACATGTATATGTTCAACACGCAAGGGCAGATGACGGTGCCTCGCGGCCTCATGTGTGAAGTATCGCGTGGGTGGAGGTTGCTGGCTTGTGATGGTATATGTATATCGGATTGAAGTGCCCGCCACGGCAGTCAGCAAACTCCATCTCCTTGCTGGACGTGCGTTACACTCCCTCATCGTCGAGGTGCTGAGCAAGTCCTACTCCTTTCAGTTGCCCTTCGCTCCCATCCATGCGGAAGCACCCGCACGCCTACTTTTGTTCTGGGCTACTTTCCTGCCTCTGCCTCACTTGTCCCATGTCCCTGGTGTGTGAAGGAGAGGGGAAGAGAGAGGAGAGAACGGGCAAGGTGATCAATGTCGTCGGTGCTCCTGGCACATCAAGAGGGGGCTTTAACCTGTCCATAAGAAAGCAACGTGCATGTGCCGATAGTCGATAGGGAGATGCATGATTTCTATTTACTTTGAAATGTTCTCCGCAACATGTATGAGTTGCTTTAAGCTCTCCCTCGCTCCGCCTCGCTTCCTTCCTCCATCCCTCCCTACATCCCTTTCTCATTCCATGCCTCCGGCGATCTCTCGCGCGTGCTATCATTCATGCTCTCTCCGCTTTCTCAGTCGCTCTCCCCCCTCCCATGCCTCACCTTCGGTCTTCAAATCTCCTGTATTCGTCCTGCCGGCATGTATCCGTCGCGCACTTTTTCCGACTGGCCTTATCTCTCGTCACATCTGGCCCAGGGAGGCGTAGCAAACAAGTTAACACTGAAGCGAGCGAGCAAGCAGCAGAGAAAAAAACAAGGAAGGGAAGAAGGACACCACGCCTAAGGCAGATTCCGTTGGTCTTCTCCAAGCGGTTCGTAGTAGTTCAATCCCTTCTTAAAAGCGTACTCACTTCTCTCCGCCTCCACATACGCGTCCCTCCATGCCTTGATCAGCTTAGGGCTAGGGGGAGGGAGGGGAAGACCAGCAACAGCGGCCTTGACGTCCTCCTCCATGTCGTAAGCGGTGTATTTCCGCGGATACCGCCGAATGGGCCGACCGTTGGCGTCGAGGAGGAACTTCTCGAAGTTGAGGGTGATGCGGGCGATTTTATTGGGGTTCTTGAGGGTCTTGCACAGGTACTTGTAGAAGGGGTCTGCGCGTTTTCCCACCACGTCGATTTTGTCGAAGATTAGGGCGTTGGGGTACTGACCAAAGCCATACTGTTGGTAGTACTTGATGCGGATGACTCGGTCCTCGTCCGTCTCGAACGTGCCTTGCTCTGTGGTGAAGATCCAGATCTTGAGGCCTTTGGGGCTGAGTGAGTCGTGGGGGGGGGAGGAGGCATATGGTTGAATAAGTTTATTCATGTAGGCATGAGTAGGTGGGAAATGACAAGGGATGGACGGTTGAATGCCTCGTCAAGTCAAACGAGACAGACGACCAGACCATGATTGGTCTCTCTCACCTGTATTTGCCGGTCAAGTACGTCAAGCCAGGAATCTGGTTCAAGCTCTCCGGGTCATCCGTCTTGGCATTGCACACCACCACGGCCTTGCCCTTGAAATTTGCCAGGGGCACACGCACCCCGTCGTACGGCACTGAATAGTCATACGCTGTCTTGACAGAGCCCTTAGGAGCTGCCTCGGGAGCAGAAGCAGAAGAAGCAGTAGGAGGAGCAGGCGCAGGAGCAGTGGAGGCTAATTCGGTCGCACCCTGCTCAGGGGTGGTGGCTGCGGAGGCTCTTCTTCCCCCGTTGAAGAGGGAAATGAAGGAGAGGGAGGTGGCCCCAGCGAGGGTGCGCTTCAGGAGATCAGCGCGGGAGAAGGAGGAAGAAGGGAAGGAGGAGTCTTGACAACCATTGTTTCTGTCTGTGGACATGTAACATTTTGGTGTGGCCCGTATCGAGCGGAAAGGCTGGATGGGAAGGATGAAAAGGGGTAAGGAAGGAACGGAGGGAGGGGAAAGGGTTGAAACTATTAGAAACAGGAAAATAACATTTTAATCAGTTGGTTTGCCATTCCTGGTGCGTGCAGAGGGTGGAAGGTTTGGCGGAGGAAGGAAGCGGGAGAAAGGAAGTCAAATGTTCTCATCATGAGGGTCCAGCCGTGAGAAGAAGGACGGAGGGACGGGTCAATGACCTCTCCATACACGTGTGTCCAATAGGATCCATATACCTGGTTCACTAGTGTACGGGTTACAAAGGCACTGGCACTGGAAGCTGTGGCGACCAGCACCACAAGGCGGAGGAGCAGGGGAAAGGACACGGGACGCTGCTGCTGCTGCTGCTGCATTGTAATGATGGAAGCTGCTGGACGGACCCTAGAAGGAAAATTACAAGACACACGGGTGCGCCGCTATCGCTGCTGCCGTGGCTATACGTGGGAATAGGTGGATGAGATGGCACGTGAGTTTGCGAGACTCAATGGCTTGTCGGTCGGCTAAGCCTCAGCGGTAGACGGAGTCCAAGCCCGCGGCGACGCCGGTTGCAGTCCAGATTCCGATGTTAAATTGGGGGGGGGGGGACTCAAGCGACCCAAAACAGGCAGTGTTTGCTTGAATCATGAAATGCAGTTGGATTCGTCTCGTTTGTGCTGCTGATTCTCGTCTGTTGTCCTATGGGATGGTCCAAAAAGCGCTCCAGGCAAGGCAAAGTGAGACGGCTCATTGCATCACGCAGGCACAATTGTTCCGGCTGCCACGAGCAATGCAGATGCAAAAAAGGGGAGGAAATACATAAAATCGACAAACACAAAGCTTTTTGAATCTTCACACAATAACAGGACGCAAAGCCATGGCATCATCATCTTTTGGTGTCCCAGGGCGGCGGTTAATGGCCTTGTTGCTCGTGATAACGACGGCCTCCAGCTTCTGCGTCCTGCCCAACGTCGCTCCTGCCTTTGCCTTTTCTTGGGCGTCGCATGCTTTGCGGATGCCCACTTCCTCGCTTTCTATGTCGTTGTCCTCCTCTTTCTTGTCGAGAGGCAGCAGCAGCAGCAGCAGCAGCAGCAGCAGCAGAAGAGAGCACGCCTTCTCCGTGTCCTTACCTTTCCTCCTTCTCGGCAGTGCCGCCTTTCTCCATCCCTCTAAATCCCTAGCTTCTTCCACCACCTCCTTCCTTCTCTCCCTCGATGGAAGCGCCCCCTCTCCCTCTCCCTCGAGCCTCCCCTCCCTTGCACCCATCACTGATAAAGTCTACTTCGACATGGCCATTGCTGGCCAACCCGCCGGAACATTTACCATGGGGCTGTTTGGTAAGAATTCACCGGAAATAGTGGGAATATTCTTGAAGGTTTTAAACGGCGAGGGGCAGAGTGCTAGTTATGTGTATTCGACTGTCTGGCGGGTGTTAGATGGGTCCTGTATTGATATGGGGAGAGTGGTGGGAGGTGGAGGAAAGAAATTGACGAAGGAGATAAACGAAAGTGGGGTCATGAGAATCAAAACAGGGAATGCGGCAGATTGGACGAGAAATACAGAGGTGAATGAATTGAGACATGTGGAGCCTTTTCTGTTGACGATGAAGAGGGGCGGGGGTACGTTTGAATTTAGTGTGACCACCCAAGCGAATGCGGAGCTCGATAAGGACCACGTGGTGTTTGGGAGGCTGCTCATGAAGGAGGGCGGAGAGGAGGAGAGATTCAAAAAGGGGAATGAGGAGGTGATCAAGAACATCTTGAATGTTAAGGTCAGCAAGGACGACCCGATTGCTAGCAAGAAGGTGTTTGCGGCGGCGGGGAAGGGCTTTGATCCCCGGGCCAAGATCATTTATTTGAATAAGCCGTTGCAGAAGATTGTGGTAACGGCCGCGGGGATGCTTTGAGGCGCCCATGTGTGTTTGACTGTGTGCGTATGTACGAGTTTCCCTTTTATAGTTGTCTTCCTTCTCATGTGTGTTTGAGTGTGTGTGTATGTATGAGTTCCCCTTTTATAGTTATCTTCCTTCTCTCCTCTCATGTCGTGTAATAGGGCAAAGGGAGGGAGGCAGGGTGGGAGGGAGGGCGCATGGTAGTTTGGCCTTCTGACATTTTTGAAATTGAGTATGAAGTTGCGTTTTAAAACTGTGAATTATAATTTTGCGTGTTACGTCTCTCACTGGGTAATAGAGGGGGGAAGAAAGATTAAAGAGAGGACGCCGGAGATGAGGGAGGACGGTCTCGTCGTCGGCGGTGATGGCCATCGAAGCAGCAGCCGCAGCAGCAGCAGCAGTCGCAGCCGCAACGGCTGCCACAATAGTAGCAGCAGCAGCAGCAGGTCCGGAAAGAAGGAGAGGGAGGACTTGAGACAGTCGGTGAGAAGGGAAAGGAACAGCACCACGGAGGGAGGAAGGAAGGAAGGGAGGGAGGGAGGAAGGGAGGAAGGGAAAGAAAGAGGGCAAGGAGACCCCGACAAAGCAAACTAATGATTCGGCTTTAAGGCCTCGAGTAGAGAGAGGGTGCTGGCTGCCTGGCCCTGTCGGTCGCTTGCTGTTGTCATTCATTCCTTGTATCGCTGTCGTATCTGTGCATCGCCTGGCGAGGGAGGTCAGTAGTATGTCTGTCTGTCTCTCCATGGGTGTCTCTCCTGTGCCCCTCATTCCATCCAACTATTCATTCCTCCTTCCTGCCCTTCACCCTTCTCTCCCTCCCTACTTACCTACCTATAAAAAGTCCTTCCCAACCGCCCTCTAGCCTCCGTCGACATCTCAAACAAGGACGCCACTGCCTCCTCCCAGCACCGCTTGTACCTCAACGATATGGGCCACCCACTCGCCTTGGCCACGGCCTCCCTCCCTCCCACCCTTCCCCCCGCCCTCCCGCCCTCCACCTCCACAATTTTGGGCTGATCTCCCACCAACACTCGCAGGCTAGTATGAAAGACGCTGGCCCCGCTCATCCCTCCCCATCCTCCTTCCATCCCTCCTCCCTTCCCTCCGCGATCCAATGCCCGCAGTATCTCCTCATCGTCTTCCTCTTCCTCTTCTTCCTTCCCTCTCCTCTCCTCTCCACGTCCTAGGGGCTCCTCCAGCTTAATCGTCACTGCATCTCGCTCCCCCAAATTTCTCTGTTGCACCTGTAGTCTAAACTCCCTCTTCCTCTCTTGTTCCTTCCGTTCCCTGTCTTGCGCGAGCTTGACTTGCTCGGCCCATTGGCGGTCGTAGCTCTCCACAGCTTTCTCGGAGCGACGACGGTCCTCTGAGTTGGAGAGGGAGGGAGGGAGGGAGGGAGGAATGGAAGGAGGGCGGGATGTGAGTGATCGCGTCTGGCGAAATAGCTCGAGCAGCCTTCTCGCGCCTGCACTGACTCTCTCTTTGACGTAAAATACTGCGAAAGGACGGTCACAGATACTAAAGAGGGGAAGGGGGTGGGGAATTAAGTCACCTACCTACAGACATACATACGAACGTACGTACCTTCACGGCGAGCCTTGTATTTCGCCACGGCCGCGGCATTCAATTTCCGCTCGTTCTCTAGGCGAGTTTCGGCTTGCTTGACTTCGTTCTCGTCCAGAAAGAGGCGGTTGGCCAGGGTGTAGACTGGAAGGAGGGGAAGAGGGAGGGAAGGAGAGAAGGTAAGGAATGGAGAGAGGAAAGGCCGAAGGGGGGGAGGGGGAGCACTTACTCAGGTCCTCCCGCTTCTCCACATAGTCGTTGTACGCCTCTTCATCCCCTCCAAACTCCTCCTCCCGCTTTCCGTACACCTCCAGCACTCTCTCCCGCCATTTGGTGTCCATCTCCACCAAAAGCTGCTCTCTCGTCTTGGTTTCCAGGCTCTGTCGTAACACCTCCCTATCGCGCCCCATTTTTGCACAAGCTGGACAACGGAATGCCCCGCGGGTCTTGCGCGCGAATTCGCGTTGAATACATGCGTCACAGCTGGGATATAGATGAAGGAGGAAGGGAGGGAGGGAAGGAGGGGTAAGTGGGCCAAGGTCACCTCATCCCGAGAGGACACCCACATGCTCGACTTACTCACAGCTCCCTCCACCCGCACTCGACCCTCACCCCCTACTTACAAATAGTGCCCACATGCCGTGTTGATCTTGAAGCGTTTCCGACTCAGGTTGTCCAAAGCATCCTGTCGTTGGTCACACGCCGAACACTTGACTGCCATCTCGTCCTCCTCCTCCTCTTGCTGAGGGTCCTCCTCCATGACTGGCTCGCTCCGCCTGCCTGGGGGTGGAGGTGCTGGGAAATAAATGAAGGGTGCGAAAGGGTATGAGAGGTCCGCTTTTCGTCAAGTGGGTGGCTGAATGCGGCAGAAGGGGTGATGGTCAATAAGTTCCGTAGAGGGAAACAAAATCGGAAAGTTAACCTCCCCTCCCTTTTTTTTTTACCCTCCTTCCTTTTCAATACATTGAGTGAAGGGCGGTGTGGAAGAGCGTATACTTGGTTACGTGAATTTTTAAATCTCGGTCTGGTAATAATGGAAGTGACTCTAAAACTAAAACCAGGAGCCCAACGAAACGCAGGGGCTTTATGGCACAGGCCGTGTCCTCTTCTTCATCCATTTCTTCCTTTCGCTCTTCATCCTCTTTCTTTCCCAGAGCCGCATGCATTCTCCCCCCATTACTCCAACCACATCGCCTGAAACTTGGCCAGCATTTCCTCCCTCGTCCCCTCCTCCCATCCCCCCGGTCCCACTATCCACAGCGCCCGGTACTCCTCCCTCGTAAAATCCACCCCATTCTTACATCCGCCAATGACCAGAGCATTATGTTTATTTCGATTCAAAAACAATTTGTACTCCTCCGCGTTTAATTCCAACACTGACAGCATCATTCTCAGCCTCTGAAACTCTTTCTCTGCCCTTGTGTGGGTCAGCCCCACCCTCTTCCCCCACTCCCTCCCTACCCCGTCCAACAAAAGAGAGACCGTGTGCTGCAAGGCGAGGAACGCCCTCGTCAGTTTTTCCAGCGCTACGGAGGAGAGGGCGGGAGGGAGGAAGCGCAGCACGTGGGAGAGGAGGCGGGGGAGGAGGAAGGGGGCGTGGGAGAGGGCGATGGCAAAGTAGGGTGGGAGAGATACGCTGACGATGCTGTCCTCAAGGGAGAGGAGGAAGCGAGTGAGGGGGGCCAGAAAGATCTCCGCGCTCCCGGAGGATGGAGGAGCTGAGGAGGAGAGAGGGCGAGAGGGAGAAGTGGTAGTTGGGCTTTGAACAGCAGGCTTGAAGGAGGGGAGGGAGCTGGAGGACGTTTGAGTTGTGGTGGAGGAGGAGGAAGGGAGGGAGGAAGAGAGGGAGGAAGAAATTTGCTGGAGGTGGAAGAAGCAGGTGAAGTCTACATCGAGCCTCAGAAAGAGCACACACTGTTCGGAGAATGCTCTTAATTCCCCCACCACAGTATCCACCCAATGCCCTCCCTCCCTCCCTCCCTCCCTCCTTCCTTTTACTCCTCCTCCTCCGTCCCCTCTTCCTTTTCCTCCTTGTCCTCCTCCTCTTCCATACTGCCCGACAATGGCAACCTCTCTATCTCGTGCATGATTCTTGTTTTTATTCTGTTTCATTCTGTTTGAATTTGAATGTTTGAAATCCAGGACGGCATGTGCCAGCCAGTCGGCGGCATAGGCGAGGGAGGCAACGAGGAGGAGTCGCCGCTGGCCCAGGGTAAGGGAGGAGCAGGAGAGGGGGTAGGGGGATCGATCGAACTGCCAAAGCTCAGGTTGTACCTGAGGGATAAGGAAGGGAAGGAGGGAGCGAGAGAGGGGGGGTGGATTATGAAAGGAAATGACGGAGAGCTTGGTGCATTTTCCCCTCTTTTGTCTACTCACCTGTAAAGCAGCCTCCAACCGTTTCCTCTCCTCCTCCTCCTCCACCTCCTTCTTTTCACCCTCTTCCTCTTTCTCCCTCTCCACCGTCCCTGGCACCCCTTCCCTCCCTCCCTCCCTCCCTCCCCTCATGCCCCAGTGCGCCCGGAAGTGGACAAAGGCCGGGTCGTCTCGGAGGAAGGCCACGTGCTTCTCCTTGAGGGCAGTCAGGGGGGAGGGAGGGAGGGAGGGAGGGGTGGAAGAGAGGATAATGTCACCGGCTAGGGTGCCGGAGACGGCGGAGGACAATTCGTCCTTGATTCTGTTGGCCGGTGGAGGGAGGGAGGGAAGGAGGGAGGGAGGGAGGGATTAGAAGGCTAAGATCAACGAGGATGAGTGGTAGGGCTCGCCATTTCTCTTCCCCTCCCTCCTTCTCTTCCCACCTTCTAATATAACAATCCAGGGCTACTTGAATGATGTTGGAGACGTTCTCCCGGTGCAGAGGCAAGGCAGTGATGAGAGCATGGAGAGATCGACAGAGCTCGAGGACGGAGCGAGCGCCTGCAACGAGGGAGCGAGGGAGCGAGGGGAGACATGAGAGAGGGAGGAAGGAAGGAAGGGTAAGGGAGGAAACAACAAAGGAGGAGTGAGAGGAAGGGAGGGAGGGAGGGAGGGAGGGAGAGAGGGGGTTCATACCTTTATTCGGCTCCTTCATCGTGTGGGTGTGGGCGTGGCCCGGCCCTCCCATCCGCCCTCCAATCCACCTTCCTCCCCCATCTCCTCCCCTACCTCCTCCTCCTTCTCCTGCGTCGTGGGTGATCACGGGGCGCAACGCGTCCTACAATGATGACAATCAAGAGATAAGAAGGAAGATGCATTGATGATGACAATCAAGAGGTTAAGAAGGAAGATGCATTTAACCACAGGGACAACCAAACAATATAGAGGGGGAAGCGTATAGGTATGCCAATGCTCACAAACAAAAAAGAAGACATACACTAAGACCTACCTACCTACCGCCCTCCCTCCCTCCCTTTCTCTTTACCTTGTCCTCCAATATCTTTCGGAGCACTGTGTTGGTCTGCCCGGAGAGAAACGGCAGTAACGTCTCTCCCACAAATGCTGAAAGATACAGTCCCAGCCCCCTCTTCCAGGCGCTTTCATCATCATCCTCATCATCCTCATCCTCCTCCTCTTCTTCCTCCTCCTCCTTGCCTTCGCCCTCCTCCTCGTCCTCGTCCTTGCCGCCGATCAATGCCTGAATACGGGTCGCAAACTGAGGGAGGGGGGAGAGGAGGGAGGGAGGGAGGGAGCCGCGTCACTATATGGATGTATCAGTTGGGTGCAGCTCTCACTAGGCATGAACAAGCATCTCTCCCTCCCTCCCTCCCTCCCTCCCTCCTCCCTGACCTTCACGGTGGGCCTGTATATGGGCACCACGTTCCATACGCTCGGAGGGCACATCGAGAGCCCCACCGTCACCGACGCTTCCTCTACCCCCTTCCTTCCCTCTCTCAATCCCTCCTTCTCTACGGTCCTTCCCTGGGCAGAGGAAGAGGAGGAGGAAGAGGGCGGGAGGGAGGGCGTGATGTCATCGAGAGAGAGGGGGAAGAAGCCGGCGTTGTGGGTGCTCGAGACACTGGCAGCAAGGCCAGGCACATTGATGCCTAGGGAGGGAGAGAGGGAGGAAGGGGGGTAACGGGAGAAGTGAGAAGACGAGAGTAAGCTCTACAATATCCCCCACCCTTCCCTCCCTCCCTCCCTCCTTTCCTCCTTCCCTCCTCCTCACCCCGACTTCTCAGCTCCTCGCCGAGGGCTTGCAGGCCTGAGGTCGGGTCGAGGTGAAGCTTCTTGATCATCTGCTCCAGCGAGGAGGAGGCGAGGGAGTGGGAATTGGGGAGGAGGAGGGCGGCGTTGCCGAGGAAGGGGAGGAGTCGCCTGAGGGAGGGAGGGAGGGAGGGACGGACGGAGGGACGGACGGAGGGAGGGAGGGAGGAATAAAATTTAGAAGGGAGTGAGGGTCAAAGATTTGAATATGAGAAAGAGAAGGAAGGAGGGATGGACGGAGGGACGGAGGGATGGACGGAGGGAGGGGGGTTGCTACGTACTTGTTCTTTTGGATCAAGGCGGTGGTCGCCGGCGCGCCCTCAGGAGACTCCACCTATCATCAAGTAAAGGTAGATATAAATATGTCGATAAATGTGTGTGTGTTTGTGTGTGGATGAAGGTGTGTGAGTGAATGAGTGGGTGGGTGTGTGGATGTGCATGTATTGTGCTTCTTCCCTCCCTCCCCTCCCCCCCCTCCCTCAGCACCTGCATGCCCGGACCCACGTAAATCCGGGTATCTTCCGAGCAAAGATGTGCTTGAAGCACCTCCTGGATGTACTCCTGCATCTCCCTCCACAACGCCGCCAGTAAGGGAGGCACCCCTCCTTCCCTCCCTCCCCCCCTTCCTCCGGGTAGGTGGTGGAGGTGCAAGAGGTGTGCGAACGAGGCGTGGTTTTGGACGACGGTGGTAAAATCTCTGTAGAGGACACGGAGAAAGTCCACCAGAGGGGGCTGGAGGGAGGGAAGGAGGGAGGGAGGAAAGGAGGGAGGGAAGGAGGGAGGGAAGGAGGGAGGGAGGGAGGGAAGGAAGGAAGGAGGAAGGGAGGGAGGGGAAATTGGTCTTCAACACATTCTCTTTCTTGCTATGCAGCAGCTAGCTTCGAATTAAGCTCCTTCTCCAATCCCTTCCTCCCTTCCTCCCTCCCTCCCTCACCTGCACCTCCTCCTCCTCCTCCCTGATGATTCCTGTCCCGCCCTCCTTCCCACCACCACCCCAAACACCACCATCCCTGCTGCCTCTGGCACTACAACTACTCCTACTACTCCTACTACTACTGCTACTACTACTGCTGCTGCGGCGGCGGCGGCTGCTGGCCATCCGCTCTCCTGCCGAGGCAAGACGCTGCTGTTGGAGGCGGGCCTTGACGAGAGCCAGCTGCGTACACCCCAGCGCCCGCACCTCATCACGCATCCTCTCTTGCGTGAACCTGAAGGAGGGAAGGAGGGAAGGAGGGAGATAGAGAAAGAGGGAGGGATGAGATGTTTTCTAGTTTTGATGGTCCTCCCTCCCTCCCTCCCTCCCTCCCTCCCTCCCTCCCTCCCTCCCTCCCTCCCTCCCTCCCT
>Ga0160420_100693_pt1 | contig 11910 bp, 21 predicted proteins | sample CelAP2metagpilot_FD_108197 | JGI IMG/M metagenome (GOLD analysis project Ga0160420, IMG submission 108197) | Phycosphere-associated microbial communities from algal ponds in Kailua-Kona, Hawaii, USA - Cellana AP2-5-5 metagenome pilot | ecosystem: Engineered > Artificial ecosystem > Aquaculture >... | reverse complement strand
GGGGGGGGGGGGGGGGGGGGGGGGGGGGGGGGGGGGGGAAATGGGAAGTTCCCCCCGGTATTTTCCCCCCCAATCCCGGGGCTTGGCTTCCCCCCCCCCCCCCCCCCCCCTTTCTCTCCCTCCCTCCCTCCCTCTCTCCCTGCGTACCTTGCTCCCGCCCTTGCCGTACTGCCCGGCAGCCTTCTTGCGACGCGCGCGCTCCTTCTCCAACTCCTTCTCGGTCTACAGTGTAAGTCGTATTCAAAAATTCAAATTCAAAAGGGAAGAAGGAGGTTATAAATATAGATCAACAAGGGATGAGGGGAGTAAACGTGAGTCAAATCTCTCCCGAAAAGACAGTTGTATACATATAAGAACCGTGAGGGAAAATGGGAGGGAGGGAGGGAGGGAGGGAGGGAGGTACCTTGATCTTCTCTTTGCGAGTGGCCAGCTCCTTGCTGACCTCAGCCGGGTGTAGGGTGCTCGAGGACAGCCATGCGTCCTTGTTCAGGTCCGTGACCTATGTGCATCAGGGGATGAGGATTAAAGGGGGTGGGTTAGTGGGAGGGAAGGAAAAAGTGCTCGACAAACAACACCGGTTTATCGTGGAAACCATGGGAAGGAGGGAAGGAAGGAGGGAAGGAGGGACGTACCGAAGGGCGCTTGGCGGGGTTGGGGTTGAAGATGCGGGTGAGGAGGTTTTGGGCGGGTTCAGGAAAGTCGGGAGTGTAGCGCTTGTGCGACTTCCAGAACCGATCCGGACGACCCTCCTGTGGGAAAGGCGACAAAAGAAGAAGAAGAGGGGAGGGAAGGAGGGAGGGATTTGGATGAGAAGGTGACAGTGCCGCCTCGCGCTGGACTCTGTTCTCAAATGTTGTATTGTACTACCAGCCCTCCCTCCCTCCCTCCCTCCCTCCCTCCCTTCCCCCCTACCTGAAATTGGTTGAACCACCAGTCACCAGGGCGGGCCATCTGGAAGGGTGGGTTGCCGCTGAGCATGATGAAGAGCACTACACCCGAGGACCAGCAGTCGGCCTTGGCACCGTCGTACTGTTCGAGTGAATGTTATTTGGGAGTGTGAAATAAGGGGGGGAATGAGGGAGGGGTCGCATGGTCATCCAAACGAACGATGAGACTGAGAGAGGACTAGAAAGGGAGGGAGGGAGGGAGGGAGGGAGGGAGGGAGGGACATACCTGTTGACGGGCAAGCACCTCGGGAGCCATGTAGGAACGGGTTCCACACTCCGTCTTGAGCAACTCTTCCGGGGAGGCACGCATGGCGGCCAGGCCGAAATCAGCGACCTGGGAGGGAGAAGAGGAGGGAGAAGAGGAGGGTGAGTTTGCATTGGAGAGAGGGTGGGAAGGGGGGAGAGGGGGGAGAACGTACCTTGAGCTGGAAGTTGGAGTCGAGGAGGAGGTTCTCCGGCTTGATGTCCCGATGGTAGATCCCACGCTCGTGGCAGAAGGAGAGGGCGTCCGTGAGCTGCTTGAATATGGCCTTGGCGATGCTCTGGGGGGAGGGAAAGGGGGAGGGAGAGGGGGAGGGAGAGAGAGGTGAAAGATTCGTACGGGATTACCCTCCCTCCTGTCCCCTTGCCTTCCCTCCCTCCCTCCCTCCCTCTCTCCCTCCCTCCTCACCTCCGAAAATGCGCCTGTGTACATCATAAAATCAAACAACTCCCCCCCCTCGGCGAGGTCTAGGGCCAGGAGGACCACGTCCCTGGCCCCTCCCTTCTTCCTCGGGTAGGAGCACGACATGTCGTAGTGGAGCAGGGAAAGGATGTACGGGTGGTTGTCCAACGCCTTCATGGCAGCGATCTCCGTGCCGAGCATCTGGAGCACCCGTCGGGGGGTGGACTGTTTGTCGATAACCTTGAGAGCCACGTACTCGCCGCTGGGGGAGAAGGAAAGGAAGGGAGGAAGGGAGGAAAGAAGGGTGAGCGTGAGAATTGAGTGTTTCGTATGTGTGCTTGAAACATTTGTTCATTTTCTCCCTCTCGCTGCCTCTTTCCCATTCTGCCTCCGCCCGCCGTACCTGCTGTGGTTATAGCCCCTCTTCACCTTCCCACTCATGCCTTTCCCCAGCGTGTCCTGGATCTCGTACCCCGCCACAACACGGACACCTGCCGGGGCGCCCGATGCTCCAAACGTTCCCGCCTTGCTGGGGCCACCCATGACACCGGCCTGCATGCTTCCTTCCCTGCGTTCATCGATGGACATGATGCTCGAGCCTTCATAGGAGGCAGTGGCCGAGTCGGAGGTGGTGGCGGAGGTGCCTTTCTTCTGCATGTTCTTGTCTTTTTTGTTCAGTTTGCCGTCGGTGCCGTTGCCGTCCGTGGCGTCCCCGCCGAAAAGAAACTTGAAGGGAAAGCAGGCGAATGCGCCTTTGGGATTGCTGACAGGTGTTGTGGTGGCGGCAGAGGCGCGGCTGGTCATTGGATGGCGCTGGTACTGCTGCTTGCTTGTGTTGTCGTAGTTAGAAGAGGGCAACGGCTGCAGGCTGCGCCTAGTGTCTTCTTCTTCTTGTTGTTGTAGTTGTTGTGGTTTTTGCCGTGCGGCTCTCGGTAGTGCTTGTGGTTTTGTTGTTGCTGTGTGGTATGTGGGTGGTGGGAGGATGAAGAATGAGCGTCGAGTCTGCTTGTTTGCTAGAGCCGTCACGCCGCCATGTGCAAGACGAGGTGGGTGGAACCGACCACGACCAACCCTTGTATTCTACTCCACATGCCGGCCAAAAGCTCTGAAGCGCAACAGGGTCGAGAAACTCAATGCCTTTGAGGCCTCCGATTACATCATGAAGGTGACGCTGTGCCAAAGGGCCAAAGGCTGACGGGAGGATGAGTGTGTCAGGCTTTGGCGCTTGGCATGGCTAGAGGCCCGCGCCTGTGTGTGAGGAGGGCTGGTGTAGCTTGGGGTTGTCGTGACGTGGGAGATGGTGGTGGACATGAGACACCGGTGGGTGCTGTAGCGCAGGATAAAGACAGCCATGCGGCAACCAAGTTGTTCTTCCCAAAGTCGTTCCACCGCCGCGTGCTGTGTCGTGTGCAAGTCGTGTGGGGTGGAAAAGGTGGTGTGGTGGAGGTTTGGAGGGACACAAGCCCATTACAAACATATTTGCACCTTTCCACTCTGACCTGCCTCGCGACTGTGAGGGGGGAGCAGGAGAAAGGGGGAGCACCTCTTCTTCGCCTTGATGCGGGAATGAAAAGGAATGTCTTGTCGGCAGAACATTGAGGGTTGGACAAAACAAAATAAAGCACGACCACAAGCAAGACGTGCAAGGCCCTGAACACGAAGTACATTCGACAAAACAAAATCAACCATGCCTCATAACTTATTTGCGGGTGTCACCTTTTTTCCAAGGCTCCTCCTGCAAAATATTTCAAAGAAGTTTTGGGCCAGGGAGAGTTCCTGGCTCAAATCCGGGTCTCCTAAAATCCACACACTTTTTGGTAGATTCCTTGCTTTCAGTGCGGTGATGTCATATACTGACTTTCTTTTGCTTTCCAAATCACATAACAGGTAGAATTTTTCTGCCTTGCCTGCATTCTTTGCCTGGATCTGTCCTCGGGTTGGTGAGACCGCCTGCCGTCTCAAGCACCACATAGAAGCTTGTCCGACGGTGTATCTTGTGCCGACGGCGGCAAACATGGAGGAAGCACGTGCACCACCACCACCACGGCCGCTCCAACGCGTCCACAATCTCATGCTCCTCGCCTGTATCGTTGTCACCACCGCGTCTGCGTTTGTCCTTCCTCCGCTCCCGTCCCCGTCTGCATCGTCCCGGATCCCCCCTCACCTCCGTGTCATCAAGTCTCCTCCCTCTTCCCCATCCTCTTCCTCCTTCTCCGCCTCCTCCTCCGCCTCCTCCTCCTCTACCACCGTTCTCGCCTCCGCCTCCATTCCTCTCACCACCCCCGACTCTCTTCCTCCTCCTACCTCTCCACCAAGCACCACCATCATCAACAGCCGCCTCCGGATAGCAAATCTGTGCTGCTCCGCCGAGGAAGCCTTGATCCACGACCTCCTCACCCCCCTCCCAGGCGTGCAAGCCATCCGAATCTCTGCTGTTGGCCGTGTAGCAGTCATCCGCCACACTTCCGCCACCAGTACGGCCCTCCTCCTGACTACCTTGAACGACGCACACTTAGGGGCCTCGTTGCAAGACGTCGACGCGTCCGACAGCAACGACAGCGGAAATAGCAGCAGCAGCAGCAGCAGCAAAAACAACAACCGTGGTCTGCTTACTCGCTTTCGTCGCCCTTTCTCCAAAATCGCACCATGGCTTCCACTCCTCCTGGCCGGCAGCGGCTGGCTTTTCTCCTCCTACGGGAACTCCCACCCTTGGCCCCGCTCCCTCTACCATGCCCTCCCCCTCCCCTGCCTCCTTTTCGCCTCCCTCCCATTATTCCTCCGCATCCTCAGAGCCGGGCAACGCAAGCAATTCACGGTCGATTTCCTGATGGCCACGGCGGTGGTGGGTGCGTTGCTGCTGGGTGATGTAACTGAGGCCTTGGAAGTTGTGGGTCTGGTGGCAGTCGCGGAGAGAGTGAAGGGCATGGCCCTCAGGTACGTGGGAAGATTGATGGAGCAGACGGGGGCCCGATTGAGTCAGACGCAGGTGGCACGAGTTGTGGTAGGAGGAGGGGATACTGTCGCTGCTGCTGGTGGTGGTGATGCCATAGCACCTGCTGCAGATCGCAAAGGTATCCAAAGCACAGCGGTGGAACGTCCGCTCTCAAGCGTGCGTATCGGGGATGTCGTCGTCGTTCGGGCTGGAGAGGCTTGTCCTGTGGATGGCCAGGTTCTGCGCGGGGAGGCAGTGATGGACGAAGCGGCCTTGACGGGGGAGTGCATGCCTGTCCCCAAACATGGAGAGAGCTACGTCTCTGGAGGAAGCATTTGCCAATCAGGGGCTATCGAAGTCGAGTGCACTGCCCTTCCGAGCGAATCAAGCCTGAGGCGCGTCCAGGAGATGGTTCAAGACATCGCCACCACCCGAGGCCCCTCCCAAGGGATTGTCGACTCGTTCGCCGCTGTCTACACCCCCCTCCTCCTCCTCCTCGCCCTCACTGTGGCCGTCCACCCGCCCCTCTCCCTCCTCCTCCACCCCCTCTTCTCCTCCTCTCCTCCTCCCTCCTCCCCCCTCCTCCACTTCTCACTTAAACAAGGTCTCTACCGCAGTCTCGAACTGCTCGTCCTAGCGTGTCCCTGTGCACTGGCCATGTCCTCCTCCCTCCCCTTCCTGACCACTCTCGCCGGCTCTGCCACCCATGGAGGAGTTCTCTTCAAATCAGCGTCAGCCCTCGAGTCCCTCGGCAAAATCCAAGTCATGGCATGTGATAAAACGGGCACTTTAACCGAAGGACGATTTCAAGTAACGGGCAGACTAACCCTGGCTCCGCAGCAGGAGGAAGAGGAAACGGTAGAAGCATCCTCCCTTTCTACCTCCTCCTCCTCCTCCTCCTCTCCCTCGTCGTCGTCGTCATCGTCGTTCCCTTCCCCCTCCCTCGTTCGTCTCCTCGCAGCCAGCGTGGAGGATAAGGTGGCCCATCGTCTCTCTTCTGCCATCGTTGCCGACGCCCTGGGGTGCGTCGCGGAGCAGCAGCAAAAGGGAACAACGCTGGCACGTGTCTCCAATCTCATCAACATGGAAGGGGTTGGCGTGCAAGCAACCTGTGTATTCGATGAGGACGAGGGAGGGAGGGAGGGAGGGAGGCAATACCACGTGGCTATAGGGAACGAGGGATTGCTGTCATCAGGAACATCCTCCTCCCCTCCCTCCCTCCCTCCCTCCCTGCCTACCTTCCTCGCCGCCCACCCAGGGGAAGCGCACGTCTATGTCTTGGTGGACGGACGTCCCTCCCTCGTCCTCTCCCTATGCGATGCCCTCCGCCCGCAAGCCATGGGAATGATGGAGGCATTGAAGAAGGACGGGGTGGAGGTCACCTTACTTACAGGCGACTCAGAAGAGGTAGCGTTGGCGATCCAAGGGAAGGTGGGGGGGAAGAAAGTTTTGCCCACCGTTGTGGCGCGAATGAAACCCTTCGAGAAGCTGGAGTGGGTGCAGCGAAGGCAGCAGATGCCGCCGCCGAGGGGGAGGGTAGGAGGGAGGAAGGTCCAGTGGGCCTGGCTATCGGCATGGTTCAGGATGCGAGGAAGGAAGGAAAGGGAGGGGCAAGAGTATGTGGTCAAGCATGACACAGATAAGAGCGAGTACGAAGGGCTTGATCACATCCACGATCATTATCACCGTCACAACGACGGGAACGAGGAGGAGGAGGAGGAGGAGGAGGAGGAGGAGCACCCACAGCAGCAGCAGCACCAGCATCAGACAGAGCACACACAGGTGCATGATCATGGCCACGAGGGCTGCGGGCCGGACGGCTGTGGGGCATTTGATGACGGGCATGATCACTCGCATTCCCACTCCCACAAGCAACAGAATCAGCAGCAGCAGCAGCAGCAACAACAACAACAACAACAGCAGCAGTGTCTGGTCGCTATGATTGGCGATGGAATCAATGACGGGCCTTGTCTTCAAGCAGCGGACGTGGGCATTGCTCTAGGGCAACACGGTACAGCTCTCGCTGTGCAAGCAGCCAACATCATCCTCCTCTCCGATAACCTCACCCGCATCCCTCAAGCCATGCACATGTCTCGAGCCACTCAAATGCTGGTAAAGCAAAATTTATTTCTAGCCGTAGGAATGAAAGCTGGGTTGATGCTCCTGGTGCTGCTGGCTGGAGGGAGAGTGGGAGGGAAGCAGCAGCAGCAGCTGTGGAAGGCAGTGGCTGTGGATGGCTTGAGTCTTTTGCTTGTGTTGATGAATGGCATGAGGCCCCTGTGGTTAGCTAGAAGGATTTTTATAAAGGAGAAGGAAGAGAGGAGGGAGTAAGGGACAAAGCAGTGATAGAGAGGCACCTTTGACAACAAGGAGATTGGGGGATGCCGCGCATGTAAAATATCATAATTGAAGTCATGAGAAAGAATGAAAGGCAGGGTAAAACTAATTATTACCGATTTGTGTGTCATTATAAAGCATGGGTGTGCAGTATGCAAATAGGTATTGATATGTACATCGAGTCTCTCTACATACCTACCTCCCTTCTTCCCTGATTTTAAACGGCTTTTCAAAATTCAACCCAACTGCCTTCGCTGCTCCCCCTCGTTCGTCCTTGGAGGCCTCTCGTCACGACATCAAATGCTCTCGCGCCGCACTTACATTACTCACACAAACATTGAGAAGATTCTTTATGCTTATATGTTTTGTGCAAATACCGTCATGGCTCGCTTTAGGCTCTCTGGTTCAGTGTGTGTGACCATGATGATTTTTCCTCCACTTATGTCCAAGCCCGGCTTCCCATTTGCTTGCACTCCCTTTCCACGCACTCGCCATGCTTCCTCTCCATGGGGTTCTCCCCCCAGAGCAATTTGTACACGATGCATACCAATCGAAAATGAGGGTATGGGCACGTTTGCGTCCGATCTCGCACCAGCAAACCTCACGTCCCTCCCGCGCTCTTCCCAGCACCTTCTCACAGGTCGCTGTCTCTGTCGTTTGTCTCGGGACTCAAGGCGAGTGATCTCGTTGACGAGACCATTACCAATAAGACACCAGTGGGTGTAAGGGAGGACAAGCAACAGCATCAGTAGCAGCAGAATCAGCAGCAATCACGAGCCAGCAACAAGCAAAGCCACAATCACAAATACCACAAGAGGGATGACTAGTAGCAGACGAATGAGAGTGACGACCGCAGTGGCGGCCGTAACAACAGGGATCGGCCTCTGGCTGGCTGCAATGGGGGTGGTGGTGGAGGCAGCGGACCCAGTGTACATGCCCTTGACCTACAAGCCTCGCACGTCTGCGCGGCCCGCGCCAGCAGGAGGGCAATGGAGCACAATGGCCGTCGGCGCCGATGGCACACAAAGGGTGCGTATAAATACAAATGGGTGAAGCATGTCTACCACGGTGCACTTCCTCTCGTACGGTGGGATAGTTGCACCTGTAATTGCAACCGTTATCGATATACCCTCCTCCACGACCCAAATCTCGTCTGACCTCCCTTTCCTCCCCTCCCTCCTTCCCATTCTTGCAAGCCGCTCCCTCATATCCTTGACCTTCAAATCGACCTTGATGCGGCTGGATTCTTGCAAGGCGCCTCGGTAGGAATCGTGACGCTCCAGTCCCTCAATCCCCACTTGTGGGCCTACTTCGCTCCCGTCCTCTTTCTCGGTATGGAGGGAGGGAGGGAGAGAGGAAGGGCGGACCGGAAGAGGGAAGGGAGAGACAAGAAGAGGGAGGTGATTGCATAAAATCATTTAAAGCTGAAGATTGCGCAACATTCATTCCCCTTCTTTCCTTCCCTCTCTTCCACTTGTTCGTCTCCGCTCTTTCCTCGCAGGCGACCAGATCGTGGACGTGCTGATCGACACGGGATCCGCCGGGTTGGGTGTACCCATCGAGACTCCCACCAACTGGTGCGTGCCTCCTTCCCTCCCTCCTTCCCTCCCCTCCTCCCCCCCCTCTGCTGCCAGGACCGATAAAGGCTTCCAGAACATCGATCCTTTGTAAAAAAGCGACCGAGCGAACCCTTCGCTCCATTCCACGACTCAAGGCGATAACCCTTCCACCCTCCCTCCCTAACCCCCCATCACCTCAAGGACCGACAAGGACTTCCAGAAGATCGATCCCTTCAAGGCAGCGGCCGAGCGCATCCCTTGCTCTGACCCTCGTTGCCGTGGCTCGTGTGACAACCCGTCGGGCTCGCATTTCTGTGGTCCCCACGGAGGAAGTTGCGCTCGCATCGATGGGGAGGACGTGTGCACTTTCGCGTGGCTTTACGGGGACGGGAGCAGCGCGGCCGGTGTCTTGTTGTCAGCGCCTGTCGAGTTGGGAGGGAGGCAAGCCAATAGCACCTTTGGTGGCATTATTCGTGCCAGCGACAATTTCTTCGAGGCCCCGCGAGGGGGGGGGATCATGGGCTTGAGTTTCGGAGGTTACTCTTTGTGTGATTCGGAGTTTAGTTGCTTCCCGCCTCTGCTTGACGATATCGTCAGACAGTGTCACTTGGACGATAAGTTTACGGTGTGTGCCCATGGGGATGACGCAGTGTTGATCCTGGGCGGGGGGGACAGCAGGCTTTATGAGGGGAATGTAACGTACGCGCCGTTACAGCCACCGTTTGGGTTTTACTGGGTGGATGTCAAGGACGTGCAAATGGCGGGAGAGACGCTCGTGGAGAGGAGTAGTCCAAGCTTTTTGTCAAGGCTGCGGCAGGTAACGGAAGAGGGAGGGAGGGAAAGGGAAGGAGGGAGGAAAGGGGGGGGGGTGTTCGGCGAGTCTTGTATTACACCTACTTTCAATCATGCGGCCCATGGAAAATCTGCAATTTATTCGCCCTGAATGCACATCGTCTCATTTTCTGCCTCCCTCTCCCTCCCATTTCATATGCTCCCGTCGTTTCCCTCTCCTTTCCTTACTCAGGCGACGACGGGCCGCCTTAGCTCTGCGTCGATGACGGCCCTGGTTGACACGGGGAACAGCGCTATGTACCTACCTGAGCAGATCTTCGACAACTTTAAGGTACGGAGGAAGGAAGAAAAGAGGGAGGAAGGAATGGAGGGATGGAGGGACTTCGGCAGGAGATACGAAATAAAGGAAGGGAGTGAGGAGGAAAGGGGGGAGGGGAGGAGGGCTGGACAGATACTTCAGAGGGAAAAGGAATGCTTCTCAATCCATCGCTCATTCGTCAATTTTCACACGCTTGGACCTAAATTTTCCTCCCTCTCCCTCGCTCCGCATTCTCTTAGGAACAACTGCAGAAGATCCTTTCGCCGTTACCCTTCCCGACCCTTTTTGACCGCCAGCGCAGCATTTTCAATGGGTAGGTGAAGTAAAAAGAGAGGGAAAATGGGCGACAAGGGACAAGAGAGAGAAAGAGAGATGGGAGCAAGGAATTAAACAGGGGGAAAATTGGGCACGAGGATAGAGAGAGAACCAAAAAAGGGAAGGGAGGAGGCGTATCGCTGTCCTCCGATATCATCTCTTATTTCTCCCCTCCTTCCTTCCTTCCCTTCCTTCCTTCCTTCCCTCCCTCCCTCCCTCCCTCCCTCCTTGCCTAGCTATGCCATGTACATCGCGCCCGAGCTTTTGGCCCAGATGCCGCCATTGGTTGTGATGCTGGACGGAGGGGTAAATATCACCATCCCTAGTGATCAGTACACGCAGGTAGAGAGGGCGTGGGGGAGGGACGGAGGGAAGGAGGAGAAGGTTTTTACGAGATGAAACAGAAATAGAGAGATAGCAAACGAGAGGGAGGCCCTCCTAAATGGGCCCCCAATATATTTCCTCCCATTCCCTATTCCTTACCCTGCTCTTCGCCTCTTTCCACCCACTTCTCCCGGCATGTTGATTTGTGTCTCTCTCACATTTGCCATTTGCACCCTGAAAAACACGCATAATGTCATTCGAGCTGTCTGTCTATTCCTTGATCTCACTCTTTCCCTTTTTTCGCCCTCCTGCCCTCCCTCCCGAATCGCCTCCCTCCCTCCCTCCTTCCCTCCCCTCAGGAGTTTCGGGTGCCGGAGGTCGACGTACCTCTCCGCGCTCTTAAAATCGTGCGAGGCGGGCGTTTTGTCCTGGGCCAGACAGCGCTTAACCACGCCTATGTCGAGATTGACCGAAGCAGCAAGACCATTGGATTTGCCAGGTAGGGAGGGAGGAAGGGAGGGAGGGAGGAGTAATGGCATCTAACTTGTATGCATCGACACGATCCTTACACTCATCATTTCCTTCCTCTCTCCCTCCTCCCCCGCTCGCTCTCTCCTTCCTCACGCCTTCCCTCCTCTCCTTCTTACTTTTTTCCCGCCCTCCCAAAAGGTCTCGCCCCGGGTGCAGGCCAGAGGGGAAGTAAGTCCTCGATGCTCAAAGGAGTGTCCGTTTTGTTCACTACATGCTTTGCACGTGCGTTTGCGTGTTCGTGATTGTGAATGTGCGTGTATGTGTATATGTGTGAGGACGCGTGTGTAAATGTGCGTGTATGGGTGCGTCTGTCTATGTGCCGCATTCGTACTGACAAACACTTGGGCCTTGATTTCACCGATTCACCCACCCATCCTCTTACTGATCATCGTGAGAGTAATATATAAATACATAGTCAGGGACGTGATGGGCAGAAAGGCGTGGAGGGGAGGGGAGGGGAGGAAGAGGATGAATGGATGTGTGTGTAGGTTATGTTTCAATCAATTTTAGTTTGCTGCCCATATTAGGAGAGTGTCGCATAGAGCGAGGGTGAACGAAGGCAAAGGAGGAAGAGGGATAGAAGGAGAGCATATGAGTAGCAAATACAAGGAAGAAGAAGGACGGAGGAAAAGGAGAGAAGAAACGGAGGATTGGAGGGAAGAAGCACCTCAGGGGCTCATACTCTCTTCTTTCCTTCGGCGTTCATGGCATGTTGACGAGCCCTTTCAATCATGAGGGGGAAAGCCGGAAAGAGAGAAGGACAGAGAGATAGAGGGATGGGTGGGGAAAGAGCCAGACAAGGAAAGTTGTGCGAAAAGAGGGAAACAGCTGTGTTTTCACAGTCTCAGTTGGTAGAGTTCAAATACATTGGAGTGCGAGATAGGAACGAGCCTGACAGATGGGGGGGGAAAAAAGCCATAGAAAAATTGTGAGACCCTAGACAGCAGAACGGTGATCCTTTGACTGTTCCATTTATTTGGCCATCTTCCTCCTCTTGTCCTTCTCTGTCTCCGTATACTCCGCGCAATGACACAGCGAGGAAGAGGTGTTCACTTTACGGACCATGAAATGATGCACTTCCTTCCCCTCTCCCTCTCCTCAATTTCTGCGTTGTCCCCCCCCCCCCCCCCCCCCTCCCCCCCCCCTCCCCCTTCCCCCGCCCCTCCCCCCTCTCCCCCCCCCCTCCACAT
>Ga0160420_100692_pt1 | contig 11950 bp, 17 predicted proteins | sample CelAP2metagpilot_FD_108197 | JGI IMG/M metagenome (GOLD analysis project Ga0160420, IMG submission 108197) | Phycosphere-associated microbial communities from algal ponds in Kailua-Kona, Hawaii, USA - Cellana AP2-5-5 metagenome pilot | ecosystem: Engineered > Artificial ecosystem > Aquaculture >... | reverse complement strand
GGTTTTGTGGCCCCCCCTCTGTCTCGGTCACGTTTTTTTTAAAAAGGGGGGGGGCGGGGGGAGGAGGCGGGGGGGGGGGGGGGGAGGGAGGGAGGGAGGGAGGGAGGGAGGGAGGACAGACTTGGTTCCACGATCGAATTTCAATTCTCCTTCTCTATCCTCCCTTCCCTCTCTTCTACCGTACCGTAACGATGAGGTCAATGGTGACCTTTCTCCCTCTCTCCCTCCCTCCCTCTCTCCCTCCCTTCCCTCCCTCCCTCCCTTCCCTCCCTCCATCCCTCTCTCCCTCCGTACCGTATCTATGAAGTCAGTAATAACCATGATGCCTACAAATTTCCTGGCATTGCTGCCCCACAACGGTGCCACCTGGGTGTCTAGGGAGGGAGGGAGGGAGGGAGGGAGGGAGGGAGGGAGGGAGGGAGGGAAGGTTAATCATTATCGAACGACCTGGTTGGCGTCTGTTCTTGTAGACGCATCCAAATTGACACCTCTACAGGTCACTCTTCCATTCCATGACTTGTGCGTTCCTGCACCTCTCTCTTCCTTCCTTCCTCCCTCCCTCCCTCCCTCCCTCCCTTCCTTCCTTCCTCCGTACCATGCTCCACTAAGGCGTAGAACGCCAGTTGGAAAGGGATGTTGGTGTCAAACACCACCACCTTTCCACTCGGTCGCACCACTTCGTAGCATCTGTGCTGTCTAAGGAAGTCCTGTATGGTCCGTCGCCCGGCTTCTCGGTGTTGACGGAGGAGCTGAGGGAGGGATGGAGGGGAGGGGGGAGGGAGGGAAGGCGGATGAGTCGTGGTGCATTCCGTACTTTGAAGATATGTAAGTTGGGGGTTAAATGCACTGTCAATTAAACGGGGTGTTAAAAGCCGGCTAACCTGTCTGAGAAAGACCCTCATTTTTTGCTCTTTCCTCCACCCAGCACCCCCCCTCCCGCCCTCCCGCCCTCCCGCCCTCCCGCCCTCGCAACGTACCTCTTTTTCATTCAGCATGTTCATCGACGGGACCTTATTTTCCAACGCTGCCGCCGCCGCGTCATCCACCGCTTCCTCCACGTCCATCACACTGCTTGCGGCTGCTGCCATGATGAAGGTGACGAGAAGAAGAGGGCAGGCGAGGAGACAAGAGGGGAGGAGGGAGGAGGCCAGGCAAAGCGAGAATAAGCGGTGCCTCCCGCGCTTCCGCAGACGGCGTCGCGCCTAGTTCTCGGTCCCGATGAAAAGCCGCTCCCTCTATGAATGTGTGTATGGTGTATGTGTTAAGTATGGGTGTGTATGTGTGTTGAGTGAATACATGTCCGGCATCGCAGCATCCAAGTCAAGAGGTCGGATAGTGCAATTTGCTTCGGTGTTGTCGGCGCGCTTGAGCCGCCATAACATGCTCCTCCCGCCCCTCATACCTCTTAAAGCCACGTACACCCTTCAAAGAGGTGAAAGGATGTGCGTGAGGTGCGGGAATGGTGAGTGCCGCTGGTGCGCGTATTATTCAGGCCTCGCCTCACTTGTTGATGGCATGTGAGAGATGGGAGTTGCTTCTTCTATACTCGCCAACGGCACACGAAGATGTCTTGTTCCTGCTCTTTGCCTTATGCAAAAAGCATGCACCACACTCACTTCAGCACCCACAGACACACCCTGAGAGTAGGGAGGTGGTAGTGCGCATTTGAGGCCTTGGAGGTAGCTGCGGCGGCACGGAGCTCGAGTTCCTGAAGACCCCCAGCTCGGCTGATCACGCCACCCACTGCCCGCCGGCGTGGCACTACATACACGCCCGCCTTTTCCTCCACATCGACCACCTTCGCACACTTTCACACCTTTGTGTATCGCAGCGGCGGTGTGGTCCTTTCTTTTCGCTGTGGACGTGGCGTGAGGTTATGGCAGCCGAAAAGAGGGGGACGGCCAACGTCTTTTCATCCCTAGAGCTATGAGAGGAACTGACACCGCCACCTCCACGTGCCACCTTCACATCTTCTCGTCTACACAGCCACGTACATGCCTATAAACTTCGTGGGTTGGGCGCAAGGACAAGTCCCGCCCTCATTTCACCCCTGAGACAGGCTCATGCCACCACAGTGTGTCTCCATCATCCTACCTGATCTCACCCCTCCATTCCCTGGATCCCCCTTTAACGTCGTTAACGCACAGGCAAGCCTCTTCGCGTCAGCCTTCTCCTCTTTCACCGATTTTCATTTCTGCGTCATCGCCAATCTCGCAAAAAAGAGGAAAATAATGGCAGCTTTCTTCGGCGGAGGCGGGTACCACCAGGGCATGGGAGGATTGGGTGGCGGCTCTCGTCTTCCTCAAACCTTCGACGAAGAATACAACTGCTACTCCTTTGCCTTCCAAGACAAAACACATTTGGAGGGCAGCGATAAAATCTTTCTCCCTCCCTCGGCCTTGGACACGTTGGCCCGCCTGCACATTGATTACCCGATGCTTTTTCAACTCACATGCCGGGTGTCGGGGAAGAAGACGCATTGCGGCGTACTCGAATTCTCCGCCGCGGAGGGTAGCTGTTACTTGCCCTATTGGATGATGCAGAACCTGATGCTGGAGGAGGGTGGCTTCTTGCAGGTAAGCGAGGGAAGGAGCGGGGACGGTTTGCCTCGTCCGCCCACTCGCTCGCTCTGCCATCTCTCTGACACCTCTCCTCTTTCCCTCCTCCCTTCCTCCCCTCCATCGCTCCTCCCCTCCACCCCTCTTTCCTTCTTTTCCTCCTCTACGTAGGTTAAGAATGTCTCTCTCCCGAAATGCACCTTCGTCAAGCTCCGCCCACAGTCGGTGGACTTCCTCGAGATCACCAATCCCCGTGCCGTCCTCGAGCGAGCCCTACGGTCCTTCAGTTGTGTAACGGTCGGTGACCAGATCTGCATTCCCCACAACGAGAAATTCTACCATATCGAGGTACGCACATCATTGCCTTTGCCTCCCTCCCTCCCTCTCTTGTTACCTGATTTCTCGTCCCACGCACCCACCCCTCCTCCCCGTCCTCCTTCCCTGCCTCTTTCCGTTTAGATCCGTGATGTGAAGCCAGCGGACGCCGCCTGTATCATTGAGACAGACTGTGACGTGGATTTTGAAGCCCCTGTGGGCTATGTGGAACCAGGACGAAATGGAGGGGGGCGGGAAGGGGGAGTGGCGGCGAGCACAACCAGCGGGGGGGTGATCACATCGAGACCGTTGAGTGGGAAGGGAGGATACAAGGAGGAGCATGAAGCAGCTGCTGCAGCAGCAGCGGAGATGAAGAAGCAGGCCTCATTTTCAGGGAGGGGCACCCGGCTGGACGGAAAGGCCCATGCAGGAGGAGAGGGGGAGGGAGGGAAGGGTTTGGACGGGGGGGACTCTATGGACGTGTCAGGAGAGGGAGGAGGAGGAGGAGGCGGAGAGGAAGGGCCAACTTCACCGCCGGTGTTTTTGGGGAGAACCATTAGTGGACGAGCCTCTTTGTCGATGACTGAAGGGAGAGGTTCCTCCCTCATCAGCCAGACAGGAGGGGGGAGCATAAGCTCAAGTTTGCGCGCGTCGTCTTCTGTTTCCTACGGTTCGTCTTCGTCCTCGTCCTTGTCCTCCTCGACGGCAGCAGCAGGAGCAGCAGCAGGAGCAGGAGGATACAAAAAGCCGGGGGCACTTGACAATAAATACAGTAGTAAAAAGGGGTTTCGATCCTTTGCGGGCCCGGGGAATAAGCTGGCGTAGACAAGGAGGGGTAAGGAGGCGGTGAGTGTTCTCAGGATGATGGGGAGGTACGGGGAGAAAGAGAAGCCGAGGAGAAGGAGTTGACTGACAGGGTGCGTGCATGAGGGAAATAGAAGATGAGGCGAGCGAAGGAAAGCAAATACACGACAAATATAGACAGGAATTACATGATGGGTATCACGAAAGTTTGTGATCAAGCTTCAATAAGCTTGATACTCTCATGAAACGACGTTTCCCGTCTCGGTTCGTTCATACTTCCATACACCCGTCACTTTTCCTCTCTTTAATTCACTGTTTTCGTCATCAATCCTCCCTCCTCGTCTTTAGCTTCGCGGCCATGCCTCTCGAGCCCCATCCTCCTTGTGTGCCGACGTGGGCCCCATGTGGGTGATAACCCTAACCCTAACTGAAAATACTACCCATTGTTGCCAGGACCATCTGGATCAAAAGTTGTATTTCTCCCATGAGCATCTTAGGGGGTTAGGGTTAGGGTTACTTTATATTTTATTCTATCGCCAATGTCTTGGCCGCTCGCTCGGGTTCTTCCTCAAAGCACACTCACGGGATGGTGCGTGTGTAAAGAGGTTTGGCAGAGTCCAGGAGCGTGAATGAAGAACGTATCGCTTTTCCGCGACGCCGGAACGCCCCGTCTTGCCTTCGACGACTGCAGGCCACAATTGTCCCTTGCCTTATCTTGCCATCAGCGTATGGACATTAACCACATCGATCTCTCTCAAAGTGTCATCCCCCTCCTCCAAAAAGTTGTAGGTCCAACGCAAGGATGCATAGGACTGCACAACCACCATCATCATCCTCACCTGCGCCAGCAGTCGCCTCTGCCCCTACACCAGCAGCCACCGCATTCTCCTTTGGTGGGACTTTGCCAACTTCTACAAACCAGTTTACCCCCGCTTCTTCTCTCGCCCCTCCTCCTGCTTCTGCGCCCGGCGCTACCGCTGCTCCGGCTCCTTCTCCCTTTTCGTTTGGAGGAGGAGGCGGAGGGGCAGGAGGTGGGGCAACAGCGGCAGCAGCAGCGCCCTCCCTCACGACTACCACAGCGACAACACCAGCAACAGGAGCACCCACGCCGACTCCTGGGCCCACGTTATCCTTTGCTTTCGGTGGTGGCGGCGGCGGCGGCAGTAGCAGCAGCAGCAGCAGCAGCAACGCTTCTATTCTCCCTCCTTTTCCTACACTCACTAGTCCTGCTTCAACCGCGGCCCCCAGCTCTGGAGGTGGTTCCGGAGGAGCTCTCACCCTTCCAAACGTCAGCAGCAGCACCAGCAGCACCAGCAACAGCACTGGCAAATCTCAACCTTGCGCCCTCCAACCCTCCCTGCACCCGGCCTTGGCCAAGGATGAGGCAGGACGTCGGTTTGCCATGGAATTTCAACACGTTGCGCTCGCACGCATCCATGAAGAGCTTATGCTGTGCTATAGAGAAGATTTGGAGAGACATGAGAAGGATCTACAGGAGATGGCAAGGCTGGAGGCGGGGGTGGAGGAAGGAAGGGAGGGTTGGAGGGAGATGGAGGGGATGGTGGGCGGGTTGAGAGAGGGATGGGAGAGTGTGTGGAGGGAAGTCACGAGAGTGGAAGGGAAGCAGGCGGTAATCGACGGAGAGCTTCGAGAGCTGGAAATTATGGTGGGGGTTGGAAGGGGGGCGGGAGCAGGGGGGACAGGGGCGTGGCAGCAGCAGCAGCAGCAGCTGCTGCTGCAGCAGCAATTGCAGTTTCGGCAGCAGCAGCAGGGAGGAGGGGGAGGAGGAGGGGTTGATGTTATTGTGGAAGAACGCGCAGCCTTATATGGGGCGGCTGTTCGAGTGGATGAGCGGTTGCGAAGGGTCATGGGTGCGACCAGCGAGCTGTCAGAGCGGCTGGGAGGGATGCTGGAGAGAAGGTTAAGTGATGATGGGTCCTTCTCCCAGGTGGTGCGGATTGTTAATGCACACCAACATGCCCTCGAGTGGTTGGCAAGGACGGCGGATGAATTAGCAAGGGAGGGCGAGGAGGTGGAGTGGCGGGTGAGGACGACGGCCAAATTGTCGCGGTTGATGCCGGAGGGGGAGGGAGGGGATGGGGAAAGAGGAGGGGGAGGGGGAGGGAGTACCTTTGGAGGGAAGGATGCGGGAGTGCGGTTTCTTCCGCTGCCCATTTCGGTTGCCGGAGAGGGGCAAGAAGAAGGAGTACAGCAAGGTCAGCGTCAGCCGGAGCAGCAGCAGCAGCAGCAGCAGCAACAGCAGCAAATATTGGGAACGGGAGGAGGGTTCTTTGGAGGGAGATAAGGAGGGGAGAAAATGAATAATGGAAACATGAATGATACCTTGAAAAGCATGAGAAAGGTACGTGACATAAAGAAAGAACTATTAACGTACAGAGTAGGGTGGTGGCTGGCGATGACACAGACTAGAAAGCGCGCCAGAAGCTTCCCCAAAAGTATCATTTCGTTCCGAGCCACTCACTGATGCGCGGGAGGACACTGGCGGGCAGAAGTGCGCTATCAATAATTTTGTCCGAAGAGAGCAGGCCTTGTTGCCCTTGTCCGCTATATACTCTCACCATTCGATACTGCTTCTGGCTGTCTTCAACTCGGGTGAAATCACGAAAAATGAGATCACTGCTCTCCCGCCCGCGCCAGGAGCAAGTTGGTGCCTTAAGCTACCCGTTGCGCGCTCCTCTGTACTGCCCACATCCATGCACCCCACTGCACGCAATTTTTTATTTTAAAGGTATCAAATGAGCTTGAATCTCATGCATACTTTTCTCAAGCTATTTACCAAAGTTGGAGGGGAGATACGGTGTACGCGTCGAGAATTTGGTTCCCTCGTGAGGGATCCCTTAGCTGCGCTCGTCCAACCCGCGCTTTGTTCTTCGCATAGCTTAATGCTCGTCCCGCCATTGCCCCCATCTCCTCATTGAAATGCCTCTTCTTTCCCATGCTGCCAGCACAACTGTTGTTCCTTCCAGAAACACAAATGTGCCGCCCTTAATCCCAACTGCCTGCGGCAGTGGTCCAGTCCTCACTTACATGAGCCACTGCGCGCCTCTCCACCCTAACTTCCCACCCTGGCCTTATACCCTCCCATTTCTTCAATTTCGAGCAGAGCACCACCACAGAGGACGTAGCCATGGAGGACGACAACAGCAACACAAGCTTTTCTTCGGACACTCTTTCTTTGGCCTCAGGCGCCACCAGCCCACGTCGCAGTCTTTTTATCGACTTTCGGAGAGGTAAGATGCCGCTGTGCTTGCGCGCCTCCTGAAAAGAGGCCGCCCGCCTTCCGTCTTTAAAACCTTGTTTCACCCGTTCGCCTGTGAACCTTTGTCCATACGCTGGCCTTTCCCCTTCCTGGCTCCTTTTCCCTTGCCGTGCCTTCCACTCGCCACCTTCCAGTCCTCCACCCTCTCAGCCACACTCCCTATTCAACGCTATCTTTCTTTCCTCTCTCCCTCCCGTCTCCACTGCAGGCGGTGAAAGCCAGACACACAATACGATGACGCACACCTCCCAGCTTCAGCCACAACGCAGCCCCCTCGCCTCCCTCCAACCAAGCATTCTTAACGCCAAGGCCAACAACAGCAGTAACAGCAGCAGTAGTAGTAGTAGCAGCAGCGACGGCTGCAACGGCAACGAAACGGGCAAGTCGCCTGTCCAGAAAAAGGGGCGCAAGCTTCTAACAATCAAGCCTTGGGATAGACCGTGGAGTGTGGCTACCGGAGCATCTTCCGCCCCCTCCTCGTTCTCCTTCCCTTCCTCATCGGGCTCGAGCAAGAAACGGAGACACAGTGACGAAGGGGAGGAAGAAGCGGAGGAAGAGGAGGAAGAGGAGGAGCCTTCGCCAATAGGGGACTGTAGTGATGAGGACTGGGATGAGAACGGGGAGGAGGAAGAGGTGTGGGGGAGGGGAGGGAGTGCTTACGGTCCAGCAAGCAAAAAACCGGCACTAGCCTCGATATGGGAAGGGGAGGGGGAGGGGGAGGAAGAGGTGGGAGTGGTACAGCAAGGTGGGAATCAGGAAGAGAAGCAGCGAAAGGAAAATGAGATGGGAGGAGGAAAGAAAGGGGTGGTAGGGGCGCAGGAACAGGATAACTTGCGGTTGTTTGGGGGGGAGGAGGAGGAGGAAAATGAAGAGAGAAAGCAGGAGCTGGAGGAGGAGGAGGAGGAGGAGGAGGAGGAGGAGGAGGAGGAGACTAATTAAGAGGGATAAATAGAGGCATACATTGAAAGGAAAAATAGAAGGGAGGGTGATAGAGAGGGAAAGGAGGGAAGATGGAAGGAGGGAGGAATGATAGCAGTAGATTATATCATAGAAAGGGCTGGTGTATGATGAGTGTATCTTTGGGAGACAGTGAGGAGACTCCATTTTTAGTTGATTCATTCTTTTGAATAAATAAAGGAATTGTTCGGTTCTTGGTACGCAGGTAACTCGGGGTCTGACCGGCCGATTGAAACGCCAACAATGTGCACGAACAGTAGGAAAGGAGAGGGGGAGGGAGGGGGGGAAAGAGGTAGCGTGGTTGGGATAGGTACAAGCATTGTCGCCCGTCTTTTTTGTTTTCTTTTTTGGTTTAAACCGGTGTCTACAAAAGTGTGATAATAGGGGTTAAGGTGGAGGGGGAAGGATAGAAAATGCCGGTAAAAAACAGTTTGAATAGGTGGGGCGTGAAGGGAGGACGGAATACCGAAAGACAGAGAAAATAACGATCCTGCACCCAGCCGAGCTACCCATGACCCTTTATTTCGATAGGTGAAAGACCGCAAGGGATAAAAGAAGCGATCTGAAGGCCCTTAGGCAGGCCGAATCTGACAAGCCACGACGGGAAGGACAGAGACCCCCTCCTTGTTTCTCCCACATGAATAGGGGGGAAATGCACACAAGGAAAACAGCTCTGCCCTTCCAGTCACAAGGAAAGTGGAAAAGATGGAGACAAACCGAGCGCTCCAAAAATGATGAACTCAGACACATAATTTATCAGTAAATAAACGCAGAAGACAAAGAAAAAGATGACGGAGTCCAATAGGTAAATTGGAAACGGCGCGAGCGAGTGAGAGCGACGTGTTACACGCTTGGAACATCCACAATCAATACACTACTCTAAGACTCGTCCATGTATATGCATACACACCACTTGTTGTTTCTTGGTCTCATCTTTTGTCTCCTTCCTCTGTCATCAATTGAATTTCTTACATGGTTCCCTTTCCCTTTCCCCGATTAATTCCTGCCTTGGCTCCCCACCCCCAGAGGAACGACAGGTGGCTGCTTTCTTCATTTATTTCATCGAACGGCAGACATGTATTTAATCCTTTTATCCTTGCTCTCAGGTGGATACGCGCGTGTATTTGCATGTCGCAAGATAGGAAGAACCTCATCGCGCGGTGGAGTGGAGAGTGCGAGTGGGAAAGTTTAGCGAGGGGTCAGTAAACACAAGGGCAGGGCTACCTCCCTTCGACCATAAGCAATACGAAGGGCATTCGCGTTCCCACCCTTATTCCCTCCCTTCCTCCCGTCCTCCGTCTCCCCCTTGCCCTTGACTAAGCTCCAAGTTCTCACCGCGTTCTCTTTCCTATCTCTCTCTGCCTCAGCCATGAGTGAATGGTGGTTGTATGTCTCCGACTTCCTTTCTCCTCTTGTTCTGGGCATGCGCTGACCCTCCCCCTCCTCCTCATCCTCTTCTTCGAAGATCCAGCACCACTTAACCCTCTCATTATTTTCGTTTCAAGGAGTGTTCTTACTCCCTCCATCCTTCTCTCATCCTCCCTCCCTCCGACTGACATATATTTTTTGTGCAATTGCTATGGATTTGGGTGCTTTTTTGGCTCGATACCATGTTGAGATGTTGCCACTTATGACTGTTGTCACGTGTGTTTGTTGTTGTTGTTGTTGTAATTTTCCTCGTCGATCTCAATGCCCTTCCATCCCCTCTCTCTCTTTCAGCCCGTCTTCTTCTCATCATCCTCCTCCTTGTCACTTCGAAGCTCACTTGTTGTTGCTGCAGCTGCTGCTATTGTTGTTGTTGCTGCTGCTATTGTTGTTGTTGCTGCTGCTATTGTTGTTGTTGCTGTAATTGCTGCTGCTGTAATTGCTGCTGCTGCTGCTACTGCTTTCACCAGCTCCACACGGACACAGCCATCTATCTCCAGCAAACACAGAGCGACTCTCAAATTTAACTCTTTCCCTCCTCTTCCTTTCCCCCGCCCTCCCTCCCCCCCTCCTCCTCCTCCTCCCTCGTCACCTCAGACACGTCTCCACTCTGTCCTCTGCGACCGTGCGATGCGGAGGAGGACGAGGAAGACAAGGTGGCGTGCAACCCTCCCTCCCTCCATCCCTCCCTCCCTCCCTCCCTTTCAGGGTTACAGAGGAACATGGCCGCCATGGCCGACGCTCCCTCTGAGGAGGGAGGGACGGAGAGCGAGGAGGATGCAGAGGAGGAGGAAAAGAAGGAGGGAGAGGGGGCGGCACTCCCTCTGCTTACAGACGTGCTGTTGATACTGCTGGAGCTATCGCCCGTGGGAGGAAGGGAGGGAGGGGGATAAGAGACCCCGTCTTCCCGCGCTTCCTCCCCCTCGCCCTCCTCTTGGTTCCCCTCCAGAATCCGGTTTCCTGTCGCGGCAAACTCGGTCCACACGCTGGGAGGAGGGAGGGAGGGAGGGAGGGATGAGTGAGTTGACAGAAACAATGAAGAGGCTTTATTTCAAATGACGAGAAAACAGGTATCCCAATCCAGAAAGCAAGCCATTCCTTCCTCCCTTCCTCCCTCCCTCCCTCCCTCCCTGCTTACCGCGGGCTTGCCTGTCCTCGCCCTCCTTTACACTTATCAGACGTGTTTGAGAGCGTGTGGTGCATGGTGGAGGAGGAGGAGGGCGAGGGCGAGGGCGAGGAGGGGCTGGTGGTGGTGGAGGGTGAGATGCCCGAGGCTGTACGGTTAGAGGAGGAGAAGGATGAGGGCAGGGGCTCGCTTTCATCCAGGGCGTCTGTCGCAGAAGCGAGGGAGCGAGGGAGGGGGGGAGGCAGGGAGAGGGGGAGAGGTGATTAGCGTAAAGCATCAAGGCGTGTGGAGAGGAAGATCTCTTCCCTCCTTCCTTCCCTTCCTCCCTACCCGTGCTATCCATCCTCTCCACAGGAGGCGGCAGCATGCCTTCAGGCCAGTCGTTGTCGTCCGTGTTCTCCAATTCTTCTAGGATGTCGCGGATGGGGGCCATGCTGAGGGAGGGAGGGAGGGAGGGAGGGAGGGAGGGAAGGAAGGAAGGAGAGAGGGAGGAAGGGAGGGAGGGAGGGGAAGATGAGATCAAGGTTTATGCTGAGGGATGGAGGGAGGGAGGGAGGGAGCAACAGAAGGGAGAGAGAGATGAAGGTCTCTCTGACCGACAATGACAGGGCACTACAGAACAAATCTCGCTCTCCTTCCCTCCCTCCCTCCCTCCCTCCCTCCCTCCTTACCGCACACTCCGGCTCATGATCATTCTCCTCTCGGCTTCTAATGTGATGGGATCGGCCGAGAAGGCAAAACCTGCCGGCTTGCGTCCACCGCCCAGCAAGGAACCTGGAAGAGGGAGGGAGGGAGGGAGGGAGGGAGGGAGGGAGGGAGGGCAGAAAGGAGGGAGGGGTGTGAGCAACAGGGGCAAGAGGATGCAGTGACGACCAGAGGACAAGAGGAGGAGGGGGAGGAGGGAGGGAGGGAGGGAGGGAGGGAGAGAGGAAGTGCAAGGACGCACCGTCTGCGCCTGTCATTCTGCGCATGACCTCGATGGGAGTCCCCCCACTGGCCGGCGTAACGGCAGGAGGGGGGCCTCCGGTCGCACCCCCTACACTGTGAGACTTGAGCTGGAGGGAAGGAGGGAGGGAAGGAGGGAGGGAGGGAGGAGGGGAGTGAGGGCAGGTCGAGTCAGCGTGTGGAGTGGGACGAGGGTGGATGAATGTACAGCGGAGGAAGCCCGCCCTTCTTTCATTCCTTCCCTCCCTCCCTCCCTCCCTCCCTCCCTCCTGGATACCTCGTGCTGCTGCATGTCCTTGAGGGCATGGCGGAGGGAGGGGGAGTCGGAGAGGACGCCTCTCTCCAGTGCTTGGAGGACGTGAGCGAGGGAGGGATGGAAGGCGCGTTTGTAGGCCAGCACGAAGAGGTCTGGGGCCTCGATCATGGCTGGAGAGGGAGGGAGGGAGGGAGGGAGGGAGGGAGGCAGGAGGGGGGCCGCCGGTCGCACCCCCTACACTGTGAGACTTGAGCTGGAGGGAAGGAGGGAGGGAAGGAGGGAGG
>Ga0160420_100690_pt1 | contig 11982 bp, 15 predicted proteins | sample CelAP2metagpilot_FD_108197 | JGI IMG/M metagenome (GOLD analysis project Ga0160420, IMG submission 108197) | Phycosphere-associated microbial communities from algal ponds in Kailua-Kona, Hawaii, USA - Cellana AP2-5-5 metagenome pilot | ecosystem: Engineered > Artificial ecosystem > Aquaculture >... | reverse complement strand
TTATGCCTTGATCCCTCCCTCCCCCCCTCCCTCTTTTCCCCCCCCTTTTGCCCATTGTTCTCCCCTCTTTTCCCCTTCCCCCCTCCCCCCCCCCTCCCCCCCCCCCCCTCCCTTTCCCCCCCCCTTGCCCCCCCCCCCCCTCCCTCCCCCCCTCCCCCCCCCCCCCCCCCCCCCGGGCCTACCTCCTTTCTCCCTCCTCCTCGTCCACGTGGAAGTCCTCCGAATACGGCAGGGCAGGGTTCTCTTCCTTTGATGTGAGAAAGGACTTCTGTTGCGCCTGGATCCATGCGTAGCGCAAACAAGCCTGGAAGGAGAGAGGAAGGGAAGGAGGGAGGGTGGGTGGTGAAAACAGACAATAAGGCTGCATTCCCCTCTCGAAAGACCCAAGGGAGGGAGGGAGGGAGGGAGGGAGGGAGAGAGGGGGCTTGGGGTACCTGACAATCGTTTGGCCCATGCGTACAGCGCGGGCTCCAAGGCCGCTTTTGCCTCGTCTCGCTGCTGCTGCCATGCCACTCTTCCCTCCCTCCCTCCCTCCCTCCCTGCCTGGGTGGAGGCAGAAGGAGAAGGGGAGGACGGCAGAGGAGGAAGGGGAGGAGAGGAAGGGGGAGGAGGAGGAGGAAGGACCTTCCGTTGCAGCTGCCCTCGCAGTCGGATCGTCCAGGCCAGAAAAGCTGGGGAAGAAGGGAGGGAGTGAGGGAGGATGAGATGAGCAGAGGGAGGAAAGGAGGGAGGGAGGGAGAATGAGGTGAGCAGAGGGATTGAAGAAGGGAGATGAGAGGGGGAAGGAGGGAGGGAAGCGTACCGAGGGAGCGATGTCGATGCTGGCCGTTGGAAGGGAGGATGTAAGGGGCAGAGAGCGCAACGGGGAAGGGAGAGAAGGAGAGAAAGTCGACACGGGTCCACAAGCAGCCGCCCAGGGCCTGAGGGAGGGAGGGAGGTAGGGAAGGAGAGAGAGGAAGGGAGGAAGGAGAGGTGGGATAATAAGGTGGGGATTTTTGCTGTACGTATCATAATCAGATATGTCTACCTGTACTTACTTTATCTATACATTTATATGTAACATCTGGCTCACCCTTGTGATATAATCAATGCGAATCAAGGTAACATAACATCCATCAAATCATAAATATACTTATATACATTAGATACTACCTTAATGTATATAGATAGATGGATACATTAAATCTACAGCAGTTTTCAAGCCTCGCCTGCTGCCTTTTCCTGACTTATTCTCACTCACCCTCCCTCCCTCCCTCATCCCCTCCCTCCGTACCTGCACCTGCCCGCCGAAACAGATGGGGTGGACATTCCAAATACGCACTCGAGCGCCTCTCCTGAGGCCTGGCCCCAGCCCCAGGGTGGTTGAGCCGAGGAAGAGGGGGATGATGGTGGTGGTGGAGGAGGAGGAGGAGGAGGAGGAGGAGGAGGAGGAAGGGAGAGAGGAAGAAGAGGGGGAAGGGGGGGCCGAGAGATCATATTTCCCATTTTTGTGGGCGGCTGGGATGTGGGACGTTTCGTGTTGGGGAGGGGAGGGGCGTTGGAGGGAAGGGTGAATAATGCGTGATGTTTGAGTGCTCGTCTTTTAGGGGACATTCCTCCCTCTCTCCCTCTCTCCCTCCCTCCCTCCCTCCCTCCCTTTCCTACCTCTGACGACGCCCTCAAAGTGTATTACTCTCGCCTGCAGACACGGCTCCTCCTCGCAACGTATATCCTGCCCTCCCTCCCTCCCACCCTCCCTCCATTCCTGTTTGGTCGGCAGGGACCACGGTCGGTGCTCGGGATGCACAAACACCCCCACTGGCCGCTTTTGAAGGAAGGAAGGTAGCACCCCTCCCTCCCTCCCTCCCTCCCTCATCTCCACTGGTGGAACCAACGCCACGAAGATCGACACGTCGCCCTCGCCGCCTACCGCTCCCTCCGTCCCTCCCACTTCTTGCAGGGTAGTGGGACGAAGGAGGGGGAAGTAGTATGATTGCTGGAGCTGAAGGAGGGGCTGTATGCGGAGAAGCTTGTCGCTTTGGAGGAGGACGCCGATGAGGGGGAGGGAAGAGGGGGAGGAGGAGGAGGAGGAGGAGGAGGAGGTAGTGAGGCGGAGGAGGAGGACGGCTCGTGAAGGGCCTCGGAGAGTTTTTCCTTGTTGCTGTCGATGACGATGCTGCTGCTGCTGCTGCTGCTGGTGATCGTCTTGTTCGGAGGCGCAAATCGAGGAGGAATAAAGCGAAGAAGGGGCAATCGGTTGCATCTTCTCGCACTTAAGAACTGGCGAGATTACTTCGAGTCGCCCCGCGGCCCATATGCCGGAGGCGTAAAGTGGGAAAGCTGTAGCAGCAGCAGCAGCACCGTCTTTGTCGTCCTCTTCCTCTTCCCCCTCTTCTTGCTCTTCTCCCTCGTATGACCCATGGCCATCGTGTCTACTTGATCCTCGTTTCCTTTTTCTTCTCTTCATCCCTCCCTCCTTTTCCTCCTGTTCCAAATATTGCCACCGTGACACCTCCACACAATGCGTCACGCCCTCCCTGGCTCCCTCCCTCCCTCCTCCACCCTTTCCCTCTACACACTGCCATTCCTCTACCACAATGACCCTCCCTCCCTGCCTTTCTCCTCCTCCTCCTCCTCCTCCTCCTCCTCCTCCTCCACCACCACCACAGATATCACCCACCTGTGGCATGTCATGGGCAAGAAAGGCCAGACGGACAGCCGCTGTCTCGTCCTCCAAAACTAACGACCAGGGCACTGCCCCCGTATCACGCAGGGAGGGAGAGAGGGAGAACGAACTGAGCTTGTGTGAGGAGAGGCGACCGACTAGAAGGTGGTGGACGTGAGGTGAGGTGGAGAAAGAGGTGGACGAGGTGGACGAGGAGGGGGTGGTGCATTGCAAGACGCAGGCTATTGGCAGGACTTTAACGTGCTGGTCACAGATAGAGCTGGATGAGGCGTGAGTAGCGCTGTTGTGGGTTGTATGATAGATAGTGATGGCGGGGGTGGGCCTTTGACCAAATGAGTATGGTTGTGGTAGAGGGGGGTTGGGAGGGGGAAGCGAGAGAAAGAGGATGGAGGTGCGAAGGAGTACGGGATCCCGTGAGAGAAAATGCCTGCTGGTGTCATGTGCTGAGGAAGTTGATAGGCAAGAAAAATGTGCCGAGTCACAGTCGTACTGACGAGATCTCAGTCAAGCGGCCAGGACCAGGAGGGGAGTAAAGGAGCCCTTGACATCCACGCCCCTTCACCACATTAACGCACCGTCTCTCCACCAAAGCCCGTATACTGGAGAAACATCTCGTGTTATCGTCGTCCTTGTCGTCGATCAGTTTCTTTCGCTTTTCATACTCCATGCTCCCGCCCTCCTCCTCCTTGGCACCTCCTACTGAAGCTGGTGCTAGGGCTCGTGCTGGCGAAGGCGGCAAAGAAGGAGTTGTGGCTGTAACAGAAGCAGCAGCAGCAGCCGTCGGCCCTGTACCCAAGCGCTTGTCCTCCTAAGACCCGGCCATGCAGATGCGCTGCGCCTGCCACCTGTCTGTCGCCTGTATAGTTTAGGGAGGTCGGAGGGGGATGAAGAACATGCTCGCCAAAAAAGGACAACGACGACCTCCTCCCTCACACAGCACGGCACTCTATACACCACCTACCCTCCCACTCTCCCACTACACCCCACAGGCGCAGCCCCGCCCGACTCCATTATGACGGTCCTGTCACCCCGGCCTAGCAAGGCGCAGGCTCGGTGGAATCTCCTTCGGCAAGCCATCCTATCATCAGCAGGCTCCTCCCCTGCCTCCTCCTCTTTGCCGCCGCATACCGGTGGCATCAGGACGTACACGTTTCATCTTCCATGTCCTTCCACGTCATCGCCATTGCCTCTAACCATTGCTCTTCAACTCATCACGCCAAGCTCTCCTTCGACCCTCTCCTCGGCCTGCCCCTTGTCCTCCCCGTTAGCCGCCCTTGTCTCCCACCGCCCTGAGAATGTCGGCGTCGACAACACCGGCAATGTGCGAGTGTGGCCGGCGGAAGAGGCGCTACTCTTACTGCTGCTGAAGAAAGGTATGGAACTGAATGGCTATTGTATGGCGCGGCTTACTTGTATACCCAGGGCAAAGCAACGAACAAGGCCTCAAGAATCTCATCTCCTACCCTCCCCTTCTCCCAAGGCCTGGACAGACAGACTGGCATCAGGAGGCGGCCAAGGCGCATTCTTGAACTGGGCGCGGGCTGCACGGGTTTGCTCGGTTTGGGGCTAGCCATGGCTTGGGGTGGTAATAGCTTGAATGGCGGTCCCTCCACCCCTTGTACGGTAATCACACAAGCTAACTCTCCACCATCAACGACAACACCCGCTCATTCAGAATTCGTGACATCAGACGCCGACCGATCGCTGTATGTGTGCCTTACTGACGGGCATCCAGACTGTCTCTCTTCCCTCCGTAAATGCGTCGCACTGAACAAAACCCGACTCCCATCAGGGGCGAAGGTCGAGGTGCAGAGGTTGGTATGGAAGGAGGAAGGAGAGCAGGAAATAAAAGATTGCGATATGACGCAGAAATGTCACAGGCAACTCCATGACAATCATACGGACGAAAAGAGCCATCACCAAGGCTGTTGTGAGCCCTTTGATCTCATCGTGGCGGCAGATGTCCTCTTCTTCGAGCGCTTCCATCGCGCCCTCCTTCACACCCTCCACACACACTTGCATCCCGAGGGAGGCGAGGCTTGGTTCTTGCAGCCGTCGCGGGGGGGGTCTTTGGAAAGATTCATTGCACTAGTGAAGGAGGAAGGGGGATGGGAAGTGGTGTGGGAGGGAGAGAGGGGTGGGATGCAGACGGGAGGTGATGACTGTGATTATGTGGAGAGTGCCCCGTTGCAGCTGCTCAAATTGCGGTGTACGCGGCAATCTGACGGCGGAATCGATCAGAGTATAACTTATGTTGCTAGCTAATGGAGTGTGTAGTTGTCCCAAGTACCCCACATGCAACGTTGCTTCCATCTCGCCTTCCTACGAATGCATGTTCATTCACGATATAGCACATTACATCACCACGTTGTGGCCGGTAGAGCGCAGGAAACAGATAATGAAGATTAACAATCAATGACAGGGCGCCCTGTACGTATGGACATGCCAGAAGCTTCATGGTGAAGAGGCTAGTCTCAAAAAGACTTTGCCCATTGCATTTCACATAAGTAAACCTGCCCTTGAACTTTGCGCCGTTAACAACAAAATTTAATAGGGAGGTCCGTCATGGTGATTACAACTAATGTGGGTTGAGTGCGGGTAAGTCGCTCCTTTTTGTTCAGTTTGCTTTGTCCCCCTGCCTCTATCTAACGTGTCGTCCTCGGCCACAGCATTGCCTTCCGATAAGACGATATATATATCGCCGACATCCATGCAACAAAAAAAGTGGTCACTCAAGCCACGTAATGGCAATGCATTACATGCCCAGTAAACACACGACACGAGATGTGACTCACAAAGAGACTGGCAGACAGACTCATAGAGGAATGCATGTTTGTTAAACCTCCTTACCCCCTTCCATGAGACTACTAATACTCATCACGATAAATGCGTACAGAGCGAGATTTTGGTTGTTTCTCTTTCCTTGTTTTACATATTCATTTACAGGACACTTCACCATCTCCATTTCTCGCGTCCCTACTAGATCTATAGTCTATTTCTCTGCCGTAATAAATTATGCGTGTTTGATGTGTCTATCAAACCATGCCTATACCCATATCCCTATTTTCTTGCTTGGCACTACATCTCGTACATTAGCAAGCCCTATGAGAGCTGACTTCTTCATCCTTCATCAGATCATCCCAGTCTCCCCTACCCCTCCTCCCTCCCTTCTTCCTGCGAGTAATTCTTCAACTCCATCCCCACCAAATAAGCGTCATCTCTCAACCTGTCATGCAGCTGCTTCCAGCCCTTCTCTACCCACAGCCAAACCCTCACACTACCACGATACAAGGCATAGTATAAAAACGCGTATCTCTTTATTCCCGCCACCAAAAGTAGGATCGAAGCCTCGTGTATATCCCGCTGCTGCTGTTGCCGGTACCAGACAGGGGCGAGAAAGCGAGCGAGGAAGCGAGGGAGGGCAGGGTGCGGCATGGGCCCGCCGAGGCCGTGTCGGAGGTAGAGATGTGCGAGTTTCTCGACGGTTTTGCTGAGAAAGTAGGGGGTGAGAAGGAGGGAGAGGAAGAGGAGGAGGAGAGGAAGGACGACCTGAGTCAAGGTCCACCGAAACTCTAGGCGCCGAAAGCCGTTGGCACGGACACGTTCAAATTTTCGTTTCCAAGGGTGGTCGTTACCGTAGAGACCTAGAAGGAGGCAGCGGGCTTGGATTTTGAGGAAGACGAGGCCGAGAGCCCAGGCCTCGTAGAAAGGGATGAGGGGCGTCTCATCGATGGGGACACGAGCAGGAATGACTAAGACCAGTTCAAAGAGAAGGCCGACGAGGAGGGGGAGGACAAGAAGCCAGAGGGAGAGCAGGAGGAGGGATTGAAAGAGGAGGAGAAAGGAGTGCCCGAGGGAGGGGAGGACACGTTGGAGGTAGATGAGACGGTCGTGAGCGTGGGTGCGGATACGGGCGACAAGGAACGCGAGGGGATTTGCTTTTTGTGTTTGCCGTTGTCGTTGCTGCTGCTGCTGCTGCTGCTGCTGCTGCTGCTGCTGCTGCTGCTGCTGCTGCTGCTGCTGCTGCTGCTGCTGCTGCTGCCCTCCATCCTCCTGCTCTTTCTCCTCCTGATCTCGGCGGTCTTCCTGCTCCTGCCCCTCTTCCTGCCGCTGCTGTTGTAATTGCGGTCGACCTCCTCCTGCTCGCTCTTCTCCCTCAGCCACTACCATGGCAGGCGCTCCCTGGACTCCTCCTGCTGCTCCTGCTCTCACTGCTTCCCCCCCCCCTACTCCTTCACCCCCGACAAATACCTGCCACCCTTTCCCCAGCACCGAGCCCACCAACACCACAAGAAGGAATCCCACGGCCAGGTTATATAGATCGTGACCGGTAGGTAGCCCTAGACGGCGCAGGCCCTCTCTCCCCACCCTCAAGGGCACTTGCACCACCAGGGAGGCCACGACTGCGATGCACACACACATGGAAATACACAGCCCCACGACCCGTAAAGGGTAAAAAGTTAGGGCGCCTTCCTCCTTCCTTTCTTCCCTCCCGCCTTCGCCCTCGGTAGGCTCGGGACGAATGATAAGAGGCAGAGGCGCAGCCAGAGGAGGAGCAGGAGGAGCACCAGCAGCAGCCACCGCACGACCATTGCCACCACCGATCCGTTCCTCACCTCCATTTCCTCGCTGTGGGGGCTGCTGTGGTTGTTGCTGGTGCGGGTGTTGCAGCTGTAGCTGTCGTAAGGTGTCCATATCGAGCAGGCTCGGGCCCAGACCGAAGAGGAGGCAAAGGGAACCGAAGCCCTTCTCGACCCCCTCTCTGATCAGATTCCGGAGACGAAAGCGCTCAAGGAGGAGCGGCAGGGCGATGTGGAAGAGAAAGAGCTCGATGGGGAGCTGCAGCTCGAGGTAAGGAGGGGCGGGACTGCTGCTGTTGCTGGTATTGGTGCTACTGAATGAGGAGGAGGAGGAGGAGGAGGAGGAGGAGGAGGTGGTGGCCGAATTGGAGGAGGGGGCGGCATGCTGAAAGGAGGGGAGGAAGGCGAGATGGAGGGGGGAGGGAGGGGGGAAGCCGAGGAGGTGGGAGAAGGGGATGAGGAGGTGGTGCCCAAAGTGAACAGGGGAGTAAACGGCCAACAGAAGTAATGGGCCGTACACCATTCCCATGGACACCAAAAGCCGCTTGGCATACCGCAAGACCGACCGCCCTCCCTCCCTCCCTGCCTGCCCCCCTCCGTCTTCCTCCCATTCCATCGCCTCCCCCGGCTGCAGCAGGACACCCCTCAGCACGTCTGGACGAAGCACCCTCCTAAATTCCATGGCCACCAGGCCGGCCAAGGCCAGGAAAGTGAACCCTCCAAGCCAATGCGCAGCTAGGGAGACGAAGGGCCACGCCTGGAGGAACTTGACTCGGGTCTTGAAGGTGGTGGGCGCGAAGAGAGGGAGGGTGGATAGATCGAGGGCCCAGCCGAACGCTTGGGGGAGGAGGAGGAGGTCGAGGAAGAGGAGGAGGGTGTGTTTGGCAAGGTGGGCGAGGTGGGCGAGGAAGGAGGAGGCCCGGCGGAGGGAGCGAACAGCGGCGTGTGGGTGGAGGAGGGTGTGAAGGACGAGGAGAAGGAGGAGAGAGACGACGAGGACGAGGAAGAGGGTCACGTATCCGACAGAGAGGAGGGCGAGGTGGTCTAGGAGGAGGGGAGAGGAGGAGGGGGGGGGGATGGAGGGAGAGGAGGAGTTCTCGCCGCCGCCAGAGAGGAGAGAGCCGAGAGAGTGGACGAGCCGGGAAGTGGATGCGTTGTTGGACTGTGTGGGAAGACGAGGAGAGGATAAATGCGAGGATGAGGTGGAGGAGGGGGAGATGTGGTGGGTCGGGAAAATAAGGTACTCGATAAGAGCTTGGAGTTGCGTAAGCAGGGCGTCTCGCAAGGAGGAGGTGAAGGAGGAAAAGGGGAGAGAGGAGCTGCTGCCACTCGTCCTCTTCGTCCCCCCCTCCATGAGAGCTATCATCTTGGAGACCACCCACGATGACAGTACATCCCCCCCCCCCCCTCCTCCTCCTCCTCCTCCCTGCTGCATCCGCCGCACATACAGCGCCTCCACCCTTAATACCCACCCCCACACCGCGCAGCCCAATCGGAAAGGCCCGAACTGGAAGACGGTCAAAAACACCGAATTGAACAATAATACTGAGCCCCACCGTCTCAGGGATAACGACCAGGGGCTGTTGAAGCCGAGCAACTCCCACAAGTCCACTTCGTCAATGTCCGCCTCAAGCATGTCTCTCAGCGGAACTTCCTCCTGGCGCTGCTGCTGCTGCTGCTGCTGCTGTCCTTGCAGGCCTCGGTGGTTAGGGTCAGCGAAGACGACACGTGGTGCTGCTGGTGCTGCTGGTCCTACTACCGGTGCTACTTGTGCTGCTGGTGCTGCTGGTGCTGCTGGTGCTGCTGGTGCTGCTGCTGGTGCTCCTGGTAAAACGGGCACTACTGCATTTGCTGCCGCTCCGACTGCTGGAGCCGCTCCTGCTCCTGCCCCTTCCCACGCCGCGGGTCCATGCTGATACTCATCTAATGGAATCTCCTGCTGCTGCTGCGGTGCCGGCGGTGGTCGCTGGGGCTGTGGCTGTTCCTGTTGTGCATGCGGGACCCCGGGCCTTCTTGCTCCGCCTGGACCCCTTCTCACCCTCCCCTCCGCCCTCCCTCGCCTTCGCCATCCCCTCATCATCTGCGCCAGCATGTCTTTCACCGTCATGGCCATCAGACACAACGTCACAATCGTTGCGCATAATGCCAGGCCGCCCACGCTCTGCCATACCAAAATCCCTACTCCCTCCACCCACCCTCCCTCCCCCCCTCCCTCCGATCCTACTCCCAAGGACATGGTCACAGGCCCCACCACCTCTCTCTTCCAAACTTTCCACGCCTCTTCCCAACTCATCGCAAAGTAGATCTGAAACAGGCCCAGGCTCACATACGGCATGACACCCAACCAAAGCAAGCACAACACTCCCCCCCTCAAAAGGTGCGGTCCAAGCGCGGCCCCCTTCTCCGACAAACCCTGCATCATCTCCCAAGAACTCAGCTCCGCCGGTGCGCCAGGGGCATAAATGGGGGAAAAAACAAACGTCTTTCCACACAATTCGCACTTTTGCGCCGTATTTCTGGAGGCGGCCAGCCATTGTAAAAGGCAGTCTTGATGGACGTGCTTGATGGAGCCACGGCACAAGCATGGGTGGAAGAGCGGGCGGCCTTCGTCGGGCTCGGCTTCCATGTGGCAGACGCGACAAAGGGATTCTTCCTCCTCCTCTTCGTCAGGATTGGTGGGCACTGCTCCGATGATCGAGTTGGCTTTCGGAGCATCTCGGGGCGCGGAGGAGTTTGTCATGGTGCTTTGCTCGACAGGTGGCTCGGGAAGATGGGCAGGGACTGTGGGAATGCCTTGTGCTCTGGTGCCGTCGTCTTGGGGAGGAAACATGTCGTCAGACCCTCCTGCTGCTGCCATGGTATTTGTGCTCCTCTACGTGGATGTTGTGGCCAAGAAGCTATCGTGTGACGGATTTGATAACCGGGGGACGATGCTTTTTTAAAGGCTGCCAAGGTCCGCGTCCGCGCCCGCACCTCGTCTGCGGGCCGTGTCCCCCAGCGTTTCGGGTACAAATTTTTCTGCTCTGTGATATGTTGGGAACCTGGATGGGTGGGGTGTGGGGTGGTGGGGTGATAGGTGGTGAGTAGGGCATGGTACAAGACTCTCTCGAGAGGGCCTCTGGCATCATCGCTCATCGAAAGAGGGCTTCAACTGTTTCTCTCACTAACAGGAACTGACCGACTCACTCAATCCAAATGCTTGCATGTAACACAGACGACTCATTGTGGCTGGTTGTGGCAACGGTAAGGGTTCATAAAAGGTAACCAAATCTCCACCTAGCAAGAAGCTTAGTGTTGAAATTGCTATCAGGCAGCAGGAGGTTAGACTCACATAGTCACTTGGCACTATTGTAGTAAGTCGAGCAAGCATCACCCAGAGTGATTGAGTAGCCTCTTGTGCTATCATCTCACCTCAGGCCGCTTCGATGACAGTCTCATGCTTTCTCTGCTTCTTTTACCCACTGTCCTCGGTCGCCGCAGACCGCTTTAGGCGGCAACAAAAGGCGAAATCTTTGCATCACGAATTAAGGCGATTTATCTGTCAAGGGAAGGGTTTCAGTGAAGGTCAGGGTTATGGGGAGATGCAAGAAGGACAAAAAGGTGGCTGTCATGTTCACTACTGTAAAATCGAAAAGAGGGGGAAAAGAATGCAAGTCTAAAAAAGGTGAGCAGCGGCTCGAAGTGTTGGTGTTGTTGTTGATGTTGTTGAAAGACATTCCTGCTGTTTTTTCTTTTTGTTGATGAGTTTCTGCTGTAGCCCCCTCTGATGCTGCTGCTGCTGACGCTGCTGACGCTAATGCTGCTGCTGCTGCTGCTGCTGCTGCTGCTGCTAATGCTGCTGTTGCTGTTATATTCTTTTTATCGTGTTAATCCACTTCCATGCTTTCTTTCTCCTTCGTGTATCTTCAACGCACTCTCATTTCTCTTCCACTCATTTGCCTCCTCTTCGCGGCTTTTTCCATCCCTCTCCGTCTATCGCGTCAAAGCCGAAACACACTTCATTCTCCACGATACCCCCCCATCCCACAGCAGCCCGTACCGATACCAGATCCCCATTTCATTGAAAAAATCCTCCCTCCCTCCCTCCCTCCCTCCCTCCCTCCCTTCTTCTCCTTCTCCACCATTTTCCTCCCTCTCCCTCCCTCCATCCTCTTACCCATTGCGAGCCTTTTTCGCCCCCTCCCCCTCCCCTCCCTCTCCTTCCTCTAAGGTCCTCTTCTCCCTGCTCCCCCCCCCTCCCTCCTCATCCTTCACTTCCTTCCCCTCCGCCTCCATGCCCGATGCCGCCGCCGCCGCTCCTTCCCTCGCTCCCTCCTCCGCTTCCTCGGCCACGGCCATCTCCTGCTCGTCCTCAGCCATCCGGGCTTCCCCCAGTAAGGAGGTCATGTCCTGGCGAGAGGGGAAGGGAGGGAGGTAGGGAGCGAGGGAGCACGCAAAGGGTGGGCGTTGGAGAAATCGAGCGGGGCGCAGAGGGACCGTGGAGGGGAGAAAGGGAGGGAGGGAGGGAGGGAGGGAGGGAGGGGGGGAGGGAGGAGGGACCTTGTTGGCACTCCCCTCATCGACCAAGCCCATGTACTCCAGAAGGAGGAGTGAGTCCTCCACGGCGGCGATTCCTCCGGGTAGGTTTGGCAAGGCCTTGGGGCCGGGGATGTAGGTAAGGCGGTAGAGCTCCTGGAGGAAGGAAGGGAGGGAGGGAGGGAGGGAGGGAGGGAGGGAGGGGGGGGGGAAGGGAGGGAG
>Ga0160420_100688_pt1 | contig 12033 bp, 14 predicted proteins | sample CelAP2metagpilot_FD_108197 | JGI IMG/M metagenome (GOLD analysis project Ga0160420, IMG submission 108197) | Phycosphere-associated microbial communities from algal ponds in Kailua-Kona, Hawaii, USA - Cellana AP2-5-5 metagenome pilot | ecosystem: Engineered > Artificial ecosystem > Aquaculture >... | reverse complement strand
TAGGAAATCATTGGTTCTGAATCTCGCAGGCTTTTATATCGGGGATTTTCCTTATATACTACGTTAGGTTGTAAAACAGTTTACATTGGCAAAGTTATTTTCAGATGCCCGAAAAAGGGCATTGCCAAGGATGATCACCGCGCAAAAAAAACCCGTACGGCAAGCGTACGGGTCAGTCATAATGGAGATTCGGAAACGGGCGTTTCCATAGTCCCTACGTCTCAGGTTCCGAAACCGTTCCAATTTTTTTCAAGAAAGTTCCCGATCCGCCGGATCCGGCGGTGCGAGGCATGTCTATTGGTTTGGAAAAGCTGGGCTAGGCAGCGCGCTGGATGAGCGCTTCGGCATAGCCCATGATGTCGCGAACACCATGAAACCCGGAAAGAGAGATGCCCTGCATCTCCTCGCCTTCAAGCGGTTCCGCCGGCGCTTCGCTAAGCTGCTTGCGCGCCCTGTTGATCCTGCTTTTGATCGTTCCGACTTCGCAATTGCAGATCTTTGCGGCTTCTTCGTATGAATATCCGATCGCGACGACTAAAATGAAGACGTCTCTTTGCTCGGGTTTCAGGGCGAACAGGCGCTTAATGGCATCCGAGCAAGAGGCGCGGATGTTAAACTGGCAATCTTGTGTGAGCCAGTTTTCCAGCTCGCTTGGGGCATAGCTCTCAACGCGTTTGTGCTTGCGCGCATGTTGCAAGAACTCGTTTCGAACGATGGTAAACATCCACGATTTGAAAGCGCCTTTTTGAGGGTCAAAAGATTTTCGCGCAGTCCAAGCTTTCAAGCACGCATTTTGAACGATATCGTCAGCCAGGTCGCGATTGCCACAAAGCATGCGGGCGAACCCGCGTAGTTCCGGCATCAAGGTCTCAAGTTCGGTCGTGAACATGGTTTGCCCCTCTTCGAACCCACGTCTCCGTCGTGTTGGTTAATTTAGGGTAAAGAAGGTTAACGCCTCAGCAATAGTTCGCGCGCGAATAGTAAAAAATACAACGATAAGTATTGTTTCAAATCTTGAGAGATGATCGCGTTGAACGAGACGAGCATTTCAGCGCTCGATTCAGACCCCCGTCATCATTGACGATACTGGCGGAAGGTTCCGCATAGATTGCAGTGAGCGTGACGCCTTAACAGAATCCAAACAAGATGGCCCGGTAGGTATTTGGAAACTTTCTGTTAGGCAATGAATACTATTCAGGGTGGAAATAACGAGAATTCGACATGTTTGCGAATCAATTGGAGATAGTTTTACCGGAACTTCGTGCGTATGTGCGCATGCTTTGTGGTGATCTTGTTCAAGCCGATGACATCGTTCAGAACGCCTGTGAAAAGGCTTGGATAAACCGCGCTGACTTCGATGAATCCCGGGGACCATTGCGGGCCTGGCTGTTTCGGATCGCCCGAAATGAATTTTACCAGCAAAAGCGCTTTGACCGGGTGCGAGATGCTGAAGACTTGGACGCCGTCGAGAAGCATTTGGAAGCGGCATCCGATATCGAGTCCCGCAGTGACTTGAACCGTATGTTGCGCGCCATCGACTCCTTAAAGGACGCGCAGCGCGAAGCGTTTTTGTTGGTCGCTGCAGCAGGCTTTACTTATGACGAGGCCGGTGAGGTGCTGGGCTGTGCGCCAGGCACCGTCAAAAGCCGTGTCAGCCGTGCCCGCGAGCACGCGATTGGTCGTTTCAATTCAGACAATTGGTCAGCTGAGACTAACGCCGCGGACATTTCGCCCATTGAGCAACTTCATGAAGCTCTGAACCGCATCCAGGCCGGGGATATTGCGGCCTGACCTCGCGCGGCGTTACAATAACCGTGTCTCTTCCAGAATATCTGGCAGGTCATTCTCATAAAGAACAACATCATTTTCTGAGGCGATCTCGCTGATCAGTCGCCGCGCATCTGCGAAGGAAGGCCGCGTGTGAAACGACACATCATCCCGGTCTATGGCCCCGACAAAGCTCTCGATACGGGCGGGGTTAATCGCGATAATCACGTCGCATAGGGCACTCGCATGTTGTCCCAGACGATCATGGACACGATCGTGCTCCAGACCAAGCTCCGCGACGCCTGGCGTTACGAGGATGGCTTTGCCGCCGCGTTGATCGGCGAGCTTTTTCAGAACGCTGACTGCATTCTTGAATCCAACTTCATTGGAATTGTACGCATCGTCCAAGATTAGCGGCTGCCCCGGATTATCAACTTTCTGGAGCCGGTGCTGGACCTGCTCGACATCTTTGGAAAAGGCGGCAATCCGATTGGCCGTGCCCGGGCTTATCAGATAGGTCAGGGCAACCGACAGCGCCGAGTTGAGAATATTATGATCTCCCAGAAGGGGAAGCGTATAATGAATAGCCGGCGTATCTGGGACGGAGCGGTCCTGGAGTTCGATCGCCCAATTGCTGTCTTCCAGCTCCGCCTTGGAGACCTTGAAATCAGCGTCATTTGAAAAGCCAACAGTTTTAACAAGGTCCGGAAACTGGTCTTTCAGGGCCTTAAACGGCGCGTGTTCGAGGATTTCATGGGGGATGACGGCTTTTCCGCCCCGCGCGGTGACGTGCTCGACCAGTTCAGATTTTGCGATGGCGATGTTTGCGATGCTGCCAAAGCGCTCTGTATGAGCATCGCCGATCGCTGTGACGATGGCGTATTCAGGATCGGAAAAATCGCACAGGCGTTTGATCGAGCCGATGCCATAAGCGCCCATTTCGGCGATGAAATACTTATGCCCGCGCTGTAATTTCTCTCGGATGTTTCGGGTCAGGCCAAGCACTGTATTGATGCTGCCGGGGCTGTAAAAAACCGGGCCGGCGCTCTCGAGTATCTCCGCCAGAATATGTTTCGTCGTGGTTTTTCCGAATGAGCCGGTAATGCCTATTGTTACCGGGCGATAAGTGGCCAGCTTATCCACGGCCTGATCAATGAAGCCCTGATTGATCTTTTCCTGCATCGGGCGCAGCAGCCGATTGGCGAGCATGATCCATAACGGGATGGCTTGCAGGATCGCGAACACAGCAAAATGATGTAGCAGGAGCGCGCCAAGGCTCAGGATATAAAATCCGCGCGCGAGCCAGCGAATGCGTCTGAGCCGCTCCGTCGCAACCAGCTTTTTCTTATAAGTATAGCCGCGCTCCCGTAACGCGATCAGACCGAGCAGGACCGCTGCGATGAGCCAGGCATAGGCCCCGAGATCGAGCAGGGCGTTCGCGATCAATAGAGCGATCAGGCCGAGTGTGGCCAGCACGTCATAGAGGCGAACCCGCATCACAGCGCCGAGGAAGCGCGAGCTGTCATACTCCTCCTGCTGGAAATATGTGATCACGGTATTGATCCGGACCATGCCGAACCCGGCCAGGCTGAGCACAAAAAGAGTGGTGGGCAGATAAGAAATCAGGCTCATGCCGCCTCCAGCTTTTCTTTGATGCTGAGCGCAATTTGATGGCGACCGCGGTCGAGGATCGAGATGTGATCATAGTGCGGGCAGACAATCAGCCTGGCATTGGAAATACCGGCGGCAATCTTTTCGCCGACTTCGACCGGCGTTTCATAATCCTTGCCGCCATAGACCAGAGTTGTGGGGCAGCCAATTGATCCAAGTGTTGAGGTCTGATCCTCATTAACGGTGCGCACGAAAATATCGCGCATTCCGATGTCGCGGCTGTGCACATAGTCCAGGCTGCCAAACTGTTTCTCAAGCGCCTCGAGCGCGTCCGGCGTTTTCGCCATAGACTTGCGGAGCTTAAACTCCCAGCTGCGACGTTTGCCTTTCAGGGTCTGCCATTGTGAACGCGAGCGCGGTACGCCAGCGGACGCCACCAGAACCAAGTGATTGATGATCTCGGGATAGGCAGCGGCGATGCGCATGCCGACCCGGCCGCCAAAAGAATGTCCGACCCAGGTAAAGTGTTCCAGTCCATGCACTTCGCGCAGAAACGCGACTAGGTGTTTGGCATAGTCTTCTGTGCCCCAGGTTTCTTCAGGACGCGGTGTCGCGCCAAAGCCCGGAAAGTCGATCAGATAGCTGCGCGCCACCGGGGCGAGGGCCTCCGCGACAGGAATAAAATCATTATAGGTGCGGCCCCAACCATGACCGAACACAATAGGCGGTTTGGAGGCGTCCCCAATTTGAACCAAATTTGGCTTCAATGCAGTGCTCATAGGTGCGCTTGATCCCGCTCGACGATTCGCTCTTTAATACAGTAAGCGGGCTTAAGACTTAAGACTGGTGAAAAATTGGCAAAACTGTTGAAAACTGTGGTGATTTTTGGGGGCGCCAGCTCCGAGCATGATGTTAGCGTTGTGAGCGCGCACCAATTGATGGATGCGGCCGACGTGCGCGCGGTCCAAGTGCTCCCCGTTTATATGGATTTTGCTAACCGGTTCTGGATCGGCAACAGCTTGCGCGACATTGCCACCTATCGCCCGCGTCCGCCGCTCGGCCAGCAGGTGACGTTCCGCTGGGGCGATAATGGTCCGGTCATGTGTGCCATGGATGGCACGGTGCTTCACGCGGTGGATTGTGTGCTGCCAGTCTTTCACGGCACATTTGGCGAGGATGGCCGCGTGCAGGCCTATTTCGAATTGCTTGGCATTCCGGTCACGGGGCTGTCGGCCTCGAGCAATTCAATCGCCATGCGCAAGGACGTGACCAAAGCTCTGGTCAAGGAAGCGGGCGTCAACGTTCTGCCGCATGTCACAGTCGATCGCGAACGCGTGCATCATCCGGAAGCGGTTCTGAAAGAGGTCAAAGAACGGTTCGGCTTTCCGGTCATTGTGAAGCCTGCCAATCTCGGCTCCAGTGTTGGGGTCGGCCTCGCAAAGAACGAGAATGAAGACCTTTGGCCGCTGGTTGAATATGTCCTGAAGAAAGATACGCTCGCTTTGATCGAGCCGCAGGTCCAGAATCTCGTCGAATATAATATCGCGATGATTGCGCAGGAGGGCGAGATCAAACTCTCGGCCATCGAGCGCCCGAAATCTGGCGCGGAACTGCTCGACTTCCGCGAGAAATATCTCTCCGCCGATGGCGGCAGCAAAGGCAGTTTCAAACCCTCCGAAGGCATGCTGTCTCTCACCCGCGACATCAATCCCGACATCCCGGTTGAGCTGAAAGCGCGCATTCATGATTATGCCCGCAAGACCTTCACCGCGCTCGGCAAACGCGGCGCACCGCGCATCGACTTCATGTGCAATCAGGAAACAGGCGAGCTCTGGTTCAATGAGATCAACGCCATCCCGGGCTCCTATGGCTTCTTCCTCTGGGAGGCCGCAGAGGAGCCTTTATTGTTCCCGGAACTCGTCCAGCACCTGATCGACGAAGCCACTGGCGATACGATCAAAACGTTCGAAGACCCCGTGCCACAGGATGCGAGGCTGCTGCAGCGGCGATAGTTTGAATGAATTGGAATATTGTCTGTTTCGCGAGCAAAAGCGATCATTGTGATGATGTCGTTTTCGAGAACACTAAGGTCTTCACGAGATAGAAGATCATCAAAACAAAGATAATCAATTCCGGAAGTGACAAGATCCCTGAGGCTTGAATAGCGGCCGGAAAGACACTGGCGCCCGGCCCAGTAAATGCCGACCCGGCGGCAATAAAAAAGCCAAGCAGCATCCGCCAAAGGTGCCTCGCGATGATATGCTTGCGGGAGATTGAGGTACGAAACAGCCGACTCATGTCCGCAATCATTGCGACGCCAGACATGACGGCCAGGAACAGATAATTCTCTCCCGCAAATCCGAACATCGCACCGTCGGGTCGCCCCAAAGCCAGAAACGCTAGAGAGATCAGAGCCACGAAGGTCATCATGTTTATGGCGGTGAGGGTGCGACCCAGTGCCAGCCCATAAACAGCGGAACTATTCAGCGTCAGCCATCCGGAAACGACCAAATAAGCCCCCAAAAGGCCGGCGAAGAAGGTAATGAAGAATTGCTCGATTTCGATGAGCCCCATCACCGCGCCCAGCAGCGACGAGACTGTCATCAATATGACGAATGCATTGCCAGACCGAACATGGAGAGTACCCCCTTTTCGGGTCAACGCGGCGAAAGCGCCGGCGAGCACAGCGAGCGTACCGGATAATACGTGGACGGCAGTTAGCGCGATCATGTTCAGTCATCCCGGAAAAGGTGGTCCAACGAGAATCCGATATTATTGATATTCGATAAAATCAAGCTTGCTATGCAGCGCGCACTATCAACATCAATTGCGGTCAAACAATAGCGACTTCGCGAGCATCTATGGACGTAAGCTCAGCGGCTTAAGTCGCCCTAAAACGGTCGCTCGAGAACACGCTTGCCCATATTCTCAGTTCAAAAAGCTATGCAATGACAACAGTTTGCTCCATGCTTCGTGTCAATCGGGACCTAGGGGATGGAAATGCTGCTGCGCCGCATCACAGAACACGTCAAAGACTAGAATTGGATCGCGGTCGGCATCGACTTTCTCATTGTCGTCATCGGTGTCTTCATCGGTCTCCAGGTTGCGAATTGGAACGATGCGAGAAGGGAGCGAGCCGACGCGGTGGTCGTGCTCGAGCGGCTGGAGCAAGACTTTGAGCAAATCTTGGAGCGTGCGGATCTCTCTTTGACCGCACATGACCGCAATCTCAATGCTGCAGGGCGTCTGATCCTAGGTATCCGAAATCAGACCTTGGAAGAAGAAACCCTGTTGGAAGATATTGTGGACGCCAGTAACTTTACGACCTTTCCTGGAAAATCATCGACGTACACCCAACTTGTATCCGGCGGCCAGTTGGAACTCATCCGAAGTCAGGACCTAAGACGCGCACTGACGGAATACCACGCCTACACTGATTTCGCTCAAACCCAGTTTGGCGTGACATTCGCGGTGCCATTGATGGAGGCGAAGCAAACACTCATGGAAGCGACCGTGGTGAGCGTGACCAACATCCCGACAACAGAATTCAACCAATCCAATCCACCCGAAGACGTCGATCGGAACATGTTTCTGACGAATCCGGAAATGTTAACGCAGCTGCAAATCTGTTACGAAACCCAAGACAACATTTATGTGCTGACCTCCCGCGCGAGAGGACAAATTCTCGCGATATTGGATCAAATCCGGGCTGAACAGGAAGCTGCGTGAAACGGTGGCGCCTAAGCGTTCAAATTAGGGATTTTGATCCCAATAGACGACGCCAACGTTTTATACTCGCCCCAAGTAAGAAGGGGTGCCTAATGTCCCCTTCTTATCCAATGAAAAGAAAACGGTCAGCGCCATTGAATTGGCGCAGCTTATTCCTCGGCTTCAAAGCCGCACTGGCCTTGTTCCATCGAAATTTGCTTCGTGATCCGCTTCGCGTTTTGAGCATAAGCTTCGGCGACTGAGCCACTGACGACGGCCTTGCCCTTCAAGGGACTGACATCTTCGCACAAGTGGAACACGCGCGGTGAGTCATGTTTCGCGCCGTCTGGTGGGGCGATCCAATAGACCGTTTCGCTGCCGCCGGTGGCATCAACAACGGCATCGGTATCGCGTGCAATTTCCTGGGCTTGTTCGGCCACTTCGGGAGAACATGCAGTGGTCGGCAAATTCGCTTTGATCTGCGCTGCGCACTCATTCATGTCTTCAGTATATTGCTCAACAGATGGCGGATTATAGCTGACCCCAAACAGCGTTGCGACCACCGCTAACGCCGCGCCGACGCCGCCAGCAATCTGCTTGTTTTTCGGATCCATGTCCTTGTCCAGGAAGATCATCTCCAGGAGCGGCAAAAAGGCGATGATCGTAATGATCGCGCCGAGCTGGTTTTGGACAAAGAATTTGAAAGCTTCCTTTTTGCTCGCAGGGTCGTGCTTATTGGCGGCTTTCCACATCAGGCTACCTGCGATCGCAAACACCGCGATGCCGACGAGGAGCCCGATAAGCAGAGCAAGGTTGCCATCATCAAAACGGCCTTGAAGCAGGAGGACAATTCCCGTGATTTCCCCGCCAATCGCAATCACCCAGGCAATCGCCGCAAATATGCGGAGCCGTGTTGCCGATGACTTTTGATCTTGGTTGGCTTGCCACGCCTTGGTGACGTCGGCCTCGGTCTGAGGCTCTGTGTTATTGTCAGTCATTTTTATCTCCCCTCAATTAAGCGACGAGCCAATCGTATCGGACCCCTCCATTATTTGGCTTAGGTCCTCGCCTCGTAATTCGCGACGGATACGTGCGTCGCCGGATTCGGGCAGAAAAACGAGCTACGAATGCAGTTGGAGCGTTGCGACCCTGTGATGGCCGCGGTTTTCGCCCTTTGTCACATTCCGTGAAGAGACTGTCACGCTTGATCAGTCGCTCGGGCATGGGCTGCGGAGCGATCAATCATCGTTTCCAAAACGCTTACATCCACATCTGCGAGTTTGTTCACGTAGAGACATGAGGCGCCCGTTTTGTGTTTCCCAAGGTTCGTGATCAGCGTGTCATAACCCTCAAAACTCTTCCCGAGATAGAGAACCAAATTGGCTTTTCTCGGGGAAAACCCAACCAGTGGGACATCGCCCTCACGACCGGACTCATATCTGTAATGTGAGGTCCCAAATCCAATAATTGTTGGGCCCCACATCACGGGTGGTTCGCCCGTAATTCGACTCATCATTTCGATGATCGTTCGCGCATCCAGCAATCGCGTCTTGTTTTCGACGGTACTCAAAAAGGTTTCGACCTCGACGTCCGTTGGGCGGGTCTTGTTTTCCTGCGCCATTCAAATGCTCCTGAGTCCGTTTAGTTCGTCATGACCTCATACACGGCTTCTGAAAACGTCGCCATGTCGCGGGCGAAAGCGGCGTCATCGGTCAGGCCGTCGGCGACGATTACGAGATAATAGGCCGCCACCGGGCTTTCCACGATCGCAATGTCATGGACGAGGCCCGCGAGCGTGCCGGTCTTGTGGGCGATCAGGGCGTCGTCGGGCAGGCGTTTCGGGATCCGCTCATTGCGCAGATTGTTTTGCAGCATGTGTTTGATGAAGGCGTAGCGCGGTTGTGTGTCGATCGTCTGCAAAAGCGTCAGGCAGTCTTGCGCCGTGGTCAAATTGGCACGTAACGGAGCGCCAAGGCTCGCATCCTCAAATCCGACAGAGAGATTGGTGCCGGTCATGCCATTCGCGGCGCACCAGTCATTTACCGTGTCCATGCCGACGGCGTCTAGGACGACGCTGGTTGCCGGGTTGTCGCTGACGATCAGCATCAAGCCGATCAATGCCTTCAGACTGAGCGTGTCGCCGGGATCAAAGGCTTCGAGAATGGAGCAATAGAACGTGTCGTTTAGATCGCCCTTTGGGATGGCTTGACGTAAGTCGAGCGCTCCCCGTTCGGCAAGATCTGCCGCCGCGCAGGCGATCGCCGCTTTGATCACACTGGCCGAGGCGATGGGCTGATCTGGATTTATCGAAACCGACAGGGCGGGGGCGTGTTTGCAGCGCGCGATGAGCGCGACTTGCCCGGGCGCATTCGCAAGGTCTCGGCTCAGCGCCTGCAGCTTTTCCAATCGAGCAGTCATCCGTGTTTACTGACCCGCAGCGCCGGAAAAAGCCAGCTTTTCCGGAGATAGTTGCAGATGCAACTAATTTCTGTTACCTAGCCCCCAGTTTCATGAAAAACACGCGCGAGGAGGTATCGCCATGGCTGATTTGTTTGAGAACCCTGCAGGTCTGGACGGATTTGAGTTCATCGAGTTTTCAGCCCCCGAAAAAGGCGTGCTGGAGCCGGTCTTTGAAGGCATGGGCTTCACTAAGATTGCGCGGCACCGCTCTAAAGATGTTGAGCTCTGGCGCCAGGGCGGGATCAATTTTATTACCAATTATGAGCCGAAATCCGCGGCCTGGTATTTCTCGCGCGAGCATGGCCCGAGCGCCTGTGGCATGGGCTTCCGGGTCCGCAATGCCAGCAAGGCCTATGAGCATCTGATGGCGCAAGGCGGCGAGCCGATCGCGGTTCAGACCGGCCCAATGGAGCTTCACATTCCTGGCATTCGCGGCATTGGCAATTCGATCATCTATCTGATCGATCGCTACGCCGACGGCGAGGGCAGTCACACCATCTATGACATTGATTTTGAATATTTGCCCGGCGTCGATCAAAACCCGGAAGGCTGCGGGTTCCAGCTCGTCGATCACCTGACGCACAATGTCTATGGTGGCCGGATGAAATATTGGGCTGACTTCTATGAGAGCCTCTTCAACTTCCAGGAAATCCGCTATTTCGACATTAAGGGCGAATATACCGGCCTGACCTCCAAGGCGCTCACCGCACCTGATGGTAAGATCCGCATTCCGCTCAACGAAGAAGGCGAAGGCGGCAAGGGTCAGATCGAGGAATTCCTGCGCGAGTTTAACGGTGAAGGCATCCAGCACATCGCGCTGATCTGTGATGACCTGGTCGCCTGCTGGGACAAGCTTCAGAAGAAAGGCGTGCCGTTCATGACGGCGCCGCCAGAGACTTATTACAAAATGCTCTCAGAGCGTCTGCCGGGCCATGGTCAACCGGAAGCGGAACTGCAGTCGCGGGGCATCCTTCTGGACGGCACGACGGAAGGCGACGAGCCCCGGCTTCTCTTGCAGATTTTCGCCCAGCCGCAACTCGGACCGGTTTTCTTTGAATTCATCCAGCGCGTCGGCGATTACAAAGACGGGTTCGGAGAAGGCAATTTCAAAGCCTTGTTTGAAAGCATTGAACGTGATCAGGTTGAACGCGGAGTATTAGCGGTCGAGGAGCCGGCTTAAGCGTGTCGAAACTGTCTTTCCCAGCGATCGTCGTGGCGGTGATTTTCATATTCATCGGGACGTTTGCGAAAGACCTGGTCTACCAATCGGAAGGCGGGATGACCTATCTGGTCGATGCTGGTGTTGGCGCGGTTTCGGCGTTGATTGGCGGTATTATCGGGGTCCTTGTCTTCCCAAAACGCGGAGAAAAAGATGACTGATGCTCCAAATCTGCAAGGCGTGCATCACGTGGCGTATCGCTGCAAAGATGCAAAAGAAACGGTCGAGTTCTATCACAATGTGCTCGGCATGGATTTTCAGCTCGCCATCGCTGAAGACCATGTGCCCTCAACCGGGGCATATGATCCGTACATGCATATCTTTCTGAACGCTGGAAACGGCAATGTCCTGGCCTTTTTTGAGCTGCCGCAGCAGCCCGATATGGGACGCGATGAGAACACGCCGCAATGGGTGCAGCATATCGCCTTTAAAGTCGGTTCCATGGACGAGCTTCTGGCGGCGAAAGATCGCGCCGAAGCACATGGGCTCGACGTGCTCGGGCCGACCCATCATGGCATTTTCAAATCGATCTATTTCTTTGATCCCAATGGCCACCGCCTGGAGCTTGCCTGCGATATCGGCACGCCGGATCAGTATGCGGAATTGAAACGCGTCGCCCCGGACATGCTGGAAGAGTGGAGCCAGACCAAAAAGGCCCCGCGCCACGCCGCCTGGCTGCATGAGAAGATCAAAAACGAGAGCTAATCCGCTCCAGACAAAGGGATGTCTCATGTCAGCCAGTGAACAGGCTCGCGCCGTCGCAAATGCTCAGCTCGTGGCCTATAACGCGCAGGATATGGATGCCTATCTGGCGCTTTTCCATGATGATGCGGTGCTCATCAACCTGCCTGCACAAGACGTGATTGCCGAAGGTCTCGTGGCCATTCGGGCCATGTATGAGGTTCGGTTCGCCACACCCGGTCTGTATTGCGAGGTCACCCACCGCACCGAGCTCGGCAATATCGCGATCGATCATGAGACGGTTTTCACTGAGGGCAATCCGCCCCTCAAGGTCCTCGCTATGTATGAAGTCGTAAATCACAAAATTAAACGCATCTTCTTCGTTCGCGGCGGAGCGATCCCCACGCCCCAATAATACCTGCCCAAAATACCTGTTTGAGGAATTCAATCGATGAAACTCGCTACCCTAAAAAATGGCTCTCGTGACGGGCGTCTGGTTATTGTCTCCAAAGACCTCACCCGTTGCACGGACGCCGCGCGGATTGCCCCGACCCTGCAAGCGGCCTTGGATGATTGGGAAAGCGTCG
>Ga0160420_100687_pt1 | contig 12050 bp, 12 predicted proteins | sample CelAP2metagpilot_FD_108197 | JGI IMG/M metagenome (GOLD analysis project Ga0160420, IMG submission 108197) | Phycosphere-associated microbial communities from algal ponds in Kailua-Kona, Hawaii, USA - Cellana AP2-5-5 metagenome pilot | ecosystem: Engineered > Artificial ecosystem > Aquaculture >... | reverse complement strand
TGAATAAATATATGGAATTGATTGAAGAAATGCATTCCTTCCTACTCTTCCTCCCTTTTCCCCCCCCCCCCCTCCCCCCCTCCCCCCCCCCCCCTCCCCCCCCCCCCCCCCCCCCCCCCCCCCCCCCCCCCTCCCCCCCTCCCTCTCGCCCTCCCTCCCTCCCTTCTCGACCCCCCCCATACCCCACGCCCTCCTTCTTCCTCCTTTTATAGGGCTCCGGCGGCGGGGGTGGGGCTGTCAGCCCCAGCTCACATATCGCCCGCTCTATCTTCTCCTCCTGTGTTGAATAAATATATGGAATTGATTGAAGAAATGCATTCCTTCCTACTCTTCCTCCCTCCCCCCCTCCCCCCCTCCTCCCCTTCCTCCCTCCCTGCCTGCTTCTTCTTCGCGGCCTTCTTCTGCTCCTCTTGCTGATCCTGCCGAATGGTCGACGCCAGCTGCTGCCGCATTTTCTCACGCAGCCTCTCCGCTGTTAGTTCGGCCATATTTAGAAGTCTGTGTGAGCACGAGTAGCCCTTGTGCCCCCCCCTCCCTCCCTCCCTCCATCCATCCTGTGTGTAGGCGTAAGGGAGAGCGAATCGTCCTCCCTCCCTCCTTCCCTCCCTCCCTCCTTCCCTCCTCCCTCCCTCCCCTGATCCCCTCTTACCGGGCGTCATAAATCTCTTGGCTGCTGCTGCTTCTGCCGGCGCCGACTTTTTCTCCTCGGCACTAACTGAAGGAGGAGGAGGAGGAGGAGGAGGAGGAGAAGGAGGAGGAGGGCGGGAGGCAGGAGGGGCTCGCTGCCGTTTTCCGTCCCTATCTCGACCTCTCCCGACCGACTCCCTCTTCTCGTGCTCGCTGCTATTTTCCCTGCTCCTCCTCTTCCTCCTCCTTCGATCTTCACCCTCCTCCTCCCCATCCTCCTCAATGCCCTTCCCGTCTCTTCCTGTCTCCCGCCTCCTCCCTTCCCTCCTCATCTGCCGGTCTTTTTCCTCTTTCTCCGCTCTTTCCCTCTCTTCCCTCTTCCTCCTCCTCTTCTCCCTCCATGCCCTCCTCGCCTGCCGCTTCTCCTCCTCTTTTCTCTCCTTCTCCGCCCTTCGCTCCCTCCTTTCCTTCTCCTTCCTCTTCTCCTCCTCCTTCTTCTTCAACGACGCCGCATGCAGCCTTGGGAAGAACAGTGAGAGCACCTCCATGTATCCTTCCCTTCCCTCCTTCCCTCCCTCCCCCTCATCCTCCCACCTTTCCTCCTCCATGGGCGAGGGTGCTGAAGGAGCAAGAGAAAATTCAGTGATATACACCCTCTTCTCCTTCTCCTTCTCCTTCTCCTTCTCTTTCACTTTCTCCCTCTTCTTCTTGGCTGCTGCTGCTACTGCTGCCGCGTCTGGCCGCCTCCCACCACGACGACGATCGAGAGAAGAAGAAGAGGAGGAGGAGGAGGAGGAGGAAGAGGAGGAGGAACGTGAAGGGGAACGTGATCTGTCAATGTTTGAGAAAAAAATATGAGGACACTGACCATTTCCTCCCTCCATCCCTTCCTCCCTCCGTCCCTCCCTTCCTCCCTCCCTTCCTCCCTCCGTCCCTCCGTCCCTCCGTCCCTCCGTCCCTCCCTCCCCCCCTCCCTTCCTCCCTCCCACCCTTTACCTCTCGCGTCTCCTCCGTGGATCCTCATCCCGGCCGCCTTTGGTGTAGTCGGGCGACTCGCGTCGGCCATACGCCCTAGGGAGGGAGGAAGGGAGAGAGGGAGGGAGGGAGGGAGGGAATGGACGGTTGAGACGAGGAACATTTTGGAAAGCAACAGGACACAGAAACGAAAGGAGGGAGGGAGGGAGGGAGGGAGGAGGGAGGGAAGGCTGATATACCTGGAGGGGGAGGGCGAGGAGGAGGAGGAGGAGGAGGAGGGCGGCCTCCTGTTCCGTCGTTCTCGTCGGTGGCGGTATTGACCCTCAGCCAACGCCTCCTGCACTTTGAGCCGCCGGGCCTCCTTCTTTTCCTCCTTCTCCTTCTCCTTCTGGGCTTTGCGACGGGCGGCGGCCGAGCCCTGGGCACCAGCCCCACGCCGGGCGTCTGATTGATTTGATTGTGTGCGCGGGTGGGTGTGTGTGCGTAAGCGTGGCCCTTCCCATCGGGCCTTCCCTTCCTCCCTCCCTCCCTCCCTCCCTTTCTCTCCCTCCCTCCCTCCCTCTTTCCCGTGTCCTCACCTCGTGCCGCCACCCTCTCCACCCGCACGGCCTCCCGCTCTCGCCTCTCTAACTGCAACAAGGAGGTGTAGTCGAACGGACACTCCCTCCTTTCTCCCTCTCTCTCTCCCTCCCTCCCTCCCTCCCTCCCTCCCTCCCTCCCCCCAATTCCATAGAGGGAAGCGAAGCGATCGAGAGCTTGAGCGTCGCCTTCCTCCCCTCCCTCCTTCTCCTCCAATATATCAAGGTCACTGTTTTGTTTTGTTTTTAAATTTAAATTTGAAAAGAAAAAGAAAAAAAGGAACAAACATTCATTACATTTGATGAGCCGTTGAAGATACCTAGTCTCCCTCCCTCCCTCCCTCCCTCCCTTGCTTGGTCCCCACCTTTCTTCCTCCTCCTCGTTCTCCTCCTCCTCATCCTCTCGCTCGCTTCCACTCCCCAGCAAGGCCAGAAGACGATGATCCAGCTTTTCGTTCCCTTCCCCCTTCCCTCCCTCCCTCCCTCCCTCCTTCCCTCCCTCCCTCCCTCCCTTCCCATGTCTCGCATTTGACGAGGGTCCGTAATGCCCCTCCACCCCCGCAGGCTTGAAGGGAGGGAGGGAGGGAGGGCGGGCGGGAGGGAGGGAGGGAGGACCGCCGCTCCCTCCTCCCTCGCTTGAGGGAGCGTAGGAAGAGGGGGAGGATACAAGCTTTTGCTTGATTTCCGTGGAGACCCTTTGGCAGGAGGAAGGAAGGGAGGGAGAGGTAGGGAGGTAGGTAGGTAGGTAGCGAAGGCGATAAGAAGAAGAGGAGTCAGTCGAGGAAGGGAAGAAGGGAGGAAGGGAGGAGGGGAGGTAGGTAGGGAGGGAGGGAGGAAGGGAGGAGGGGAGGTAGGTAGGGAGGGAGGGAGGAAGGGAATGAAGGAAGGAGCTTGCGGCTCCAATACCTGTCGAGGAGGGTGGAGGGAGGAAGGGCGTGCCGTAGAGCGTCAACAAGGGGCCGGTATCGCTCGTAGTTTAAGAGAGCACGCACATCGTGTGAAGAAATGTCGGCGTCGCTTCCGGGTGGGGGGAAGGGGAAGGGGGAGGGAGGGCGGGGGAAGAAGAGGTGAATGATGGTGGTGTGTAGTGAGGCGTTAAAACGGAACAAGGAAGCAGAAAGAAGACTGCGAAAGAGAGAGGAAGAGTGCATCGTTACATTTCTGACAATCGCACCTGCTAGATGAGGCGGAGGGACGGTCAGAAAAGGAAGAGGAGGAGGAGGAGGAGGGCGGGGAGGAAGGCAGGAAGTCCATAATAGCCCGCACGTCAAAGCGATCGATCATCGAGTCCTGGGACACGTTTATATGTATGGGTATATGACATAGATACTTAAGTATTTACTGCTGTAGACGCCAGCATTCCATCTCGTTTCACTTCTTTTCCTTTCCTTTCTCACTCACCATCCTCCCCTGCCAGGGCATTAGGGAGCTCTCCAACTGCTGTTGTTGTGGCCCCTGACGCAGGATCTTACAGGCCCTCCCCTCCACTAAAAGTAAATGGTGTGGGTCACGCATGGCCTCCACGCGGCGGCGTCGCTCTTGGGCTTGTTGGAAGTTTTTCTGTCGTGGGGAGGTAGGGGAGGTAGGGGAGGGAGGGGAGAGGATTGGAGGGAGCCAGGGTGAGATGGGAAGCTGGCCTTGAAATGGCAAGGGAACGGTGGGGCGTAGATGTGAGGTTAGGGTTGCGTGTAGCCTATCAGTATAAAGAAGGGAGGGCGAGGGAACGATAGAAAGGATAAGAGGAGCTATTTAACTTACCCTGTGTGTCTGCATCGTTTTCCTGATGGACTGCTCATGTCTGCGTGCCTCATGATAATACATCGCTGCCTGTGTGCCGTGCGATGGAGCTCTACAGAGCGACGACTGCTGCTGCTGTTGCTGCTGCTGTTGAGACTGCTACTGCTCCTCCTCCTCCCCTGGCTGCTTCTACTGCTGCTGACCTTTCTGCAGGCGCTGTGATTCAGGTTAGGAGGGGGTTAGAAGGAAGGAATGGCGCAACTCGCCACTTGTTGGATAAGCGATTTCGAGACTGCGATGGACACGCTTACAAGACACACCCGACGACTACATGCACACAAACACCACCGAGACCGCACCTTTAGCATGCCACGAACCTAGACGCCGTTTATTCGGCGGCTGAAAGTCCTCCTTTAATTACCCCGTGCCCCACTCATTACCCCATCCCCAAACCATACCCCACACAGCCAACCTGCACCCACCATGGAGATCGACACCACGCCCACCCAACCTCTCCCACCCTCATCCCTCTCCCTCTCCCTGCCCCCACGGCCCGACCGTCGTCTCGCGAATCAACTTCGCCCGCCGCTGTGCGAGCTGGGGCCTCTCAATCGTGCCGATGGCTCCGCTCGCTTTGCGCACGGCCGCACAAGTGTCTTGGCCGCTGTCTACGGCCCGGGCGCCCCGCGTTTCTCGCGAAAGGAGCGCATCGAAGGGGCAGCGATCGAAGTGACCATACATCCGCACAAGGGTGCAGGGACATCGAGCGACAAGGAGAAGGAAGGAGTAGTCAAAGCGCTGTTGGAAGCTGCAATACTCCTGGACCGGTTCCCGCGCACGATGATCCACGTTATTTGCCAAGTTTGTGAGGACGACGGCGGCCTACTGGCCTGTTTAATGAATGCATCAGTTCTTGCGGTCATCAATGCCGGGATTGACATGAAGTACGTCCCGCTGGCCGTCTCGATGGTCTTTGCCTCCCCCCCTTCTTCCGCCGTCGGTGCTCCTTCCTCTACCCCACTCCCTAGCACCAGCACAACCTACCTCCTCCTCGACCCCCTCCAGGAAGAGGAGACACAGAGCACGGCGATTGTGACTGTGGCCATTAGCAGCGTGGATACTAATGTGTTGTCGTACCAGAGCATGGGGATGATGATGCCCGTGCAGCTTTTTGAGGCGATCGATGTGGCCAAAAGCGCAACCAAGGCACTGTTGACTTTCATGCGCATGACGATTGAAGAGCACAGTAGGCAGACACTAAAACTTAGGTAGAATGCATGCCGATTGACTTGTAGATATTGATAACGAAAAAATGAAGAAATTCTACACGAATTGTTTTTGCTTGAAAGTTCTGAGAAGGCGAGGCGGATGTGTGGAGGGCTGATTGTGGCTCTTCTCATTCCTTTCAATTATCCTGCGTGCAGCCAATCCTTCCAAAAGGAAACACATTCTACCACAATTCGATCCAACAAAGGCTTGGAGCCCGCATCAGCATCGACAATAAGAAAGAACACACTTAACTTGACGGGGAAAAAGGGCTTTGTCGCAATCTAACATAACGCACATTTATTGCTTGTCTTTTCATCTTTCTGGTCTGAGTGTCCCAACGAAATAAATATACATTGTCATACATACATAGGGGGGTAGGAGGTTGACCTGCTCGCCTACGCTCCCCCTCTGGAGATGGGCATGCACACTCATTCGACCAAACTCCACCATATTTCTATGAATCGGAAACGCTCAATCGGCTCGTATCGATCTCATGAAATCAACCAATGGTCTTTCGACCAGACTCGATGTCGTTCTAACAGAATTAGGAAACAACTGAAACATAAACGGCTTCGTGCGACCACTTCTACTTTGTCGCACTCTCGTACCTGCACTCTCGTACCCCTGTTATCTATACCTCATACATTTGCACATTACAGGCTTACAATGATGCCTTCGCTTCTGCGGCCCTTCTCCCGCTTTAGACGGAGACCGCTTTTTTTCCTCCGTACATCATCTCCGGCCCCCCAGCAGCCCCATCTCCTCGCCTGCTGCCTGCCCCCGCCACTCCTCCTCCTCCTCCTACCCATTCTCGTCTCAGCCCACTGCCTCGTCACCACCTCCACTGCGATAAATAGCAGCACCGAATCACCAACCCCCTCTTGTGCAAGAGCAGCACTCAGTTGCTTTGCCTTCTCCATCACCCGTCACCCTCCGTCCCCACGGCCTCCTTCCATGTTATCCAGGTCTTCCTTGCCCTTATTCCCCCTCTCCTTCCAACGACGCTCAAATTTGGTTCGTGCATATGGAGAAAGCAAGGGATCGCGAAACGACGGCAGCGATGGTGGATCAGCTGCACTGCAGGTATGCAGCACTGTATGTGGGTCTGTGTGCGTTCCCTTCACTTTTCCAATTTAATTCAAGTGACGACCCAACCATTTCCACGGCCCTCGTCCCCTCTCTTTCCAACACACAGCGTGCTCCTCGTCTCTATGTTCCTGATGCACTCCTTCGTCCTGGCGCGCCTATCAGCCTTTCTTCGGACCAGCTTCACTATTTGCGTAATGTCATGCGCCTGCGCGCAGGGGCCGCCGTGCGTGCGTTTAATGAAATGGATGGGGAGTGGGCATGTGCCCTTGTGAGCAGTAGTGACGGGATAGGTGGAGAGGGAGGAAAGGGTGGAAGGGTAAAGAAAAATCGTAGTGGAGGAGGGGGAGGAACGTTGTCGGTTGTGGCTCAAGAGAGGATGAGGAAGGGAGGGGAGGAGGGACGGGAACCGCCTTTGCGCCTATGTTTCGCGCCTCTGAAGAAGGCGAGGATGAAGACATTATTTGAGAAGGCGACGGAGTTGGGCGTTACCCACCTGCAGCCTGTCCTGACTGAGTACACTGACGTTGCGGAGACACACACAGAGGGGGTGTTGGGGAAGATGGAGGGAGGCCTGGTGGAGGCTGCGGAGCAATGTGAAAGGATGAGCATCCCTCAGATTCTTCCGCCGGTGACATTTGCGGCATTGATTGAGGAAGAAGAGGAGAAGGTAGGGGAGAGGTTGTATATTTGTAGGGAACGAGCGGGGGCACGGCCTATCTGGGAGGTACTGGAAGAGGAGGAGGAGGAGGAGGAGGAGGGAAATGCAGAAGAGGGAATGAACGGCGTGCCTTCATTTCTAATTGGCCCAGAAGGAGGCTTTTCACCGAAAGAGTTAAAGGCGATGGAAGGGAGGAGGAGATTGGTGTCCTTGGGGCCCTCGGTATTGCGGGCGGAGACGGCAGGGGTGGTTGCCTTGGGAGTGTATGTGGCATGGCGCGAAGGGAAGAGGGCAAAGAAGGAAGGAAAGGGAGGAACGATTCCAGTAGAATGATGGCGATGTGGAGTAAAAACAGGAAAGAGAAAAGTACAAACTGGTATATTCACCAAAATGCCTCATTCTGTTCTATGTTTGGTTTGCCTTCCGTTCCTGTTTTCTGGGAGCTGAAATGAGCAGGAGGTTGAGGGATGCAATGCCGCCTCCCCACTTTCTGATATATGTAATCGTGCGGCAACCCCTCATTATTTCTTGTGTAGGAGTTGTCCTTGTCCGCCCTTGGTGCTTCTTGCACACAAATTAAATCCTTTCTGTATTCGAGTTTGTCGTCAGCTGTGACGTTTGCAGCGCGAGGTGTGTGTGTGTGCAGGGCAATCCAAACGAATTCTTTGCCACCTTGCTTTTTATGTTCTAAGGCACGAGTGTTGTAGTGCTGCTCAACACTTATAAAGTGGGACAAGGGGCACTACAATAACTACTGTGACTACATGTGCACAAGTCGCGACAGCGCTTTCGCTTTCTTTCCCCACCTTCCTCACGTTAAACACAATTACCATTACAGTCCGCCTAGTGCTCTTCATGTCGGCTGCGGCAAAGCTGCCTAGTGTTGGGGAGCCGCTCTCGCCTCTGTTGCCTCGCTAGCTCCCATCCCAAGCGTCCATGCCTAGACCCTTTTGCGCGGTCCTAATCTTTGAATGCGCATGGTGTCGGTTTCGCCTTCACTTCTCCTCTGCTCTCCTAAAAAACATGTCGATATATCTGCACTGGCGTCCCTTTTTCGAGAACGCAAACAACCGGCAGTAAGGACACAAGGAGTGCCTGTCGTCGTAAGGAGATGGGCCGTGGCCCATACTCTAATAATGCCGAAAGAGGGCAACCGATGGCTCATTGCCCGCAGTTGCGCATTACTACCTCCTCCATCCATCCTGTGGACACACTAGTGATCCAAAATGAAGTCTTTGTTGTCTAAAGCCGTCACGGATGACAAGGAAGCACCCCTGCAAACGTAAGTCCAATTAGCACCCAAATCCTAGATCACACTCTCATTGTGCCAGCGTCGGTTCCTAAACTCCACCCTCTTCGTCGGCTGTAGTACTCTTCTTGGCCTTTTGGCTTAGATCAAGTGTAGTATCTGTTCTGTAACCAGGAAGACTGGTTACCTTCGCCTACTGGGCGAAGTTTTGTCTTCCGATTATTTCTGGACCTGCCAGTGGTTAGGAGCTTGCTCCGCCCGGCTAGGTGTCCTTGGGCTTACACTACCCTCAAGCGATGCCGAAACCTACCCCATCCCCACCCCCCAACCCCCCTTTCCACATCTGTTTGTGTCGTGTGGCTCAGACGCGTCATTCCTGCGGGATGGTGGGTTTTAATTTAATTTGGATTTGATGATTTTATTTCGATTGATCACTTGGTTGTTTCCAGGCACATTTTTTTCCTCTTGGCAAATAAAAGGAAGAGGTGATACTAGACCATGTTAAATGCAATCTCGATTCAATTTATGTCATCTCTTTCCCATGCCCCTATGGCATCTTTGATTTCCGCAAACGCGATTATTTACGACGCGTAAGCTTTGGAGCACAGACGTCCTTACTAAGCCGCAACTCAGTCGTCGTCCCTCGATAACAAATTGGCATGAATTCTATGAACCTCAGCTAGGGACAGGAAAACATGAATAGGAAAGACGCATAACGTCTACATGTAATTTCCATTGAACGTAATCCTAGACCATCACTACCGCTGGGAAAGTAAATAAAGAAAAATAATCTGAACAAGCGGGAAAAATATACGAACCGACAGACCACACATATCCACATTTTTTTAAAGGCATTTATCTCAATCATTTTGCGTATACTTCTTGCTTTCGCCTTTTGGTACACGCTTCCCACCTTGTATTCAATCGACCTCCCCCGTCCCCTTGTGCCCAGTACCACCCAAAGACACCGCGGCAACCCACTCTTGGCCACCCCTGCGACTCAGATGAGTAAATAATATTACCGAACACCTACCACCACTTTCCCCATATTTTCAACTGCGTCTATATGTCATGAAAGACCATCAACACTCGAACCATGTGGCCCATGGTATGCTCAATGTATCCTGACTTTCTCGTGCCGCCGAGCCTTTCTTCTTTTCGTCATGGTGGTGGGCCTTGCCATAACCCTGATTCATTGCCATCCCACCCCGCTCAACCACCCCTTTACACGCACACGCCACAGCCATGACTATACCATGCCAAGTCCCGGCGGCCCCGAAGAGAAGAAGAGACCTGCACACGTCTCCGCCGCTCGCCGCCACCACCACATGCATGTCTCTCATCGTGCTCGGCCTGGTACTACCCATGGCCCCAGCTTTCGTCCTCCCCTTCTCTTCCAGCATTGATCCTAGCGCCAACTCGCACCAGCTCTATTCCTCACCGTTGCTTCTGCCGTCTAGAACACAGGTAAGTCTTTTCACCCTCGCCATTTCTTGCCTGGACACCACATATCTTACTCTGCCTCTCTCCCTCTCTCTCTCCCTCCCTCCCTCTCCATCCAGACCACCCTCTACGCCACCGGCAGCGAGCTTCCCCCGCAAAGACAGAAGCAAAAGAAGGGAGGACGGGAAGGATACAACAAAAGTCGGCGGCGTGAGGATGCCTTGAGTGGCATGAACGTCGGGCAGAGGTTTGAGATGGGTGAGTGACGCAAGGGCGGATAGGAGGAAGGGTTAAGGGTTGATAGTCAAGTCATAGTTCGGATAGCCTCTCGTTTATTGGGACAGGGAATGAATGCGTCTTTATTTCTCATCACCTCTCTCCTCACTCCTGCCCTTCCTCTCTCATATCCCTCTATCTTGCTCGAAAGGCTATGACATCGAGGACGAGACCGTTCCCCTCGAGCAAGACGACGCCCTCCCCCTCATAGAAACCATTGCCAATGCCGCCGACATGCGGAAAGGCGAGGACGTGTACGCTATCCGCGTGTCTTCCTTGACGACCGTATCGTCCTTTTTTGTGCTCGTCTCGGGGAACAGCCGGCCGCAGATCCAGGCCATAGCCGGTACGTCGCGAACGTCATCAACCCTCCTCCCTCATCACTACTCCTGCCTCGTCACTACTCCTCTCACCACTGCCTTCTCATCACCTCTCCTGCCTCATCATTGATCCTCTCTCATCACCACTCCTCCCTAATCACTACTCCTCTCACCACACCTCTCTCATCATCACTGCACTCTCATCACCCCTCCTCCCTCATCACTACTCCTCTCTCATCATCACACCTCTCTCATCACTACTTTCTCATCACTACTCCTCTCACTACTGCTTTCTCGTCACTACTTTCTCATCATTACTCCTCTCTCATCATCACTCCTCTCTCGTCACTACTCCTCCTTCATCGCCTCATCCTGCGCTTGTTTCCTCTTCCTCCTTTGTCAAGGCTTTTGCTTTCTTCGATTCTTTACTTGGATCTCTCCGAGATCAGGAGATGACGGTTTGGGGCTTGCCCTCATAACTTTCACTCATGTTCTCTTCCGCCCTCCCTCATTCCCTCCTTCCACTCCTCCTCTCCCAGGCGCCATCGAGGATGACATGATGGAGAAGCACGGGATGGAAGCTCGGAACGGCGGGGAGGGCACAGCAGACAGCGGGTGGATCCTGCTGGACTTCGGGAGCGTGGTTGTGAATGTGATGACGCCCGTGGCGAGGAAATACTACGCGCTGGAAAAGCTGTGGAAAAAGGTAGGTGTAGGTGCATGTGTGCGTGCTCCCTCCCTCCCTCCCTCCCTTCCTTCCTCCCTCCCTTCCTCCCTCCCTCCTTCCCATTTCAATCCCCATGGAGATTGGTGGGATGCATACATTGATACTTGTCTTATCCCTCCCTCCCTCCCTCCCTCCCTCCCTCCCTCCCTCCTTCCCTCCCGCCCTCCTCCTGCAGGGCGAGGAGGTGGACTTGTCCCACATACTGAAGCCTAACGCGCCTCCAGGGTCCGAGAATGGGATGGAGGAAGGGAGGGAGGGAGGGAGGGAAGGGCCGTCCTCGGATCCTTCCTTAATCGAGGATGCGTTCTGGTCCTAAAGAGGACGAAATGATGAGATGAGAAAGGAAGGGAGGGAGGGGGGGAGGGAGGGCGGTGTTGGTGATATGTGCATGCGAGTTTATGGTTCTTCCCTTTGACGGAAGGTGAAGATAGAGAAAGAAGGGAAGCGAGAAAATGAAGAAGAAAGAGAGGAGGAGGAGGAGGAAAAGGAAGAGGAGGAGGAGGAAGAGGAGGAGGAGGAGGAGGAAGGCACACGGCTGAGAGCAGCCACGTAAAGAGACTACAAGAATATGAAGCAAAATTATTATCGAAAGGCTGGAAAGGAAGAAAAAGAAGAAGAAAGAGGAACAAATCCGAAGCCTAAAGAAAGAGGAGGAGGAGGAGAAAGCTGAAGGACGGAGGAGGAGGAGGAGGAGGAGGAGGAGGAGGAGAAGAAGAAGAAGGAGGAGGAGGAGTAGTTTGGTGACTGCTTAAGAGAAATGTGTTTGCCCTTCACGAGGAGAAGGGCTCTACGGTCAAGCAATGCGATGCAATGCGATGCAATGCGATGCAATATTATATCACCTTTTTCATTCACCGCCGCCTTCGTTCTCTTCGTTTCGTCTTTTCCTTCGACTCTCTCGTCACAGATGAAGTCTTCAATCAAAATTTATGTGTTGTCACGTTCTTTTCTCTTCCTTGAAGTTTATACCAGCCCCACACTTCATTTTCCCTTTATTTTCTCTCCTGCTTCTCCTCCTCCTCCTCCTCCTCCTGCCCCTCTTCCTCCCCTTCCTCTTTCTCTTTTTTTAGATGCCTCTCCTTATTTTACGAAGACCCGAACC
>Ga0160420_100684_pt1 | contig 12066 bp, 19 predicted proteins | sample CelAP2metagpilot_FD_108197 | JGI IMG/M metagenome (GOLD analysis project Ga0160420, IMG submission 108197) | Phycosphere-associated microbial communities from algal ponds in Kailua-Kona, Hawaii, USA - Cellana AP2-5-5 metagenome pilot | ecosystem: Engineered > Artificial ecosystem > Aquaculture >... | reverse complement strand
CCTCCCTCCCTTCCTCCCTCCCTCCCTTCTCTCCTCTTTTCATCCTTTGGCACGCAAGAAATTATCTCACGTCTTCCCCTCTCTTCCTCCCTCTCTCCCTCCCTCCCTCCCTCCATCAGGCACGGGTTATCTAAGTACGGTTGCCGGCCTTCTGTTGGAGGGGCGGGGCGTCAACCATGGTAAGGAGGGAGGGAGGGAGGGAGGGAGGGAGGGAGGAACAATACGGACAGGTGGGGTGTGTATTTGAGCATGATTCACCCCTTCCACCCTCCCTTCTTTTCCTCCCTCCCTACCGTCCTGGCTGAGTCGCCACTTGGGCCGTCCCTCCGCCTATACCCAAACCACTTCCCGTTCCTCCCTCCCTCCCTCCCTCCCTCCCTCCTTCCCTCCCTCAGGCCTTGAGATCGAGGGCGAGCTCTTGTCTTATGCGCGAAGGGCCCATGCAGTCTTTTGTCACAAGGAGGAGGAGCGAACTGCCTCCAGGTGAGGGGAGTGAGGGAAGGAAGGAGGAAGGAAGGAAGGGAGGGAGGGAGGGAGGGAGGGAAGCAAGGAGAAGGACGTGAGCAAGAAGCCACGCCCTCAAACCCGTTTCTTCTTCCTCCTCTCCCTCCTTCCCTCCCTCCCTTCTTTCCTCCCTCCCTCCCTCCAGGCGGACCGTCACGTCCGCCACCTTCTTTCAGGGCAATATTTATGAACTTGACGAAGAGAAAAGCATGCGGTAGGGAGGAAGGGAAGGAGGGAGAGAAGGAGGGAGGGAAGGAGGGAGGGAATGTGGGAGGAGACGACCGAATGATTTGTTTCCGCGCAGTGAATGAGGCCCTCTAATCCCTCCCTCCCTTCTTCCCTCCCTCCCTCCCTCCCTCCCTCTCTCCCTCCCTCCCTCTCTTCCTTCCTTCCTCCCTCCCTCCCTACCCCCCTCCCTCCAAGCTACGACCGCGTGTATATCGGTGCCGCCTGTCCCGAGTCTATGAAAGACAAGCTTCTCTCTCTCCTCCTCCCCGGCAACGGCGTGCTCGTCGGGCCCATGGTCAGTTCCTCCTTCCCTCCGTCCCTCCCTCCCACCCTGTCGTCTCGGCAAGCGTGCCTTCCCACTCCCTCCCTTCTTCCCTCCCTCTTTATCGACCTCGCTCCCATATCCGCATGATACACCCTCACCGTTGATACACCCTCCCTCCCTCTCTCCCTCCCTCCCTCCCTCCCCCTCTGCACTTTCTCCCCACCACAAGGGCGACGAATTGGTCAAGATAACACGAGGCAGGAAGGAGGGCGAGTATACTACCACTGTCCTGAGCGCGGTGCGCTTTGCCTCCCTCAAGGAGCCAGGTCGGGAGGGAGGGAGGAAGGGAGGGAGGAAGGGAGGGAGCAAGGGGAGGGAGGCTGTAAGGAGATTATGGTTCGATCTGATGACGGATCGTCCTCCCCTCCCCTCCTTCCTCCCTCCCTCTCTCTCGTCTTACAGGCCCGCCTTCTAGAAGGTTCCATCTCCCCGCCCCCTTGTGGACCCCCGTCCTTCACTACACGTACCCACGCACCTTCCAACTAGCAGCCAAGGCCTTGCTCTTGCTTGGGGCGGGAAAGAGGCAGGGAGGGAAGAAGGTGGGAAGGGCCGTACCTCCTGCGGTGTGGATGGTGAGTGAGTCGGGGCGGATGGGAGGGAGGGAGGGAGGGAGGGAGGGAGGGAGAGTGCATGTCTTTTCCCACTACTTCGCATGCGTTGATAAATACATTAAATTGATCTACTACTTACTAATCCAATGGTCGACTTAATTGGACTACATTTGTACATGTACTCATCCGTTCGTCAATTACTTATGTAACGATGCAATGATTTGCTCATTTTACAGACTTCTTGATTTATTTATCCCTATCTTGAAATCGTCATCGCAGGAGGTGCTCTCTTTTGTGGACCGACAGTGGTTTGAGCCTGAGCCAGGCTGTGGGGTGGGCTCTAGGTGTGAAGGGAGGGAGGGAGGGGGGGAGGAGAGAGGACATGTGGTTAGGTACTTGTACTGGAGGACTCGCACAATGACCTTTCCCTTCCCCGCTCCCTCCCCCCCTCCCTCCCTCCCTCCTTCCCTCCTTCCCTCCCTTTCTCCTTTCTTCCTTCCGCACAAAACCTCAGCGCTCTCAAGCGGAAGCATGCGACCTCGTCCTCCCTTTCATCCTCCTCCTCGTCCTCCATCCTGCAACACCTCGACACTATCTGCACTCTCTTCTTTCCCGTATCCCCTCCCTCTCCCTTTTCCTCCCTCCCCACCTCCTCCACCACAACTGGGGACTCAATGCAATGCAGCAGCAGCAGCAGCAGCAGCAGCAGCAGCAGCAGCAGCAGCAGCAACAACAACAACAACAACAGCAGCAGCAGTGGAAACAGCTTTGGACACTACAATGAGCAGGAGGAAAATGAAGAAGAAGAGGAGGAAGAGGAAGAAGAGGAGGAGGAAGAAGGGACGGAGGGCGGGATGGATAATCACCCGCAGTCGGTGGTGTCCTTCCAAGCGTTGTTCCCTCCGCCGCCGCGGTCGACTGTCGTGATGATGGGAGAAGCAGCAGGGGGAGGAGGAGGAGGAGGAGGAGGAGGAGGGATGAGGGATCTACTCTTGTCTTTCTTTACGGTGCGAAGGGAGGGAGGGAGGGAGGGTGGATGGGTGATGGTAAAGGAGGGAGGCAGGGAAAGGAGGGTTGAGCTTTATGTCATACTTGCATGTTGACAGTCTATTTGATTGAGTTTGTATTCTTTGTTTTTTCATATCCTTATCATTGTTTTGAATTTCAATTTGCTCTTCCGGCATGGAGGCATCCACTGACCAAGATATGCATTTCCTCGCGGTCTTTGACTGACAACCCCCCTCTCTACCTGCAGGTCGGCATCCCACTTTCTTCTCCTTCGTCTTTTGCATCTTCTGCTTCTGCCGTTGTTGCTGCTGCTGCTGCTACTCCTTCTGTCCAGGGCGGCGATGGCCATTATTACCGGGACGAGAACGAGGACAAGAAGCAGCTGGCAGGGCAAAAAAGAGGAGAACGGCGACAGAGTGCGCGACTTCAGCAGCAGCATCGGCAGTAGGAGGAGGAAGAGGAGGAGGAAGAGGAGGAGGAGGAGAAGCAGGAGGAGATGGAGAAGGAGGAGAAGGATAAGGATAAGGAGAGAGGAGAAGGATAAGGATAAGGATGAGAACGAGGAGGAGGAGGAGGAGTTGAGAAGAAGAAGAAGAGGAAAGAGCGGGAGGAGGAGGAGGAGGAGGAGGAGTTGGAAGCAACACACTTTTTCCCTCTTTTCTCTTTCAATCGCGGCTTCTTGCGCCGATGAAGAAGGAGGAGAAAGACGGGCGGGAGGGAGGGAGGGAGGGAGGGAGGAGGAGGGTCAGAAGGGATTGTGTGTAAATAGGTAAGAAGGGAAGAAAAAAATCACGTGTATATGACCTACAATCACATACATGAGATCCAGGTACGAGAAACAGCGAAGGAAAACATTGAGAAAGAGAGGAGGGGGAAAGGGCTGTGTGTAAATAGGTTGGTAGAGAAGAAAAAATTTACATGTATATGACCTACATACACATATTGAGGCGCAGAAAAGGACACAAGGAAAAGCGGCGGAAAGCGAACAGAATGAAAGAGCAAAAGAGAGTTGTACAAGGAAGGAAAAAAAGCCAGGAGAAGAAGGGTAGGGATAGTAAAGGACAGAAACAAAAAGACAGATGCATACATACATAAGTTGAGCATTAAAGGGCGGGCGAGATGAGCCACACCCCAAGAGCTAGAGGAAGGTGGGAGGGAGGATAGTAGATGAAGGGGAGAGTCTATGGGTGTAGCTTGACCACCGGCGCATGAGGCGTGGGCTCCAAAGGAAGTTAAAGAAGGGAAAGAAGAAAAGTGGAGAGGGGACTGGAAAATATTGCACGTGGGGTGGCTCGTGGAGAAGAGGGAGAAGGACGGGAGAAGGACGAGGATGAGGTTGAGGGGGAGGACAAGGACGAGGGCAGGTTATCGGGGAGATTCACGACAGAAGTGCTGAATTATAAAAAGGAGAAGGGAGAAAGGTGACCACACAGAGGCCGAAGGAAGTGGGACTCAAACACATATGTAGTGGAATGGTGCGGACTCATGCTGGGATCACGTGCAATCATTTTGGGATCACGTGTAATCGCTTGGAGGTTGCATGCAAATTAGTGGGATTACGTATGCTGGGATTACACGTATAACTATGCTCAGAGCTGGGGTTGAGAAGAATTTATTGGGAAGGCAGGGAACGAGAAAGAAACAACTTACCTTTTGGAACATGCAGTAAATGGAGTATGTTATTTTACAACACACAAACATAATATAATATAATACAATATAATATAATATAATATATAAAAATAAATATAATATAATAATATAATATAATAATATGATACATAAAAATATATGACACAATATTATAATGTATTACAATATAATATAATAATATAATATAATAATACAATAATATAATATAATAATACAATAATATAATATAATAATACAATAATATAATAGTATAATAATATAATATTAGAATATAATAATATAATAATACATGACACAATATAATAATGTAATACAATATAATGTAATAATATAATACAATATAATGTAATAATATACTATAAAATTCTATGAAATAAAATATACTGATTCATGTATGAGAAGGAAGGAGGAAGGAAAGATACACTTTTAGGGGGACATGTGGGGACCGAATAAATGTGGTATTGTCAATTAATTAGCATTGTTCTTTTGTCTTGTTGGTAGGAGAACGAAGGGTGGCCTCCGTGTCTCTTTGGTGTGTGTGCGCGGGCATTCACACACAGACATACACACACACACAGTCATACACACACACACACACACACACACACACACACACACACACACACACACACACACACACACCCACCCCTTCACGCTTCCTCCTCCTTCTCCATATTCCCCTCCTCCGCCCCCTCCTCGTCCTCGCCCTCACTGTTCTCGTTCCCCTCTTCAGCACGTCCACGTGGCCCCTTGGTGTGTCGTGTCTTCCTTTAAATTCTCGCGCTCACGAAGACTAATGCACCAGCCTCCCTTCCTCCCTCCCTCTCTCCATCTCTCCCTCCCTCCCTCCCTCCCTCCCTCCCTCCCTCCCTCCTGCTCTCCTTCCAGTCTCATATTTTTTCTAATGGCCTAAAGCGGCGACACAGGCTCTGGTGGCATCTGTGGAGGGACTTCCCCAGCTGTCACAGGTCTCCATCTAGGGAGGGGGAGAACGACGAGGAGGGGGGGAGGCAGAAAGGGAGGGAGGGGCAAAAGCAGCGGGGAAAGGGTTAAGACGAAAGGAAAGAGGAGGAAAAGAGCGAAGGATGGAAGGAAGGGAAGACGGTGATGGAGGAAAAGAGCGGAGGAAGGACGGAAGGGAAGACGGTGATGGAGGAAAAGAGCGAAGGAAGGACGGAAGGGAAGACGGTGATGGCTTTACCTGACAATTGAAGTAGCAGGCGGGATTTTCGCCCCAAGCATCCTGCGGGAGAGGGAGTGAGGAGGGGAGGGAGGGAGGGAATGAAGGATGAGCGAATGACGACAACTCAATCCCTCCCTTCCTCCCTTCCTTCCTCCCTCCCGCTCTCCCGCCCTCCCGCCCCCCCGCCCTCACCCGCAAGTGATTGGAGCCGTCGAATTTGCACATGTGGTCGTTGTTCCCGCTATCCGTCTTGCAGAACTGATGAGGGAGGGAGGGAGGGAGGGGAGGAGGGATCGAAGGAGGGGGAAGAGGACGGAGGGAGGGGACGACTGAGACATTTTTTTATGGATCGGAAGATGGGAGTGGGTAGGGTAGGAAGGTAGCGAGAAGGGGAGGGAGGGAGGGAGGGAGGGAAGGAAGAGGACTCACCTGAATGGTCGATTCGTCGCACCCGTGGACCTTGCTATTGTCTCCTCGATAGGCAGCATCGGGCAGATACCTTGGAAAGAAAGGAAAAGGGGAGGGAGGGAGGGTAGAGGGAGGGAGGGAGGGACAGGTAGGTAAGGTATAAGGAGTGCATGTAGACGACGCATCTCTCATTTCAGCACGAGGGAAAATTCTCTCTCCTCTCTCTTACCCTCCTAACCTCCCTCCCTTCTCCCTTCCCTCGATCTATTACCAGGCAAAGCAATTGATCAACATCTTGAGCTTGGTGCCGTCGGGACCTATATCCTTCTCGACCGGAGCCGGGGCAGGCAGGGCATCTAGGGAGGGAGGGAGTTATGTGCAAGGAAGGAAGGTATTACAGGATGGATCATAACCAAGGGCAGTTGCCAATGCAACAACACGGCACATAGGCCAAAGGGGGAGAAGATGCCACTCTAAGAATATAAGTGCCCCAGACGCAGTCACATTCCTTCCCTCCTTCCCTCGCTGCCCCCCCCTCGCTCTCTTCCCCCCTTCAACTCACCCTCAGGCTCAGTTCCTCGCAACTTGGGGTCGTCTGATTTATGAGGGCGGGCCTCAGACGCGGTGGATGTCGTAGCTGGGATTTCGGGAACAACAGACACGAGAAAGGGAGGGAGGGGGAGAGGGAGGAAGGAAGGAAGGGAGGGAGGGATACATTAATTCCCTGCAAGTTGGCATTTTCTACGGACTAACCCCCCGTTTGTTGATCCCTCTCAATCTATTTCATCCATGTCACTCATGGTGTACCCACAGATGTCGCAGGGACCGCTGATGTGGAGGGATGGATCGACAGCTTTAAGCGGAGGAAATTGATGCCAGCAGACACAGGCAAATGTACGAGCAGATTTGAATAAAATACAGGAGTATATATAAATGGACGATGTTGAGGGGATAAAGAAATGATTGATGTAGGAATGAGCTCACCTGCAGGCGTTGCAGGGACCTCAGGGACAGCAGCAGGGTCCACGGGCGTGTCAGAAGTAGCCGGGGCAGCAGGAGCGGCGGAAGTGTCTTGCTGGGGGTCTTCCACGGCGGCGGTAAAAGTCAGGGCCATGGCGGCAAAGAGGGCGAGGGGAAGAAAAATGCGCATGGTTGTTTGAATACTGAATGAGCCTTGTAGCTGCGTTGTGTATGGGTGCGGTGTGTGCATCGTGTGGAGGGTGGATGGGAGCAAGATGGAAATGTTATTGGAGCGTGAGATATTGTACGATCGATGATGAAGGTCTGGACGAGTCTGAATGGCGCAAAGGAGCTTTGCCAGCCTTAGTACTAGCTTAAAAAGCAGTCATATGATGCCAAGCTACGGACACGTGTCAGACAGTCAGAGATACACACACAGCGCAAGGCCCTGGAAAGATGGGCTGGGCCGCGGGTTTCGACCATATCCCTCAACACAGACAGCGAGCCCTATCCCTTTGATTGAATCACGCTTGGAATTAAAACCACCATATACTACCACCGTTGTGCTTGAGAGGCAAAATATCAATTGAAGATACAGCAGAATCTAATTCGTGTTCATGGTATTGCGGTCTTGAGGTGCTACATGCGTGCGTGTGCATTTTTTAATAGATGTATATTCCGGAGTGATATTTTTATGCTGGACCAGCACCCATGAATAAACCCTGAAAAGCACATTCTAGGATTTAGTATTCATTGCATGGAGGAGGGGAAGAGGGTTCTTGATCTGTGTCCGCGGGGCGATGGATGGACACCTATGCCAGGGCGTCACCTTGATAGGAGCTGTTTTTTGGATCGTAATCCGTGGGACGTCGCCAAAAAATCCGCCCATTACGGCTTCAAGCAGGCATGGGAAAGGCTCAATTTTACAACTCCACTTTTGGTTGGCGTGCGTCATAGAAAATTTGAGTATACAATCATAATTGAAAGACTTTGAGTCTTTTATCTTTACTGTTTTCTTGTTCTTTTTTACGTCCACACAATCACACTCCCGCCTTCTTCCCATGTTCTCCTCCTTGTCTCTTCTTCCCTCTTTTCACTTCAGAGTTCTTTTATCGTTGAACCGGTAGAGCCACCCTTAGGTAACATACATTCCCCCGAACCATCAATTGTTTTATCAAATGATGTGTAGAAACACCTTAAAACATTACAACACATCATAGAATCCCTCCGCCCCCTCCTTGTCCTAGAACACTAATTTCAGAACACTTTCATCTTTGAGCTGATACAGCCACCCTCAGGTAACGCATATTGGCCTCTCTTAATATTTCTCGCTCTACCAGATGGTGTGTGGAAACACTTCACAACATAACAACACAACACATCACTTCCGTTTTTCCCTCCCGACCCTCCCTCTTCCGCCCGATGCACCTTCACCGTGTAGTCCCCTTCATCCTCTCTCTCTCTCCCTCTATCCCCGCTTAAACATCAACGAGAAATATGAAGGAAAAAGGCTTGTCTTGAGGCAACCAGGTATTCAAGGAGGGAGGGAGGGAGGGGAAGGGAGGGGAGATCTTTCCGCGTGTCTAGATATCCTAGAGGTCGTCGACGCATTCCTCCTGCTCCGTGGTATGGGGAACGTCCCAGGCATCGCACGTCTCCATCTAGGAAAAAGGAAGAAAGGGGAGGAAAGGGGTGGGGTACAATGTGTGTTTTGTGGAAGTACCCCCTGGAACAGGCGGAGAGGCACTCTTTCCCCCCCCCTCCCTCCCAGCCTCCCTCCTTTACCTGACAGTTGAACCAGCACTTGGGCTTTTCCTCCGCAGAGAGCTCTCCCAAGTCTTGCAGATGGTTCGTGCCGTTGAAGAGACAGAAGTGATCATGTTGACCACTGTTGTTTTTTGTTGTTATTGTCGTGGACGGAGGGAGGGAGGGTGAGAATGAAAACTTGCCATTGAATGACCTCTCCCAACTCGCCCTCAGTCACCCAAGCCGTCAAGAAGAGAGAAAAATTCCGTCTTCCTTTATATTCTGTGAGATGTTATGCCTACCATTGAGAATATCCTCCCTCCCGCCCTCCCTCCCGTCCCATCACGGTGGTTACCTATCGGTGCGGCAGTGAATGATCTCGTAATCCCAGCAGCCGTTCAGCTGGCTGTTGTCCGGGCGGTAGGAAGCGTCTTGCATGTAGCTGCCATGACGGGGGAGAGTGAAAGAGGGAGGAATGATTTCAAAGGCTTGCTTCTCTCGTGTCCATTGAAGTCGGGCGCTCCGTATATGCCCCTCATCCTCCTTCTGTCCCTCCCTTCCCCCCTCCCTGCCTTCTTTGTGACTGCATGCATAGACAGTTTCTTTTAACCTCCCCTTTTCCACTTTCTCCGTACCTGGCGAAACAGTCGATGAGCATCTTGAGCTTCTCGCCGTTTACGACGGGGGCTGGGGCTGCACGAGTCCATAAGTGTTTGTGGAGGGATGAATGATATAAATAGATCGAGGCGATGAGATGAATGACGGAATGATAACTGATACACCCTCTCTTGTATTATGTTTATGTGCCTGAGTAAACCTGTTTCTATGGTCTAGATCCCGCGCATTGATAAAGTGATAATCCCACACATGTTCTCTACTTATGACTACTCACGCTGCTTCGCAGCCTCCAAGCCGCGCAGGTAGGATGCAGACTCGGCGCCTGCGGTGCCCAGGGAGAGCATGGCAGAAGCCAGGAGAAGGAAACAGAAGGAAGGCCTCATTTTTGATGGGGGGGTGGGTGGCGGTGCCTGTGGATGTATGCCTTTGTGTACGGACAGGACGGGGGAAGCTTTGTACGTAAGTCACGTGCGGGATGGAAGGAGGGACGGTGAATGGAAAGCGCAGTCAGGGACTTTGGCAGTGTGGCACGAGTAGAGCTGTAGTGTCTGGTCCTGCCCCTGCCCCATGCATGCGGCCACCTAAAATTTGTATGCACCAGGACGGGGGGATGATGAGTGTGTTTCGGGGTGTCGCGTGCGGGTCTCTCGGGAGCATGTCTTTCCAATGCAGTCGGGCCAATCAACCATCGCAATAAGAATGCAAGTAGGAAACAGATGGAAAAACCGTGCTGGACATTATGTAGATCAAAGAAACGAGGACGAAAGGCATGACATGTAGAGTGAGCATGTAAAGTGGAAAAACAGATTATGGGCCTCCGATTGATCGTCTGCCTAGTGTCGCCCTCTCGCTTCTTTTGAGTGTATCCTCAGGGAGGGCACTTTATGGCGCTTGCCGAAGCAGGGTGACACTGTTCAGTATAGAGCACCACAGCCCCATGGGCAGGATATTCAGGTTTTCTGCACTTGAATTATCTTGAGGCTTTTGCTGATTTGGCACATCACACATGTTATCGCCCATAGAACTTCAACTGAAACCTCCCCCCATCCAAACCCAAAACCCACTCAAAAAAGGAAATCAAAAGCTAACAAGAGAAGCGTTCCCGCGTGGGTACATACGTCAAAAGCGACAAAGATGAGCTACTATGGCTGAGATGAGACATCTCCCTGTGCAGTTTACGTCTTCTCATTTAAAGGCACTTATTCTGGATGTACACAGTTGTTTTGATTCACTCACAGCTCCTCTTTCCCCTCGCCCTCCTGTACCCCTCCATCCTCCTCCTCCTCCTCTTTCATCTCCTTCATTTCTTGTTTTTCACACACCATTATACCCCTGTCCGACCAGGATCCCATCACGTACCTTTCTCTCCTTTCCCCCCTTTCCGACGATGAAGAGAAGCGGGATAGCATGGCAGCACCACTGACGCCACTCAAGCCGCTTCCATCCTGGTGGCGATTCATAGATAACGTGAGGATAAATCAGCAACATATTGAGAAACAAAGAGTTTGACTGAAAAGAAGTAGAGGTTGTTGGGCAGGAGCAAGAACGGGTTCGTGCATCATGTAGACAAGGGTGGGCATCGTCGCGTTTGACTTTGGAGAGGCCCCCCAAAAACGCACCTGCAGAAGGACCTCCTTCACCACGTACTCTCCCTCCGTCCCTCCCTCCCTCTGGAGACGCTGCACTCCGCCCGTGATGTTGTAGACCATGGCCCGGTCCCCGTGAGCCTGGCCGGCGTAATGGAGGTTGTGCCTCAGGAACATCCACAGATGCCCACACGCTACAAGGGAGGGTAGGGAGAGAGGTAGGGAGGGAGGTAAGTAAAGGGAAGAAAAGCAGGTAAAAAAATGTATATATCGGTGTCTGTTTTGATCTCATCATGTATCGTCCAGTCCGTGACCTCTTTCTACCTCCCTCCCTCCCGCCTACCCTCCCTCCCTCCCCTACGCACATCCCAAGGTGTAGCTCTCCAGTTCCTCCCCCCCTCCCTCCCTCCCTCCCTCAGTCTTGGAACGAATGCCCTCGATATTATCCACGAGGTGAGGAGTCGGAAGATGGGCCAGGCGGTGGAGGGAGAGAGGGAGGGAGGGATCGATTTCCAGGACCTGTACGGACTACAGAGGGAGGGAGGGAGAAAGGGAGGGAGAGGGTGAAGGAGGAGGAACGATACGGTTTTCTCGGGGACTCTAAAGGCTAAGAGGAAGGAGCAAAGCAAATGGAGGGAGGGAGGGAGATATGGAGAGAGAGAATGAGGGAGGGCTACCTTCATGTCTGCGACCAGCAACCGTTTTCTGTCGGGGGATACGTTGATGCCGTTGAAGAGAACGCCTCCGCCTTGCTTGCCGTTTATTTCCGTTGGACGGCAGACGTTACCCTGTCGAGAAGGGGAGGGAGAGAGGGTGGAAATAAGAGAGGAGGGATGGAGTGGTCGGAAGCACGAGCCTCAGCGTTAGAAAAGCATCTCTGCTGCGTCCCGGGAAACCGGAAAAAGCGAACTCTGAAGAAGAGGGAGGGGGGAGGGAGGGAGGAAGGAAGGAAGGAAGAAAGGGAGGGAGAGAGGAAGGTCACATCAACCTACCTTGCAGTACAGCACCCGCGTCCATCGCCGCCTAGAGACAATACTAAAGAAATTGAGCAGGTCGTGCACACTAGGGAAAGAGGGAAGGAAGGAGGGAAGGAAGGCGAGAGAGAGAGGGATGGAGGGAGGGAAGGAAGGAGAGAAGGGGGGAGGGAAAAAAGGGAGGAGGAAGGGGAGGAAATGGGGGGACAGAAGGAGAAGAGATGGTCAGCAACCGTTTGTTCTCAGGTTCCCTTCCTCCCTCAATTCCCTTCCTCCCTCCCCCCTTCCCCCCCTTCTTCCCTCCATCCCCCCCCCCCCTCCT
>Ga0160420_100681_pt1 | contig 12075 bp, 13 predicted proteins | sample CelAP2metagpilot_FD_108197 | JGI IMG/M metagenome (GOLD analysis project Ga0160420, IMG submission 108197) | Phycosphere-associated microbial communities from algal ponds in Kailua-Kona, Hawaii, USA - Cellana AP2-5-5 metagenome pilot | ecosystem: Engineered > Artificial ecosystem > Aquaculture >... | reverse complement strand
TTTAGAAGTGGCAACGTGCATTTTTGGAGGTTGAGTGGACATGTCCTTCTCCTCTCTGAGCCCCCCTCCTTCCCTCCCTCCCCCTCTCCCTCCCCTCTTTCAGGTAAACACAAAGGCAGCGGAGGCATGTTTCTTGTGGGGGATGCCAAAGGCGACCAGCAAGCGCTCGCCAAACTCCAAGAAGACTTAAGCAAAGTGCACGAGGCGTTCAAGGCCCACATCGCAAGGTGGCGGGAAATGGTAGACGTGGAAGTGGTAGGCACAGGGGAGGTCTGGCAAGGTCGGGAGGCGAAGGCCCTGGGGTTGGTTGATGAGGTGATGACCAGCGAGGAGTATTTGGCGTGGAGACTTCTCACTCACGATGTGATCAAAGTGACGCCTGCTCCGGAGGGGAGGAGATTTCCCGGCTTCTTGCTGCCTGGACGAGGGGGAGGAAGGGATGGAGGAGGAGCGGGGATGCCTATTGGTGCGAGTTTGGGCTTGGTGAGGGAGTGCGTGAAGTGGGTTAAGAGGGGTAGGCGGAGGAGGAGGGTGGGGATGGGGGGGAAGGTGGCCGTGGAGGGGAGGGAGGAGGAGGAGGAGGAGGACGAGGAGGAGGAGGGGGCGAAAAGGGCTATAGTGGGGGATTTGGTGGGACGTGCGGTATCGTGGTTGATGGGGCGGCCGCAGCCTCCGATATTTTGTTAAGGGGAAAGGGCTGGGAAGGGATAGAGAATGGAATAAGGAGGATCGGAGGGAGAAGGGAGAAATGACACAAATACGCTTATGCATATATATCGTTTGTAGGTGGAGGGAGCGCGGGAAAGTGCAAGATTTGTTTTGGCTTGCTTTGAGCGAGCCATATAATCAGAACATGGGCCTCTGGCTCCGCTTTTCCGAGTCGAGACCCGCCACGGAGCAAACTCAGAAAAAAAGCTTGTCAATAGATTTTCTGCTAATGATTGGCGAAATACCTTAACATTTATTTATATGACATAAGGCCATTGAGGAATGAATACCTAAAGAACAAAAAAGATAGTGCAAGTTACGGACATATATTAATGATATATATAATGCATGAAATTGAGGGTGGTCCATCCTGATACCAATTACACCTATGATAAGCCACTATTTTGAATTGATTCTTTCGTAAGATCGACATCGCCCATTGTTGAGTATGACTTATATTCAAGCGATTTATCACATGGCTTGTCTGACCAGCATTTGATGAGGCTTTTGTATTACATCATATGTTGATTTGCAGGGTTCGCATGGGCTTCTATGATTGTCGACAAGTCTCGCACGGAGCAAGCAGTGGTGTTGGTATGAATCATTCGGATCATGAACATTCGTTGGCGGAAGAAAAAGCAAAAGCTAGGATTAGGGATGGGTTTAAAAGCAAGAAGCCAAAATCTCATGTATGGCCATGTGTACACACGCAAACCGAACAATCTTGGTATGTATCGGTTTTCTCTTGTCCTGTCCATGCTTTTCACGAAGCGAATACGAAATACGAAAGAGAAATTATTACTCTTTGAAGTGGTGAAACTTTATCACATTTACCTGCATTGCATGCAATCTCGCCTCGCTTAGAAATCAGGACCTACTTTAACTCCATAGCTACTTGTACCCTTACTCAATACTCACATGTCTACATGTCTCTTGCTCTACCGCCTTCTCCTCCACAATCACCAACACCTCCTTCGTCTCAATCTTCCTCCTCCTAAATCTTTTCTCGTTAGTCCTGCTTCGGATTTCCCACCCTTGCAGCGGGCACCCCACCACTGCCGCCAAGAATGACATGACAGTCTTTTCGCCGATGCGAAAAAAGGTTAAAAATACGAAAATAGCAAATGCATGCTCATCCGTCCTCATTCCAAGCTGCTACCAATACTGCTGTGCCTGTTGCCGCTGCTGTGAGTTTTCAGTTCACAATTCGCTATCTCCTCCATCCTGTGGTTCTCACTACTCCTTCCTACAACTTATTTTTCACTTCTTCCCTCTCCCTTTCTTTCTCTCATTTCCCAAATGGATCGACATCAATCAAGCACATGGCATGACACCAATTCCTTTCTCTCGGTCGCTCTTTCCTTCGTCTCCTGCCTCATTTTCTACGTGTGAACGAAGAACGACCCCGTTCTTCTCTAGTCGGCACTTGGCTAAACAATCACCCAATGCCCCCTCCTCTTTTCTATAATCCTCCTCATTCTCTCCTTGTACAGAAAAAGTCTCGCCTCAGGTTTGGCCGCCTCCCGTCACCGTTATCACCGCTCTTCCCCTTCTCCCTCTCCTTCATCTACTCCCGCTCTCGTCGTCGTCATAACATACAGAGTCAACGACGTCCCCACCCCGCCGTCAAACGGGCTCGAAAACTGAACCTTTGCCTTTCCTCCCTTTCCAAACGGGCCCACCACATACCCTTCTGGCCCCCTTCTTCCTTCCTCCTCCCCTCCCTCCTTTCTCCTCTCGGTCGGCACTACCTTCAAGCCGATGTATTTGCGAATATCCTCCTCCATGCTAAAGAAGCCCTTCACTATCACCAGGTCTCCAGCCCGCACCGCATCTACCTTACCAAACCTTAATTCCATGTCTCTCACTGCTGGTGGGGGCGAAGCCAAGGAAGAGGTGGCTGAGGAAAATGTGTTGTAGGTCCCTCCTCCTCCCCCTCCGGCGGGGACGGTGGGGGCTGCGGTGGCGTCTTGCTGCCTTTGTTGGAGGAGATGGTGATGGTGATGGTGATGGCCACGGAGGCTCATCTCAGCGGTTGTCGTTTCCAAGGCAGAAATGTCCACGCCTTCGAGTGGCTGGTCTGGATGAAACGCTTGTTGCTGCTGTTGCTGATGCTGTTGCTGGTGGGCTTCTGGGTAACTGTCGCCACTCACAGCTGCTGGATTCTCCTCGCCTTCCTTCTCTTCCTCCTTCTGCCCTCCTTCCACCTCTTTCTCCTTCCCTCCCTCCTCCACCCTTTCCCCCTCCTCCTCCTTCAGCTCATGCCCCCCCTCGTCCTTCTCCAGAATCAACCCTTTTCCACCTCCCATCAGCAACCCCATCCCCCCCTCCCTCCTCCTCTGCACCATCTTCTTCAGGGGGTCAAACACAAACCTCCGAAACTTTATGTAAAGTTTATCCCCCACCTTCAACCCCTGCGCCCCTCCCTCCCTCCCTCTGTCGAACCGAATCCTCACCTTTCCCCCCTTCCCAAAACCTGACTCCAACCTCCCCACCTGCCCGTCCTCCGTCTCCACCTCCATTCCTACAAACGGCCCCAGCGTCGTCTCCTTCTTAAAAAAACCCTGCGCTGTCACCTCGCGATACCGAGGGAGGGAGGGAAGGAGGGAGGAAGGGCTATGCGAAGGTTCCCCGAGCCGGTAAATGCTCCCTTCTCGGAGTTTGGGTTTGTAAATGAGGAGGCTTTTCAGATCTTCCTCCTTCAGGACCTCAAGCAGGGTGCCGTGGAATGCCAGACGACAGCCTCCTGCCCAGGAAGAAGAAGAGGAGAACGAACGGGCAGCAGCACCACCACCTCTCGCAGCGTTTTTTGGTCCCTGGCCATACTGCTGCTGTTGGTAGTGTTGTTGCTGCTGCTGGCCACCACTCCCTGCAGTGTCCGCGTCGAGGCGGGAGCCAATCAAAAGGCTGTTGACACGGCACAAGACCGGGCTCTTAAACCTTAACAACACGTACTGCATCTGAAACCGTTGCTCTTCTCTTCCTCCTCCACCACGACCCTCCCTTCCTCTCCCCTCCCCTCCCTCCTCCCCCTCCTCCCTCCCCGCCATTTCCTCCTGGTACAAGTAATCCTTATCCCAATCAAACGGCAGCGGCGGCACGCTCCATACCTCTTCCTTCCCTCCTCTCTCCTCTTTCCTCCCCCGTCCCCTCATCCTTTCTAACTCTTTCGCGCCAAAAAATGTCACCGTCGCCATGACCGTGCCGTGGCCGACTGATACGTGAACCTCTGTTCCCGTCTTGACTCTCCCCCTGAAGGCCCTTATCTTTCTTACCACCCCAATCGCAAAGTCAGCCCTTCGGACACTCCCTGGAGTACAGGCAACTCCTCTCTCTATTAATTTGGCGTCGAGATTTGTCACGCACAGACCTACGCGATCGCCTTGTCGCGCACTCTTCACGGCCGCGTGGAATACCTGGAGAGACTTCACTTTCCGGGTTTGCCCCAGACCTGGCAGCTCGATGATGTCGTTAACAGACACCTGGCCGTGTAGGACCGTGCCTGATGAGGAAAAGAAGGAGGGAGGGAAGGAAGGAAAGGTGCGGAGGGGTTGGTGAGACATCTCAAGAGATAGCTCGACAAGTCTGCTGTGCGACTTTCCCGTTCTCCCTCCCTCCCGTCCGGCCGCCTCCTCCTTCCCCTCCTTATTCCCTCTCCCACCCTCCATTCCTCCCTCCCACCCTCCCTTCGCTCAACCTGTCAACACCGTTCCTTGCCCCTTGATAGGGAAACAATGGTCGACTGCCAAGTACAGCGGGCCAGCAGCTGACCGAGATGGAAGGCGGATGGCCTCTCGTAACGCCTGACACAAGGCATCTAATCCCAAATTCTTCCTGCCACTGCTGCTACTGTTGCTACTGCTGTAACTGCTGCTGCTGCCCTTATTATTTGTGGTGGTCGTCAGCGCATCCTTTGCCTTTCCGACCTGCTCTTCATTTCTCTTCTTCTTCTTCTTTTTATCAATATTATTTCCTGCGAGCGTCGCCACACGGCCCGTTACCGATTTGTCCCCTTCTTTTGATGCTGTTGCTACTGGTTCTACTAATTCTGCCCTTTCTGCTGCAGGTGGTGACGATGACGCCCCAACGGACTTCTCTCCCCCCACGATCGCCGCTACTGGGATGATGGGCGCGTGTTCAAATCTCGATCCCTCTAGAGCTTTCCTCAGACTAGCCGTTACATCCCTGACCTTCCCTTCCCTCTCCTTTTCGGGAAAAAGGTCGGTCTTATTCAGGGCGATGACTAGGGAAGGGGTAGTGATTTCGGCCAGAATGACGCACTCCACCGTTTGGGCCTGCAGGCCTCGGGTGGCATCCACGAGGAGGAGGACCAAATCGATGATCTGTGCGCCTCCAATGATGGTCCGGATCAGAGAAGCATGGCCCGGACAGTCCACAAGGGTGATTTGAAATGCTTCGCTAGGGATGGAGGGGAGGGAGGAGGGGAGGGTGGGGAGGAGAAAGGAGGAGAAACCCAGGTCAAGGGTGATGCCCCGCTCTTGGGATTGAGGGTGTTTGTCGAGGGCGGCCGTAGAAAGGTGGTTGGAGAGTGACCGAACAAGTGATGTTTTGCCGGAGTCGACGTGGCCCATGACACCGACGTTGATGTTGAGGGGAAGGGAGGTCGGGAGGTTGGGAGAGGCGACTGCAGAAGGGAGGAAGGTGGCGGTGGAGGAGGAGGGGGAGGGAGGGGAGGAGGAGGTGGAGGATGACGAGGAAGATGACGTGGTACCGGAAGCGGTACTTAATGTGGGGGTGGGGATGGAAGTGATTTGGGGGTGATCGTCGATGATCGCGGGTTTCCCTCCTTCCCCTCTTGCTTCCTGCTGCCTCCGTTGTGGCAAAGGCCCCCTGATGCCGCTGTTCCTGCTAGAAATGTCTTCGTAGCACATGTTGCTGCTGCGGCTGCTGCTGCTACTTCTTCTTGTTGTTCTAGCTTTTGTGCCACGCAGGAGGCTGTCGTCTCGTCTGACCTTCTCACGTAGCAGCAGGAATCCACACGGGAACCAGGCGGTGGAATTGGAAGCTGCTGTGGGAGGGATAAGGTGGGGGCAAAAGGGAGCGAGAGAGAGGGGGGGGAAGGGATAGAGGGCAAGGAGAAAGTGTTTTTAATTTATAATTACGATCAGAAGATTGGACCCAAGTTTTTGCTCACGAAAAACTTGGAGGGCAATCAATCACATAGAGGGTATTTGTGCCTGTGAGAATGGAAGGTAGGGATGGAGACAAGGTCGATCCCCCCCTCGACGCGTACGCTTTGGATGAGTTGGGTGAGGGTGGAAGTTGCCAGTCAGTGATGGGAAAAGGAGAGGGAGGGAGGGAAAGAGGGCATGATTTCCTTCGGACATTTCCCTCTGAAGGGCAAAAGCCGGCCAATTTGACCCCTCGGAGCGGAGGGGAAAGCTGGGACACACAGGCCATGTCTAGGCTGGCGCCACTTTTATGTCCAAGGTGTTGCAGGCGGAAAGACATGTAACGTGTGGAACCCATATAAATCTCCAGCGCTTAGAGTTTCACGACAAATATGCGACTAGGTGGCCTCCTGCTCCAAACTAGTGACTCTTCCCACCCTTCGGAGCTCAACCAACCCGTCCCACCTCACCCCAACACCCCTGGCAAAGACAACACCAAGATTGGACCAACAAAACAGTCGGCGTACCTGAAGTCCACGTCAGGGGAGAATCGTTCCGTCAATCAATAAGCAATAGAACAAGAGGGGGGGGTACCGTTGGTAGCAAACCCTTGTCAGTGTTGCGTAACAGCGCGTCTGTGTGGAGGGGTGGAAAGAGGGGAGACGTGGAAAGCATTGAGAGCGTACACATGAGTGCTACGAAGGCATAAATTAGCACGCAAGGGCGTGTCAGTTGAATAGAAGGAACAGAAGCTACAAGATGAAGAAGCAATCACAACACAGGCCAGCAGGCTCGCCAGTGGCTGGACAATCCAGCTCGCTATGGTGAGAATTTAATCAAGCCTTCATGTCCGTCAAATTAGGACATTTACGCTCTTGAAAGACCGATCGACGACAAGCGGGCACGCGATGGTCCGAAAATTCATGCTTTTTTTCCGTCTCCCTGAGACATTTTACTACTGCATGACACAAGGGCAAGCATGCCAGGAATCCGAGGTAGAGCACCACCGCCAAAGCCTTTTTTTTTGTTTTTTTTTTATTAAGAAAGTCAACGCAAATGACTGCATCGCTCATAGCATGCCCGTGTAATAAGGAGTTTGATAAATCATTCAAGATACCCTTCATATTAGTGCCCCGGACATAACGCGAAGTTTTTGCAGTGCCGTCGTTGGAGATCCCCACTTGGCACGCTGAGCGCGAAAAACGGAGAGGGGAGGGTCGGGGGGGGAAAGACTCGGGAGGAGGACTTGTGTCTTCTGGGAGATGAAGGTATTAACGACCACTCACCGTTCTCTGCGTTGTATTCCACACACTGACACATACCCGACCGTGTGGCAGGCTGGCCGGTGCTCCACGCCTCGCCCTTTATTCAGTTTGCGGTCCAAAGAACACTCTTGGCATCATCATCATCATCGACATATTCCTCATAACTTCTCCACAACAATGCTGGGCATGAACCCTTTGAGCTCCTTAGGCGGAGGTACGTGCGGCGAAGCCAAATAAAGAGGATGAGCCGAAGGAGATATGGCGGTAGGGGAAGGAGTGGGCAGGGTGTGGCTTGGCATGCCCTTCCGCGTATCTATCTCCCAGTGGAAGGGTAAAGACAAGAGGGGGGTCGAAAAGGCGGGGCAGGCACATGCGTGTGCGCTTCTACGCTTTCCCTGTGATCCCCAACCCCCTGCTCTCTCATTGACTCCTCTTCTTAAATCCTCAATCGTCATTGTCGACCGACTAATGTCTAGTGCTACCATGCTCTTCACTCACACCAACCACCCTCCGTCAAATTGATATGCATACATAGTTGGAGTCGGTCCGTCCGCACAAACGGGTGGCTTGGCCGGTGGTGGCCCCGGAGGATATGAGGAATTGACGCCGTTGGTCATGCAGTTGTCGGAGCCGGACAAGGTAAGGAACGAAGCAAAGCAAGCAAAAAAAAAAGGGCAGACAGTATGAGAGAGATTGGAAAGTGAGAGTGGAGAGACAGGGGAACGAGGCAAATGAATGGCCGTCAAGTATCTTGCATCCCCTCCCACACACTGTACGTTTTCCCTTCTCTCCCTCCATCCCTCCCTCCTTCCCTCCCTCCTTCCATACCTCCCTCCCTCCCTCCCCTCCACCCAATCCACTCAGCGCGAAACCGCCCTGATGGAATTGAGCAAGAAGCGTGAGGTCTATCCGGACCTGGCTCCCATCCTCTGGCACTCTGTCGGAACCATGGCTGCCCTCCTTCAGGAAATTATTGCCATTTACCCTATGCTTTCCCCCCCCACCCTAACGGCCCAAGCCAGCAACCGTGTATGCAACGCCCTGGCCTTGCTGCAGTGTGTGGCGAGCCATGCTGAGACCAGGGGACTCTTTTTGCAAGGTCATGATTAAGTGGGGGGAGTGGGAGGGGAGGGAGGAGGGAGGAGGTAGAAGAGGGGCGCGCACCAGGGCAGGCCTTGTAAATGCACCTGAATTTAAAGCTCTCGTTCTCAGTGAACTAATATTCCCACGCCCTCTCTCTCTTCCTCCCACCCACTTGATCGCCTCTTTCTCCCTTAGCGCACATTCCCATGTATCTGTACCCTTTCCTTAATACGGTCATGAGCAAAAGTCGACCTTTCGAGTACCTGCGTCTCACGTCTCTAGGCGTGATAGGGGCCTTGGTGAAGATGGACGATTCAGAGGTCATCTCCTTCCTCCTTCAGACCGAAATAATTCCCCTGTGCCTCCGAATCATGGAGACGGGAAATGAATTGAGCAAGACAGTGGCCACTTTTATCGTACAAAAAATCCTGCTTGATGAGATGGGATTGAACTATATCTGCGCCACGGCCGAGCGCTTCTTTGCCGTGTCCACAGTGCTGAGTAACATGGTGCAAGCGCTGATAGAGGTTCCTTCAGTGAGGCTACTCAAGCATATTGTCCGTTGTTATTTACGCCTGTCGGAGAATCCGAGAGCGCGTGATGCGCTGCGACAGTGCTTGCCCGACGCTTTGAGGAGTGACCAGACGTTTGCGCAGTGTCTGAAGGATGATGTGACGATCAATCGCTGGTTGGCGAACTTGCTGTATAACATTAGCGAGGGAGTTTAGTCTCGTGATAGGCATAGACGGAGGGAGGAGTAAGTGGGGAGGAGTGCTGAGAGGAGGGGGAGGGAGGGAGGGAGGGAGGGAAGGAGGGAGGGAAGGAGGGAAAGTGACAGGGAATGTATAGGGAAAATCTGCCAAAGAGACAAAAGAAAAGAGAAGCAAAATAACTTACATGCATAGAGGCCACAATTTAATGCATATGTTTCCTTGCCTTACTCAGGAGTATGCAGTGATGCAAATATTTTACGTGCCCACGAGAGAGAGAGAAGCCGTTGCTTCCCGCGCTTTCGTAGCTGTCCCAACTTCTTCTTTGCTTTACTTTTGGCACAAAACATACACGAACGCCGCGTCATGTAAGCTGAGTCTCTTCCACTACACGTGGCTCCCTCTAATCAGTCGCCCCCTCGTTACAAGCATGGACCTTATCTGTCTCTCCCCCATCCCACTCCCAGCTCAGAAGCATCCTTCCTTCGCCCCATCATTCGCCACGACGGACGTTGGGCACAAAGGTATGGACAGCCTGGGAGAAAACGACAGCGGGTTTCTGTATTCGGTGCCATCATCCCCACCTGCTGGCGAACCCGCTTCATTTGCTGCTGCCGCAGCGCTCAAGCATTCGTCAGCTCAACCCTTGGCTGCCACCCCTACTCCTGACGAAGAAGGCCAAGCCGGCGGTCCATCCCCTCCCCCCACGATATCAACAACAGTCGCACAAACAGGCGGTGCAGCAGCTGCTGCAGCACCCGTGACGGTTGCAGCTAAGGTGGACGGTGCCTTGTCAACTCATTTCGAGCAACTCATGTTGGGAGCTTCTATGCTCAGCACTGCTGGTGAGGGTACTCAGGACGATCCCCACGCCGCCGCCACACCCACTAACGTCCCCGCCACCAATACAACCACCGCACCAATGGCTACCGTGGCAGCTATCATGCCTCATTCTTCTTCGTTTTCTTCTGCAACAGCAGCAGCAGCAGCAGCAGCAGCGCCTAGAAGTCCGCTTCCTAGGGCACGGGCCGAACTTCCTGTGAACCTTGATTCGCCACCTGCCTTGCCCTTGTCGCCTGGGGATGCCGTGCAACAGGAGGACATGGTTTGGACGAGCACTCAGGAGGAAGTGGAGCATACACAGGCGGACTGGCCACCGGCGGGTGAGGGGGAAGAGGAAGGGGAAGGAGAGGGAGAGGGAGGGGGAGAGGGAGAGGAGTGGGGGGAGGAGGAGAAGCGAAGAGAGGAGGAGGAGGGGGAAAGAAAGGGCGAGGAAGGTATAACGCGGTCATCCAAGTCTGAACAAGCAGGAATAAGACAGGAGGGGAAGGATGAGGAGGCGCACGAAGAGCACCAGGAAGATGTAGAGATTGAAGCTTCCTTGAACGTGGAGAATTTTGCTGAGCGGCAGCAACGACAGACGCCTCCATCCAAAGAATACTCTTCGTCATTCAATGCTTCAGAATCGCAGAGAGAGAGGGCGGGAGGTAAAGAGGGCGAGGAGGAGGAGCAAGAGCCTAGTCAGGTGAATTTCCCAATCTTGTCTCAGACGCAGCACACGCAGCACGCCCCGCACGGAGGGAGGGTGCCACGAGGAGGAGGAGGAGGAGAAGAAGAAGGAGGAGGAGGAGGAGGAGGAGGAGGAGGAGAGGCAACTCAAGCGAGCCTGGCCCCTTTTCAATTTCCTGAAGAGCCGTCGCAGCCGTCGGTGGTAGGGGGAAGCAGAGAGGGGGGGATAGGGGAGGGGGGAAGCCAGTCTGAATCGTCACGAGGAGGGGATGGTCCGTCAGAAGCGACATCGGCCGTTGACTTTCCTTCCAGTATAGAGTTCCCGGGTGACGAGGAAGAGAAGGAAGAGGGGGAGGAGGAGGGCGGGGGGGAGGGAGGGAACCAGGGACAGCAGAGCGTGCCACAGCAGCTGTCGCCGGACGATTCCGGGTGTTCTGGAAAGGAGACATGTCCTGCTGCCGGTGCTGCTGCTCTCGAGCAGGAAGATAAACGAAGCTCAAGACGTGAAGGAAAAGGAGCTGGAGGAGGAGGAGGTAGGGTGGGTGATGAGAAGGAGGGAGGGAGGGAGGGAGAGGAGCAGGAAGAGCCTATGGCATTGGAGGATGAGGCGGGAATGCTCCTGGTTATTGGTGAAGAGGGGAGGAAGGATGAAGAGATACAACGACAGCAGCAGCGGCAGCAGGAGAAAGAGGAGGAGAAGGAGAAGAGGGAGAAGAATGGGAAGGAAGAGGATTCCATCTCTGTTGATTCTCTTACCCTCGGCGCGATCGTCCGTCCCCTCCTCCCTCCCTCCGCCCAAAACACACCGCCCACACTAAGGGATGACGTGGGCCACGAAGAGGAGGAGGAAGAGGAGGCGAAGGAGGAGGAGGGAGGAATGGAGGAGCTGGTGTCGGTATCACGTACTCGTGCCTCCCGAGGCAATGGAGGGCGCTTGTGGAACGCTGCTGCACATCCCAGTCAGGACACTTATCGTCCTACCCCACGTGCTCCTCCTGCTCCTCCGCCTCCTGCATGTTCTACGTCTCCTGGCGAGGGGGAAGAGACGCCGGACTCCCCTTCCTTGCTGCCGGAGAAAATGAAACAGAGTGAGGGCATGGAGGGGGGCGATAAGGAAAAAGGCAGAAGGGGAAAGAGGACGGGCATGAAAATGGGGCCTGGAGGGAAGGAGGAAGGAGGGAGGAATAACCAGAAAGACATGTGTCCGTCCTCATCCGCTCTCTCGCTCGCAGCAGCCCACAGGGCGACGGAAACAGATAGGGAAAATGCGTGCAAAGACGGGGAGGAGGAGGAGGAGGAGGAGGAGGAGGAAGAAGAAGAGGGAGAAGAGGGGGGTAGGAAGGGCGGGCGGGTGGTACCACGACGGGTGGCGCCGCTTGCGGATGAAGGATGGCTTACCACGAAGGGGCCCGTACTCAAGAGACGCGTTTTTCCTGCTGCCGAAGCAGCGGCGGCAGCAGCGGGGACGGGGAAGGGGGGAGAAGAAAGCGAGCATCTGCAAGGAAAGGAGCAGCAGCGACAAGCAGCGGTAGCAGTTCTGTATCGACGTCGTCAGAAAAGGGAGGAGGAGGAGGAGGAGGAGGGGGAGGGGGAGGAGGAGGAGGAGGAGGAGGAGGGAAAGGTGGCGGATGGAGGAGGAGGAGAGGGTCGGTCTGCTTCGGCCATCGC
>Ga0160420_100679_pt1 | contig 12127 bp, 17 predicted proteins | sample CelAP2metagpilot_FD_108197 | JGI IMG/M metagenome (GOLD analysis project Ga0160420, IMG submission 108197) | Phycosphere-associated microbial communities from algal ponds in Kailua-Kona, Hawaii, USA - Cellana AP2-5-5 metagenome pilot | ecosystem: Engineered > Artificial ecosystem > Aquaculture >... | reverse complement strand
TCTTCCGGGCTGGTAGTGGTGGTGATGGTTGTGATTGTGGTGGTGGTGATGTGGAGTAGAGGCGAGGGAGGGAGGAGGAGGAGGAGGGGATGCTTGGGAGACGAACGCGTGGGAGTGCGATGTAAGCCTGGAAACAGGAGCAGCCCCAACAGAGAATGAGGAGGCGGAAGCTCAGCATTGTTGTCCAGCACCCCCGCATGGCTGTATGTGTCGTGTGGTGAGGAGGTATGGCGTGTGTGTCGAGCAAGTTTGAGTCAAAGAGTTTGGGAGGAGGAGGGGAATGATGATGTGCGTTGAACATGGTGGTGCTTGCCACTGCTTGTCGTCTCATCGCATGACTAGGCCCCCGCAAAACCACGGAAGCGGGCAACTTTTATCCTCTTCGTCATCTTGCAGCTGATATTCTGCTCCAAAGCCAAGACTTGTCAGCATGTACGATCACCGGCCTCCCCTCCAACCCGACCCTTGGCCTTCGAGAAAATCGAGCACAGATACTGAAACGTACCCCCACGTGCCATCCGCCAACCCTACATCCAACCCACAGCAAGAATGGCGCGCCAACACGCCCAAAGTCCAGTCCTCTCCCTGCAGTTCCTCCTGGTAGTGGTGATCGTGACCCTGCTGGTGGAGCGTGCCGCGGCCTTCATCCCTCGCCTCCCCCTGCTCTCTGGGGCCTCTTCCTCTGCGCTAAAAATGGTTGCTGTGGACGATTCCACCACGCTCGTGGGCATGACTCATGACGAGTACATTGGAACGCTCCCTGAACAGGTATGTGAGAAAGTGTAAAGGCTCATCTTTGCAGGCTGTACGGGTGATGCAAGCATGTATCACTCACCCTCCCTGTCTCCCAACCTTCCCCCTTTTTACAGGCCAAATCTATGGCGGCCGAATGGCAGTACCTGCTCGTCGAGCGCCTGGAGCCCCCCACCCAAACACAAGGCGGGCTTTTCCTCCCCTCTACCGACCAGGACCCATTGCACATGGTGCGTATCGTGTCGATCGGCTCGGGGCTAGTGGGAGAGAGTGGGGTATTGACCCAGATTCAGAACTTGAAGGCAGGCGACGTGGCGATGGTGAAGCAACCGTGGGGGATTGGCCCGAGGGATGAGACGTGGGAGGGTAGGAAGTTTTCGTTTATTCGGAGTCATGATGTGTTGAGTCGGATCGGGGCCACCCAGGAGTAGGGAGGGAGGGAGGAAGGGAGGGAAGGGGAAATGGAGAGAAAAAAGAATGTGTGAGTGAGGAGTACATGAAGTGGTGATCGTGGGTGCATAGAGTGCTTCAAGCCGTGTGAATCTCCCACTCCGATTGCTCGTGATTCCTATCGACAAAAGTAAAAACAAGAAGAATATCCACGCAGATAGAAAGAGACAATGAACAATGGAGGTTTGAAGCAGTCCAGCTGTGGAACACAGCACCATCGCTCCGCTATCCTCTTTCATTGAGGGACATGTCCCCTGCATTCTGATGCATTCCTCTTTGTTAACTTATCCCTTCGTCGTCCATGTACATCCCACTCTTTTTCCCTCCCTCCCTTTGTTCCTTCCTCCTTCCTCAAGCCCCGCTCCCCCTCATCTTCTCAAGCCAATCCGTTCTGCCACTGTGGGTGTATGGTAGGCCCCATTCCCTCCTCCCTCTCCTCCCCCTCCTCTTGCTCCTCCCTCCACCCCGCCTGTGCGTCCCTGCGGTGTACTAGTGGTAGTGTCCGAGGGGCCGCACGGAGTGCTCACTCCTGCAACAGGAACACCAACACCCCCCGCTACACGAGCAGCAGCAGCAGTGGCAAATTGTTGTTGTTGGTGGTGGTGTTCTTGTTCCCGTTGCCTTTGTTGGACGGCTGTTCGACCAACGAGCGAAGGGGAAAGAAAGTGAGGAACGGAAAAGAGAGGGGTTTGTGAAGGGTGATGTTGGTGAGTTTGGATGGTATTGACACCCGTGATGGGCCACTGCAGCACCCGCATTATAGTAACAGCAGCATTGGGTACATTTGAGAGGGAGTACGTTTGAGATTCTGTTCTTCGGCTTTCTTGAAGCCCTCGCTGTGGTGGCCGGGCGGGGAGGAGTTACGCGAGAGAGCGCTGTCACGCCACACTGTCCACCGTGCCACACATACACAGACATGGTTGCACACAAAAAACTCCAGCTTATTCCCACGCTCATATCCTCCTTTACTTACCCTCCAACTCCTCCACGTCCTCCGGCTTGATCTCAATGCGGGTAGGAGGACGGCGCAGCATTTTACTTGCTTGTATGATGATGGTGCTGAGGGCTTCTTGCCTGGTTGGCGCGTCTGACTGTACGAGATGGTGTGCGGGGGAAATGTGCCCGGTTTCTATACGTGCGCCTTGATAGTCTGGTAGTCCGTGTGCGCACGTAATAGCGTGGTTTGTGTTAGAGACGACAAAGGCAAAAAGAACAACTTGACTTGAGACTGACTTGTTTCAAAACGCGCCGACGATGCAACGGCGACTACCTCCTGTGGTCTGTGTGGGCCATCTACTATCCTTCCTGTGGTATCGTGGTCGACATCGCTTTGCCTCTGACCAGCTATCCGCTTCCTCATCCACACACATAGCTATACTATCTTGATATTTGCAGCAGCCATGGGCGGGAGCAAGGACAAGAAGCGCAAGGTTGTGGATGAGGTAGGCGCTGGGCTGGGAGTGAATGGGCATGGGAGTATCTAAGAAGCAGCAGAAGCGTCGCCCTCCTAGTGTGGTTTTGTGTGATTGTGGCTGGCCATGCCTGTAAGGTTCCGATGCTATATTTACCGCACGATATCCTTACTTCCCTGGTGAATGTCTGATCACGAGTTGTGTTTGTGGGGTGACCGCCCTTCTTCCCAATCCAGGTACTCACGATGTCGCGGCGTTTCCCAACTCCTCCATATACCTGTATTTTGTGTATTTATCTCAAATCTTTCATGTTACCTTGCACAATACGCTTCCATTTCTCTCCATTCACCCATCCCCCCGGGACCCGGCCCACCCACACATCTCATCAAAATAGGAGGAAGCCATGACAACTTCGACATGTGCGGCTGCAACTTACAAGGCCGCGAAGAACAAGCGCGAGGCTTCTGAGAACGGTCACCGTCACCAGGAAGAGGATATTCACTCACTAGCAGTTGAAGAGGACGAGGACGAGGACAAGGACAAGGACGAGGACAAGGACGAGGACGAGGACAAGGACGAGGACGCAGCGGCGGCGGCAGCAGCAGCAGCAGTTGAGAAGAAAGCACGCAAGAAGGCCAAGAAAGAAGCGAAGCGCCTGGCCAAACTAGAAGGGGCTGATGTTGGCGGTGATGCGACTGCTACTGATGAAGAAAAGAAAGCGGAAAAGGAAGAGGAAGTGGGCAAGGAAGAGAAGAAACGCCGGAAAAAGGAAAAAAAACGTCAAGAGAAAGAAACCTCGTCCTCCTCCGTCCCCTCGACCCCTTCCTCGTCCTGCACCTCCTCTTCGGACATCATGTCCCAGTCAAAAGCTCAAACTTGGTGGGAGAAGAACGAGATCCTGGTCTCTGGCCCTGGATGCGAGCTCTTCCTCCCCACCCTCACCTTTTCCGGCGCCAACTTCCCCGCAGATCTTTTGGCCTGTACTAAGGGCTTCAAGGCCCCCACACCTATTCAAGCGCAGTGCTGGCCGGTGTTGATGGCAGGTAGGGACATCATTGGGATTGCTGAAACGGGCTCGGGGAAGACGTTGACGTTTGCTTTGCCTGGCTTGGTACATATCAGGGGAAAGGTGAAGGAGGGAGGGGGGAAGGGAGGGCGGCAGCGGCGTGTGCCGCGGATGTTGGTGGTGGCCCCAACGAGGGAATTGGCGATGCAGAGCGCGGAGGTACTGGATGGGGTGTTGAATGGGCTGGACCTGAGGAGCATATGTTTGTTTGGAGGGGTGAACAAGCATGAGCAACGGCAGGCGTTGCGACAGGGGGTGGACATCGTCGTGGCCACGCCAGGACGGCTTGCGGACCTGATGGAGGAAGGCGAGTGCGACTTGAGCGAGGTATCGTACCTTGTCCTGGATGAGGCGGATAGGATGCTGGACCAGGGCTTCGAGCAGGCCATTCGGGGCATCATTTTAGAGTGTGCACCGGCGGATAAGAGGCAAACGGCCTTGTTCTCCGCGACCTGGCCGCAGTCGATCCAGACTTTGGCGAGGGAATTTCTGAGGGAGCCGGTGAAGGTGACGATTGGAGGAGAGGATTTGAGTAGCAACAAGAGGGTGAAGCAGGTGGTGGAGGTGCTGGGGGAGTTTGACCGCGAGAAGCGTTTACGGGCTCTTCTGCAGCAGTATCATGGAAAGAGGGATAACAGGGTGCTGATCTTTGCGCTTTATAAGAAGGTACGTGCCGACCCGTGATATTGGGCTATTACGTGTTGGGGTGTGGGTGTGGGTGTGGATGCGGGTGTGCGTACACTGCTATTCATCTTTCCCCACCCCTATATCTGTCCCCATCCCTCCCTCTCTTGCTCATCCCGTCGGCTCTCGTTCCTCCGCTGCCTTCCCTCCCTCTCCCTCTTTCCCTCTCTCAGGAAGCAGGCCGGCTGGAGCAGAATCTGCAACGGCAAGGATTCAATTGCCTGGGTATCCACGGGGACAAGGGTCAGAACGATCGCATCGCGGCCATTGAGAAGTTCAAGACGAAGGAAGTGCCGCTTCTGATTGCGACTGACGTGGCGGCCCGGGGGCTGGATATCCCGGATGTGGAGGTGGTGATTAATTATTCGTTTCCTTTGACGATTGAGGACTATGTACACAGGTACTGGAGGAGAGGGGGAGAAAAGCAAGCAAGGAAGGGAGGAAGGGAGGAAGGGAGGAAGGAAGGAAGGAAGGGAGAGACAGAAAGGGAAACACTAATCGCTCCCCTTCCCTCCCTCCTTCCCTCCTTCCCTTCCTCGCTTCCTCCAGGATTGGTCGTACCGGCCGTGCCGGCAAGACGGGTATCGCGCACACCTTCTTTCACCAAGGCGACAAGGGGAATGCCGGCGCGCTCGTCAACACATTGAATCAGGCGGGGCAGGAGGTGCCTGCGGATTTGATGAAGTTCGGCACGGCGGTAAAGAAGAAGGAGCACAAGCTATATGGGGCGTTCGGACCCAAGGATGGGATGGAGGTGAAAAAGGCGACCAAGATTGTGTTCGGGGATGATGACTAAACGAGTGAGGATAAATAGTAGGGTAGTCTTCGTTTCCCATGCGTTAGTGTGGGGGGACGAGGAGGGAAGTCGTGACCTAAGTTGTGATTAGTATTGAGTGAGGAAGAAGACAGGAGGCAAGGGAACAAAGAAGAGGAGCGTCATAAGAAGAGGACAAGATTGAAGCGAACGAGTGCTAGTTAAAGGGAATCAAGAATGCAGAGCAAATGAAAGAAAAGCGAGAGAATAAGAAGCAGAGAGGCCAAGCAGTCACTCGACAAGTAAACGACCAGAGGGAGCTGGTCGCGTCCCCAGAACGAGCACCGCCCCCTCTCTGTGTGAGAGTTGGAGCATTTTGCCCTGCATTCCTCCCCACACATAAGGCCACATTAACCGCGCTCATGCTGCGTTATGTTGAATGCAACCACCCAAAGAACCATTCCCATTTATGTTGCCTTTCAATATTGCACTGCGTATGCAGCAGCAGCAGCAGCAGCAGCAGCAGCAGCAGCAGCAGCAGCAGCAGCAGCAAGTCTGTGTTGCCGCCTCGTTCGTTCTCTTTCTGCGCGTTTCAACCCCTTCTTCGTCTCAAATCGATTCTCTTCCCTCCCACCCTTCCCCCTACAGGCACGACCACGGAACGCGCACGGCACAAACCTTGTAAAATAGAAACAAACAGAAAAGAGGCTGTAAAAATGTCGCGTTGGTCCTCCTCCTCCTCTTCCCCATCCGCCGCCGCCGCCCTCATCGATGAAAGTATGCGCGTCGAAGTCGACCTCAAATTGCGCGACAAAGAATTTTCGCTCCTTCGAGACCTCGTGGATGGAGCACATGCCTTTGCGCCCATAATAACAGAGATGGGGATATTGGCTAAATTGGCCTTGGTGGGGGCGGGGGGGCTGGTGTGTGTGTGGGGAGGGAGCGCCTTTTGCAAGGCGGTGGTGACTCCGTTTAGGAGGAGGGAAGGGAGGAAGGGAGGACGGAGGAGGAGGAGGAACGAGTGGACTGAAATGGAGGATGATGGGGGTGGAAAGGAGGATGAGTTGTGAGAAAAAGCAAAAGGATGAAGAGTTTGTCGTACCATTTGTGTCTTCTTCGTCTCATTCCTCTGCTCTTTCGTCTTTATGTTTACTGTTGCTGGTTTTTGAAGAATTGTGCTACCTCTGCTTACTTTACATTTTGGGCCCCAACGCATTCATGAACGAGTGTGTCGTGTATGCTATCATCTCATTCTTCTCTCTATCACATTCGCCTCAATCACAATCACATCTTAGTCCCATCACGGAAGGTTACAATTTACCCCCTTTGTCTTATGTCTTCTCGCTCTGCTTCATTTTCTACCTCCTGTCCTCCCTCAGAATGCCTCTCCCTTTCGGGAGCATCATTCGCTAACGTGCAAATTCACCCAATAATTTGCTATTTTACACTCATCTCCCTCCCTCCCTCCCTCCCTCCCTCCCTCCCTCCATCACCTTCTCTATCCATACATGCGCGGCACAGGCCTCTCCCAGCTCGTCGTCTTCTCATTGTGATTCAGATAGAAAGTATACCCCTCCTCTGTCACTCTCTCCTCCCAGCCCTGCGGCAATGGCGGTAGCTCCTCCTCGTGCTCCCTCCAACCCCCCCCTCCTGTGGCCGTCGCCACGGGTGGCGCTGAGGAGGACGATGAGAAGGAGGGTGGGGAAGAGGAAAGTGACTCGTGGGGAGCGGAAGGGGAGAGAGCAACTGCGACTGGCATGGCTACGGGGGCTGAAGACGGTGGAGTCACACGCCGCTGCTGCTGCGAGGAGGAGGAGGAGGAGGAGGAGGAGGAGGAGGAGGAGGGGGAGGGTGAGGTTCCAGGTACCCAGTAGCTGGGGGGAGCCGCTGAACTTCCTGAAGGTCGTCTCACTGGTCTTATCCTCGTCCCTCCTCTGCTGCCACTGCTGCTGCTGCTGCTGCTGTTTAAGGCAGCAATGAAAGGCAGAAACCGTTGAAACCAAGTGTCTTGCATCAAACCTGCCGGGTCCGCCCCTCTCTCCAGTAGTAATCTCACAATCTGCTCGTGGTTGGCTTGAGCTGCTAAAAAAAGAGCGCTTTTACCAGAGCGGGATTTAGCCGACAAATTTCGAGGGTCGTAGAGGCCGGTGGAGAGGAGGAGCTTGACGAGGGGGAGGTGCCCGCGACGGGCGGCGTGCATGACAGGAGAATAGCCCTAGGGATGGAGGAAGGGAGGGAGAGGTCAGAGAAGCAGACAGGTAGCCTCAGTAAAAACCCAGAGAAGAGATAGTAGGGAAATGCTGGGAGGCAGGTAGGCGGAAAGGCTTACATAAACTGCGCCTGTCACCCAAAACGGGTGAACTCACCTTCTCATCCAGCTCCAACGCGTACTGACCATGATTAATTACCAGCAACTTCTTGACCAACTCGTAATTCCCATCAGCCGCAGCCTTGCATAGACTCCCTTTCACGTAGCCGTCGGTTTGATGCCTGATGGCGAGGTAGAAGCAGAGGCCCGCCCAGAAGTACCAGGGGATTTCGAAGGGATCTAGAAGGGAGGGAGAGAGAGAAAGGGGGGAGCGTCCAGGTGGGGAAGAGCGAATACATGGAACGCAAGACCTCTATAATTATGCCTTTATCTACCATCAACGGGCAAGGGTGCATAGCCACCTTTTGTACCATGGAAATAATCAACGTACCCAGAACACCGGCCAGCAGGAGGAGGACCCCTAGGAGCATGGCGAGCGTGATGAACATGTAGTAGAAAGGGGCGAGTGCCAAAAGGAGAGAAGCCAGGCCAAATGCCAGGCCCAACTCGATGAGGAGGTCCATTATGCTGCTGACGATCTTTTGTTGTGTCAAGTGGGTGCGTGTGGATGTGGGTTTGAGAGTGGGAATGAGGAGGGAGGAGGTTTTCCTTGCGTTCGGTGCGCCAAAAAAAGTCAAGTGATGACGCTTGGTAAGAATGCTGCTCAATGCTGCTCTGCTCCCGGTGGGTACCATTACCACTATCTCACGCGTGTCAGGGTAAAGTTTGCGTAAGTGCGACGGCTCTTTACCCCGTCAAGAAGGCTGTAGGTTAAAAACCATGACTTAATTCGCCGATTGAAACGTGCACATCTCTCCTTCAACGCCGCATGCGTTAACCATAGTCTTACCCAGTCAAACTCATCCCTGCAAACACTTTTCCAGATTCAGATGGACAAGGATCGGCGTTCCCACAATGATTCGGCGCCGCCACCTCCCACCGACAGCAAAAAGCGCCTTTTGCATCCAGCTACCTCTGCCTGTTCCTCCACCTCCATTTGGCACCTCCCTCCGGGCGGGCCAGGACCCCGCGCTCGAGCCCGTTTGGCCCTTCATGCCAGTATTAATCACCCACTTCCCGAGTCGACAAAGCAGCGTTTGAATGATATTGCCATGTCCTGGCGTCTAGATCCTTGGTCCCGTGCTCCTCCGGCACGCTGTACGCTATACCCCTCCCCCCCTCCACCTATTGGCGGTACCATTCCTCCTCCTCATCATGCGTTAGTGAATTCCCCGGCAGCTGTTCCAGAGCCTGCATCATTGCATTGCGTAGCATCGCCAGTAGCAGCACGACGAGCGACGCAAACACGACCACTTCCTTTATCGTCATCACCGTCTGTAGCAGCAACTGTAGCAGTAACAGCACCAGCACCATCACCAGCACCAGCATCTTACTCGCGCGTTAATACTACCGTAGTAATCGCCTCTTCTTCATCAGTACAATCGGTGCCATCCGTGGGACAGCGAGATGCAACAATTGCACTCACCATCACCACTGATGCCTGTAGTTCCATGAATATGGGCCAGGGTCACCAAAAGGAGCAACAACAGCAGCAGCGAGAGCCACAGAAAGAACAATCAAAATCTAAGCCCCCCAAGCCACCACGTCGACCCTTTGTATTTTTAGGGATGGCTTCATCTCAGCCTGGTCAAGGGGATATCACTTTATTAGTGGCTGAGCTTCCGCCGAACCCGTGCGATATAGCAGCAGCGGCAGCAGCAGCAGCAGCACCAGTATCAGGAGCACCAATTCAATCACCGCCAACAATAGGAACAGATCGATCTGACTTTGCGCTACACTGGCAGTTGCCCTCCCCCTCTCCTTCTCCTTCTCCTTCTCCTTCGTCTGATCCCTCTCCACCTCTACAGCTCGCAGGCCACTGGCACCTCCTCCTCGCCCGTCTGAGCAACAGCAGCATCAGCAGAAAGAGCAGCAAAAGCAGCAAAAGCAGCGCTGACAATTCTCTCAAAGCTTCGTTCAAGAGCCCCGTCAGCATTACCCTCCCTTCCTTCCTCTCTCCCTCCCCCCCTTCCTCCATGGCCCTCACCAACCCCCTGCCAGGCCTGCAGCTGCTGCTCGACTACTACTCCCCCTCCCCCTCTTCTTCCCTCCATACCCCTTTCTCCTCCTTCTCCCCCTCCTCCTGTAGCCGTCATCTCTTCAATCCCTCACAACAAATAGCCCTCTCTTCTCTCCAAGCGTGTTCTTGGGCGGAAAAAGCAGTCTTAGGGATCCTACTTGTCACGGGGAAGCTGCCCTCCCTCCCGCCCTCCCTCCCGCTCCCTGAATCCAAAAGAGTTAAGGCGAAGCGGGAAAACAAGGGTTGTGCTGCTTCTGGTGCTCATCCTGCCGCTGTCACTGGAGACGTATGTCTCAACGAGTATCTACAGCAGCAACAGCAACAGCGATTGGTTGCGCCTTCCATGGTCTGGGTCCTCCTCCTTCTCCTGGCGCAGCAGCAGCAGCAAGAGCAAGAGGAGGGAAACGACGCTCATATATCCTTCTCCCCCCCTTTTCGTCCTCCGATTCCTCCTTCCATGCCTTCTCCTCCCCCCTTTTCGTCCTGTCGTCACTACTTCCGCCTCGTCGACAAGCAGGGGCCCGTCTACGCCTTCTCCCTCTCCCTTGACGACAACGCCAGCAGCAGCAGCAGCAGCAAGGACAAGAGCAAAGCCGACAGCGGGGGGAGTTCTTCCTGCTTCCCCTCCTTCTCCGTTGCCGCCGCGACTGCCCTCCTTCTCCTCACCTCCCTTCACAATCAAGGTCTCCTCGTCTTCACTCCCCTCTCCTCGTCCACCCCTTCCACCCTCCCTTCCTCGTCCTCCCCCGGCACATGGTCTGTGCATCCCGCCCTCCTTCAAGCTCTAGGCCGCCTTGCTTTCCTTTACACGGGCGTGTGGGAGTTCCAGGGAGGGAGGGAGGGAGGAGGGGAGGAGCGACTGGGACAGCAGGCCCGGTGGTATGCATCAACGCTGTCGCTGCTGGGTGGGCAGATCTTGGGCTTGTTCGCGAGCCCTTCTTCGCTCCCTTCCTCTCCCCCTTCTTCATCCTCGTCCTCCTCGTCGGTGAAGCTACAGGCGGGCGAAAACGAGAGAGGAGGGGACGGAGGAGGAGAAGAAGGCAGGGAGGGAGGAGGAGGAGGAATAGGAGGAGGAGGAGGGCTAGCCCCTTTGTTCGTGTCAAGAGAACACCTGGAACGTGTGCTGGAAGCTCGGCGTTGGCGCTGCCGGGTGGTGGAAGGGATTGAGCGAGGGAGGGCTCGAGGAAGGGGGGGAAGGAGAGCAAGAGCACAGACAGGAAGGAGGTCGCTGGAGGAGCTAGAGAGGATGGGGGAGGAGGAAAAGGAGGAGGACAGGCGGGAGGTGGCAATGGTGGTGCATGTGGTGGACATGATGCGGGAGGTCCTGTGGTTGCGTGATGCGGGCCTTTCCTCCTTCCCTTCCTCCCGCCCCCCCTCCCTTGGATTTCGCCCGTGCATCCTCCGGCAAATCCATGAAGAGACCAGCCGGCGCCTTGCTCGCCTCTCTCCTCCTCCTCCTCCTCCTCCTCCTCCTTCTTCCCTCCCTCGCCCTCTCGCAGGGCCGCCTTCCCCTGCTCCTCCTCCCCTCCCCCCCTCCCTCCCTCCTTCCCTCCCTCACCCTCTCGCGGGGCACATCACTGAATTAGTTTATTCCTCCACGTGGCAGTACCTCCGTGGCCTCTTCGCCATCGCCTTCTTTTTCGTGCACAAACGCCGCTGTGCCCACACCTCCTTGCCCTCCCTCCCTCCCTCCACCACCCCTGCCTGCATCGCGTCCTCCCTCCTGGCCTTCCTCCTCTCCCTGGACTCGCCCTGGGTGCCCTACACGGCCGGCGTGAGGAGAGAAGGGTGGGTGGCTCAAGTGAGACTCCAGTGGCTGTGTCTCTATTCTAGGGGGCAGGAGGGGGAGGGAGGAAGGAAGGGAGGGAGGGAACGGTTGCGGGAGATGTTGGAGGAGGCGGTGGAAGGGGATTACATGAGGGAGGTGGCGGGGGGGGATCGATTGGCGATGGAGAGGGGGAGGAAGAGGTTGAGGAAGGGGCTGGGGGAGGGAGAGAGGACGACGACCCCACGGAAGGAGGGCGGGAGGGAGGAGGGGGAGGAGGAGGAGGAGCCGGGAGAGGGAGGGTATGCGCAGGTGTATCTGTGGGCGGTGCAGGAACAAGGAAAAGGGAAAGAGGGAGAGAGGGAGGGAGGGAGGAGGGGCAGGCTTAGGTTCGAGGGAGGGAGGAATGTGGAGGAGGTGGCGCTAGATGCTTACAGGGAGAAAGGGTTCCGGGGTCTCTTCACTGAGTGTCGCCTGTACCGCATGCTCTTCCGCCTCTTGTTTTGGAGGGAGATCATGGACGAGTCTGTGCCGGGAGCCTTCGTGTGTCCACTGTGGGGGGCAGGGGGGGGGGGAAGGAGGGGATTGCCCTTGGACGTGGAGCATTCGTACATGTTTTATGTCAGGAGAAAGGGAGGGATTGAAGGGAGGCTGGCGGAGCTGGAGCAGCTTGTGGCCCATCGGTCTCTGGGAAGGGAGGTGAGGCGATGCTGGGACAAGCATTGTCTGGCACTGTGGGAGGGAGGGAGGGAGGGAGGGGGGGGGGGGGAGGGGGTTTGTGGAGGGGAGGGGGGGGGGGGGAGGGCGGAGGGGGCGGGCGGATGGGGGCAGCACGGGTTACTGGGGGGGATGATG
>Ga0160420_100678_pt1 | contig 12152 bp, 12 predicted proteins | sample CelAP2metagpilot_FD_108197 | JGI IMG/M metagenome (GOLD analysis project Ga0160420, IMG submission 108197) | Phycosphere-associated microbial communities from algal ponds in Kailua-Kona, Hawaii, USA - Cellana AP2-5-5 metagenome pilot | ecosystem: Engineered > Artificial ecosystem > Aquaculture >... | reverse complement strand
ATCTGTAAGCCCCTGGATTCTCGTGGACATTTTGTGTCACCATGAACCAGGAACCTTTTCGTGCGTGTCGGCCATGTCTGCGTCCGATTCCATACCTCAAATTGTGATTGTTCTGTATGTGGTGGTCCCCTCGAGCTTACTCGCTCATGGGTAATTGTTTTTGGGAACTTGTCCTGAGGAGATGATGTCCTGCCATCGCAGTCGAAGGACGGTAGGAGATGGACGACACGATCCCGATGATATCCTTTGTCCTTTGTCTGTCTCCTCCGTTTTTGGTTCCCTTGACAATTCCAGGCGTTTCGAGTCTCCCATCTGGGCATTGTTTTCTCATTGTGTTGGCTAATTTAATTTGATCATTTTGATGCGACAACTGCGAATCCCAACTTCGCACTCATTTCCCATCACACTCTCCACACCCCATGTTCTTGTTGGTCGGGCCATAGAATCATGTGCCGTTCAATGACAGTGTGCCCCGTGAGAAGATCGAGGTAATGCGGAAGATGCAGGGGACGTCGGGAGCAGGGGAGGGGGAGGAGGAGTCATTGCCATCTGTGAATAAAGTAAAGCGCGCACAAGGCGAGACGATCACAACTGAGGGACCGGAGGCTGAGGTGCCGGGTGGGGGCGAGGACCCCTCCCCCCAAATAGAGCGAGTCGGGATGTAGGCGTTCAAGGCGACCTCCCAAAAAAAGTCTCATTGCTCTAAAATTTGCAATTGGTATCTTGGCTGGATGTTCTTTACCATCTCATTTTCATCCCCTCGAGGAAGTTACCTAGTAATATTCTAGGGCAAGCGAAGCAACAAGTAGCGGGCTGGTAGCAGCAACGAGACACTGAAGCGCATGTCAAAGAGTCTATGTACCATTTCTGTTGTGTGACACAGCTTAAGATGTATGATACATATGATGTACATAACATGCATCATAAATAAATTCATGTTATATGATATTCCTTTTCGGGGATGAGATTGGCATTGAAGCTAAATGGCAGGGTAATGGTGTTTATGTTCGTGTGTTTCTTTCCATTTTGGAATTCATTTGTTCCATTCTGACTCGACACTAGGGCTATACTTGGGTACCAAAGGCATTTAAATAATTCCAACAATGATAATTTTATTCATATCGTTTAGTCCAATGGGCCTGGTTGGAAGAGGGACGCAGTAAATCAGTGGGACGAACCAAGAGGCAGAAAAATATTATTACCTCCTCTCCGTCTCAAAACTCCCCTCTGTTATGGACAAAAGTATTACAAACAAAAAGCACTGCCTCATAGCTCAAACAAATATATATAAATAAGCTTCGGAAGGCATTTCATCTCATGTCTTAAAAAGTCAACCTGAATAACCAACCTCCCCTCTGTTACCTGAAAAGAAAAGCGTTTCGTGGCCGTTGCCATGCCCCAACGCAACCCTCTTTTCCTTTCCGCCTTGCAGCCTTCCGCTTTACCTGGCATTATACAGCTTCAAGGCGAGCACGTAAATCGCTCATACATTCTACAAATTATGTGGTACATTTTGCCGCTGGCCATACAAGAACAGAAGCGAACGGGATGCGTGCCCACCAACAGCGCTCCCCGTGGGTGGCAGCCTCTCACAACGAAACTTCCCTCCTGGTGATGCGCGAAGAAATAACCACGACCCGTGAAATACGCGCCCATATCGCCCAAGCCAAGCCCTACGTCGATATTGCACCACCCAAAACCATGGCCATGCCCCACTTGACCTTGCGAGGCAAGAAAGTACAGCTCAAAGAGCATCGGGAAGATGAGATCATCCGTGACAACAGAAAGCTCTCGGACAAGATTTGGGCTATTTCGCAGGCTGGCAACGAACATGATACAAAAGGTGGCTCGATTCTGCACTCCTCCCCTATAACGAGCATGACATGCGCTCCAGTCTCATTTGCCCTGCTTCACCGGTCCAAGCATGAACGCATCCGCCGGCAAGCCGACCTGAAAGTTGTGCGTGAGAACAAAGCCTTGCTTGCCCGCCTGGAAAGAGCAAGACCCTTCATCGATGTGGTCAAGATGGAAGAAGAATACATGCACCGAACTGCGCAACGTGCGCCTCATTCAAGGAAATCCATGCGGGCCAAGGTACAGGCGCAGCTTGAGGACGAGGAGAAGGAGGAGGGACGGAAGGGAGTGGAGAAGAGGATGGCTGTAGAAGAGGCCATAGCTGTGGTCCGATAGTTCAAAATTGGAAAAAGTATTAATGTTTGTTCGAAAAATACAGAAAAGGAAAAGAAAGGAAGACGGGGAGGGAGAGGAAGAGAAGTATGGAAAAGGAACTCGAATACAAACGGTGGAACTTGAAAGCAGAAAGAAGAGAAAGAAAGAGGGAGAGGGAAAGTTGAAAGGTTGAAAGGAGATGGTGCTGCTGTGGGAGGAAGGCTTTATAACTGAAAGAAGGGGAGAGGAGTAAGAGAAGGTAGGTGGCGATGACCTGTCAATAGTCAGTGTGGAATCAAGGAAGACAAGACATAGATGTGCACAAGAAAAATCAAGAATTCAAGAGGTATACGGACATTTATACCGTCGCGTTCACCACAAATCTTTCTTTTTTTCCTTATCATTTATATTCGATGAGCAACGCTTCTTATTCCCTGCTCCAACTCTCAACAGGCAGCGGACTCTTGAGTGTACTTTAGGCATTTGGACGAGCAACATAATCAAAAAGCACATTCCTTTACCTGGTGACGGCCATATTTTTCATGCATCCTTGTCATCTTCTACAGCATGTCTAAGAAACAGTCTGGCCGTGCGTGTACCCATACAATAACATAAAATCAATCAATATAATTAGGATCCTCACTCCTTTTCAACGAACCTTTGCATCTGTTTCTCCTTTTGGGCCTTTTTGTCGGTACAATCACCCTGTCGCCTTCCCTGTCCCAACGATCTACACAATCTAGCGATAGATTAGACATACATGGAAGGCCCGTACAGCTTTCGTCGACGCGCCCCCTTCTCCACAGTAAAGACGGGCGAGAAGTTGTAAATGCCCGAAGCCACCTCGGTAGCCTTGATATAGTAGTCTCCCTCCCGATGGATCAAGGGCTGAAAGGTGACTGCGGCTTCCCCCGCCCCATTCTCGTCTACGCTTACCGTGGCCAAGGGCCAAGAGGCCTCTTGCCCCACAACACCACCCCCGACACGGACCAGGCGCAAGCTCACAGATGCCGACGGCGGGAAATGTGCGAGGATCAAACGGTACTTGTTGTCGGAGCCGTAGTGCGCATGATTTACGGGCACAGCGGGCTGGGCAGGGTCCTGGAGCGCAACAGAAAAGGCACCCATGGCGCTGGTCTGCCCCCCGGGAAAGTTCTGGTCGTTGTCGAGGAGCCCATTGGTGTTGTAGGCTGGAATATAAAGCATGCGGTCGTATAGGAGTTGAAGGGTCCCCACGTCCACGCCTTCTTCATCTTCCAGATACATCTTGAGGTCGTCTTGCAGCGGGGAAGCAACCGACGCAGATGACGGCTTAAGGACATTCAAAACCGAGTTAGATCGTTCCCTGCTGGTCGCCACCACCATGATCTTGAAGCGCTGCGTCAAGTCGTGCGTCTCGGTGGCCATGGCCCTGTGAAAGGCTAGCCGGCGCTTTTCGTGCTCAGCAGGGAGGCCATCGGTGAAGGTAGCCTTCAACAGTGAGTCGGGCGTCGTGTCAGACACCGTCACATGCAAGGTCTCCAGCGCATCCCCATTTTCGGCCAGCAAGGTAGCCATCGCTTCCTTCACTGTGGTTTCACTTAGACCCCCCGATACTCCCGGCATGGTCACGTCCAAGTCCGCCAAAATTACGTAGTGCTCCTTGTAGTCCTCAAAAACTTCCGTGTCCTGGACCATCAACCCTCCGGGACTTGACAGCCGTGTTTGGATCTCTCCACACGCCTCTGTCTGATCGCAAGACGACAGGCCCGGCCCGCTCACACTATCCACGTTGCACAAACCACAGTATCCTTCCCGGGCGCCATTTATGTACATCATAGTCTTGTTCGAGGGAGAAGAGTCAGAGGAGAGCTTCAGGAAAGCCTGCGCAGCGTCTGCCACACCTTGCGGAAATGTATCAGCCAGGGACTGTAATTGCGCCGAGTCGGCGACGTTGACTCTCTTCTTGGTCATATTGAACGCCAGCAGACTGATGTCGCCCGAGGCAAAACTTTGGAGGAGTCCCCGCACGGCTGCTGGGTCTGAACCAAGCGTCGACGACACCACGGCCTGCTGTCTCCGCCGTGTTCTAGAGCGAGTTTCATTATGATGGTCATGATGATCATCTTCATCACCATGTTCGTGATCTTCGCAGCCCATCCCCGGTGGAACGAAGAAAGGTGAACCCGGCGCCCATGCAGCGTGTTCAGGCTCGCACGATCCTGCGATCCAAAAATCAAAATGCTCGTTCACCAGTGCAATTATTTCAGTGTGGGAAGAATACCCTAAGACAGCCCCCCCTATGCCCACATACAATGTTCCACCCAGCCCTTTAAAGTACTCAATGGCCGAAATCTCCACAAAAGGACACCCGATCATGACTAGGAGGCCCGACGACACCCCAATGTACTCTCCAATCGCGAATGTTGTCCAAATCCCTGACACGTCTACAATCGGTGCACCGATCATCACAGCAATCCCCGTGGCCACGTACCCCAAGCACCCACTCCCAGTTACCCCTCCGATAGATGAGTAGTCGGCAATGGGCGCGCCGTGAGCGGAAAAGGTGCCCGCTCCGACGAAGAAATAGTCGCCCGCCACGCTGCCCCAAATCGGCCCACTCCACGCATTCAAAGTCGCACCAGTCAGCACCAGCACACCGGCACCCACGCAATAGTCGAGCCCAGCGCCATAGTAAGCAAACACGCCATACCATTCCTGCCACGCCACGCCCGTTACAATCTGCACGCCGGCCAACACGGTCATTTCTCCCGTCCCAGCAAAGAATTGGGTCGCGGAGAAGTACGAGAACGAGCAGCCCGTAATGATCTGCACACCACCTACTACAAGGAAGGCCTGCCCAGCGCCATTGAAGGCGGCGGCCGCATTAAACTCCTGGAAAGCACACATGGTAAAGACCGCCACCCCCCCAAATACAACGGTGTTGAAGCCCATCCCATTCTCTGCGCCGAGGAGGGTAATATAAAACCAGGAGCACCCCGTGAAACGGACCATCCCTGCAAGCACACACACGTCGCCCCCAAAATAGATGCGATCACTGAAAGGCGTCAGCAATTCTAAATCGTAGAAAATGCAGCCATTGAACGACACGTCTCCACCGGCCACCAACACGTGCCCACCCCAGATACGGAGGCCGATAAGGTTCACGGTAAGCCTAATCGCCGCTTGAATGTCGTCCCAGCTGGTCTGGTCCGAGGTGAAGTATACGCCTGTGTAAGGGAGGAAGATAAGGAGGGAGAGGTTAAAGGAGGAACGGAAGAGAAATAGCCGACATAATTGCGCAACATGCTCAAGCTTGATTATCTCACAGCCTGCCCGCGGCGTCGTATTCGATGTCAAACCCGAAGAATTGAACCCTCGAATCAGATATTAGCCCGCAGGGGCGTATGTACCTATACAGCCCCCTCCCCTTTTTCATTCCCTTGCGTACCATTAAATGTCCCACCCACTGCCCCCGGCTCAAAGTAGACTGAACCGCCTCGGATATCAATCACTTCACCAGGATTGGCTTCGGCATCTTGCCCGCCTAACTGGAGTGTGCGGAGAGTCCGGTGCTCATCCTCTGTCTCCGGCTCACGCCAGTCATCCTCCTATTTGTGAAAGTGAAAGAAGATTTTTTTTTTTGAAAGCAATAGAGATTGAGGCTTCATGCGGGTCGAGGAATAGAAGAGACAAGGAGACAACCAGATAGTGTGCTACAGAACGGAAAGACATCAGGAAACGCGTCGCCTCTTCTCTACCCTGTCCGTCTGTCCATCCCTCCCTTTCTGCTCACCTCCTCATCCAACACCACCTCTTCCCCCTGTAAGTTCCTTCGGGTCTTCTGTTTTCGGAATAGGCCCCATCGCGGACGCGCTACGCCCAGTCCAATGTTGATCCGCACAAATTGCAAGTCTAGGTACCCGCCTGGCACCACACGGAACCCGCGAACAACGTCCGAGCAATCAATGAACGGCAACAAAAAACTGTTTCCCATTACTACCACCGGGCGTGAGATCACTATCTCGGTAGTTAGAATATAAGCCATGCGTTCGGATGATGTGAGAATGACGACGGAACAGGTCTTGGTCGTAATGGCGTCCTCGAGCTCTACAGCATTGGCCACCCGGCACGCGTCTTCCAGACTGTTGCCTGCGGCCTGGGCGAGGACTGCAGCCCCTCCCAGGATAGTTTCACTGATTGTAGGAATGACACCGGGTGGTTGCTGTGCGTGTGAAATGGAGAGGTAGGGAGGGAGAAGAGGTATGAGTCGTGACGGTTGGCGGTCTGTAGGACGGTCTAAGGTTGAAGCTCACTCATAGTTATAGAAAAGCACCGGTAGTAGCATTAGCCAGGGTAACAGGAACACTGTTTTAAATCATAAGTCTTTCTCTCATTTCAATCCGCGTGGACACACACATTTTCTCTTTTCCCACCCCCACGGCCCATTACGTACCAAGCCAAAAAACCCTTCGTCACTGCTACTGCTGCTGTCTGCAGTCGCCTTCGCCGGGGGCGTCTTAACTGACTGAGCAGGAGTGGACATTGTGGTAGCAGGTGCCTGACATTTGTATAGGAGACTCGATGGTGAGCGCACTAGAAGGTCACCTTTGTCCGAAGGCGTCCCAGGCTACGCCTGCTTTGAATCACTCTTTTCCTATCACTCGCCCTGTCCCATCCCGCTTAAAAAACACCCCTCCAAGCGTGTACGCTCAAGAAACTTACCTTGATGACCTCATTCTTCGTAGCGGTGACAGCGGGCACAGATTCAGTGGTCACATCTTCGCTTGGTGGAGTGATAGACACCGAGGCGACCTGGGTGGGGTCGATTGGGATGAGATGCCAGGGACAAAACACGGGGGAAAGAGCGACAAGAGACGCACACTGCAGGCCACATGTTAGTAATAAAAATGCAGAATGGCTCATCTTTGAGTACAGAACCACCACATCCAACCAGGTCTCGGTATGATTCTTACCTTTTTCTGCCTATGCTCAACGCCCAGCATGATCGCGGTAACAAGGACGCCCAGTAACACCAGGATCGCGGCTCCTAGCTTGAGCCAGCGTTTGAACCTATCATTGCTACCCCGAGCGGTATTAGCAGAGGCCTGATCCGTGGCCATGCTGTCTTGTTGGCGGAAGGAACGACGACGACGACTGTCTTCTCCGGAGGCGTGGGTACTGCGTCTTGTGGTTGCGACCGCAAGGCTTCCCCACCCTATGCGTATCGGAAGGTCGACAAGGGGAGGACAAGGGAAACAATTGACATTTCTACTTTTTGGGAGTGTATTGAGAGCCTGACAAGGACATAGAAGCAGACAGCGGGAGGAAGGTAGAGTGGAGACGGTAAGGCGCGGGGGCATGACCACAGTGTGGTGTTTCAAATGTGTCGGATTTGAGGGGCCACAAGCCCCAGATCCCGGTGCCAAGGTCGCATACTAGCACAGGCATTAAAAAATCGTTGACAATACAAAAGTACCTTGAGCAACACGCCGCAGTCAAAGGGTGGGGACATGCGTTTTAGGCGAGGACTTTGTAAGGTTGTAAGCCAACGAATCATCCGGCGGCGGCTTTGTCCGGCGGCTGCAGCATCGTTGCGGTCATCGTCGGAGTCTCGTTCACCACGTGACTGCGCGCGACCGACTGAGACTTGATTATATTTCCTTGTCTCTTTGGATTCGTGTCTTTGTCGTGGACATGTGCGATGTTGCCTTATCGTGTACGACCCTTCGCTGATGAAGTGGGGTTGGCGAGACGGGCCGAGCATATTCAATTTTCCCCTTTGGCAAACCGCGGAGCCTCGAGAGGGGTACGCCTTGTGCAGCAGTTCCGACGGCGCGGTGCCCTGTGCGTCTGGTGGCATGTTCTTGCATATCGCAGGTATAGGCGACGGGTCTATGTGTGTATGTTATGTGTCCTTGTGGAGGCCCAGAAGTTGAAGTAATGTGGACGGTGTAATGGAGACTCAGAATCCCCCATCCTCACGGCGCTCCCCTTCCTCCCCTTGCACCCCCCCGTGAAAGCATGCATGCCTCTCCTTTACGACGGTCCTCCTGTCTCCTTGTCATCATCCTAGCATTCGCCCTCGTGGTTCTTGTCCAGGGACAGGAGAAAGCCCACCAGAATGAGAAGCCCACTCGGCCCTTCAGTCGTCTGCAGTCCACCACGGGAAGCGGTAGCAAAACTGACTCTGCACAGTCGCCGGGCAATCAGGAAGGTGAGCGTGAAGGATAGTGAATTCGTAGGGGATTCGAAGCACGGAGGGTATAGATACATAAAGTATGTGGATGACTTGCGGCAAGTCGCACAGGTGCACAGCCGCACAGCCCTCCCTTGTCCCCTTGCTGCCCTCCGGCTTATGTCGCGTCGCATACAAAGCAACCGTATTTCCCCGCCCCCCGTTCACACCTCATCCCCTCTACGCAAACGACAGCTGAATTTACCAAGCCCACGAACCGCGTCGGCTACCTCCTAAACCTCACCAAGAACGGGCTCAACCCTGTGCAAGCTTTCCGCGATGCCATGAACACTGAGGGTACGCTTAAAAGAAGAAAGGGCGGGGAGATAGACGGGCGAGGAAGTATGCTGTTAGCTTTATAGTCTCACAAGAGAGGGGAAGAAACAGGAATTGAAGATGACAACAAGAGGATTTGAGTTACGCAGGCGGACCGAGGAAGAAGACACGACACCGAGCCTCTCCTTACATTCCCTCTATTCCTCCCTTCCTCCCTCCCTTCCCCAACTCCCCCACCCTCCTAAGGATTCAAGGCGATTTTGGATAACTCAGAGATCCAGCATCGCGTCCTGAAGGAGCTGCCTCTTTTGGGTGCCATCGAGGGTTTCAGCAAGATCAAGGACAACCGCCGGTTGAGCGCGGAGGATGTAAGGAGGTTTGGGGATAAAGAGACAGTAGGAAATAAAATTCGTTGCAAGTTCCCTCACGTTGCTCTATACATTCACCCGCAGACCAAGAAGAGCTTCGCTACGGGGATGGATAACCTGCTGAACCTGGCCAACGATGCCTTCTTCAATAAGGTAAACAGAAGATTCACAGCCATATTCTCAAAGTATTCTCCATTCATTGCCTACTAAATGCCCGATTCTAATCTATTTGTCAACACACATTTACATTACCACTGTTTGACCACTCCCTCCTGCCCTTCCTTTCTTCTCAGATAAACGACCCTGCCAAGGTTTCGGAGACGGTCGCCAAAATGGCCACATCACCAGATCCTTCGATTCAGGTAGGAAAAGGGGAGGCCCAGAAAGAGGTTGAGATGGAAGGCAGTTTCTCCGTCCTGCTTGGTCCAACTATTTTTTCTTTCACTGACTTCTCACGACACGTTCGTTATTTCTGTCCCTCTCCCTTCCTCTTTCTTTCACAACACACGCAGGCCCTTTTCCAACGGGCGCAATCTGGCGAGAAGGAAGCCGTGGAGGCCCTACAGGACGAATTCACGAAGCGGCACTACACCGGTACGTCCTTCTCTCCTTTCCTTTACTGTCGAGTATGCGATAAGTGTTGTCAAATTCGCTTACAGCCCCCTTCCCCCTCCCCTCCTCTCTCCTCCCTTCTCTCCCCCTAGGCCTGGATGGAAAGGCGTTTCGGGAAATATCCATGGAGCAGACTGCGAGCAAGATGGAGCAGTTGCCGGAGATGATGCACTTTATTGAAAAGGACCCCAGCCTGGCACAGGTTTTCAAAGACCGTGAGTTGGAAAGATAGCGAGCAAGAGAGGGGGGAGTAGAACAATAAAGCTGGTGTAGACAATTTTTAACGCTTATTTATACGCTTGCTACTATATATATACACGCACACACACTCACACACACGCACACGCACCCACACACACAGTGGCGGGCATGAAGGGGGGGAACTTCCCGCCCACTGAGGAAGCCATGATGGCATCGACAAAATAATAGTTGGACGATGAGGGGCGAGATGGCGAGCAAGGAAAGATGTCGAGAAATAAGAGGTGCAAAGCCTAAAGTAATACGAGCGTGTGGGAGACAGGATGAAGGAAAAGAAACGAGATGATGTGAGTGCATATGTTGATTACGAAGAAGTAATCTAAAAGCGAGAATTAAGCCGATATCAGCACGTTTGACACAAATGGGAGAATTCATCTTTGCCAAGTTTTGTTACTAACGTTTTATGACTACGCGGAAATAACGGCATATTCTTATCACAGCACAACGAACTCAACTACTACATGCGAATTCGTGCGAGCTTCCGATTTTCAAGTTGGCCTGTTATCGAGCTTCAGATAAAATACAATGAGGTAGTTTCTTGGTATTGTTAGGACGACACCAGTTCTACTCGGTCATATTACCCAGCGCAGTTAACTAGTCTGGGTGTTGGGGCGTTTCCAGCTGAAGGTACAATTTTATAAGAGACAATCAAATTGAAAGACTAGAGGAAGCCTTACTGCATCAATTCAATATACCAAGAACGGAGGCAATGCCAGAAGGGAAGCAAACCAAATCGAGTATCGAAAGTCAGTCAAAAGTCAAGGCACCCTGCTAGCAGACTCTCCACTTTCTTGGTTGTTGCTTTGGTTTCCTTTACAGGATTAATTCAAACAAATACCGTCGCTCCCAAAAACAACGGAGGCGTCAACATCATCTTTCAAAGCCACTGTGATGTCCGATTGAATATTGTTTTTATTTTAAGCTATGCTCACCTTTTTCTTACCAAGCCCAGAAGTCTAAACCTCCCCATGCCCTGCTCACCTTAGAAAAAATTCAACATCGCATCTACTTGTTTTTAACGCTTCATTCCCTTGCCGTTCAGCGACAAGACCAGCACTAGCATCTGCCAAAGCTTCTCACAAGTCATGGTGGATGGCGAGCCTCCTCTCAAGCAGCCCCGCATTGGTCACTCCTCGTCGTTGATCGAGATGGAACCTGCAGAGCAAGCATCTGCGAAAGCGTTGCCATCTACAACGAAGGTACGGTGAGGGTTTCAAGTGTCCTCCTGTACGCATCTTACAATTCACTCTTCCATGTCTGTAGCGTGTAGAACATACGTTCCAATGGCATCGTTTTCCTTTTGCTTGTCCGTCTAGTTTCGCAATGCAACCATCCATAGGACGTCCTTTCCATCCCTCCCAACCTAAAGGTCGCAGTCATCGGCGGGGGTTCATTCGGCCTGGCCATGGCCTCAATCGTAGGAAGAAAAGGCATCCCAACTTGCATTCTCGTGCGGAAAGAGGAGGTTCGTGGGTGTAATGAGGGTTGGTTGGGAAGAGAAGGAGGGGAGAAAGGGAGAGGCTTAAGAATGCAAGGAGGAAGGTCTGGAATTGTAGCTTCATTTCTTTCAGCCCAAATAAAGACAGGTAAGTTTAATTTCCATGCGCAAAAAAATTCAAACCTCCTTTTTAGTCACACCCTTCTCTGGTTGGTGCTATGCACAGGTTGCCGCGCATATCAATGCCCATCATTCCCATCCTCAGTACTTGAAAGACTTCCGCCTGGCGGACACAATTACTTCCAGCGCCGATCCCAAGGTAGAGGGTCACCACGGGGGGGAAGGAAAGAGAGATGGGGTGAGGGAAGAAGAAATAAATCGATGGTATAGACCCCCTTGTCTGAGGAAAGGAACGTATGCAGCAGATAAACCTGTCCTAGACCTACACAAATACTCTCTGCTCCCCTTTTCTCCTCTCTTTCTACCTCTAGACTGCCTTCGAGGGCGTCAACTTCATATTGCATTGCATCCCTGTGCAATACTCGCGGCAGTACCTGCTTCAAATCGCTCCCTTCGTCCCCCCAGATGTGCCCATCATATCCACGTCCAAGGTGAGGGAGGGAGGGAGGGAGGGAGGAAGGGAGGGAAGGAGGGGTGGACAGGGAAGTATAGCAGTAGAAACTTCCCGCCATATCCCTTGTACATCTAGTTATAGGTAAGCATCTCGACCATCAATCATCCTCCTTCCTTCCCTCCCTCCCTCCCTCTCTTCTTCCCTCCTTCCCTCCCTCCCTCCCTCCCTCCCTCCCTCCCT
>Ga0160420_100676_pt1 | contig 12169 bp, 14 predicted proteins | sample CelAP2metagpilot_FD_108197 | JGI IMG/M metagenome (GOLD analysis project Ga0160420, IMG submission 108197) | Phycosphere-associated microbial communities from algal ponds in Kailua-Kona, Hawaii, USA - Cellana AP2-5-5 metagenome pilot | ecosystem: Engineered > Artificial ecosystem > Aquaculture >... | reverse complement strand
TCCCTCCCTCCCTCCCTCCCTCCCTCCCTCCCTCCCAGGCCTCTCCGGGCTTCTACCCCGCACCCGCCGCGGCGGGTATTCTTGGCCTGTCTTTTGGAAACAACACTTTGTGTGGACCCGAACACACCTGCTGGCCCCCCCTCCTTGATTCCCTCCCTCCCCCGGCACCTGACGCCTTCACCCTGTGCGCCGACGGCGATCGGGGTGCGGCCCTCGTCCTCGGCGGGGTCGACCATTCGCTGGCCCTGGGCGGGCGGGAGGGAGGGAGGGAGGCAGGGAGGGAGGGGGGAAAGAAGGGAGGGATCGGCTATGTGCCCATGCTTCCTCCTTTTGCTCATTACTGGATCCGGGTGAAAGACCTGAGGATCCAGGGTGAATCTTTGTTCCTTCCCGTCCTTGCAGCTGCAGCTGCAGCTGCTGCTGCAGCGGGGCTGGAGGAAGGGAGGCGGTGTGCGCCCTCCCTCCCTTCCTCGATTTTGGTCCCGCGGCCTCCAATGCCGTGTGCTCTCGCGTCACGTGCAGCCATCCCCACGGTCACCAGCAGCAGCAGCAGTGGTGGTGGTGGTGGTGGTGGTGGGAGTGCGGAGGATGCGACCCTCCACCCCGCCCTCGACGACGTGCCGCTCGACACGGCCATGGTGGACTCGGGAAACAGGTGGGGAAGGAGGAAGGGGGGGAACGGAGGGAGGGGCGGAGGTAGGGGTGGGAACCTGGAGGGGATTTCACCATTGACAGTGGCGACCATGGGTCGTGTGAGGGAGAAATAAAAGCCCGCGTACTCACAACACCTTACTTGTGTATCCCCCCACTCCTTCCCTCCCTCCCTCTCCCTAGTGCTACCTGCTTCCCGGAGCCTGTCTTCGACGCCCTAAGATTCAGACTCGCCGAGCTGGTCAAGGGTGAGGAAAGGAGGGAGGGAGGAAGGGAAGAAGGGAGGGAGGGAGGGAGGGGGGAAGAGAAGGACGCAGAGGACGCACCTATGTTTCTTTTTGACGGGGTTTCGCCCTTGAATCTCACTCACCATCCCCTTTCTTCCCTCCGTCCCTCTGTCCCTCCCTCCCTCCTTCTCATGTCAAGACGTCCCGGCCGTTGCGGACGTGGCCGGTGGACAAACCCTCTTTGACGGCTACGGTCGTCGCTTGTCTGTACAAGAGCTCGCTCTCCTTCCCTCCCTCGACCTCGTTCTAGAGGGGGAGGAGGTGGAAGGGGGGGAGGAGGGGGCAGGGCCGGGGGCTGAGGAAGGGACGGAGAAAGGGACGGAGGAAGGGAGGAAGAGGAGGAAGGAGGTGGTCTTGACCTTGACCCCGGCAGACTATTTGCATAACGAGGTAAGCAGGGAGGGAGGGAGGGAGGGAGGGAGGGAGGGAGGAAGGGGAAGAGGGATGACTTGCGAGCACCAAAGCAAGCACCTGTTACTCAAGGACCTGTATCCCCCTCCTCCCCTCCCTCCCTCCACCCCAGGGCGGCTTCTACTTCCTCAAAATTATCCGTTACGGTCATTGGGCCATCGGACAGACTTTTCTCCGAAGAAGATACCTGGAGGTAGATCGAGCCAACAAGAGGATTGGGTTCGCGATGCCGGTGGAGGGGTGTGTTCCTCCCTCCCGAGGGAAGTAGAGGACGTGTGATGGACGGCCACCTGTGGGTGTGGTAGAGTTACCTCCTTCATCCCCTATTTCGACTCTTTGATGGGGGCGAGGGGGGGGGATAAGAGGGAGGGAGGTAGTGTGGGCGTAGAGAAAGGAAAACAAAGTCATGCTGTAAGGGAGAGAACGAGAAGAGAAGGGACGAATGTTTTGTGAAATAGAGTGAGTGTAAAAAAAGAGGGGATGATAATTAAAAAAAGGCAGTGGGAGGGAGTGGAAGAAAGAGAAGGAAGATGGACGGGGAAAGGAATGTGGACCCTAGTTCAGAGAGAGGGAAAGAGGGCAAGGTGTGGATGAGGAAAAGGGAATGTGCATGACCATGGAGAGGAAGACAAGGCGGAAGGGGATAGTACGGAGGAGGAGCAGAAGGGGGGGGGAGGAGGTAGAGCACGAGGATGACTTCGCTCAGCAAAAAGCCAGCCGCAGATTCAGGGACGGGATTTAAATTAGGTCGTGAGTGGAGGGAATGGGTAAAGTGAATGTGACAAACCCAAGGAGATGCAGAGGAATCATGGTTACCGTACATTTAGAAATTAAAGCCAAATCGAAGAATGAGTGCGCCAGAAGCGGAATGAGATATCTTCACAATTTATAGAATAGTAGCAGCAGCTTCTAAATTAAAAAGAAAAGAGACGACATGAACATCATGGACAGTAAGCACATGTGTGGATTCGGTTCACACTACTTGTGGTTTGGTCGTCTTCACTCAGTGGCATTCCCCTGGCACCAAGGCGGCATCACAGGCCTTCCTGTTTCCTTGTGTGCACACTCTTTTCTTCTCTGTATCTCATATCAACACATATACATATACCGAGAAGAATTGCTCCCTCTCTTCCCCCTTTCCACGTCTCCACAATCACTTCACCACCTCTCTCTCCCTAAGCCTAGCTTCCTCTCATTTCCTCTCCCTTCAACCTCCCATCCCAGGTGCCACTCTCATGAATAGGGCCGACGGCAGCGACAAACAAAATTAGTGGGTCTCCTTTCACATACAAATGTGCAGTTTTACGAATTCCATGAGCATTAAGGTGTCTTCAAGCTAAATGCAATATTCCCCTGCTTTCCGAGCCAAGATCGGGGCTGGGAATTACCAATTACTTGTCTATCTGGGGAGACTAAGGCGGACGTCATCTTCAATCACCGCTCTCTCTCCTTCCGACCCGAGCTAGTACTTTGTTTGTCGAGGAATGTTCCATGCTCTCACGCGAAACATCCTTCTGAACGGATCTTTCCCTTTGCGCCTCTCTACAATTGTTTTTATATATGTTTACATACAGACCCTCCAGCCCCTCCCCTCACTTTCTCCCTCCCCCACCCTCCCTCCACCTCTCCTTTACCCGCCTTTAATTACTTCTCCACCCACTGGACGAGCTGGTCCGAGACTCCCCATGTCACGGCCATGCCGGGTGGCACCCGCAGGAGGCGCGGAAGCAAGCCGCGGTACAGGGTAGGGATGCCTTCTTGCGTGGCGATGGTGTAGAGCGCATGGGCCACGCCCGTGTAGACAGGCCGGCCTTTTTTCGCTTGAAGGGCGAGGCGGGTCTAAGGGGAGGAGAGAAAGGGAGGGAGGGTGAGAGGGAGGGAAGGGAGGACGGCTAAATCGCGGGCATGCAAGCGAGGGGCATCGAGTTCCTCCTCCTCCTCCTGCTCCTGTCTCATTCCATTGTCTTCGTCTTACCTTGACAATGTCGAAGGGATTGGTCATCACCAGGCCGGGACATGACGCCATAAATCCCGACATCATCGACTGCCACACCGTCAGCTTTTTCCCCCTCTCCACCACCCCTCCCTCCTTCACGCCCTCCTTCCCTCCTGCCGCCGGTGTGTTCAAGCCCCACACCTCCTCGTCAATCAGCTGCTTCAAATAAAACATCGACGCTTGCTGGATCCCGTTCCTGCAGATGGTGGGAGTCACCCCTGACCACAACGCCCCCCATCCCTCCTGAGAGACGATTTTCCGGGCGGCGTCCACCGGTCCGTGGTACTGAAGGAGAGACTTGTCTAGGCCATGTTGGGCCTGTAGCCTCACCTTGACGACGTCAAAAGGGGTCACTATCAGGATCGCTTCGGTAATCCCCGCCCCAAGGCCCGCGAGAAGACGGCGGGAGGTCGAGAGAACGCCTGTGAGGAGGGAGGAGGGAGGGAGGGTGGGAGGGAGGGAGGGGGGAGGAAGAATACATGAGTAAACGACAAAGAAGGACGAGCACCCTCTGTTAACAGTCAAATCCCTTCCTTTCCCCCCGCCCTTTTCCCCTTCCCTTGTTCCTACATCGCAAGCACCTTCTCTGTTCTTCCCTCCCTACCACGAGCACCCTCTGTTAACAGTCAAATCCCTTCCTTTCCCCCCGCCCTTTTCCCCTTCCCTTGTTCCTACATCGCAAGCACCTTCTCTGTTCTTCCCTCCCTACCCCTCTTCACTCCATTCTTCACGTACCGGTCTCTTTATCTGTCAGCAATGATTGAAAGGTGGCGTTCGTCCCAAACCGCAAGGCATATTTGCTGAACAAGTGCGTGGCAAACGGCGTGAGACCCTTCCACAAGGCAGGCACGGACTCCTCGGCAGTTATTCTTTTGGCCGTCTGAATCATGGACGGGTACAGGGTCGGATGAAGCTGCATTCTTGTCTTTATGGTATCGACAGGTTGCAGGGTAACAGCCTCGACAAGCCCCCCAGCGCTCCCGGCAAAGGCCTTGAGGGCCGGGGAGGCCTTGATCTTCTCTTCGCTATGCTGGCCGATGGCGGGGATGGAGGCGTCGTCAGTAGAATCGCTCTGACGGGGCCGATAAGGGATTACATTGATAGACTGTTCGAGTTGGCGCAAGTCCCGGAGGCCGGCAATATATGCAGGGTAATCGGTGGCATTGGAAGAGTCGGGCATGTCCGCCTGGTCGAGGTTTGAGGGATGCTTGAGGATTAGGTGGTGTCGCTTGTGCCTGTAGGTGGGTAAGGTAATGAGAGCGTGGGAAACACTAGGTTTTGGGGAGGACAGCGCCCTATCGTGGTCACCGGGCGCTGGTGGGGGATACCCACTTTGCGGGACGAGGCCGTTGGATCAAGCAGGGGTGCGAGACTTATTTTTAAGGCGTTTAATACCCACCAAAATTTTCACGCGCATGAGGGTTTCGAAAGGCCGCAGGGAATGGAAAAAGCACATCTCGACGGGGTCCCAGTCGGGACCTCAACTCCTTTTGAAGACGGATGAACGAACGCATGCGTCAACGAGCGAGTCGTTGAGCGAGCGGCTCGGGGTTGCACTTGTAAAGTGCGGCGCAGGAGGCGCGTAATTTTGAATAGAGCCTTGTCGCAGTTCCTGTCAGCAATGATGTGTGTCCACTGCTCAAAAGAGGGAGCAGAAGAAAGCTGCCGGGGGGGAGGGGGGGCACGTCGACACACACGTAGAAATATTTGGTTCCACAGAGGGAAGATGATGCAAGAGCATGAAGCGGGCTGCACAGTTTTTTGAAAAGCCGCTTCTTTTTCAGTTTAATTCTTTCCTTCAGCTTGTGGGGCTGGTTATTTTTTGGGCTGGTTCTCTGTTTACGAGTTTCTAATTCGGTAAGATACTTCCCTAGAGGGTCTATTCTGGGGAGACAGGGGTACCCTATGACGTTGAGGTTTTTGTGGGCCGTCGTAAAAAGTAGGGCGTCGCTGTGGGAGTGACGAGAAACTCAGAAACTCAACTCAACTCAAAGGCACACGAATAGAGTAGAAAACAGAACAAATTGTTTCGCATAAAAACGTTAACTTTTCAAGTCTATTTTCATTCCTACTTATCTTTCTCTCCTTCACATCACCTCATACAGCCGACCAATATCTTATATTCTCCTTGTTTCTCTTCTCCTCCTCGCTTCATGACCCCATCATATTTATGAATTCTTTTCGTCTTCCCCTTTTCACAACCACCAAAATAGAACACAATCATACAACGCCTCTCCTACCTCCTCCCGCTCATTCTTCCCTTTCAACCTAACTCCTTACTCCTCCACCTTCGTGTTGCTGTTGCTCTTCCTGCTGCCAGTCGCAGTCGACAAGGTAGAGGAGCTAATCCAACTGTCCCAATTTGTCTCTGAATTGTGGGAGTGAGTAAAGCCCATGGCCCGCTCAGCGGCAATGGTGGCCTGGCGAGTCGGCAAAAAGGGAGGAGGAGGGAGGGGCAGTAGGGAGGGAAGGTGACCGGGGAGGTGATGTGCGTGATTAAGCGAGTGAGAATGGCAGCTATCATGGGAAATGCATCCTTGAAATAGCCCACTCTTTGTAGATGCGTGGTCAGAAAGGAGGGCAGCAAGGAAGGGAGGGAGGACATGGAATGTCCGTGCGTACCTTGGAGCGAAAGGCAATGACGTACGTCTTGCGAGGGTTGACAGTGGAGGTATTCCCGTCTGTGAACAGAGGAGAGTGTGTATGTCCGTGTAGCATGAAAAAAGCTGCCTCAGTAGTGACGCACTGATTTCTCCCCTTTTGTCCGTATTCTGTGCACGCCTCGCCTTGCCCGTGATTCCCCCCCAATTTAGTGTCCGACTTACCGGATCCGTGGACGATCCGTTCATCATGCACCGTCACGTCACCCCGCCGCAGGGGCAGGTACAGGACATGGTCGCCTATGTATATGGAAGACATGGAGTAGGAAGATAGTAGAGAGACGGACGAAGTGAGGAAGATGCCCCGCTGTGTGTATGAGCGGACATCTCTTCCTCTTCCCCCTTCCTTCCCCCTGTGTTTCTTCTCCCTGGCATCTCCTTCGTTCCTTTGAAGCCACGCCTTTACATACCTTGCTCCAAGTCCACCGTCAAGGCATGCGCATCTGTATTGCACGTGTATCGACAAAGACAAAAGTAACAACAACTTAGATGCAGTGAGAAAACTTGATCTTTTCCTCCCCCCCCTCTCCCTTCCTCCCTCCCTCCCTCCCTCCCGCCCCTTTTTCTCAATTACCATCCCTCCCCGCCATTACAGGCCGGTGCTGTCTCAGTTTATTTTCCTTGTGCGACCCCGGCACGACGCGCAGACACCCATTGTCGGTGGTGGCCTCGTTAAGGGCGAGGGAGACGGTGACCGTGCGGTAGTCCGGAGTGTCTTGGGGCCAGTAGGCCTTGGTGTCGTTGGAATTGATTATTGGAATTATGATTATGGGGAATTAGGTTGCTATTGTCATTGGGATACTTTGGGATTTAGAAAACTACTAGGTTATTGGATCGTTGGGGTATTGAAGGGGTCAAGTAGGGGTTGGGAGGAAGGAGATATGTGTGGACCCGCGAGCGGGTGGATCACAGACAAGCGGAGAAAAGCAATGAGCGATTGGTTGCACAAGGCGGACAGCTACTCTTTACCTGGTCCTGATGCCAAGCAAAAATGGCGCCGTTAGCCTTCCCGTCCCTGCGGTGAAAAGTACGGGGCGGGGATGCGGAGGAGCTCACAGATGTGAGATGTTTCCTACCTCACACCTTTCCTTCCTCCCTCCCTCCCTCCTCCCTCTCCTTCCTCTATCCGTACCTACTGGGTCGTTTGCACAGAAATTGGTCATAATCCAACGCCATATCCTCCCCTAGTAGCTGCTGTGCGATGGACAGGGCCCGGGCTTCCAACACATTGTTCTGCAAAGCAGGGAGGTACTCGCGAGGCAGCATGGCGTTGACCAGACGCCAGTCTCGGAAAGGGGTACCGAACTGATGGGAGGAACAGAGGGAGCGAAAAAAAGAGACGAGGAGATTTAGAAAATGTGGAAACTTAATGAGATGGAGCAGAACCGAAACGATTGAGAGCAGGGTTCAGGATCAAAGCACGCACGTATGCATGCACACACACCCTCCTCCCGGCCTTCCCCTTCCGCTCATTCGTACCGCCTGACTCATGTCACAAAAGTCTTTTCCCGGCACATTCATTTTCCCCTCTATAAAGGCATCAAAGACGCTTTCCAACTCTAACACTTCCTCCTCAGTCAGCACACCAGGCAGGCGGATGTAGCCGTCGTTCAAGTAGCCTTCCTTATCCTTGAGGGATATGGAGTACGCTCCGACCTGTTTGGCGTAGGTGGCGGTAGACTAGATATAAATCACGGCGATAACTGCAGCAAATATGAATGCTATCTCTCGAATGTACGCGTCACGTGTCGCAGGTGCTGATGGGTGGGAGGGCGGGCGAGGGTACACTGGGGAGGGGAAGGAGGAGGCCAACACTTACCTGACGCCGGGCCGCGCCATCCTCGCTGCTGGGAAACAAGGGTATGACCGCGGCACCCTCCATTGAGCGTGCGACGATCGTGTCTGTGGGGTTGTGGGAAGTATGCGTGCCGCCGCAAGAGGATTTGTGAGCTTCAGACGCCTACGATTGAAGATGTGCTTCATGGGCCACAAGAAGCCTCCAACGCTCATTCTTTTCTTCCTGCTGACCACCTCAAACTCAAGCCACATCGCCCGTCTTCTCTGACACTGGCATGTTGATTATTCCGACTTCCTTTGCTTGTATTCACTGTGACCATCAATATGCGCCTTCCCACACAAGGCACTGTCAACGTCATCTCAACCATCATCATCGGCATCAAGAGCCAGCGGCATCAGGAGCCAGCGGCCTCTTCCTGAGCACTCAATGCGATGCCGTCAGGATCGCCGGTCACGCCGCACTTATTCCACTCCCGAGTTTGCGATGCTCTTGTTCCAAGTCAAGTCTCCGTCCGTGTCGGAATGCTTTTGCATGGACACAAGGGTCTTGCGCACTCCGAATTTTCATTTCATGACACGCACACGTACACAGGGAGACTGATTTTCTTGAGCGACATCAAACCGGCGCGTTTTACTCCGACGCAAAAGCTCCGTCGGTGCTTGTCCGTGTGTGCCGTCTACCACTTAAAGCTGCTTTTCCTCGCCAGCACAGAGTGCAGTGCGTCGTCAAGATGCCTTCCTTGATCTTCCCGTCCTCCCCTCCTTCTGCCAGTGATGTCTCGGCATGGAGGAAAAGACGACGGCAGCAGCAGCAGCAGCAGCAGCAGCAGCAGCGGCAGCAATGGCATTCGGTCCTCTCCGCTTCCATCCTCCTCCTCGTCGTCTTCCTGGGCGGGACGTGCTTGGCCGCTATACCCTCCGCCACGGCTGCCACAAGCACTGGTGGCACCGCTTGGGAATGGTACGTAACAATGGGTTCGGAGAAGGAGAGAGGGAAGGGGGGGAGGGGGGGGCCGAAAACTTGCCCATTGCTGACTTCCCGCCCTATTAAACCCCGTCATGCTTACATACATGTATATATTATATTCTCTATGCATGTTCAGGCCCTCAAGATTTGTCGTCCAAGCCTCTTCTGCTGTGGACCGCTCCTCCTCCTCCTCCTCCTCCTCCATGGTCACACCAAAACGGAAGTTTCTCTCCGCCCTCCCCAAGCAGAAACAGAGCAACAGTGCCAACAGCCCAACCCCTGCGACTGCAGTCTCTCTAGCCACCCCTGCTGCTTCCCCATCCTCAGCAACAGCAGCAGCAGCAGTAGCAGCAGCAGCAGCAACAGCAGCAAATTGGCTGGCCCCAGTGGTGAAGGCGGTGGAAGGGGCAGGAAGTGCCCTGGGGACGTTTGGGCTGGTTATCCAGTCCAAAAAAGACCATCTGGTTGCCGGCGCGGTAAGCAAGGAGAGAGGCAGTGGAAATTCAGGGAAGGAGGGAAGGAGGGAGGAAAGGAAAGAGGGAAGGAGGAAGGCTGGCAACATAGTGACAAACTCAGGCATGTGAGAGGGCAAAACTCACTTCCCTCCCTCCCTCCCTCCCTCCCTCCCTCCCTCCCTCCCTCCAGGTGGCCCGCGGCTTGGTGGTGGGGAGCTTGCATCCCGTGGACACGATCAAGATCCGAGTGCAAATGTTCGGGAAGGCGGGCCTGCAGGTGGGAGGGAGGGGGGGAGGGACGGACGGACGGACGGACGGGAGAAGGGAGAGAGAAAGGAGAGGGGGCGCCACATTCAACGTCCTCACCACCCTAAACCAAGACACGCAGTTCCTGACAATCCTCCCTCCCTCCCTCCCTCCTCTCCTCCCTCCTTAGCGTCTGAATGTCCAAGCACTATACGCCGGCATCACTTCCTCCCTCTTGGGGCAAATGCCCTATGGGATGCTTGTGTATGGCTCGTATGAAGTCTACAAGGACATGATCGTGGAAGGGTGAGGAGGGAGGGAGAGAGGGAAGGAAGGAGACAGGGAAGGAGGAGGAAAGCCCACACCCACACACACACCCACACACACACCCACACACACACACACCTCTACAGACTACCACGTCTGGGATCGGATGCCACCTCTCTGGTGGCCGCCGTTCTCTCCGACATCACGGGCTCCATATGGCTTTCCCCCTCGGAAAGTGAGTCTCTCCCTCTCTCTCTTCCTCCCTCCCTCCCTCCCTCCTTCTCTCCCCTCCCATCCCCCCTTCCTGCCATATAACCTGTCGATACTCATCCCTCCCTTCTTCCCCCTCTCCCTCCAGTCGTCAAGCAACAGATGCAGTCGGCGGCGGTGGGAGACAAAACGACCGTTTTCTCGGCCTTTGCCAACGCCTGGAACGCGGGCGGAATCACGGCCTTCTACCAGGGTTATGGAGGTGAGGAGGGAGGGAGGGAGGGAGGGAGGGAGGGAGGAAGGAAGGAAAGAAGGAAGGAGAAAAGATGGGACACAGTCACATAAATTGCCCGCGGAAAACCCACTCAAACTGCGCTTTCCCCCTCCCTTTCTCCCTTCCTCCCCCTCCCTCCCTCCTTTCCACTTCCCCCAGGCCTCCTCCTCAGGGACATTCCGTTCCGAGCTTTACAGCTCCCTATGTACGAGCGGGTCAAGGTCTGGTTGGACGACCACCTTCTCACCGATGCCACCGTCGCCCGCCTGCCCGGGAGCGACCGAAATGCGTGGAGGGTACGAAAAACACTCCCTCTATTCCTTCTCACCCATCCCTCCCTCTCTGCCTCCCTCTCTGCCTCTATGCCCACCGTCTCCGTCTTCGTCCTCATCCTCCTCTCTGCGTTCTGCCAAGACCTATACTCACCCTCGCTCCCTCCCTCCCTCCCTTCCTCCTTCCCTCCCTCCCCCTTCACAGGAAGGGCTCGCTGGCGTTATCTCCGGCTCTGTCTCCAGCGCTATCACCACCCCCTTCGACGTGATCAAGACACGGCTGCAGGTTGATCCGACTTCCTACACTGGCCCCTGGGACTGCGGCGTCAAGGTCTTCCAGAAGGTGCGTCCCTCCCTCCCTCCCTCCCTCCCTCCCTCCCTCCCTCCCCTGCACCCAGCTATCAATCTCACATTCCTCTTCAACTCCCTCCCTCCCTCCCTCCCTCCCTCCCTCGTGACAGGAAGGGATCAGGGGGCTCTACTCGGGCGTGGTCCCTCGCACCCTCTACATCGGGCCGTCGACAGCGCTCTTCTTTGTCGCATATGGCGCTGTGCGTTCGTACATGCATCGGGAGAGGTAGGGAGGGAGCGAAGGAGCGAGAGCAGGGAGACAGGGAAGGGAGGGAGGGAGGAATGGAGGATTCACTGACGCAACCCCTTTCCCCTCTTTATCACACAGCCAAAATCCTGCTAGCATCATCCAGACTAGCAACATCAAGAAGGAGGACACCAAAAGCAGAAGCAGCAGCAGCAAGAGCAGCAGCAAAGAGGCGCCCCATGTGGCCCCTCGTGCCCCTCACTCCTTCTCTCTTCCCGAGCGGCCGTTCCAAGGAGGGCTGCAGTTCCTCTCCCTCCCATCCTCCCTCCCTTTTTCCCTCCTCCAGAAACGTCCGCGGGAGGATCGGTTGGAGAATCATCAGCACCTGCAGCAGCTGTTGAAAAAAAAGAAGGAGCACAAGTGATATGAAGGAGCACAAGTAATAAGAAGACGGAGGAAGGGAAGGAAGGCTTGTAAGATAGAGACAGGGCAGTCGGCGACGAGCATTGACAACGAGCTCCTGGAGTATAAAGTTTTAAGAGATGAGCGAGGGGTGCCGCAGAGATCAAAAGCACGGCGAGTACCAGAGAGGCAGAGACATGGGCGAGAGGGGTAAGCGAGAGGAAGGACGGGAGGTGTCGTCGTCGCTCTCGCGCCATTTTCCTGTCCGGTTTCCTCAGGCACGCGGGATGGTGGGCGACGGGAGGGTCGGATGATGGTGAGGACGACTTCGAAAGCAACCAGAGGCCGACATGTGACCAGGGCAAGAGCCGACAGGCACAGGGAGGCACGATATGTATCTTTATATTATTTTTGGTAAGGAAAACACAGATAAAGAAGAAACAAATAGAGGGGAAGTTTTTAATAAAAGAAGACCATGAATGAGACACCGAAATGGTTGAAACGTGCTCGTTTCTTGTCATCGATAGCGCCCTGCGAAAGAGCAGTGGCACGTATTGAGGTGCATCCCGTGCATGCTTTGTTGTGGCTTAATTTCGATTTCGATTCTGTTGACTTACGTAGGCCATCCCTTACGATGGAGGGGAAAAACAAGGGGGGGGGGGGGGGGACAAAGCAGAAATGGGGGGGAGGGAGGGGGGAAGGAAGGGCATCATTTAGTGGCCGGTAAAGGAAACCC
>Ga0160420_100674_pt1 | contig 12212 bp, 24 predicted proteins | sample CelAP2metagpilot_FD_108197 | JGI IMG/M metagenome (GOLD analysis project Ga0160420, IMG submission 108197) | Phycosphere-associated microbial communities from algal ponds in Kailua-Kona, Hawaii, USA - Cellana AP2-5-5 metagenome pilot | ecosystem: Engineered > Artificial ecosystem > Aquaculture >... | reverse complement strand
TGTTTCGTGGTAGAAAAATGAAAAATCACGAGTTGTCACAGGCAGGTAAAAATTCTCCAACACTTCGTCGTCCAATTCCATGTTTCCAGAAATGTCGACGGTCTTGAGACCGGGGAATTTGTTCTCCTGAATGTATTGAAACAGCGTCTTGCACACGGCCGGGTCAATGTCCGTCCGCGAAAAGTCCATGGTGGTTAAATGCTCCCAAAAACAGGGCGGGGTGATCGCTGTATGCGCCGCGGCCTCAACATGTTGTTGGGGTTGGGACGGCGGTAAGCATCATCCCGCGGTGTCGCAATCCTTCTTACTTTCTTGGATTAAGAGGCTAACTCCCTTGGAGAAAGAGGCTAACTCCGTTGGAATATCCAGTACGTCCAGACTTACATATCGAATATCGATGAGGATGACATAAGATCAAGACGTCGCGGAGCGTACGTAGAACGGAGGGGGAGTAGAGATGTGTGCAGACAGTCGCAGTTGAACTCTTCCGTCCACAATCACCTGCACATGGAAATATGGAAATAGAAAGCGCCTTGAGCCTTTCATAGCCCGTTGTATGAGACAAATGAAGCTCCTCCCTGGGAGCGTAATTCCTCCTGTTCTGCCGCCAAGTTGACGTAAAAGAACAGACATGTCAGAGTGTCACGGTCGTTCTCAACGCAAATACTATCTCTCCCCACTCCTTGCGTGCCTGGGCGCGCACTGCCTCTTGGTGCGCCTCATGACCTTGGGATAGGTGGGGTCTGCGGACATGCATGGGCACTGACGACAAAAACAAACCATCTTTCTTTCCTCCAGACACCAAACGCACATAGACGCCCAGCAAAGGCATTTCACACCAGCTATGCCAGGGACACTGGCCACCACCTCGCCAGCGATAATCAGCCAGCTTGTCGGTCACAAGAACTTTGTGCGGGTGAACCCCATGAGCGACAGGTTTGAGGTGAGGAAAAGCTGAAGCGACTGAAGGGGGGCCGAATGAGGGGGTACATCGGGACGGATTGCCGCAGCGCACCACACTCACGCTCAGATATTCTCGTCAGCGCGTTTGTCTTGATGCACATCGTGAGACAAATGAATTAGGTGGGATGAGGATGCTTCACGATCTCACTCGACAGAGAAGTTGCACACCCCTCACCCTACTCCGTTGGAAAGCAACACCCCTTCAGTCAAACACACCCCAACCACTCCTTCCATTCCGCTTACAGATCAAACGCTTTCACCATCTTGAGCTATACTGTGGCGATGCCTCCAACACGTCCCGTCGTTTTGCATGGGGCTTGGGCCTGGCTCAAGTGGCCAAATCGGACCATTCAACCGGCAATCCGCTCTACGCCTCCTACGTCCTTCAGAGCCAAGAACTCGTCTTTGTCTTCACAGCGCCTTATGCACCTCCTTCTTCCTCCTTCCCTTCCTCCTCTCCGCGACATGCCGTGCCCATCACCAATATTGCCGATGCCCCCTCCTCCTCCTCCTCCATCCCTCACCCTGCTTTCTCCCCTACCGACGCCGCCGGTTTCTTTACTCGCCATGGGCTGGCCATTAAAGCGGTCGGAATTGAGGTAGAGGATGCCCACGTAGCTTACGAAAAGTGTGTGGCGCATGGAGGGAAGGGTGTGCTGCCTGCACAGGTAGTGGAGGGAGGGAGGGAGGGAGGGAGGGAGGGAGGGGGGGGTAGGATGTGTGAGAAGGTTTCGCAGTGTACGAACGACAAGTATGTGGGATGTGTGCTGGCTTCGCAGGTAGGGAAGAGAAGATGATTGTATTTTGTCCTTCGTCCCTCACCCTTACCTACCCTCCTTCCCTCCCTAGCTGCTGAAGGACGTGGAAACGGGGCAGTCAATGCTGATGTCGGAGGTCATGGCATACCCGGAGGAGGAAGGGGAGGTGGTGCTGCGCTTTGTGAGCGGGGGGTTCAAAGGTGAGGGAGGGAGGGAGGGAGGGTAGGGAAGGAGGAATGGTGTATTCGTTTGGATCGCAATGGACACGCCCCCCCACCTTCCCTCCCTCCCTCCCTCCCTCCCTCCCTCCCGCCCTAGGCCCCTTCCTGCCCAACTACCAATCCTCGCCGTCCCCGCCTCTTTCTTACGGGCTGCAGCGAATCGACCACGTCGTTTCGAACGTGCGGCATCTGCTGCCGGTTGCTAATCACTTGATGGGCATGACGGTGAGACCCCCCCCCTCCCTCCCTCCCTCCCTCCCTCTCATGATGATGATTATGATCTCTTGGTGTTGGATGTGCTTCAACTGCTGCCGGTCGTTATTCACTTGATGGATGTTACGGAGGGAGGGAGGGAGGGAGGGAGGGAGGGAGGGAGGGCGATAGGCTACAACCCTATCTCCTCCATCGATGTCCTTCAACCTCAGCTCACTCCCTCATCATCCCTTCCTCCCTCCCTTCCTCCTTCCCTCCCTCCTTTCCTCCCTCCCTTCCTCCCTTCCTCCCTCCCCTCCTCCCGCCCTTGCAGGGGATGCATGAATTCGCGGAGTTTACGGCCGCGGACGTGGGCACCGTCGACAGCGGCTTGAACAGCCTCGTGCTGGCGTCTAACAACGAGAAGGTCTTAATGCCCGTCAATGAACCTACCTTTGGCACTAAGCGCAAGAGTCAGGTGAGTACGCCCCTCCATCCCCCCCTCTTCCCCTGTTTTTCCGTTCTCTCCCCTCCCACTCCCTCCTCTTTCCCTCTCTTCCTCCCTTCCACCCTCCTTCCCTTCCTCAATCCCCCCCTCCCTCCCTCCCTCAGATCCAAACCTACCTAGAGCAAAATCAGGGGCCAGGGGTCCAACACATCGCGCTCAAGACAGACGACCTCTCCCTCCTCGACACCCACGTCATCTTCCACCGGCAAAACTACCGGGTACATGCCCTCCCTCCCTCCCTCCCCCTTGCGTTCGCCTCCTTGAGCCCGTTCAAACGTCGCCTCTCAACTTCCCCTCCTTCCCTGCCCTCCCTCCCCCACCTCCCTTTCAGGAATTTCCCCTTTCCATCCGCGACAACTCCGTCTCCCTTCTCGTCTACAATCTCGGCTACCTCCCCGGCCAAGAAGACAAACGCCGACCGACAATGGCCGAGGACACCCTCGAGAGCCTCCGTCAGGTATGCCCTCCCTCCCTCCCTCCCTCCCTTCCTCCCTCCCGCCCACCTTCCCGCCCGTCCGTATGACAACCCTTTCCCTCCCTCCCTCCCTCCTTCTCTCCCTCCCTTCCTCCCTCCCCTCAGGCCCTCTTTATTCGTCCCATCCTGGCCACCCATGGGTTGATCTCCTTGACGTGCTATAGAGGTCACCCGGAAGGCGCAAAGGAAGCCGCAGCCGTGCAAGATTTCGTGGAGGTGAGGGAGGGAGGGAGGGAGGGAGGGAGAGAGGAAGGGAGGGAGGAACAAGAAATATGTTGTTGGGGAGCTCAGGAGTGAAGAGAGTCATGTGGGTGAGTGGGCACGATGGGGAAGGAGGAAGGAAGGGAGGGAAGGAGGGAAGGAGGAAAACGTTTTTCTCGCTCTCTCTTCCCCTCTCTTACATGCTCCTGCTCACCCCTCCCTCTCTCCCTCCCTCTCCCGTTCTCAGGGGTTGGATCCTCTGACCTTCCGCTGTTTTGTTCATTCGCCGCTGAATCGGCCTTTATCTCCCACGGTGATCACCATCTATAGACTCAAGTAGGGAGGGAAGGAGGGAGAAAAGAAGGAACCATATATATTGAATGACTGACGTAGAAAGAGGAGCAAGGAGGGAGGGAAGGAGGGGAGGAAGGAAGGGATGGAGGGAGGGAGGAAAGGTATTAGGGGATGCACGTGGGGGGCTTTTATTACGGTAGACGTAGCGTTTATTACGGTAGACGTAATGTGTATGTTCTTTGTCCTTGTGTGTGTTAGTGGGCATATCGGGTTGACCTGAGGGGGGGGGGAGGGATGCGGATGCTGGATGGGTGTCTGATTGTGGGGAGGGAGGGAGGGAGGGAAGAAGGGGGCAGGGAGAGAGGACACACACATGCTAAATGTGTGATAATTTATTGCGAGGGGGAAGACAACAGAAAGAAGGAACAGAAGAAAAAGAAGGAGGAGCTCAAGAGAAGAAAAGGAAGTGTGGAAGGAGAATGGCAAAGAAGATAATGATTCAACAAATGAAGAAAAACATAGAAGGAAGGAGTGAGGGATAAAGAAGAAAAAGAGCATGATGCGAATTGCGCGAAGAACCTCCAAAGTCGTATATACCCACACAAACTGCATTTCTCGAGTTTTTTTTAAGAAAAAAAATCCTTGTAATATCTGTATCAATACATGCGCACATGTATAACATATCATATATGTATCGGCAAATACATCAAGAATTCATCCAGTAATTTACATTTTTATTCGTTTGCACCGAGCACCTTCCCAGGAAGAGAGGAATGACAAAAGATGCGCACGTGTTTTTTGGTATATGAAGTGAAGAAGTGAAAAGCGAGCAAAAAGTAAGGGAAGAAAGAGGCTTAAAGAAAAAAAAGAGGGAGAAGAAAGAAGGAGAGATAGAAAGATGCAGGGAGGGGGAGGGAAAGGAAGGCCGTACTTATGCCACACCCTCGTTGTCACCATTGTCAACTCATATCATAATCATAATTATTATCAAAGTTAATATTATTCTTTTCGCACTTTTGGCACAAAATCAGAGTCTTTTCCCTCTTCCCCTCCTCACTCACCTCCCTTACCCTCTTGCTTTTCCTTCCCAGCCATACTACAAACAAACCAGACCACTCAGTCATTGAATAAAAGCAGGATTTCCCCTTTCATCCATTCAATAATTAATGCGTTTATTTGATCGTCTCAGGAATAGCAGCGCCAGTCTCAAAATCAGGAATGGTTATGGAAGGAATCTGCAGCTCCTCGGGGAAGAGAAAGGCGAAAAAGGCGATGGAGAATATTGTGATGCTTATAAAGAGGATCCAATTATTCTTATAGGGCGAGACGATCTCCTCCCTGATTTTCTCCGCAGGATATTGATCCGGAGAAGGGGCCTGTCGAGTAAATAAATAAATAAATAAATAAATGAATAAAATAAAATGTAATTACATGAACAAAGGAATGCAGATAAATTTAAACGTAAGTAAATGAATAGATGAATGAATGAATATCAAGAAATAAATAATAAACAAATACATAAACAAATACATACAGAAATAAACACACAATTGAAATGAAAAACAATCGAGTATGAGAAAAATTTCATGCTCGTCGTTAACCAGGACATTCCAAACACCTGTCATACAACGAAGAAAGGGCAGACAAGGTTGAAGGCGGAAGGGAGGGCGGAAGGGAGGGCGGGAGGGAGGAGGGCAGAAGGGAGGATGGCTCTACCTTGCGCTTGGCCTTCCGTCGCTTCTCGGCCTCCAACACCTTCTCGTCCATCCAATAATCCGTGCCTGTTGAGGGAGAGAGGAGAGGGCAAAAGGTAAGAAGAATGAGATACTAGAATGACAGTCCCCGCCACGTCTACACTTTCCTCCCTCCCTCCTTTACCCCCCCCTCCCTCTCTCCCTCCTTACCATCTTCCTTGTTATAGCTCTGGGTCTTGGGCATGGTGGAAAACGAGCGCTGAGCCACTTTCTGAGGCACCCCTCCACCGGGGGCAGGGGACGAGGACTTGCGGATGGGGACACGAGGAAGGGACTGAAGGAGGGGGAGGAGGAGGGAGGAGGGGGGGAGGGGGGGTGACATATGTATTTGGGCCGTTCTCTTCATCATCAGTAACAATCGATTCGTTTTCCACCTCTTCCGCTTCCACCCTCCTTCCCCCTTTCCCTCACCTCCTCCTCATCCTCCAATCGCCGGGAGAACTCTGCCGACAAGTCCTTGTCTTCGTCGCCTTTCCCCCCCTTCATGAGTACCACCAAGCGTGCCGCTGCTGCAGCTGCTGTTTGCCCCGTTCGTAGTACTGCTGCTTGTCTCCCTGTCGTGATTGTAAGTGAAAATGATGAGCTGCGTGGGCAAGGAGGGAGGGAGGGATGGAGGGAGGGAGGGAGGGAGGGAGGGAGGGACGACATGGCACACTGCACCGTCCTTATATTACCTTGCCGCCACGCAGCGCAAGAAGAGACGGCCTTCCTTGGTACATAGAGATAAAAAAAGCCAAAGGGCAGGAACATGAACAAAAAGTCCTTTCTTCTTGATGTTCTCTGCGGCAAGCCGCGAGGGGAGGGTGCTACTCGTCACAGTCATACATCTTTCATTTTCCAACCTGAATCCTTCCTTCACAAGGGTAGGCTTTTTTTTTACAGAAAGCTCCCTATGAAAAACGTACCGCATACTGACGATGCGGAGGACGAGGAGAGGGAGAAGGAGGAGGAGGTAGAGAAGGGCGTGGGGGTTGCAGCTGGTAGAAGGAAGGCGGCGGCCGAAGGCAAGGTGCAGGCGACCCCTAGGTACGCCATAGCCATAAGGAATACAGGGCGAGGGACCACAGGCTTTTGTGATCCTCGAGCCAACAATATTCTGCGATATTGCATGCTTGCTGACTTGAAGCTGTAGGAAGACGGCGGGGATGATCAGGGGGGGAAGGGAGGGAGATGGGTGAGGTTATGATGATAATCGATGACTGAAGCAGGCCACGGCGAGGGGAAGCCTCCTGGCAATGCAGCTTCGATTTACTGGCAAACCTGTGCATGGTAGGGTTCCAGACGAGGTGGAAGGATGGGTAGAGGACAGGGCTAGATGGCGTCCAAGTTGCGTGTGCCAGATTAAAGTCGCGTAGCTTTGCAATTTTGCCATCCTGCTTCTTCCTGCAGAGGGCGGGTAGTCAAGGTGATTGCTTTACATCCCATCATTTCTGCAACCTCGGACGCTGACTGGTGCAGAGGAAGGAGGACGAGGTGTGTAAAGTTGCCAGTGGTGTACGCACGTGAGTGGCGGAGGAGTTTGGTGCTTATCATTTCATTGAAGTCGGCATGAAGCAAGATGGACGCCGTCGTGCGTGGACTTGTTCAGCTCGGGCTCGCTGCTTTTTTCCATGTCGTTCTTCCTCAGCGCCCTAGCCAAACATCGGCAAGGATAGAAGAGAGGCAATGGCTGGTAAAACATTACGAAAGAAGGCGTGCGGACTACTTTTTTTCCATCACAGGATGTGTTGTCTCCCCACTCCACCCGCGTGTCCCGGGCCCACGCCACCTGTAAACTCCACTCCCCCAGTGCGAGTCATTCACATCTTTTTCATTTTCCACAAAGTATGCTGAACAAAAACTGATATGACAATGGCACGACAGCCGGGGTCACGCGTACAAACTGTAGACACCCAGCCAAGAGAGAAAAACACAAAAAGAGAAATATTCGCTCTCATTTATTATATTCAACATTCTTTGTTTCCTCAATCCTACCCTAAAACCATCGCTGTCTATTTCTTTGTCCCTCCTCTTCTTCCCCCTCTTGCATCTCTCATACTGCTTCTTCCACCTCCCCTCCTCCCCCAGCACCTCCCCCTCCTCCTCCCTCCGTCGCGCGATTGGCCATGTGTAGGGCGGTGTATTTCAACCCTCCCGCTTCCCGCATAAATTTGGCTTTCTTGGCCTCGGTGCTTTTCTTCTTGAGCTCAATCTCCTGATGCCGCCTTTGGAAGTAGAGCTGTCGCGCCGGCAAAATGGGAATGAATGAGGTATAAAGGGAGGGAGGGATTCATGGAGCTCGGCTTCTGCTGTTGGCCGTATTTTTGCCCCTCTCTCGCTTGAAATGAAGGGAAAGACGACAAGGGAGGCACAACTTAAACCCTACTTCGAATGTGTCTTCTTTTTTTCCTTTCTCCCTCTCTCATTCTCTGTGTAGAGTAACCCTCCTTTACCCCCCTCACCTTCCCATTCCGCCCTCCCCCCTTCCTTCCTTCCTTTCCTCCTTACCTCCTTCTCGGCTCTTTCCTTGAAGTTGCGCGGCTGTCCCAGGACAACACCCTCCTCACTGGCCACCTTGAAGTTATGGAGGAGGGCCTCATTAAGCGCTGTGAGCTGTGGCACAGGCAGGCCGGGGGAGAGGGAGGGAGGGAGGAAAGGAAGGAGGAAGAAAAGGAGGGGTTAGTGCAGGCGTAGTAAATGGGGGGGGGGGGGTACAGTTCGCCCCCTCCTCCCTCCCTCCCTCCCTCTCTCCCTCGCTCGCTTTCCCCCTTACCCATAAGTCCCTCTGCTCTTCTTCTGCTGCCTCTATCTCCAGCAGAACATCTCCCGTCTTAGAGATGATAGTGATGCTTTTGGCGCCTGTGCGGGTGAGGGAGGGAGGAAGGAAGAGGAGAAAGGAGGAAGGGAGGAAGGGAGAGAGGAAGGGAGGAAGGGAGGAAGGAAGGAAGGAAGGAAGGGAAGGAGGGAGGGAAAGAGGGCATTAGTTTTCTACTTTTGGTCAGCTAGACGAATGACATTTACATTTTCCCTCCTTCCATCCTTCCCTCCGTCCCCTTCCTCCTTCCTTCCCTCCTCCCCTTCCTCCTTCCTTCTCTCCCTCCCCCCCTCCCTCACCATTGGCCCCGATGCTTTTCATGTCACCCGCGTGAATCTCCGTGCCTCGGTCGCGCATGTCGTCGGCTTGTCTGGAGGGAGGGAGGGAGAAAGGGAGGGAAGGAGGAGCAGGTGAGGGAGGGATGGGAGCGGCCAAGGGTAAAATGCAGCGGTGAGCTGACGGAACGAAGGAGAAATTTAAAGGAATGAAAGAAATCAATGCAAAGAAGAGAGACGATGAATTCGATAATTTAGGTACCGAGGGAGGGAGGGAGGGAGGGAGGGAAGGAGGGAGGGAGGGAGGGCGGGGGAGGGTGAGCTACCCCTTACCTGTACGCCAAAACCAATTTTCCCTCGTCTTGTTTTACATTGACATATACTTTCTTGGTCTGTAGGGCAAAGCCTCCGAGGGTAAAATTTCGCTTCTTAAAGGTGGCGCCGCGTTCAACGACCTGAGAGGGGAGGACGGATGGCAGGCAGGGAGGAAGGGAGGGAGCGAGGGCAAACAGGGAGTAGAAAGTGAACTGGAATGTCCCGATATGGAGAGGTGGGGGGAGAGGACGAGAGAAGAAGGGAAAGCTGGAGAAGGGCAATTCGGCGTCTTGTTAATTATGTTCAATTTCCAACGGCACTTGCGCACCTGTCGACGTTCGAGACGCTCTTGGGTTTCTTGAGGCAAGAAGGGCTTCAAGCACTCCATACAGGCCTTTGAGGGCATGGGAAGGAGCGGGAGGAGGGGAGAGATGGCGAAAAACAATTGTTAGAGAGGAAGGTTTCGAAAAGTGGGGGAGAGAAAGCTTAACCATGTTTTGCAGGATGGGTTTGGTGGTCTGCGGGAGTGCAAAGGGTAGGGAGAGAAAGGGGTGGGAGGGAGGAGGAGGAGGGGAGGACGAACCTGGAGACGGGCAAGGATATAGACGAGGAAATCCATTGGCTTGTACGCGGAGAATGCTGGAGGGGGAGGAAGGCAGGAATAGAAGGGTGCTTAGGACGCCCCGGCCATGGCCCACACTCGCTGTTTTGTCGAGGCCTCCTGGCTGTATGCTATATGTCTTATGCGCGCTTGCCTTTGGTTTCTCCGGTGAATTGGATAGGCTTTGTCTGTTGGCACGCTTTTCCTACCCCTCGAGTGGCCCTGTGATGTGCGTGATGCGTGTCCTTGGTAAGTAATCCAAGGTCTTAATCATCATTAATTGTTATCGACCGAATGATAAGCGACGTCCTCCCCCCCTTTCACGCATCGTTACGGGGGGGGGGGGGGAATCGCATTGCTGTCCATTTCGTCTCTTGTCTCTGACCACGCGATAACCACGAGCTGTCGGCCCGAAATTTGCCATGCCTCTTTTTTCTTGACCTATCATTATGTGCCCGATTCCACCGTTTTCTTTTGTGTGTCCCATCGTCGCCCCTCCTTAATAAAAATCAACAAAAGAGTTGACCCACAGCGCGACACCCACCAAACGGCCACACCACCCCAACTCAACAGATTTACAGCCACAGTCAAACAGACAGCGTACACGCCTGTGGTGTGCCTGTCTGCTTCTGCCCGCCCGTCAGCCTAGCTGCTGCCGTTCTCCTTCTACCTGTTTTCTCGCTCTAGGACGAGCAACCAAAAGGGAGACAGAAGAACACCTCGTCACCTCGTGTCCTCCACGTCCACTCTTAACCGTGGCGCACCCTTCCAACAAGGAAAATCTTCCCGGGGCTCCTCCTCCTTCATCTACTCCTCTTCCTACTTCCTCGACCACGTCTGCTCGCATGGACACGGTATGTAAGCGTAGCGCCGCCTGTCGATGCAAAGACTGTGCGGCTGCCTCGGCGGCCTTCTCAATTAATGACCTTCGGGCACTGGCCCCGACACGCAGCATCTACGACGAAGACGACATGGACTCAAGCTCCAATTCTGCTGCTGCTACTGCTCCCCCTCCTCCCCCCTCTTCCTCTCGTCCTCCTGTATGTGCGTCGCCGCCTGTGGGAGGGATCAAGGCTCTGCGGGAGCAGCGCCAGCAACAGCAGAATGCGAAGAAGATGGAGGGAGGGATAGAGGAAGAGGAGCTGGTTGGTCTGGTCAAAGCGCCAAAAGGTGAGAGGAAAAGAAACATGGGAAAAGAGCGGTTGGATTCTTTGAATGGATAGAGTGTTCAAATCACAGAGAGAGGGAGAGAAGGAGGAAGGGAGAGAGAGAGAGAGAGCAAGATGAGATAGGTTTTTCTCACCCCTCGAATCTGACCCAGACCGTCCAACCTTTTCCCCCTGTTGTTTTCCCCTCCCTCTCTCCCTTCCTCCTTCACTTGCCAGGCCCCGCGACTCGACCTCCCCCTCCTTCCTCCTCATCCTCGTCCTCCCCTGACGTGTCCCTCCCTGCAGCCACCAAGCCCTGGCACAAGCACAAGCAGCAGCAGCAGCAGCAGCAGCCGCCGCAGGAGGAGACACCCGCTTCGCGAGGGCAGGATATAGTGATGGATAACACAAATCAGCTCAACAATTCCGCCGCCTCCGCCGGCTCCTCCTCCGCCGGCTCCTCCTCTTCCTCCTCCCCGCCCCCTGCTCCTGCGGTTGTGGCGACATCCTCCCTCCCTCTCTCCAAGATGAGGGCCACTCCGCCGTTGCCCGTCGCCGCCATGGCAATGGAAGGGAGGGAGGGAGGGAAGGAGACTGAGGAGACGGATGGGCCGCCTTCCCCTCCTCCTTTTGTGTCGGATTCCCCCCCCCTGAAAAGCTCGAGGCACCAGGTCGAGGGGGAGGGAGGGGGAGAAGGAGGAGCAATAGCTGCCCTATCTCCTCTCCCTGGACCAACGACTTCCAGCATGCGGTGAGGAGGGAGGAAGGGAGGAAGGGAGGGAGGGAGGGAAGGCTCAAGGCGTGCTGTCCACTGCAGTCTCGCGCTAGTACACGTCATTATGATTCCGCCGACTCCTCCCTCCTTCCCTCCCTTCCTCCTCCCTCCCTTTCTTCCTCCCTCAGCGCCATGCCATCCGATGCCCTTGGTGATAGCGGCAGGGAGGGAGAGAGGGAGGGAGGGATCGACGCCGGGAGTGTCGACCAGGAGACACTCCCGACAAGGCTGGCCGACAAGGAATGGAAAATAAGAAGAGAGGCCTACATGCAGCTCCAGGTAGGGAGGGAGGGAGGGAGGGAGGATGGGAGGGAAGTAGGGAGGAAGGGAGATTTCTTGAACAAGGCACGCTCTAGTGAACCCAAAAAATGCCTATAATAGTTAACCCTCCCTCCCTCCCTCCCTCCACCGTCCAGGCCCTTTTCGAGCAGCAAGAGCCTCCTCCTCCTCGTTCCCTCTTCTCCTCCTTCCTCCCCCTCCTTCCCCAATGCCTCGATGACGCCAACGCCTCAGCCTTGGATGCGGCCCTGGACGCAGCTATCATCATGGTCGACAAGGCGCCGGCAGGTACGCCCCTCCCTCCCTCCCTCCCTCTCTCCCTCCCTCCAGGGCCACTAGCGAGCTAGTCCCTTGTCTTTCCCCAAGACAATTAATTGAGCCCTTCCGGCCATCGTAGCACTGCCAATCTCACCGCCCCCTCCCTCCCTCCCTCCCTCCCTCCAGCCCTTGTCGCCAGCGAGCTGGCATCCACCCTCGTGCCCAAGATCATTAATCGAGCCCTCCCCGGGCGCCCCAGTACCTTAAAAAAGGGCAAGGACCTCCTTCTGAAGCTCATGGAGGTAGGTGCCTTACCCTCCCTCCCTCCCTCCCTCCGTTCGTTGACCCTCCCCTCTCTCCGTCCGCTCACCCCTCCCTCCCTCCCTCCCTCCCTCCCTCCC
>Ga0160420_100673_pt1 | contig 12227 bp, 19 predicted proteins | sample CelAP2metagpilot_FD_108197 | JGI IMG/M metagenome (GOLD analysis project Ga0160420, IMG submission 108197) | Phycosphere-associated microbial communities from algal ponds in Kailua-Kona, Hawaii, USA - Cellana AP2-5-5 metagenome pilot | ecosystem: Engineered > Artificial ecosystem > Aquaculture >... | reverse complement strand
TTCCAATCCAATCCGCACATCCACTGTGCCCTCCTCTCCATCACCGCCTGTGCCATGGGTCTTAACCTCACGGCTGCATCCACAGCCATCTTCGCGGAGTTGCGCTGGGTCGCGGGCACCATCTATCAGGTACGCCCCTTCCCTCCCTCCCTCCCTTCCTCCCTCCCTCCCTCCCTCCCTCTCTTTCTCTTTTTCAAGACCGTGCAGTATGCAGTATAAGACTCGCAGATCGACCGCTCCCTCCCTCCCTTCCTCCCTCCCTCCCTCCTTCTTTCCCACTCTCCCATCTTCCCATCTCATCACCCACTCCCTTCATTCTCTCTCTTCATCTTCCTTCTAGGCGGAAGATCGGATCCACCGCATCGGCCAGACGGCTGAGAGCGTCAGATACTGCTACCTCATCTCCGATGGTAAATCCTCCCCCCTTCTCTCGTTCGCTCCCTCTAAGCTTGGATTTTTGGTCTCCTTACCTCTCCCTTCTTCCCTCCCTCCCTCCCTCAGGCACGGTCGACCGGCAGATGTGGACTTCAATCACACGGAAAGAGGCCGTGCTATCATCCACCACTGGATTGGGCGACAACCAAAAGACTTCCTGGAGCACGCTTCAGGTAGGGAGGGAGGGAGGAAGGGAAGGAGGAAGGGAGGGAAGGCGGACGGACGGACGGACGGTGGAAATAGGGTCGAGACGCCACCAGTCTCAGGATACTTTCAGTCATGATGATTCTTATCTTTGCCTCCCTCCCTCCCTCCCTCCCTCCCTCCCTCCCTTGTAGGCCAAGCCCCACATCGCGCCTATGGTCGGCATCAATCCTCCCCCCGCTCCCTCCGCCTCCTCCTCCTTTGGCAGTAGTGCTGGTAATACCTGCCCTTCCTCCCTCTACTCCTTCTCCTCCTCCTCGCAGATCACCTCCTACTTCCCTCGCTCCCAGCAGCTCCCTTCTCCTTCCCCCCTTCCTCCGGGGGGAGACAGTCAAATGCCCTCCCTCCCTCCCTCCCTCCCTCCTCATCCTCCACCACCAGCGGCAGAGATTTTTGTCTCGCCCAGATCCGGCCGCGATGTCATCCCGCCCTATCGACCTGGTAACGATCGAGGGAGCCGGGGAAGGAGGGGTGGAGAGAGTCAAAGGTGGAAGATGACGGTCATGCTCACATCTTATTTTCATTTCTTTCCTTCACCTATAGGTGCGTCGGTTTCGCGCCAAATATCGACTTCCTGTGTTTTACCCTCCAATACGGCCCACCACCACCAGCAGCAGCCGCCGCAGCCACAACAGCAACAGCAGCAACAACAAAAGCAGCAAGAAAAAGAGCGATGGCACCCCCCTCCTCCTTCTTCTCTTTGTGTGCCTACCGCCATTCTCCCGCCCTCCCGTCCTCCTGTTTCTGCCTCTTTTTCCTCCTCCCCGTCGGCCAGCGCTGGTCCTGCCGCCGCTGTTCTCGATGCACAGACCAAGGTGATATTCCGTCCTTGTCTTCTATGCTCCTTCCCTCCCTCCTTTATCGCTTCCTTCCCTCCTCACTGTTTCCCTTTTCCATCCCTTCAGGCCAAGATAGAAACAAACCGCCTGGCCGCCCTCGAAAGACGGCGGCAGGTGCAAGAACGAGCAGCGGCAGCAGTAGCAGCAGCAGCAGCAACAGGAGGAGGAGGCTGGGGAGGGGGGAGAGAGCACTAAAGGGTCAAGAGGCGAGAGAGGAATGAGGAGAGAATTTTTCCGGACAGAAAGAAGACAGGCTGTAATAAAAACTGTTGATTTGTTCTTGTTTCTTGTTTCTGTACAGACGGAGGAGGAGAAAGATGGAAAAACGGGAGGAAGAGGAAAATAGAGGGGTTTGTAAACAAGAAACGACGTCAAATAAACGAGATCATGTTATAGTCCCGCCTTTCGTTGTGTTTCTTCCTGGACTCTTCTCTTCGTATCCTTCTTCCTTCTCTCCAATATTCTTCCCGTCTTTTCCCCTACATGTTCACCGCAACCTGCTACAATCATGGATTGACTCGTGCGTTAGGAGGTCCTGAATATCACAACTTAGTTTGCAATAGCACTATAGAGATAGAGATAGCGGATCCAGCGAGGGGGAGGACCGAGCGTTGGCGAGGCGGGAGGGGGCACTTCTCAGAGAAAGCCTGTTGCAGAACATTACGGGGGATCGCGACCTTTTGGAGATGCCCCAGGATGGACACTGAACTTGGCATCAGGAGTCATGTCCGGACGAAGCCGCGAAATAGCCGTGTGACCCAAAAGCAGATGGCGGATGCAGTCCCCAAAGAGGCACCGTTATTTGGCGACACCATCAGCTGCATGAAGAACCCGAAGTCATAGGATTGGTTTTCACGGTATTAGATTTCGCATTCTCTGGTCTTGTCTTGTACTTAGGCAAGTAATCGACCCCCCCCCCTGACAGACACTTTGTACTTTTGTTGATTGTTTTTATATTATTTTTTGGTCATGAATGGATAAACTCAGGCTAGAGCATCCATGACCAATAGGCCTATGGTGTCATGCTAAGGAGCGTCCCACAAGTCACACACTAAAATAAGTAAAATAAATAACCATAAATAATAAAATACATAAATAAGCATGAAAAATATGTCTTGGCCAGTCGTGGAGCATTCATTTCGGGTTAGTGGGAGGTCTCTAATTCCGCCTTTCTTTCTCCAGGTCACACAACCCGCGTGTATACATGCATGTATAATTGTAAGGTCTTCATGCCCACCGTACGTGCTTACCGACAGCGACACGCCCACAAAGCGACAGGGTAAAGGAGACAGCGCCGAATCGGTCACGTCACGTCATCGAGGAAGCCTCGCCAACTTCACTTTCGTCGATCGTTCCTCCTCATCACCTCCCTCCTCTCTATCACATCGCATACAGATCTCGCAGCTAAATACCCCCCAGTATAGATAGCGCGGTACTTCCTTCCTGTCTGGCAATGGGCAGTCCATCCACGGCCTCGACCGCCAAGGGGTTTGGAGATGCACCGCCGCGGACTGCAATCCAGCAAGGTGGAGGAAGAGGACGAGGAGGAGGAGGACGGTCGACCATGCAAAACTTACCACCGCAAGTCTTCCGGAAAATGACGCTCAGTAGCACGGGCTTTTCCGAACAGACGAATGTAAGTGTATGTGGACTGGTGGTGGTGCAGGAGAGGGCACGTCTGTAAAGCAGCATCAGATACAGACATAAGAGGAATTGGTGTGCTTTCCACAACAGTGTAGCCTCTTTTCTTTCCCTCTAAGATCCTCACCTCCTTACCTCCATATCTCCCTCCTGCATCATATCCAGATTAATTTTCGCAGCCTCGTGGAGAAGCATGGCGGCGAGTTTACCACTCACTTTAATGTGCATGTGACCGCGCTTATTGCCTCAGCGGTGGACACGGAGAAATACCGGGTAAGGAGGTGGAAAGGGATGGAGGGATGGAGGGATGGAGGGAGGGAGGGAGGGGAAGGGGTAGAGATAGTGCTCCCTTAAGAAATTCATGGAGGCAAAAAAGACTTCTGACGTTGCGTTCATTAATCCCTGCCCCTTCCCTTCTCCTCCCTCCCTCTCCATTCCTCCTTCATCTCCCCCTTCCCTCCTCCTCCATCCTCCTCCCTTCCTCTTTCATCTCCCCCTTCCCTCCTCCTCCATCCTCCTCCCTTCCTCTTTCATCTCCCCCTTCCCTCCTCCTCCATCCTCAGGGCGCCGTCAAATTCGGCACGCCCATTGTCACGCGCGCCTGGCTGGACGCCTCGATCGCCCATGGGAAGGCAGCTGACTTCGCCTCTTACCTTTTGCCTCCTCTGTACGAGCTCAAGGTGACCAGCACGGGGTTCATGCCCGGTAAAAGATAGAAGGAGAGAGGGCAGGAGGGAGGAAAGGGGTGAGTGTCCTCGTCAATCTCATAAACTCCCTTACCTCTATCCCTCCCTCCCTCCCTCCCTCCTCCTGTAGACGAGAAGCGAGAGATGAGAGAGGCCGTGGAACGGTTGGGAGGCGTTTACGCAACGGATTTGGAGATGGACTTTACGTCCTTCCTCATCGCCCGCCGTGCAGAGGGAGAGAAATACCAGGCCGCCCGAAAATGGAACATCCGGGTAGTCAGCCGTGACTGGCTCCAGGCCTGCAAGCGACGGAAAGGTGAAGCTCTTCTTCTCGCCCTCCCTCCCTTGCTCTTCCTGTCCCCCTTTCCCTCCCTTCCTCCCTCCTTTTTATCGTTCTTCTTGCTTCGTGGTGGCCTAGTAATTATGCACTTGTCCATCCCTCCTACCCTTCCTCCCTCCGTCCCTCCCTCCTTCCTTCAGTCTGTGACTCCGGCGAAGCTTTTCCAGTGCTTCCCACATCCCATTCCCCTCCCCCTCTCCACAAGGAGGGAGGGAGGGAGGGAAGGGGGAAGGGGGGGCTGGCCCGCTCTCATTCCATTGGGCCTCCAATAGCGCAGGTACTGAAGGAGGGAGGGAGGGAGGGAGGGAGGGAGGGAGGGAGGGAGGGAGGCAGGCATGGGTCATTTACTCCACGTGTCTATACGACGCGCGTTCGCTTCTTTCCTCCCTCACACTCCTTCCCTCCCTCCTTACCTCCCTTCCTCTTCCCCCAATTTATTCAGGAGCTCCCTCTTCTCTCCCACCTCGTCCGCCCCGAGGCCCTGGTTCACCTGGCGGGAGGAGACAGATACGAGGGAGGGAGGGAGGGAGGGAGGGAGGGCACGTGGGAGGATGACGTGGAGGCAGCTCTTCCCTCCCTCCCTTCCTCGATGGCGCTGGATGGATGCGTGGTATTTTTGGCGGGAAAAGACAGAATAGCGACGGTACGAAGGAGAGAGAGGGAGGGAGGGAAGGAGGGAGGGAGGGAGGAATAAACTGGTACGAATGCGCAGAAGGAAAGACCCAAAAAAAACAGCCACACACACTCAGGCTTCGTCCTTCCCTCCCTTCCTCCCTCCTTCCCTCCCTCCCTTCTCTCCCCCCCTCCCCAGAAACTCAAGAGGATGCTCGTCCTCCTTGTGCGCAAGGGCGGCGCCGCCCTCGCCCCTCGGGTGGACTCGGCAGTGACGCATGTCCTGGTCGCACACGTGATGTTTTTGACCTCCAGGTAGGGAAGGAGGGAGGGAGGGAGACGAAAGGACCAAAAGCCACGCGGGGCTTGTTGGGAAAGCAGGCCGCCACGGCAGAACTCAAAATCGTCCTCCCTCCTTCTCTCCCTCTCTCCCTCCCTCCCTCCCTCCCACCCGTCCTTCCGATTGTCCTCAGCAATGTGCAGCAGCTGTTAAAGCACCCGACCTCGCCCCTAGTCGTCACCCGCGAGTGGCTCCTTGCCTCCGTCCGAGCCCAGCGGCCGCTGTGCCCCACAGAGGAAGGGGGGGAGGGAGGAGGGGAGGGAGGAGGGGCAGCGTTCAGGGTGCTTAAGAAGGAAGGTGGGGGGGGGGGGGAGGAGGAGGAGGAAGACGGGATGGAAGGACGGCGCTCTTGTTCCCTCCTTCATCAACTTCAATGGCTCCCTCATCCTTGCGGCGGTCGCAAACGTTCTCCGCAGGCAGTGGGGGGGCTGGGGAGGGGGGGGGGGAGGGAGGGAGGGAGGGCGGGGGGGGGGGGGGCACCGGCGCCCCCCCTGGGGGGGGTTGGCCAGGGGGGGGCCCAGGGGGGGGGAGGGGGAGGGGAGGGGGGGAAGGGGAAGGGGGGGGGGGGGAAAGGGGAGGGGGGGGGGGGGGGGGGGGTAACCGCGTCCCCACTTGGAGAGGCTTGCCAGAGGAGGGCCCAAGGGAGGGGAAGAGGATGAAAAAGAACAAGTACTCCATGGAGAGCGACGGGGATGGGGAGGAGGAGGGAGGGGTGGGGGAACCGAAAGAGGAGGGGGAAGAGAGAAGGTGGAAAGGCCTGGTGGAGGATGATGCCGACGACGACGTCACACCACAAAATGCAGCAGCAACAACAGCCTCATCAGCAACAGCAACAGCGGCAGCAGCAGCAGCACCACCACCACCAGCAGCAGCAGTAGCAGTAGCAGCAGCAGGTCTACCTCCTCTTTCACCCCCATCTCCCCCCACCCTCCATACGGCCGCATCCTCCATCTTTCCCAAGCCCCTCCTTTCCACCCGCGGTCCCTGGAAGAGCCTCGTTTCGTCCTCCAGCTCTTCCTCCTCCTCCTCCTCTTCCTCTTCCTCTCTCCGGAAGCGCCCCCTCTCCCTAGGCGGGAGCATCAACCCTCCCTCCCTCCCTCCCTCCCTCCCTCCCGCCACCTCCACCATCGCAACGACCGCCCACCTTCCCTCCCACCAGTCCCCCCTCGGTCCTCGCCGTCGCTCGCTCTTTGATTGTGCCCTTAGGCAGAAGGAGGACTCTCAGCCGCAGAACGGTAACGGGGAGGGGTCAGCCCTGCCGGACGAAAGCCAGGTCGTTGTGTACGGGGATGGGTGAAGCCTTTCCTCCTTCACTTCTTCCCTCCCTCCCTTCCTCCCTCCCTCCTCTTTTTTCTCGCGGCTGTAGACGAGGTAGGAGGAAGTAAAGGAAGCGGCTTGAGAACAGTTAGAGTCCATGAGAGTAGACAAGAAATGTAAGACGTCTGCCACGTTTTTTGGCGCGAAATCGGGGGAAAGTTTTCCTTCTGTATATTCTTTTCCTTTTCCTTCTTCTGCTTCTTCTTTTATCTTTTTTTTTATTTTTTTGTTCTTGTTATTGTCGTCGGTACTGTGTGCGTCGCCGACTGAAGTCTCTGTTCTCCTCTTTCTGCACACAAGCCTTTTTAACCATCCTTTGATTATCCTCTCTCTTCCTCAAATCTCTTTCCCTCGCTCTTTTTCTCTCTCTCCTCCTCCTCTCTCTCGTCTCTCTATCTCTTTCTCTTTCCTCTCTCTCGCATACTTTCTCGGTATCTCTCTCTCTCTCTGTCTTTCTCTCTCACTCTCTCTCGGTGTTTCTTGCCCTCTTCTCCCTTTCCATGACTGAACAGGCATTTCTCGAACCGCTGTAAATCCTTGCTATCCCATCGACCCACCCTCAAGACCAAGAGGCGCATGGAGCCACTCCTCTTCTCTGGAGAGCAAATGACCAATAATCATAATCATTCAAAAATAAACAACCTTGGACAAATTTAAACAAATTTAACAATGAAAACTTAAAGACGGTGTCAAGATCCAGTCTACTCTCCCTCCTCCCCTCCTTTTATCCCTTCCTTATACACTGCCGTCGATTTAAACGCCGCCTTGGCCTCCCCCACAGCCATTTCCCACGATTTTTTCGCCCCCTCCACTGCGTCCTCCACCCCCCCCTCCTCCCCGACCATCTTCCGATACCCCAGCCCCACCACCACCGAGGCTAGCACGGGCGCTAAACAATACACCCACAAAGACTGCATCTGCCTTCCCGTTGCATTCACCAAGAACATAGCAGTGGCGATGGCTGGGTTCAGCGACCCACCGCTCAGGCCTTGCGATGCCATCAAGCTTGCGGTGAACACCGCTGCAACCCCGATGGGCGTGAGAAGAGAAGGGGGAGCCGTCCGTCCTGTTAATGTCAGGACGGTTTGTATAGCTAATGATGTATAGAGAAACTCGGCTCCGAACGCTTGTCCCTCACTCCCGCCCGGCACTGGCAGCGGCAACAGCTTCCCATGACACACTTCGTTTCCAAAGGCCAATGAACCCATCCGTGCTGCCATCAACGCTCCCAGGATCTGCGCCACGATGTACCCGACCACCCTCTGTCGATCCTTCGCCTTAGAGCCTTTCCTTACGAACAGGCCGATGGTCACGGCGGGGTTGAAGTGTGCCCCCGACAGGTGGCCTTGGGAGAGGGTGAGGGAGATGACCATCGCACCGGCGGCGAGGGGAGCCGCGACTCGGCCTGTTCGAGGTCGAGAAGAGAGGGGAAATAGGAAGGGGGAAAGAGGGGGAAAACAGTCAGGAGAGTGTAGACAGCGATGATACGAAACAGGGTAAAATGAGATACCCGCCCTCCCTCCCTCCCTCCCTCCTTTACTCACCCGTCGCCAGCGCCATAGTCACCACGGCCGTCAATATAAAGGTGCCTACGCATTCACTCACATACGGTCCGATGGACCTGGTCGCCTCCTTCCCCACCAGCGTCTTGGGAAAGTACGACACGTGCTCTGTCGGCATCTCAGCCTCGTCCGGGTCTGCGAGTCGAAACACCGCCATGGCGGGGAAGGCTCCCAAGAGCGAGAGCACCCACGAGGCAACGCCTCCCTTGCTCTTTCCCGCGGCTGTGAAGATACCCCATGCCGCTGCCGGGTTCAGGCAGATGCCCATGGTGGAAGCCAACGCCACCACCACCGCCAAGGCCGGTGCAAAAAAATGCTCCTCGTGCTTCCACGTGTCCTGCCCCCCCTTCGACATCGCGGCGTTGAGCACCGTCAGAACCACAGCGAACGAGAAGAAAATCCTTGCAAAGATGGAAGCAGGGTTTAACGTGAAGCTTGGATCCGCTAATACTCCCACTGGCCCTAGGAGGATCTTTGCCATCGCTCCACCCACAAGGCCGCCAATTACCTGGAGACGAAGGACGGCGGGAGCCAGGGAGGGAGGGAGGGAGGGAGGGAGGGAGGATGAGGTGGTTCCGTGGATGTGCTGTAAAAGGCCTCAGTTTCCATTCCTATTCAACAAAGCCTCAATCGCCGTCTCTCGCAGGATTTTTTTCCCCATCCCTCCATCCCTTCCTCCCTCCCTTCCTCCCTCCCTTCCTCCCTCCCTCCCATTTTTCCAAACACATACCTGGGACGCAAAATACGCCAGGCCCATCCCAAGCGACATCTTACCCAGCAAGACCAACGCCGTCGTCACAATGGGGTTGTAGTCTGCGCCACTGCTGGAACGCCCCGCGAGAATCAAGGCCAGCAGGGCAGCACCTGTTCCCAAGCCTTGCATTCCCGCTGTCAGGCCCGCGAGGGACGAACCCACCAACGCAATTACAAGTGTCAAGATGCTCGTACCCACGCCCTCGGCCAAGACTGCCTTCATGGTATCCTCACTTACGGTGGGTCGCTCGTCAGCGGCCATCCCTCCGCGGCGGTGGAGGAAGAATGGAACGCGGGGTAGGGGCAGGGGGAGGGAGTAGCGACGCTGCTGGGCAGGCGGAGGAGAGGCAGTAGTGGCCGCATGGGTCACTATGGGCAAGGATACCTACGATGAAGACGTGGGATGGGGTTTAGATTGCTGAAAGGGGTGGCTTTGAAGAGGAACAACAGAAGACAGTGGGAGAGTGCTTCACCTCACAAACCACGTGCTGTTACCTTGGGTCGCCCAACGAGCCTTAGGGGCGAGGAAGGGCGAAGGTACCTGCCAGCCGGTGCAAAGGCTGCGGCCAGGGCCAAGGTATTAAGGAAGATGTACAAAGGCGTGTTGAGCGTGCGCATCCTTCGGAGAGGTGCTGCCGAAACGATAAGAGCGACAATGTCGGGCGAGGTTGAAGAGGGGGACGGGGAGGTCGAAACGGAGCCTCTGTGTTGTGTGCTGGTTCGGGGAAGGCAAAAAGGTTGAGAGCACCATCCGCGAGCACCAAGTGGACAAAGAGAAATGCTCGAAATCCTTGATATTGAGGCAAACAAAGCACAAGCGGGCAGAGGCAAGAGTTGTTCCCCCTGTTGAACCGATATGCATCCGGCTTAGACGGAGATAATGCGTGCCAGCTTTTGCTCCTATGTCTCGAAAGCAGTCAAACAGAACAAGCTTTCCCCCATGAGAACCCGTAGGACCTCCTGTTATACAACTACTATTTCAATAGTAAAACTGCTGGTGCTGGGGATGATCAGGTCTGGCTGTTCAAAAATAAAACCAGCATCTTGGCCTGCTGTAGGAGACAGCGATGGTGGACGTTACGGAGGTCAAGCAACACAAACATACAAGCAGGGAGCCATGAAAACCCGCGCATTGCTTTCGTTAACTTAATGCTTTTATTTTTCTCTTATGTCTTAAAATTGCCTAAGCATCCCCAAATCGCGCCTACACGTCCCTGCTCCCCCACCATTTTCCCACGACATGTGCCTCTCCCTCCTCCTCCACCACCCTCCGCCAGGCGTCCTTCTCCATTTCCCTCAACACACATGTCACCGTACCTTCCTTCACTCCTTTCGCCCAGTCCGCCACAGCAGCCACCAGAGCCGGCACTGTCCCACTTTTCCTTCCTACCCTCCCTCTTTCTCTCCCTCCCATTGGCCCCTCCCTCCATCCCAATAGACATGTCACCGTCGACGAGTCCGCCTCCGTCCCCCTCACCACCTTGGCAAGCCTTCTCCTTTGCCCTTCTCCCAGCCCTCGCTCTCTCCGCCCCTCCCTCCCTCCTTCCTCATCCCCCCATAGATGGTGGGCGAGGTGTCGAAGAGCATTTAACCACGCCAACCCGCCGCGTTCAGGAGAGAGGGGAGCGGCCCCGCCCGGCGTGCCTGCGAGAAAATTGGTATAGAGCTAGGGAGGGGGGAAAGGGAGGCAAGGAGGGAGTGAGGGAGAAAGGTGGATGAGTTGAGTAGGTTGTAGCTTGTCATCTAGTAGGGACATTTTCCAGCCGCTCACCTCCAAAAACGATACATTCTTCTCCGGCGGCTCCAAATACAAGTCCGCGTCGTCGTCCTCCCTCCCTCCTTCCCTCCCTCCCTCCTGGTCCAAAAGGTGCAGTAGACCCTGTTTGTGCAAGTCTTTCCACACGCGCAGGCGGCACGGATGCTCGCCCCAAATGCGGCGGACGAGGAGGCTGAGAGAGGGAGGGAGGGAAGGGAGGGAGGGATGGAAGGTGAGAGAAACGAGACAGCGTCTCCCTATCCAGTAACCAAGATGATGAGAATGAGAGGGGAAAAGGGAGTGAGGGAGAAAGGGAAGGAGGAAGGGAGGGAGGGAGGGAGAGAGGGCTAGAGACCTACCGAAGGCTCCATACAGCAGGTGCGCTCCCCCCTCCCTCACTGACGCGGATCAATATGTCCTCGACCAAGCCCGGAAGCCCCTTCTCTTCCTCAGCAACCCCTCTCCCTCCCTCCTTTCCTCCCGCCTTCCCTCTCTCGTCCTCGACCTTCTCGTCGCACTCGGCAAGAGCGGCGCCGGCTTCAAGAAGGGGAGGGAGGGCGGGAGGGAGGGAGGGGAGGAGGGCAAGGGATCGCCGAGCAAAGACATGGAAATGGGAGATGATCTGTCAGGAAGGCAGAAAGGGAGGGAGGAAGAGAAGAGGGAGCGAGGGAGGAGGACTTAACAAAGCATCCACATGAAAATAGCACATATACATATATACATATATATGTAATATATTTTCTTATTCCCTTCCTCCCTCCCTCCCTCCCTCCCTCTGTCTTTACATTGTCATCTCCGAGGACCTCTGGGGGAAAGAGAGAGAGACACATGCAGTAGTAGAGGAGGAGGCCGGGAGGTAGGAGGGAGGTGTAAGCTCGCCACACGCAAGGACCGAGAAGGAAGGAGAGGGAGGAGGAGAGGAGGCGAATGGCGAGGGAGGACGAGGAGGAGGAAGGGGAGGAGGAGGAGGTGAGAGGGAGGAGGAGCCAGTGAGGGGGGAGGGGGAGGAGGGTGGGGAGGGGGGATAGGGAAGGAGAGAGGAGGAGGGAGGGGAGGGCGAAGGGCGGACCTGAGGGTAAGGAGGAGTGGTTCGAAGGTGACGTCAGAGGCTGAAATATCGGCGAATATCCTTTCTGTGTCTTCTTCCCTCCCTCCCTCCCTCCCTCCCTCCCTCCCTCCCTTCTTCACCTCGGTCGTAGAGCAGCCGCGACTGGCGCATCGCCTCCTCTTGGCCCATGGCCGCCGTGAACATTCGCAGCAACACCTGCCCTTCCTCCCTCCCTTCCTCATCCTCCCCCTTGCCCTGGCCACCCTGTGCAAAGGCGAGCGGGAGGAGGCGAGCGGCCAAGGCCTCATCTCCCGGGCCGCAGAGGGACAGGAGGTGAAGTGCTTGGGGTTGGGCCCTCCTAGGAAAGAAGGGAGGGAAGGAGGGGGAGAGGAAGGGAAAGTAGGGAAAGAGGGAGGGAGGGAGAGGAAGAGAGGAAGTTGCTGGGTGAATGGAAGGAGGGGGAGAGGGAGGGAGGGAGGGAGGGAGGGAAGGAGGGAGGGTGACGTACTTGTGGTGACGATTCAACGTTTCCAGGGCCTCGGTCTCGAGTCGAAGGAGAAGCCGCTTTGCCATCCATCCTTTACACCCTCCCTCCCTCCCTCCCTCCCTCCGTCCCACCCCCCCGCTTACCAGCTATCACCCCGGCGTGGCGGCCGTGGTCCTCCTCTAAAGCAAGGTGGAGCGGCGCTGGAGG
>Ga0160420_100672_pt1 | contig 12276 bp, 14 predicted proteins | sample CelAP2metagpilot_FD_108197 | JGI IMG/M metagenome (GOLD analysis project Ga0160420, IMG submission 108197) | Phycosphere-associated microbial communities from algal ponds in Kailua-Kona, Hawaii, USA - Cellana AP2-5-5 metagenome pilot | ecosystem: Engineered > Artificial ecosystem > Aquaculture >... | reverse complement strand
TGAAGGCAATGGAGGTGAGTAGGAAATTGGTGGGGGGGAGGTGGGAGGAGGAGGAGGAGAAGGAGAACGAGGAGGAGGAGGAGGCCGAGGAGGAGACTGAGGAAGATGATAGCGATGAAAGTGACTGCTGAGGGAGAAGGGGCGCGGAAGGTGTGTGTGTGGATTGCACATGGATGAATGACGAGTCGGCAACGGGCAGCGAAGAGGAAGGAAAGGAGTGTTTTGGTTTTGTGTCAAGTCGTAGATTGAGACCGAGCAAGGCATGGACAAGAAACGGAAAGAGAGAGAAAAAAAAACAGGAGACGGCATGGCTAGACACGCGTATATATTTTAAAAGGGAGGGGAAGGCGTTCAGCTTCCCGCTCTCTTTGTCGCCTGCTCCCTTCCTGCTTTCCTCCCTCACCTCGCTCTCTAAGCTCGAGCCGTACGAAAATAGGCTGCTGCTGTGGCTTCTTTCTCAACAAGGCGACTACTCCTTCCCCTCCTTCCCTCCCTCCCTGCCTCCCTCCCGTCTTCCAATCCGCCCTGCTCCCCGAGAGTATGCATCCACCCTCCCACCTACTTCTACTCCTTTCGTCCCTCAATCGGATCCTCTTCACCACTCGAACAGCTCTCACAAAATTTATCAAGCAGCTCCTCCTTCTTGTCCTCCACCTCTGCCCCCCCCCTCCAAAAATCAACCCTCCTCCCCCCCAACCGCCCCACCCTCTCCCTGTACATCTCCTCGGTAATTTCCTCGTAGGGCATCTGTGCATAAGCACCCAGATCCATCTTCGGCAGAAAGCTAATGCCCTTTAATTGATATTGATAGACGTCCAGTGCATTCGCGAGCTGAGCACCTTCCGTGGCGGGGTCAAAGGTGACTGTGCAGCTGACCTGAGGGAGGTAGTGAGGGAGGGAGGGAGGGAGGGCTAGATTGATAACCACGCCTTGTCCACGTCGATAATGAAAGGAGCGCGGTCGCGAAAAAGGGAGGGAGGGAAGGTGGGAAGGAGGGGGGAAAGGGCTAGTCACCTGGTTGTCTGCCCAATGCCTCTGCAGAAATGCCGCGAACGCCAGCTGTTCCCACATCCCAACCTCCTTCACTGTTCGAATGCCCTCCCCTACGTCCACAGGGATCTCCACCACGCTCGTCCGTTCCAAGTCTCCTATGGCCGGCTCTACCACATACCCAGCATCCCTCAAGGGAGGCAAAAGCTCACTGTTGCTGGCCAGGCGGACGCGGCGAATGTAAAAACGCGACTCGGGGAAGTGCATCCCGGGCGTGGCACCAGCAAGGAGGGAAACTGTGCCTGAGGGCTTGATGCTCGTTGTCTTGATCGAGCGGGGGATGGAGAGCCATTCACTGTAGCGCTGGTCGGCTTCTTGGAGGGTTTGATAGCCCTCCTGTGAAAGGAAGGTTACGAGAGGGAAAACAAAGCGAGAAGCAGGGGGAGGAGAAGGAGGTGAGGAAGTGTAATGTTTCTGGCATTCCATTTCCTTCCCATTCCATTTCCTTCCCTTCCCTCCCTTCCTCTCGTCCTCCTTGCCTCGTACCACCGTCATATAGCTCTCACACCCCCTTTTTTTTTGCCAAAACATGAATGAAACTGTGCCAAGCCCGATACATAGGACAAACAATCCGTCTACGCCTCAGCATAAATAAATTTGCCATTGAGCACACCCAACTCCCTCCCTACCTCCCTACCTCCCTACCTCCCTACCTCCCTACCTCCCTCCCTCCCTCACTCCTTCCCTCCCTCCCTCCCTCCCTCCCACCCACCCTCCCTGTGTACCTCACACCACCGATGCAACTCCCCCATCCCCCTCCGTGCCAGAAATTGCGCCAAGCCCGACATTGAACAGCCTATCCGCCGATTTCTCAGCATCACCGCATTTGTCTTCGGCCAGTGCGTTGGCCCGAGAGTGACGGTCTTGGCGTACAAGAAGGCGAATTGCAGAGTGGCCAGAAAGTCTTCGAGGGAGTCGTGCTTGTCAGGGAACGTCTCCACCAAACAGCAAAGTTCGAAGGATTCTGGAAGGAGGGAGGGAGGAAAGTAGAGACGGGAGGAGAGAAGGAAAGAAGAGAAGGAGGGAGGGAGGGAAGGAGGATGAGATTGTCATATAAATATTTTTTTTAAATGAACAAATAGTAAGACAATTCAATTATTTAATAAAACAAATAGTTTTATGAACAAATAGTTTAATAAACAAACAAATGAAAACATAAACGCACCTAACGTCTGCTCCAAGCACGGATTACCGCCCATGGCCCTGACGTCCTTCCAATCTGGTGGACTCCCCATCCGACCGTACGCCCGCATGTTCTCCAGCCACGCAAAGCCCGGCTCTCCATTCAGCTTCACCCGCTCACACACTCCCTCATACCCCATGCCAACCGTTGCAAACACGCTGTTGTTGCTTGTCCACCCATAGCTCGCCCTCCGAGGATTCTTTTCGTAATTTTTCAAGTCGATATAATCCTCATCCTCCGGCGACCCAAACGCGATCTCTGCCGTCCGTCGCACGTTTCCAGCCACGACGCACTTGCCTATCAAATTCATGATATCCACGATCGCCGTTACGCTTACCCTCTCCCCGACCAAGGGCGACAAGACATCCTCTATCTCCTCATGCAATTCCTTCAAAATCTCCCCTCCCTGGCTCACCCCCCCAAAGCCCTTTATTGGCATCCCCGCCGGCCGGATAACCGAATAATCAAACTTCGGTAATGGCAAATTCAAAAAATACGCCTCAATCAACTTTCGCACACTCTCCACCCACCCCTCCCTAGAGTCTTCAATCACCCAATCCTTCCTCACCTCTTCCTTCCGATTCGGCCCCCACACAGTCACCCTTCCTGCGCCCAGCGTGTCAAACCCAACGCCCACCCCCAGCATTGACGCATCCATCAGAAACGCGAACGGTCCCGCAGGATCGTTCGCCATGTCCTGCGTACTCACAAAGCCACAGTTATTCAACGCGGCATACAACCGTCTTTCCTCCGTGAGTGTCGAGCCCATCGCCCACAACCCGCGTCCAGGGGGCAAAAACTTCATTTCGAAAATCCGTCGGTACATCTCCTGTGCCAGTCCCTGGGCCCGGTCCTCGTCCCATTCCAGCCTTTGGTTCAACAACCATTCTTTCTGCATGCTGAATGTACCGTTTACGACCCTTTCCACCGTCTCAAACCACCTCTCCCTGTGCTCCCCATCTGCCTTCATGCGTGAGTACGTACGGCGATAGACCAGCTCCCCCAACCCGTTAAACCCGAACGGTGGCTCTTCCTCCTCCCATTGCTGCATAAAAGAGGGCTCTAGGCGAAATTTGTGGGGTGGAAGAGGGGCATCCAGAGTGGAGGAAGAAGGTGAGGAGGAAGGGGAGGAGGCAGAGGCTGTGCTTTTGTTCCGGTTTCTGCTGCCATGGAAGCTGCAGCCGTTGTTATTGTTGTTGCTGCTGCTGCTGATATTGCTGATCGCTCTGCTGTTGATGCTGGCAGACAAAGGATTGGAAAGTTTCTCTGTCAATGCATGGGAGGAGGTGGTGAAAGCAGCAGCAGCAGCGGCAGCGGCGGACGGAGTAGGAGGAGAAGAGGAATTGATGGTCGACAAGGGCCGCTTGCTCGCGAGGTAAGTTTGCATTGGACCTATCCTTCTTGGAAATTTACCGGTAGCACTGGTTGTAAAAGGAGAGCTGGTGGAAGGTGGAGTGGAGAAAGAAGAAGAAGAAAATGCTGCACGGAGAAGGAGGGCCGGTGGCGATGACAACAATGACGAGGGCAAACGTCTTGGGGATTGCGACACGAGGAGATGTCTCCGCGTGGCTGTGAGGAAGCCTAACATTCGCGGTCTTTTTACTCAGCAAACTCCTCTCAATCTAAGGCTTCGCGGGTTTGGGAGGAATGGGGGCTTAGATGAAGCAAAGGCAGAGGCAGGCGAGAATGGGGCGTGGCAGGGGGAGATGAAGACGCTACTGGTGGTGCTTTCCCTCCTTTATGCTTGGTGCCGGCACTCTAAGAACCGGGGCCTGTGAGCGTGGAGAAGTCCATCAAAGTAGTTTAGAAGGCATGGTGAGCATCACAGTATCAGAAGGGCGAGCTGGCCTCCATATGAAACGCGGAAATACTCCACTACCATAATTAGCTGGAGGGGAGATGGGCAAATAACGTCTCGGAGACTACAACATGAGACCTTGACAAGCCTTATCTTATAAATCCACCACACATTCACCATCTCGATACATTCACAGATGAATAAGTGTCGTACGGATGGCGCGGTAACTTTTCCAATCTCTTCTTCAGGGCCGCACACAAGCACAAGAAGAAGTTCGAGCGAGAAGGAGAACCTCAACGGTGCAGCCCGTTGCTTTCCTCAATCTTTGTTTATCTGGCCGCACCAGCCATCCACTCACCACGAAACCCACACCACACACACACGCTCACACGCACACACAGAAGTCTTCAATTCATCGTCATGTCAGGTGCCGGCCGAAAAAGCGCCTACCGCAAGAGCGTCACAGAGGAAGTCCTCAATTCCTTTCCCGAGCCCGATGTTGCAGCCGGAGAGCGGGTCGCCCAAGTGGTGCAGTCGAGGGGCGGTAACATATTGCAGGTACATACATGGTAGCGCTATGAGTATGGAGGGAGAAGACACATATGTTGTGTAAGCGTAAGCGTCGTTTTCTGTGGTCTTGGCATGTATTGAGGTAGTCTCGTTCCCGTGCTCTCGTCCACTAATATGGAACTTAGGAGGGACAAGAAGGCGCGGAGCAAGGCCCCTGGCAGTAAACTCGAAACCCACACTCCTATCTATCATCAATATTAGGTCCTGGTTGCCGACGAGGAAGACGATGGCCCCGACTCTTCCTCCCTTGCAATCCTGCCCACTAAATTCCGTAAGCTCATCTGGGTCAAGCGAGGCGACTTTCTCATCGTCTCGGGCACCTCACACGATTTCCTGACCGCCGCTGGCGAGAAAGGAAAAGTAAAGTTTATGGTCGAGCATATTCTGTATAAAGAGCAGGTGAAGCATTTAAAGGAGGTGGGTTTGTGGCCTGCGGATTTTGCGGATGCGGCTGTGGTGGAGGGACTGCGGGAGGGAGGTAAGGACAAAGGGGAGAAGGAGAAGAGACAGGATGGAAGGGGGGAAGCAAGATCATCAGCGACAGCAGCATCGGCAACAGTCGGGGACGTCGTAGCAGGCTCCGCAGCAGGGGAGGACGGAGAAGAGGAAGACGAGGACAGTGAGTACGAAAGCGAGGAGGATTACAGCGACTTACATGTAAATACCAATCGCCTGGCCAAGGCACATTTATATGTGGATGGCGACGAGGACGAAGACGATGACGACAACGAGGAGGACGAGGACGAGGATGAGGGGGAGGCGCTAGAGACGTGACAGTTATTGCGCGTAAATAGTTCTTGTTTGTGTATACATAGATGGACCTCCTCACACCTCAGTATCAAATAAGGAAATTATACTCAAATAAAACCGAAGTAAAGTAAACCAATGGACTAATGCAATTCAAATATTGATGATCTATCGTTGAGGTGAAATGTTGGACTTCATCCGTAGCGTGGTGCTTTTTTTAAAAGGCGTTTCACGTCGCCTCAGCAGGAGCAGATCGGCCCCGTGCCTTCTACCTTCATCTGCTTGTTTGCTTCGCGTTCCTGGTTCCATCGCTTGTGACCCACAATGCCATTGACCACTGAAGTATGAGACGCTACTAAAAGAGACTCAGCATACCAAATCCAAGTACGCAAGATGCTGCTGGCAGACGGGTCTGGTGGCGTTTTGATGAGCTGTTGCTGACCTACCATGTTGCTGACCTTCCATGCTTCACCTCAACTCACCATGCACCCCGATTTACCCCCACAGGGACACTGGTCACTACAACGAGCGTACGCTGCCGCTGTCGATGGCTTTGTGAAAAAGACCGGAAGCCGTGATCCAGCGGCGTTGGACGACGCTCAAGACGACAAGCACGCAGGCAGCCAGGCAGGGGTCAGGAGGCTACGATCATCATTTGCGAATCGTCATCGATCACTCCTGGTGCGGCCCTTGTCCTACTGCGTGTGTTAGCCTCTGCCCACTGTGCCACACACGCAGAGCGGTAGACCAGGACTAGGAGAAGAAGGAGCCAGAAAAGTGGCCCAAGCTAGATCAAGCAAGTAGGGAGGCAGCAGTAGTCAGCATGGACCCTGTGAGCGAAGCGCTGCGGACGGCGCATGCGCCCACCGCTCACGAGCCTTTGCGGGCGCAGGCTTTGCAGGTAAGTTGTGCTAGTATCTGTGTGTTAATTAAGTAGTCTCCCTTCCATTCTGTCCTCCTCCTCCGCTAGCCCTTGCAGCACCGCTCTCTCACCAGCCCTCCCTCCCTCCCTCCCCCCCTTCCTCCCTTCTTTCAGTTCCTGGACGACTTCAAAGAAAGTGAAAACAGCGGTGAGTGGGCTTTCCACACCCTTCGGACCCCCTCTGCTCCCGCGGAAGCCCGTCATTTCGCCTTGCAGTGTCTGGCGTCTCTCCTGCATATTCGATGGAAGGGGTGGGATGGGCCGGTCCGCCGCCAATTCCGGGTGGCGGTAATGGAGCTGGTCACTGCCACCGGGGCAGGGATTAACGGGGAGGTTTTCCTCCGGGAGAGGATCGGACTGCTGGTGAGTGGGGTGGGTGAAAAAGAGTACCCGCCGCAATGGCCCGAGATGCTGAACGACCTGGCAACCATCTGGGATATCGGGGAAGGTGGAAGAGGAGTGGGTGGAGGGAGAGAAGGAGGGGCAACCCCAATTATTATTTCGTTGTTGGCTTTAAGGAACATGGCGGAGGACTGCGTTGACTCAGACTTTAATAATGTACTGTCCACGACACGGAGGACAGAGATTTTGAGGTCGTTAAACACAGAATTGCCTCAGGTCTTGCCGAGGTTATACGCGCTTATGGCGCGAACGTATGAAGGCCGAGGGAGGGAGGAGGGAGGAGGAGGAGGAGGAGGAAGAGCGGGAGGGGTGGATATTCTTAAGGCAGCCTTGCAGACGCTCAAACGGTTCGTGGTGTGGATCCCTCCAGAACTGCTGCTCGGCGCGGCGGAGGGGCAGGGAGGAAGGGAGGGAGGAGGGACGATGAGCTTTGTGGATGTGTTTGGGTTCTTGATGGCTGAGGAGTCGACACGGCAGGACGCCGTTGAATGTCTCCGGGACCTGGGAGGGAGGAAATACGAATATTGCGAGCACATCAAGGTATACCTGGAGAAGATGGAGGGGGCGGTCATGGCGCTGATCCCTCAGGGGGAGGCGTGGAGGAGCTTAACGTTCGGAGAAACGGTTTGTCAGGTCCTCGCTGGGTTTTTAACGGCAAACCTAGAGAAATGGCTGGGGGAGGAGAAGGAGGTGCTGAGGGCGGGAACGAGGGAGTATGAATTGCTTGTAAGGTGTTTGCAGCTAATGGCGGAGCTACTGAAACTACCGAGCTACAGAGCGGCCGTTGCGTTATTGCCCGGCTGGGCGGCGGTGTTAAAGCAGGAGAAATTGAGGGGTTTAGGGTTACTTGAGCCATTGCTACCGATGGTGATGACAGCGTACTGCGATAAGAGTGTGAAGTTGTCTTTTGACGAGAAGTCGGGATCGTTTCCGGAGAATCCCGTCGCGGATGAGGTGAGGAGGGAGGGAGCGAGGGAGCGAGGGGTAGCATGGAAGTTTTTTAAAGGCAGGTCTCACAATAGCCGCTGATTCCTCTCTCTTTCACTCGCATTCTTTCGTCCTCTTTTCCTCCCTCTCTCCCTTCCTTTCTCCCTTAGGAATTCATTGACCTCGAAGAGTACCTGGCTCTCCTTTCCACCCTCAAAGCCAACGCCATGACGTTGATGCGAACAGCTGCCGAGCTCTACCCTACCCAAGCTATTGATTTTCTCAAAGAGCGCCTCCCTTGTCTGATCCGACGCTTTGGAACGCCAGAAACAGCCGCGGCTTGTACAACCGCTGCTGCTTCTGCTGCCGGTGCTGCCAGCAAGAGCGCTGCTGCCCCCGCAAGTGGCCCGGGCACTGCTAGTGGTGCTGGTGTTGGTGTCGCTGCTGTGGCAGGAGGGTGGGTGACGGTGCAGAGTGAAGCCTACAGGCAATTTGAGGGGCTGGTGAATCCACTGGATCGGATCTTGGGCGGTATTCCCGAGCCACAGCAGGGGAATGAGGTGGACGTGGCACTGGTCCAGAATGTGGGGTGGTTGTTGACTGTGCTGCTGGAGTGGCGTGTGACGGACCCGCTGTTGTTGTATTGCCATTGCTTGCTTCTGGAGGGCTTCAAGCGCTTTTATCGCTACTTTGACCAGCAGCTGTGGACGGTGTTGGAGAGACTCTTTACGTACATGGAGTACCGGGATCCGGCGCTCGCTGGCCAGGTGTTCCCCAATGCAAGTCAACTGATGAAGCACTTGTCGCCTGAAGCAGTGCAGGTCAGAAGACGGGGGTCGAACAGTTTGACGGAGATCTGCAACACTGTCCCTGATATCGTCGTGCCTTTCCTGGGAGAGTTGTGCACCCGCTGCCGGGCATTGATGGTCAAGGGCGAGGTCAGCGACTCCCAACGGCCCATGCTCATCGAGATGTTGGTAGTGGTTGCGAACGCCATTGCGGACCCAGTGCAACGCATGACGTTTGTAGGGGAGCTTGTGGCGGATTCCGAAGGGTATTGGGAGAGTGCCGCGACTTGTCAGGCCCTGGCGTCCGTCCCTGCGTTTTTGCAATTGTTCGGTGTGGGTGTCGGGGAAGGAGGGAGGGAAGGAGGGGCCCAAGGAGGGTTGCACATGCCCCAAACGGCGGAAGAATGGGATGAAGCTCACGACCGGACGCATGCCTTGTTGGGCGCGCTGAATACGTTTCTGGGCGTTACTCGGCGGTTGAAAGTGCCACAGCAGGACGACATAAGCAGCAAAGACCCGACGCTGGCAGGGATCGCGCGGGTTCTGATATGCGACAGCTTGTCGTTGGAGGAGTTGGTGCACATCAACCCTTTCGTCCCCGTTTGGGTGAGGATTCTTCCAAACCTCCTCGCGCTCTTTCGGGTCCTGCACGGGATGTGGACGCCAGACGTGCGACGGGAACTTCTTTCCCACCCCCACGCGCGCCACCTCCTCTCCCTGAACGACGACGAGGTCCTCTCTCGGGTTAAGGCCGGTGGGGCTCGCCCTCCCCAAGCGACCGTCGGTGTCGGGGGGAATCAGTATCGGAAATGGCCAACATGGCTCAATCAGATCCGTCAATCCGCCTATCAACTCCTGGAAAAAGCCTGTCATCATAAAGTGATTTATTACCACCCTGCCACCCTCTTGGCCATGCGTGAGACGGTCCTGGGGCCCTTGGTTTGGATGGACCATCGGCACGTGCCCTGGTTGATAAAAAATTTCCTGGAACCTTACATAGTGAATTGCCCTCGCCCTTTGTTCGCCTCGCACTTGCCTCCCATCGTCGGCCCATTCTTGTCGCACATGGTTGTGCGGTGTTCCGTGACATGGGGAGGGGGAGGGAGGGAGGGAGGGCCGGGGGGGGAGTTGGAGCATTTGGTGGAGGGAGGGACGGTGGTGTTGACGGAGGGGTTGAGGGAAGGAGGGAGGGGGGGGGGGTTGAGTGTAGAGGACTATGAAACGATCGTGGACAAATTGAGGAGGGAGGTGACAAGGGCATTTATTGAGGCGTTGCAGGCGGCGTTGGCGCTGAGAGGAGGGATGATCCAGGCGTTGGTCGAGAGTAACAAGGCCGTGCATCATCAGCAGCAGACGGCCAAGGCCGCGCATGTTCTGACGATTGGAGGAGGAGGAGGGGGTAGGGATGGGGGGAGGGATGTACAGTCTCAGCAGTTGTATCATAGTAGTAGTGCTGGAGGTGGAGGAGAGGAGGGTGGTGGTGGTAAAGGAGGAGGAGGGGAAGGAGGAGGGGAAGCTGGCGGGAATGGAAAGTGCCCGCCTCCACCTTGTACGGCCGTGAAGGAGTTTGTGGATGCCCTGACACGGTTCCTGGTCGTAGACTCCGACGCGTGTGCTGTGCCGTTATTTCTCTCGGTGATTGGGGCGTTATGTTGGCAAGACCAACATTCGTGCCGTCGGGCCGTGCATGTCGCGCAGCGCATGCTGGAGATAGGCGGAAAGGAACCGAAACTATATTCGGCATTCGGACTGGAATTGTTCAAAGAGCTGGTGGGGGCAGTTTTGGCGGAGCAGGCATGGGTCTTGGGGATGCAGAATGACCTAGTGGCATTGGCAACGGAGATTTACCGTGGGATGGTGATTGGGGAGAACGGCACGTTGGGTGGTGGAGGAGGAGGAGAGGGAGGGAGGGAGGGAGGGAGGGAGGGAGGAGGCGGAGGACCGAGGGTCTCGCCGAGGAGGACGGCGCTCGTAGCTTGTGAGCTCCCGAGGCAGGTTTTGTTGGGGCTCCCGGGGCTGACTCCTGCGATTGTGGGAGAGATGGAGGAGAGGATGTTGAGGACGCACCAGTCGAAGGAGCAGAGAGAGTTTCTGAAGGAAACGTTGAAGATTGTTGTGGAGACCCGGGGGGGGGGCAAGAAGGAGGGGAGAGGAGGGGGGAAGGAGGGAGGTGGACGGAAAAAGTGTGAATCAACTCCCGTCGGGAAGGAGGAGAGTATTTTGAGGGGTGGGGCCACGGGAAGGGAAGGTGGAAGAGGGGGAGGAGGAGGAGGAGGAGGAGAAGGAGGGGCTGGAGGAGGGAGAGGGAGGAGTGGGAGTATGGAGATGAGTGAATTGCAGGCCAAGTTGATTAGAAGGGGCCAGGCGTTACAAGCACAGAGGGAGGAGGTGGAACTATGTGCGGCGTCGGTCGCGAATCTGTTCGGAGAGTGATGAGGAGGGAGGAAAAGAAGCAGGGAGGAGGAAGGAGGGAAAGTAGGGGGGGAAGATCGATAGGCTCACGTGTAGAGAGGAAGGGAAAGACTGCTGGATCGACTTTTAGGTGACCGAAAGGCATGCAATGATGGATGAGGCGCGAACAAAGACAGCAGCAGCAAGGGAAAGAATAATAGATAAGTAGCAACCGAGCACAAACTGCTTGGATAAGGAAATAGGCAGCACGATAAACAGGCAGCACGCCCCTCTCCTGTCCCCAGGCCCCCCTTACACCTTCCTCCCCCTCTTCCTCCTCTTCCACCATCTATTTGAGTCAAGCGTGCGAGTTCACGAACAATAGGAGAGACGGGTAAATTTAACGATGGAAAAGGAAGAGGGAAAGCAGGACCGACGGGCCATAACACAAAGAGTAAAAACTCCGTAGTACCCCAAACCCGATGACAGAGGATGTCTCTCGTTCATTAGGGTTTCGCACGCTTCTCCTGCTTTCGCCTGCTTTCTCTCCGATTCAAAGGCCCTTCCTGCCACACATACCCTTTTACTCCTGTCATTTTATGTCCCTCCCTCCATCCTCCCGCCTTCCCCCCCCCTACCCAAAAAAATAACTTTGAAAAACTTTTGAAGCACATTACGTCAATGGTCACCCCCGCTACTACTCCATTCACCATAGCAGTACTTGCCCTCCCATTCTTCTTCCTTCCATTCCTCTCCCTACGGTCTCTTCTTCACCTCCATCACAAAATTTGTATGTGGCGGACGGAGGGCCTTCACATTCCTTCCCGTGGTTTCTCAAATTACCCTCCTTCCCTCCCTTCCTCCCTTCCTCCCTATCCATTCATGTGCTATAATCCGCATCCTTAAATTTCCTCAATCCGCATTCTTAAATTTCCTCCGTGGCTCTCCTTCTCCTTGTAGTCGTACTACACAAAATGGTCCCTTCATTTCCTCCTTCCCTCCTTCCCTCCTCCCTCCATGCTTTCCACCTTTCATTTCCTCCCACAATCCGATTTACTTGAACCCGCCCGCTGATGTGGGTAAGGAGAAAGTGCCGCCGTGGTATTTGCTCTGCATGTAGTAATAGAAGAAGTCGGCATAGAGGGCGGTTTGGACAAAGCCACAGGCGTACACGACCAAATCGTGGTGGTAGTGCTTCTCCGTGTAGGCCCGATAGATCTGTAATCAATAGTTAAATGACGGAAATAGATGAATAACAAATAAGTAATTTGAAAATGTCAATATCTCGTGTCTGAGATAAATAGAAACATTGAACTAGGTAACAGTACGTTCGCCCCAAGGAGGAAGGAGATGCTGTGTTCACGGAAAGCCCTCAACCACATACCTCTGCGCCCCTCACCCACCCCCCCCCCACACCCCCCCCCCCCCCTCTACCCCAAACCCTCCCATTCTTCACACCACACTTCACCCCCTACCTACTACTATCAACTACCCCCGA
>Ga0160420_100670_pt1 | contig 12316 bp, 7 predicted proteins | sample CelAP2metagpilot_FD_108197 | JGI IMG/M metagenome (GOLD analysis project Ga0160420, IMG submission 108197) | Phycosphere-associated microbial communities from algal ponds in Kailua-Kona, Hawaii, USA - Cellana AP2-5-5 metagenome pilot | ecosystem: Engineered > Artificial ecosystem > Aquaculture >... | reverse complement strand
GGACGATGACGCCATCCCGCTCTAAACAAGCCGCTCCTTTGGCTGCCGGTCATCCCGCGCCAACGAGTGGGACTGATGCCGGCAGCTACCCCGTCATGCGGGGCGGGCTTATTTTGGTGCTCACATTATGATAGAAGTAGATGCCATCAAGTCGATGGAAGGCTCATAATGGTGATTAAAACCCAAAAAAAGTAAGACGAGCAAAAAACGTACATCAGTTTCTGTATAGTCCGTGTAGGTCTCTAGCTGGGCTTTTATACACAGTACAAGTTAAGAAAAATGAGCACACGCTTGATCGAGCGATGTAGCCAAATTCGTTTGGTTATGAACCAAATATACCAAGTTCAACCAATTGCAGTTGTTCGTTGAAAAGCATCGGCGAACTCGTCAGCAAATGTAAATGCCAGTGGGTCTTTCAACCCAGGTGATGCTCTCAAATACATTTGGTTCAAAACCATTTGGTCCCTTTTCCACAAGCCATTTGGTCCAACAAGACATTTGGTCCAAATGATAATACCATTTTAGTGTCGATCGAACAATTGACTCATCCTGACAATCGTCCAATTGCCAGGATTGGCCTCCTAATTACCTAATTGCCATTTGAAAGTGGGATTTTCCGACGTGTGGTACTAGTCTTGTCCTTGCCTGTATCTTGTACTGGCATACCTATAGCTTACCGGGAGTACCGATATGATACCAGAGTACCAACGACATGTATGACCATATAAGCCTGACCACCTTTGCCTAGGTTTAAACGCTTAATATTACATTCTCAACATGAGACATCTGTCGCCAACTTTCCCACCCAGCTTGAGGTTTGTTGAAAAAAAGCGACTGTCGAGCTTCCAAAGACCCACCACAATCGTCTGAATATCCCATCGGCACATGTCCTGCCTCATTCTACCATGCTCAAGCATGTATCTGGGCTTGGGCAATAAGAGGCAGCGTAAGGGGGGTTTGACTAGCTAAAATCACGGTTTTGATTATTCTCCCCACTTACGCAGGCGTTTTTCGTTGACGTCACCTTGACAACAGCACGCCACCAGGACATTTCTTTTCATACGCAAGCCCTGAGATCAGAACGCCGGTCTTGTACATATATGGTCCCCGATGCCGTTCCTCACGTTATACCCCAAAATCTACCACGCAATTCTCCACACAGTTCAACTCTTGCATATCTCTCTCCATACACTTCGTGCCGATGCCTCACCTGCCGCGTCTCGTTGCCGTTTTCATTGTTATTATCGTCCCGTCGTACGTGTCCGGAGCGGCTATCGCCCTCACGAAAAATGTGGAGGAGACGCCAATCGTCACCTCTGTTTGCCCGAGCTTTAGCCGCCCTGTGGAGCCCTGTACCTCCGTGTGGAACATGAAGCCGTCGCAAGTGGACGTGGTGCTGGCTCTCGGGGATTCCATCACTGCAGCCTTTGGAGCCAAAGGGCGACGCAGCGGCTTCCATGAAGCTAGAGGCTTGAGCTGGAGCATTGGCGGCGATGCGGGGGCCAGGACCTTGCCAAATTTCATCAAGAAGCACAATCCAAATCTTACTGGCTACTCCATGGGCTCGCGGGAAACCTCTCTATGTTGGGGCCCCGTTTGCCGAGACATTCATCGACAGAGGCATGATCGACTCAACGGCGCGCTCAGCGGCTCAACAATACGAAATGTGTGGTTCGACCAACTTGACTACCTGGAGGAGCAGCTCGTCTCCCAGGGCATAGATGAAGAGAGCTGGAAAGTGCTTACTTTATTTGTGGGTGCGAATGACCTTTGTATTTGCTGTAAGCTTCCGAAAAGGACCGACGCCATAGAGTATTCTGAAACATTTCGACGAATCCTCCTTGCAATTCGGGATCGCTTTCCGCGGACTCTAGTCAATGTCGTAGAGATGTTTAATGTCTCAGCCATTTACCGCGCTACAGAGAACAAGTCGTATTGCAAGGACGTCCACCGGCTCATCTTTCTGGAATGCGATTGTGCATTCAAAGGGTCAGAATCGGCCTCCGAACCCTACAGAAAGCTTATGGATGAATTATCACAGGAATACAATAAACAAATGAGAAGCGTGATCCGGGATCTATCGAAGGTCAAGAATGATACGTGGGCAATCGCCCTTCACTCCTTTACTCGGGACCTTAACATCACCTCCTTCCCTATGGAAATGATTTCGGTAAGCTATGAATTGAACATTGGATTTGCTGTAAATGTACACAATGACTTTTGACCTGCCATTTTTTCCAATTTTCACCTGCCCAACGATTTTGTTGGGCTTAGGATCTGGATTGCTTCCACCCATCGGAAAAGAGCCATGCTTTGATCGCCACAGCACTTTGGAACTCGATGCTCACTCCTCCGCAGCACCGAAATACCACAATTCCCTCGCTGGACTTGCAGCCCCTTTGCGCGGGAGAGGAGAGTGTGTTTTACCCCGGCTATCCTCCGGACGAGGACGAGGAGGTCGGGATTGAGGAAGAAAGGATGGTGGGCTTCATCAATACGGGCAAGATGCTGCGCGAGGCTTGAAGGACATCAGAGGAGTGGGACGATGTAAAGGTATGGCATACGGGGCAACTGCTGGTGGGAGGCGCCAACTGCAATCAACACTGACGGATCGATATGGATACGGGGGACGAAAAGTAGCAATTCTGAGGAGACAGGTCTCCTGATCTCGGAGTTCTGATTGTGCAAAGACGGAAGGGGTCCTTGAAAAAATGTATATACAAGTTTGTCAACGTGTATGTTGTGTCATGACGAAACACGCAAAGTCAAAAAGATTTTATGAGAAAAGGCTCGCTTGGAACGGGTCACACGAAAAGAAAAGAGTACTATTCAAGGCAATGAGAACAGGGGCGCGACAATTTGATCGACGATGACGATATATGATAGTGCACACTCTCTCGCTCGCTGTACATCCTTTTAATATACATGTGTATTCTCTCTTTTCCATCTTAATTACTCGTCCACACCTTAATTCCTCTCCTGATCCCACTGCTTGAGGGGGGCCTTAGGCGCGACAAGCAGAAACGGTATGCTGTTAAAAGGCGTCCTTCCCCTTAAACCTCCGGGAGAGCCAAAGCCCAGAAAGAGACCATCGTGCACGCGTCGCACCTCTTCGTGCATTCGATGAAAGAATCCGTCGTTGTACGGCGCGTACACTAAATGCAGCGACTCCCCACCACTAGCAAGGTCCGTGCTGCTCCTGTTGCGAGTGCCTCTCCGCTCTTCTACACCAATGCGACTACTACCAGCGCAGTGGCATCTGTCTGATCTACTTTCAAATTGCTGAACCCTACTGCCCTTCCGTTCGTGTGGAACTCCATCATTTCCAGCACCCTCATCGACGCCTATCTCGCTTTGTTTGTGTCTACCTACTTCCACACGCCTCTCGGTCTCTCCCTCCTGTCCTTCTTTCTCTTCTTCCCACCCATAGGCACCGGGGCCCATGAACACTTCAAACCGCCTATTACGCGTGGTGATACCGTGATTGTAAAATGTGTTGTAGCCCTGCCTGCTCTCCGCATCAATGCCCTTGCCCAACCACCAACCCCGCCCCAGTCGCCAATGCCAGAATAAGTACGCCAAGGGATAAAGGAGACCCATCGCCAATATTTCACCTTGCCATTCGCCATGCAATTGCTGCAAAGTCGCGGGACGGAGAAGCCTGAATAGACACAAGCATTCTTCCTTGCTCAGACCCTTGATGTCGTCCAGTGTAACATCTTCCAGGCTGGCTTTACCCTTGCGTTCCAACGGCCAGAAGCGGCCGCGATGAAGGCGGGTAGTGGTAGTGGCGGCGCTGCCAGGGGGGACGCTGATGTAATCGGGACCATGCTGACTGCAGGTGGCGTCTAAAATAATTTTTTCGCCGGAACATTTGCGCCTTCGTAAGGAATGTCGGGAATGGAGGAAAAAGCACATGGCCATAACCACGATAATTGAGGGCAGCAGCGGGATCAGCACGGCAGCGATTAGAATCAGACGGTCATACATGGTCGTAAAAATTTGATCTCACAGTGACAGGTGTCAGGCTTGGCTTGTCTACCCTGTGGTTGATGGGGCGGCTGTGGGGATGAGGGTGAGAGGGACTAGCAGGCGCAGATGGGCAGACAGCCCCAATTTTGAAGAAAGGTGTCCTCGGGAGGAGGAGAGGAAAAAGCAGTGAGGACTGTGTCCAATAAGCGTGCAATGAATCGTTGCTGCAGCAAGGGCAACATGTTCCCGCATATCACTGCGTTGTTGCTTTTTTTGGGCGATGAAGAACCATCGCCCAATAGTGTCCCGGCTGTCTGACGCTGGCAGTCTGACGCTGGTTGTCTGGGGTGATGGTAGTCGGTCGTGAGTACATGTGAAAGGGCAATGGCACTGCGAGGGGCGATGCCAGTCATTTTTTTTTAGTTCCTTCCCGCCATTCTCTGCTTCAAATTATGCTCCGCCTGGCGTGGGCCAGACGCGCGCCTCCGAAATCCATCATCTGCCTGCGCTTCCTTAGCAAGCAACACCAAAGCGCGGCTTTGCTTTGTGCCCGAACTCCAACCCCTAACCCCATGATACCAAAATGCCTGTATCCTTTATCACTCACTCATTCACACTCTATGCTAACGTCCAGTGGTTGGAGTTGCCTCGCGTGGAGAGCCTGTCTTCACCAAATCAACCCCGCCCCCTCACCCACTTCTATCCCGCTCCTCGCATCATCGGCCACAACATTTTCTGTGGGCCGTGAACTGGCAACCACACCCCATTACGACGGGTCCCTCACCATCTTTTCTCCCCTCTTCACGCTATCCCTTGGCGATACACCCAGGCGCGACTCAAGGACCACATCCAGCACGTTCTCCTCGAAAACAAGAGGCGCATGTCGTCGGGCGTCCAACATACAGCCTCTTCCGCCATGGCCTCGGCGGTGGCTGCCAAGGCCAAGACTGCGGGCACCAGCTTGGAAGACGGGGATTTGACCATCAACACCAACCACGCCCACAACGTCACGGCCGACACGCAGGACCTTCGGAAAGTGATGGCCATGTTGCAGGACAACGATAACGCGGACGAGGGCGCCACTGTCAAGCTGCCCACCTCTACTTTGCTGGACGATGCTACCATACAGCTTCCTTCCAGCCTTCTGCCCGTTTCGATGAGGCACAAAGTGACCCTAGGCGAGAAGGAAGGATGCTCTCCTGCGCCTGCCACCGAGGGGAGTGAGAATATGAAAAAGGGCAATGACACCAAGAGCAGCAGTAGCAAAAGCAGCAGCGGCAAGCTAAGTTGCACAGGGGGAAAGCGCACGAATGCAGACCGGGTAGGGGAGATGCGAGGACCTTTACGTGCTCTGAATGTGCACGCTGATCTTGCGCCTGAAGCCTCCGTGGAGCAGCTCAATCGCCGGCAGACGGTGGACGATGGCGCGTTGGAAGACTTTTTCAAGGACTTCAAGGGCAAGGAAAACGGGAAAGACGGCGGCGAGAAGGAGAATCAACAATCTGCTGCCACTGTTACCACTGCTGTAGTAGCTCCCGAGACGATAGCGACAATGACGATGACCTCTGCTGGTGTGGGAACTCTCGCTTCTACTGATGGACTGGCGGAGCGACGTGAGACAGCCGACCCCGAATCGCTTCGGTACCTACTGACACTGCTCAAGTCTCCTGGTAGCACGGGGCCAGCATCGCGGGCTTCGCTGTCCGTGTCACCCAGCATAGCAATTAAGAATATTCTGGGCACTGCGCTCGCCGCCGCGGACGAGGAAGCAAAGGAAGCGGAGAGGGAAGGAGGTGATGGTACCACCGGCGCGACGACAACGGCTATAGCTACAGGCAGCAGCAGCAATATGACAGGACGAGATGAGATGGCGGTAGCCGACCTGACCGCGGATACTTCGCAGGTCGAACGACTGATCGTAGACCTTGAGACTTCCCTATCAGAAGGGGTGGGAGGGGTGACGGGAATTCTAGGGGAGGGCACGGCCAACTTCTTCGTGTCGCCGATTGCGCGGCGTCGATCAAGCATTTTGGCTCGGCGATTGACGGCGGACCCAGAGCTGTTGGAAGACCTGATCAATGAGCTGACAGGTGGGACGGGGCAGCGGCGTAGCACCACTACCACAGCGGCTGCAGCGGCGATGGTGATGACGAGGACGACCACCATGACCACTGTCGTAGCCAGCAGCAGTTCCAAGAGCCCTGCAGCGGCGTCAGCAGACAGCAGGCGGACCACAGCCTCTCCGGCTGATATTGGCATGCTTCTCGCTGATCTTCCGGCCGAGGGTGTGGAAGAGGGAGGAGTGGATGGAGTGCAAGCTAAGAAAGGCCGCAAGTCGCTCCGTCTTGCAGAGCAAATCAAGGCACCCACTGGCGTACCGGCTGTAGCAGGAGGGACGTTTTCTATGTCTCCTCCGCCATTGCCCCCGCACGGGTCCAGCCTCAAAAGCTTGCGAAGCTGTCTCAGCTCCAAGAAAGAGCGCCCGTCGCAGACCCTGCCCCCTGCCTCTCCCGGCCTGGATTTGTCGGGTTCCGGCACGAGGAAATCGGTGGTTTTTGGATCGCCCAATGCCGCCTACTTCAATAAGGGCTCGCCTTCGAACTCGCTCACGCCCATGACCAAGCGGGATGTTGACCTTATTTTCATGCGTGGGGGCGGAGGAGGAAGGGAGGCGGCGGAGTGTGAGTCGGGTGTCACAGCGGAGAACACTGCGATTCTTGCTCAGTGGAACGAGGACACTGCTGCGAGTAGTGGTAGGGGAAAGAGGGACGGAGCTTATCAGGACGAGGAGGAGGTGGAAGAGGAGGATGACGAGGGAGCATCGGAGGGAAATGGTAAGCGGAGGCGTGTGAGTAAGAGCCCTCGCCCCAAGCGTCGACAGAGTCTGATGCTGCCTGCAGGCTCGCCTGGATTCATGAACTACCGCGGTGGTGGAGGTGGAGGGGCCAGGGTGGAAGATAAGGATAATGAGGAGGGTGCAAACATGGGAGTGGAGGCTGAAGTTAGCTCCATCGGCGGCAATTCATTGAATTCATTGAACGAGAAGCTGGAGCAGGCGGAGGAGAAGGAGCAAAGGGAGGAAGAAAACGAGAGGGCCGACACAGGCCAGGATTGCGACATGGCCATGGCTATGGACGTAAGTCCTGCTCTCTCGACCGCATCTTCTCGCCGTCGCCGCTCATCCGGCGCCTCAACCACCAGCCATGAGGAAGAGATGCCAGACCTGGAAGACCGTTCCTCTTCCCCAAGCAACTTTCGGGCGCTGGATCAACGTACGTCGTCCCAGCTGGGCATTATCGGCGCTGCTGCCGCTGGCGGAGAAGGTGGTGTCCGGGAGGAAACTATGGAGCTTGAGCAGAATCTTCAGAGCCTCATGCATAACACACGGCCGCTGATATCTGCTCCTGTTGCTGGTGCTGCTAGGGTGGACAGGACCATGGAGTTGGAGGGTGACCTGCAGGCTTTGATGCACTATGCAGAGGGTGGACGAGGCCAGCACCAGCACCAGCACCAGCAGCAGCAGCGACAGCAGGGTGGTATGAAGAAGGCCAAGATGGACATTAATCTGGGGGACGTGGATTCGGACGCGGAGGAGCAGATGTCGCAGCTGCATGAGCCGACGAGTACCACCACCTTTAAAGCGAATGGAGAGGACCTCCGTATCTCGCTGGACTCGCAGGACAACAGTTTTGAGGAGGATGGTGCGGGGGGCGATGATGCCACTCGCACAAGCATTTTGGACAACAAAATAGGGGGTCACACTTTTTCGCTCAGCTTTGCTGGCAATCATGTTGGAGAGGAGGAGGATTACGAAGATGATGACGATGAAGAAGAGGAGGAGAAGACGGAAGGGCAGAAGCCTGCCATTTTTGATATGCCCGCTCAGGAGGAGGAGGAGGAGGAGGAGGAGGAGAAAGATCGAGAGGAGCAAGAGCAGAAGCAAAAGGGAAAATATGGACAAGTGAGCAAGAAGCGAAGCAGCTTGACGCGCAGCTCTACGGGGTCGACGATTTCCCGGCGCCGCAGCAGTGGGGCAGGAGACAGGACCTCCTCCCCCTTTGCTCACATCGTGGTTGGAAGCCGCCTGCGTGGCGCTCCTGCTACCGCTGCTGATGCTGATGCTGGTGCTGATGCCGACCCTGAGAGTACGGACAGCTTGGTGGTCTCGGCGATGACAGGAGAGAGGAAGCGACATCCCTCCACGCCTTGCACTTCTTCCCCTTTTACCTCCTCGGAAGATCGCCACAAGCGCCACAAAAGCCTGCGTGAGGTCTCCGCGACCGCTCTGGCGGAGGCCGAGGAAGTGAGCACTGCTATGCCGATTGAATTTGACTGGCAACGGGTGGTGGCTTTCCAGCAAGAGCGGGGCAACATCATGCGCCTAGTTGGGGTGATGAAGGAGGGAAAACAGGAGGGAGAAAAGGAGGGCATGCCAGTGGCTCTATTGCGGCAGGCTGTCTTGGAGTCATTGCTGGAGAATTGTGAGAGTGTGGCACTGAACCAGTTGCAGCGTGGGGACGAGGTGGACGGTAGCAAGGCGATCGAGGCTGACGGGGATGAAGGAAAGCAAAAAACGGGGGATAAGGGGGTGGAGTTTGATGTGCAGGATGTAGAGGCCCTTCAGGAGGCTATGCTGGCGGCCTTAACGCTACCCTCGGCGGCTAAGAACGAGGGGGAGGGAGGGACCGAGGATCAAGCAGTTGCGATGAAGCAATTGATCGCAGCCGTGGCCCCTCGTTTGGAGCTGGAGTGGCAGTCGTTGGAGAGTCAGCTGCTTCAGATGGTGCGCATGCGCGTGACGCAAGAGATGGGGACCCTGAAGAAACGAAGCGTGGAGCTAGCGGCTGACATGGAGAGGGTGTCTGCCATCGAGGGTGAGGTCCAGGAGGCGATCGGTGTGCTGCAGGCCAAGTGTATGGTCTTGCGGGCTCAACGAAAGGATGCCGACCGCCAGCACCGTTTGGAGGAGCTTGAAGCTCGGCAACGAGAGGCATCTGAGCGAGCGGTGGCATTGGCTAAGCATGAGGAAGCGTTGAAAATGGCTGTTTTCCGGGAAAAAGAAGCAGCCAAGACCCGTGATGCCGCGCGACAGATGATTTCACAAATCCGCGCGGCACTGACGGAGAAAAATCGAGAAGCAGAGGCGGTGCAAGCTATCGAGGAAAAGGGGCGTGTCTTGCGGGGTTTGTTCCTGTGGCAGCCTTTGGTGTTGACAAATGAAGAGCTATCTTTCGCATGCGCCCACCCCGATGGTTCCCGGACGGAAGTGCGCCTCCTGCTTAAGGGAAATGGCACCGGTGCCTCTGAAAAAGTGGTGGTGACAGACGCACAAGTCACGCACATGCCCCCCGCCCCCGGCCGAAATAATCGCGAGCAAATTGGCCGCATAATGTGCGGCCCCAACAGCCGCACCCTTCTCCTTCATACCCTGCGGAGCTTGACAATATTTACGTCCATGGAGCCCCCTCCCCCCCCGCCTTCCTCTATAGCCACTACGGTGACAGGTAAGCATGCGCACGCCTTGTGGGCTCAGGGGATGCAGTGCTGGTCGTGGAAGAGCCTGTGTGTGGATGTCGCTGATGTTCCAGGGGCGTTGGCACGATTAGAGCGTTTATTGGGTCGGACACATCTGCTCATGGAGGCAGTGGCACGGCTGGAAGCTGTCTATCCCTGCACCTTGGTGGTGGGTGAGGCGGCAGTCCGCTCGGAGGCATGGGTGGAGGAATGCTTGTATGGCGCGTGCACGACCTGTCGGTTCGACCATGGACAGAGTGGAGGGGGGGGGGCTCCACACATTCGCCTGCCTCATTGCTCGGCCGTACTAGTGGCGACTGTTCAACCCTCCACCGTCAAGAGGGGTGTGAATTACCCGGCCGTGCAGGCGAAATTCCTCCTTTCACTTTCCTTCCTTGCCAGCATACCCCTCCGTGTGGAACCGGCGCTGGATGCAAGCAAGCTGGGCTGTTTACAGAAAGTGGAAGGGCTGCTCACGAATCGCTTGGGGGTGCCGCCGCATCATCCTATTAATATTCAAGCGAGGAAGGGATGGCAGGCGGCGGACATGCTGGTGGAGGCGTGTCGCGTGCTCAAGGAGGAAGGCGGACTGTAGGTGCGCCTCTTGGATTTTTGTCGACATGTACCCCCATCCCCACTCACCCACCCACCCACCCACAAAACAAACACACACACGCACACACACACACACACACACACACACACACACACACACACACACACACACACACACACACACACACACACACACACACACACACACACACACATATATATATATATATATATATATAGGTGGTTGTTTGTGTGTGCGTGTGTGCTCATATATAAATATATATTTATATATGTATGTATGTAGGTTGGTGTATGTGTGCGTGTGCTCTTCGTAGAGAGGGACAAAAGAGGAACAAGGAACAAAAGAATTAAAAAAAAGGAAGATTAAAACGAGAGGCTTTCTATGTACAAGAGTTGGAAGGACGAAAATGGAAGATGGAAAAATGAATGGAATGTATGTGTAGAAAGGGATAACACGAAAGCCGTCGTCGAATCCCGTTTGTGCCGATGGGTGGTGCGCAGATGCCGAACAAAGCAAGAAAGTGAGAAGATTAGCAGAGATCCAAGTGATTGTGTGCACGAATGTTGGATAATTGAAGAAAGAAAGTGACCTTAAAAGAAAGGGGGTAAGGGGGTAATGTGTACGCTTTAGGTGGGCAAAAAAGAGGAAGGCCTTCCCGGAAAAAAATGTGACCTGATGGGAAATAAGAACTACGATAGACTCAGAGAGTACGACGGAAAAGAAAAAGCATAAGGCAAGCACGTGAAAGGGAGGAAAGGAAGATTATCGTTTTTCTTCCGCTCAATGGCGTGCCTACTAAGCAAGGCATATACTTTCTCACCTTAAGGGAGGTTCTCAAGTGCTAATCCACGACTCACATGGGCCCAGGCTGATGTGATGGCCGTCTAACTACCTTTTTTTTGGGTTGGAGAAATATTGTTAACATCAAGGTAACCATAATAACGGTAAAGTGAACGAATCGGGTGTCGGGCAAGTATGAACGCGAGCTCATCTCTAGAAAAAGAATTTATCCTTCCGACCGCCGCAAGGAAGAGGGATTAGCTTCCATGTGGTTTGTTATTGAAAGGAATCTACTTTCGTTCTTACCCATTCCAGTCAAGAAGTTTTGTGTCTATTGCTGTGTAGACAAAGCTTGTGCCAAGGAATGGGTTGTTTGTCTCGGGCGTGGGGGAGAATTGGTAACACGCGAAGAGGAGGTGGGTAGAGGAAAACAGCAGAGACTACATACACCCACCTACCATGCTAGAGATGCATGTGGAAGGCGTCTGTCCTAAGAAAAATACAGGTGCAGCACCATGATAAAATTAGATCAGACCCCCATGGCATAGGTGGGTATAGGAGGCACGCAAAGGTAGAAGACCGACCTAGCAATCGTGGCAAGCTGTCGCCTCTCCCTCTTCCCCTGGGGCGCAGCAAGCCGCTAGCTGACCGCAGGGAAATGGCGGTGCAAGTGAACAAACTGTTCAAGTCCGGTAACGGCGTAAGGTTGCTTGCTATATGTACTTCTTGTCGAACGACGAATCCTCCCCCACCATCCAGCTAGTCACTCACCTGCGGATGGTGGTTGCAGCCGAAGACTCGAAGGCATAGATCGCAGGCGACAGAGACATCACTACGTGCAGGACGAAGAGGAATATGACCAGATGCAGGGGCGCTGGCATGGTGCAAATGCAATGCTTGATCATGTGGACGAAAGCTCCAAGAAGTCGAGGCAGGAGGTTTTTTTGTCGCGGGATGAAGTGCATAATATCTGAGCGCCCTGTCCATGACAGTGTGTTTCTCTCCACAATAGCAATAGACAATAGAATAGAGTGTCGGCCTGGATAGTTCTTTTGAGCGCTCCTACATCTCTCTAGAACTATCGCATGCAACCTGACGTCTTCGAGGACTTGCATACGAGGGGGAGCCTTCCAACAAGAAATTGTTGTCATCCCCTATTCCTCGTCCGAGTCTTTCTAGCGACTTTGACAGGTTTTTTGACCTGGCAAAGTCCCCGGACGGCCCACACAGGGCCAGGAGGAGAAGGGGAAGGGGATAAAAGAGGAGGTCAGCGAGGAAGGCTACACATAGAGTGTCCGCATATCCTGCCGCGGTTGACCAAACCGAAGATCATGGGGACGAGCTTCCCCACGGACCATACTCCTGTACACCCACAGAATGCTACGTGCCCCATTGCCGTCACGGGACACGAACTGTTCACAGGTGTCACACCAGTACAGTCCTCAGATGGCTCGCCCGTGACCTCCTCTGCCT
>Ga0160420_100669_pt1 | contig 12338 bp, 19 predicted proteins | sample CelAP2metagpilot_FD_108197 | JGI IMG/M metagenome (GOLD analysis project Ga0160420, IMG submission 108197) | Phycosphere-associated microbial communities from algal ponds in Kailua-Kona, Hawaii, USA - Cellana AP2-5-5 metagenome pilot | ecosystem: Engineered > Artificial ecosystem > Aquaculture >... | reverse complement strand
CTAGTTTTGATGGTCCTCCCTCCCTCCCTCCCTCCCTCCCTCCCTCCCTCCCTCCCTCCCTCCCTCCCTCCCTCCCTCCCTCCTTGCCTCTCCATATCATCGAGGCAGTTCAGGCGCCGGGCGGCTTCAACCATGAAGCCCAAAAACGCACCCGTGTCCGCGCTGGCGCCTGAAGGGAGGGAGGGAGGGAGGGAGGGAGGGAGGGAGGGAGGGAGGGAGGGAGGGAGAAGACGCGATGCGGTGATTCCTCTATATCCAGCATGGTTGCGCGACGGAGGGAAGGAAGGAGAGAAAAAGGGACGAGGGAAGGCATACCTTCTTCCATCACGACACGCTCCTCCTCCTCCGTCAGCTCCAATTTTTCCGGCAGACGAATACTCCCCCAACCTCCCCCCCCTCCTCCTTTTCCCTTCCCTGCCCCCTTCAACCCCCCGCCGACTCCCCCTCCTCCTCCTCCTCCTCCTCCTCCTTTTCCTATCCTGAGGTACAGCACAGAGAGCAGGTCGTCCATGACGAGCTCCATGAATACCTCCTTCCGTTGAAGCACCTCATTTCGAACGCTCACCAGCGCCGCCACTTGCAGCAGCTCGGGGCTAGAGAGGGAGGGAGGGAGGGAGGGAGGGAGGGAGGGAGGGAGGGAGGTATGTGAGTGCCGTCTGTCTCCCTCCTCTTCCCTCTCCCTTCCTCCCCTCCCTTCTTCAAGGCATGCTGTCTCTCTCCTCGTGCCTTTCCCTTCCCTCCATCCCTCCCTCCCTCCCTCCCTTGCCTGAACATGGCCGAGATGGCTTCATCGAGGCGGGTGACGGCGGCGAGGTAGCACTTGTTTGCAATCAGGTCGTCAAAGACTGGGTGGGAGGGAGGAAGGAAGGGAGGGAGGGAGGGAGGGAGGGAGGGGTAGGTAAAATTTAGACAAGGGAGGGGGGGAGGGAGGGAGGGAGGGAGTTACCAGCCGGTGTCTCCTTGAGCTTGTCGAGCTTGTCGAGCATGGAGAGCACGAAGTCGTGCTCCCTTTTCCGGACCCACATCTAGGGAGGGAGGGAGAGAGGGAGGGAGGGGAGGGAGGGGAGGGAGTATTGTAGAGGGGTAGCGGGGGAGGGTCAGAACAGCAGTCATTGGCTTCCTCCCTCCTTCTTTCCCTCCCTCCCTCCCTTATTTTTTACCTGCCGTATGCTCTGCTCCTTCAAGCCTTCCAGCAATGCCGACTTGCACTCTAACACCTAATTTGTTTAATTGAAGATGATATGTTCGTGGGTATTTAATGCTCCGTCCCTCCCTCCCTCCCTTCCTCCCTCCCTCCCTTTTTAGTTCAATGACTGAGTTCATTTATTATATGTAATAGGTATATTTCATTGCTAGGTATATTTCATTGCTGCCTTCTCCCTTGCCCTCATTGATTCAGCATAATCGACAGTCATAAGTCCTTCTCCCTCCCTCCCTCCCTCCTTCCCTCCCTCCCTCCCTACCTGCTGCCGCAAGCCCTTCACATCTCTGAAGGTCTCGTTGAACTTCCGCAGGATTTGGCCCATGGCCTCCACGTTCCCATTGAGATAGGTGTAGTTCTCGTCGACGAATCGCTCCATAGCCATGTTTGTAAGCTCAAATTGCCCTTGAGTAAGGGAGGGAGGAAGGGAGGGACGGGGGGAGGGACGAGAGGAAGGAGGGGTGAGCTTTGCTTTTGCGACTCGCAATGCAAAGACATTTGCAAGCTTCAGCACACATTTTCATGTGCGTAGGTGTAAGAGAGAGGCAGATAGAGAGGGAGGGAGGAAAGGCGGAGAATTTACGTGCCTTTGAGACGCTCGAGGCTGACATTGGTGACATCGCCGTCACTCGAGCCCAGCGCGTCGATCACGTGCACAAGGGGACTTCATATTGTATGAAGAAAAGGTTTTTGTGAGAATTGTGCGGGCTGATGGCGACATAGGTCTCTCTGCCTATACCACTTTCCTTCCCTCCTGCTCTCTTCCTCCCTCCCCCGCTATCCTCGCCTCCTACACACACCGGAAGAGGACCTCCTCGGTGAAGAAGTCCTTGTCCACGCGCTCGGTAACTTGCTTCTCTAACGCCGCCAAGGCCTCCGCGGCGCGCTGTTGCTGCATTGCAACGCTGTTGCTGTTGCTACTGTTTAGCGTTGCATTGGGCGCCGTGCCCAGAGGCAGCTTGGGGGGGTTATTGTCCATGCTTGCCTCGCCGGCTTCTTGCTAGTGCTGCCGGAGTCGTATGCGTGTCGTGTTGTGGGGGGTGTCGCAGTCCAAAAACGAGAAGAATAACAGAAAACGGTGGTATCGCGTCCGTCCCTTTGAGAATGGTGGGTAAGAGTGTGTGCGTATGTTTGTAATTGTTGTTTGAGGGATGGGGGAAGGAGAATTTCAAGCAGCAGCGTCCTGCATGTGGTTCATTATGCGGATTCACACGGTACAGGCACACAGCGATAGCTTCTCTCCAAAGAATTCTTGTCCCTAGACCTCGAGACACACATGCGGGCACAAAGAGACTAAAATACGTGAACTCAACTCAACACGGCGGGCGGACAGCTGCACAACTTGTAACTTTTCAGCGACGCAGTACATAGCGGTGAATGATCTCTCGTGCCCTCTCGCTTGACAATTACATATTTTCTCACGAATGCATACCGCAAAACATTACACAGCCGCGCCGGCAGCATTTTTGGCGCATGCGCGTGGCTTGACTTCTATCTCTGTTCTACCGCTTTTTCCACCGAGCCTTGAAAGAAAAACGACGACTCGACTACTTCTCGCCCGCTTGACCTCTTGCCTCTCCTCCCCCATCCCATTGCACTACCACCTCCACCACCCGCGGCGATGTACCTCATCCTTTATCGTTTCCCCCTTTAATTCCTTTCTCTACTACCGCCATTACCCCTGTCGGCGACATGCATGCTTCGCCTCCTCCATCCCCAATGCATCTACCCCTACCGATCTCCCAAACGATCCCTCCTCCTCCTCCTCCACTATCGCCATCGAGCACGACCTTACCCAAGCCCTCCTCCAATGGCTTAAAGCGCATGCTTCGTCCCAGGCATCGCCTTGCTCCCCTCCTACTCCACCTCTCCTCGGTGTCCGGCCTTCCTCTATTCCCAACGCGGGGCGAGGCCTTTGGCTTAATCCAGGCCAATCTGCGTCTAAAGGCGACATCCTGACGCTATATCCGGGTATGTGCTTATGGCGCAAGGTGACCCCAGTCATACTCTTCCTGTATTGTGCCCTCGTCTCTTCTGTATTCGTCGTCTCTTGCTCACTCTCTCTTCCCTGACTTCTTCCCTCCCTCCCCGCTGCCCCCTCGCCCTCCCTCCCTCCCTCCCTCCCTCAGGAATGATGTACGAGATTCCGTACGATCTTGATGCTGTTGTCTCTTCAGAAGACGCCTTCTCTGCAGCCCCGCCGGAATTCATGTGCGGTAAGAAGGGTGGGAGGGAGGGAAGGAGGAAGGAAGGGGATAAGGGGGAGTTGGTGGAGGGAAAGAGAAGAGCAAGGCAAGGTGCTCGCTCATCCATGTTCTTCCACCACACGTATACAAATATATAGGCAATGGCTATCTCCTTCGTGTGAAGGTAGCGTTCAAAGACATTTTGTGCGACGGTCGGCCGGAAGGGATTTCAGCGCAGCTTTTCCGTGCTCGTGCTTCGAGGGAGATGGAAAGGCAGGAGATGAGGGTCTGTACGCGGTGGCTGGAGGAAGAAGGAGGGAGCGGGGGAGGGAGGGAGGAAGGGGAGGAGGGAGGGAAATCGATGAGATGCCTAGGACTAGGACACCTGATCAATGACCCGAAGGGAAGTGAATGCAAAGCGAATGTGGTCTTCAAAACGACGCGTTTGACCGCTGATTCCAACCCTCCCTCCCTCCCTCCCTCCCTGCTGCCCTACCTCCCAACCCTGTCTGCCTCTGGGGATAACCGGATGGAGCGCGTGGTGGTGGCAGTTGTAGCATTGGAAGGGATGGAGGGTGGGCGGAATGGGAAAGAATTGTTCGTGAATTATGGGCAGGATCCGATGAGTGTAGGGAGGGAGGGGGGGAGGGCGGGAGGGTGGGAGGACAATGTACAGGAGATGAAAAGGCAAGAATAGACGTAGCACATGTGCACGGTTACTTTCTTTCTTCTTCTCGAAGGAAGACGGGATTGAGAGGAAGGCCAAGATGAGAAGGAAAGAGCTCCATCGCGTCATCTACGAGTCCTTAGTTGAAGCTTTGATTCACTTCATTTTTCTTCTTTTTCTGTTGTGTGTGTACGGTCATCTTTCCCTCCTGTTTGCCTGTTCTTCTCTTCCCCTCTGCAGGCCTTTAGTTCCGTACGCAAAATATAAAATTACGTCATCCTTCCTCACTCCCCTAGCTTTCTTCCATCTTCCCTTCTTGCCCTCCAATTACAGCTCTTCTTTATCCTCGTCCTCTTCCTCTTCCCCTTCCTCCTCTTCCCCTCCGCCCGCCATGATCCTCCTTCTTCTTTCGGCCTCCTCCTTAGCCTCTTGCCACACTTCTTCCATCAATGCATCGTGCTCCAGTGCCTCCTCCCTCCCTTCCTCCTGTTCCTCCCCACCCTCCATACGCACATGTCTCTCCCTCTCCTCCCTCACGGCTTCCTTCAACTCCTCCAACACACCGATACCTCCCTCCCCACTCTCCTCCGCCGCCGGTTGAGAAATCGAGCTCAGGTAGCCCCCCCAAGCAATTGACATGAAGGTGTTAAACAGCGGCCGATGGCTCGCAGGCACGTAGGCATACAAAATCGTGTCATAAACCGGCCACACTTGCAAAGACCGCAACCACGTCAGCAAAAAGCGCTTTCGAAACTTCTCCGGCAGCTTGGCAAAGCGCTTCTTCCACCCTACCCCTCCGTCCAACGCTGCGGTCAAAACCATCATAGACGCGATCTTATAAACCCCGATGGTCGGCCATTCGATCCAATACTTGGCCCAGGCCACACATAGCTTGTAGTACGTCCCCTCGGCCTTCCCGAATCGCTCCTCTGTAAATAAGTGGTACGGGAACCGACGATCGATGTATTTGTAGTAGCTGTAGTGGATCAGCCCATTGTTCAAGGCGCCGATCAAGCCGGACCTCACAGCGCGCCAGGCCTTTACCCCCACCTTCTTCACGCCCCTCAAGCCCCCCTGCTCCAAGATCTGAAAGTACGTATCGCCTGCCAGGCACAGAATGAACCCCTGGACAACATTGAAACTAATCGGAAAATTCTGCAGCAATGGTGTGAAGATGATGGCCGCAATGTCCATACCAAACAAGGCAGTGGCCCCTGCGGCGATCACGGCCGGGTTTCCAGCGATCTTGCCCTTGTAGTATGGCGTGACGCGCGGTTTTTGAACTTTCAAACGACACGACTCCGAGAATGTGGCGTCGAGGAATCGGTACTTGTAGTGGCAGTGGCTCACGGGCTCGCACCGACGGATGCGATAATCGAAGAAGCAGCCATCGTCGGAGGTGGGGATGGAGGACGCGGTGAGGTTGGTCTTTTTCCCGACCGTGTCGGGCAGGAGGAGAAGGGAGACGAGTAAGGAAAGAAGCAGGGAGAGGGAGGAGATAAGTCTGGTGGAGCCTCCTTGAATAGCCATGGTGACAGTGGTGTGGCAGTACTGCTGGTACAAGCGGAGCTAGTGTCGCTCTTGCTATTGCTCGAGCCTGCTACTACTGCTACTAGTGCGGCTGCTGATGCGGCTGCAGGTGCAGATGCTAAGAGTCGATCACCTCCCTTCTGTCGTCGTCAATAAGAGTAGACAATGATGTGCCTGGCCCTCCTCGTGTTGGCGGCAGTCCCTGCTGTTGTCATGTCATGAAGGGAATAGGGTTAGCGAGGACGTGTCGTGGTGTGCGCGAGAAAAGGAAGAAATGTGAAATGTTTTCCCCTCCTCACGGCTGGCAGCAAAGCCAGCTACCAGCCTGTCGCAGCACAGTGCGCCCACACCAATGTCCGTCGTGCAGTGGGGCGCCTGGGACCTAGGGCATTTAGGGTGGTGTTGGCTCACGGTCACGGATTTGTGATCATCGCCGCTTCCTGTCTTCAACCACAAGCAGGGCCAAAAGCAGAGTTCGACAAACGCAGTGGACCGTTTTGACTGACCCACACAACCCTTGACAATGAGACGACCAGCCTCGTTACAGGCGTCTTGTGTTATGTTCGCTCTGCATGTGTGGAGGCGGCGTGAGAGGTGAAGGCAAAAGGAAAAGAGGGAGGCCATGGCGCGAAGAGCTGAAGCGGGGCCAAACGGAGCCTTGCAGCTTCTTCCTCCTCTGCCCTGCCCTGGGATTGTCGCACGCACGCTCGTCGCAAGCTAGATGGCTAAACTGCGGTAATCACATTGGCATGAGCATAGCGTGGTCACGCCTCTGTCCTTTCCGCAGGCCCGCATCATCTTTTTTAGCAACCGACAACTTTCCTCTCACTTGCCCCCTTCCAGTTGGGAGCCCAACCTCTCTCCACAGACACAGATCTGCACCCTACAAGCTCTCTCAAGACCACCTTCAGCATGGAAACCGCCTACGCCTTTCGCCTTTTTTCCCTCCTCCTGCTCTCCCTCCTTCTTCACCTATCTCTCGTCCCCGCCGCCCGCGCGGCAGATCCTCCTGCCTTGCCCTTGACCGCCTCGGAGTACAGCATCGTGATCCTCGGTGAGCCTTCCTCCAGCGCGCGCGTCGATTTCTTCCTGGATCTCGTCTGTGTCGACACAAAAAATGCCTGGCCTGTGATTAAGGAGGTGATTGAGATGTATGGCCGGGACGTGCAATGGCGCTTTCATCAGTTTCCTCTGCCATACCATACCAATGCTTTCTTGGGTGAGTGCTGTTTGCCTCTTGCATTTCACAAGCCTCCTCGCCCATCGCGTGAACTCGCAAAGCAAAAATTGACTCATATTTTCCTGTCAACTTTCCTTCCTCCCCTCCCTCCAGTCGCTAAAGGAGCCGTTATCGCCGCCCTCTATGCCAACGACACTGCCGCCCTTGACTACATGGACGTCGCTTTCGACCGCCAATCGGACGTGTTGAATGAAGAAACAAAAGACATGAGTTACGCCGAAGTAAGTGAGCGCGTTCAAGGCTGGGTTCGCGAAACTACCGGGCTAAGCGACAAGAGAGTCAAGCAGGGCCTGGAATTGGGCGAGGTAGAGGAAGCTGTTCGGGTTTCATTCAAGTACGCGGCGATCCGCTCCGTGTTTGGGACGCCAATGTTTATGATAAACCAGATTATGGTTCCCGGTTTAGACAGTGAGAGTAGGTTGCAAGACTGGAAGATGTACCTGGAGCCCTTGTTGGCGCGCGCGGAACGCAAAGACTGAGCTCGAGATCTCTCAGTATCCAGGAGTGTCAGAGTACGTTTGTTTGTTTGAATCTCATTCTGAATCCTGAGGACAGTGGGGGGGAGAGTACACGAAAAGACTCGATGCCTGGGGCAAGTGCGGGCGACCGTGCACAGCGAAGTATTTTTTCGCACACGTGCAGACCCCTCGAAATATATGAAAGTTCGCCCGTTGGTTTGTGGACAATCAGGAGGGAAAACGATGCAAATGGAGAATATAGATGTGTGTAAATAATTAGGCAAGGAAGTGTAAAGGCGGAGAGCCCGCACAACGTGTACATACCGCCATTTGTAGGGGAACCAAATGAATTCAGGACAGACAAGAAAGAGGATCGGATAAACCTGGACAACGCTCTTTGCTTGACGCGCATAGAAGTCGACTTCAGCTGCTATCGCTATCATTTTTCTTCTATTTTGGAAATAACTTGATTGTGCTTTTCCTCCTCTACAACACATGCACGGTGTGTCGCTTAATTAAATTAATTTAATCATGGAACGTATTGTCTTTCTCCTGTATCTGAATCTCTCAAACTCTCCTTCGCTCTTTTATTGATACGCCATGTTGATACGTCATGTAGATATACAAGCGGAAGATAGGACAGAGGCGAGGATTTAGGAGAGAAGGAGGAGGCAAAAATCGAGAGAGAGAGAGAGGAGAAAAGGGGGAGATAAAAGACTACATTGAGGCTCACCTCCCCCGCCACCATTCCACAAAGTCATCGTAGGCCACCTCCCCATTTCTATTTGCGTCCAGCGTCAAGATCGCGCCTTCCAACTCCTGGTGCGATAGACGCGACCCTAATTCAGCACAAATCGTGGCCAGATCCGTCGAGGGAATCTTGCCTTGGGAGTATATATCGGCTCGCGCAAATTTGGAGCGGAGGAGAAGTAGGGGGTCATCGATAGTGGGAATGGTATGGGGGAGGAGGGAGGGTGGGAGGGAGGGGGAGGAGGAAGAGAGGGAATATGATGAGGAGGAAGAGGAAGAGGAGGAAAGCCGCCGGTGGTAGTGGAGGGAGAGGAGGAGGAGGAAAAGGCCAAGGAGGGTGAAGTAGAGAGAGGAGAGCATGTCGACTAGGGTCGTGGGAGGGAATGGAGGAGGAGAAGAGGAAGAGGAGAAAGGAGAAGAGGAGGTGGGGGAGAAAGGAAGAAACCGCAGGGAAAGAATGGCGCCGGTGAAGAGATAGAGGAGGCCGCGGCCCCAGAGGTACGAAAGGAATTTGAAGTATTCGCGCGTTTTTTTGTGCATGTGGAGGGAGCACAGGACAGAGCGGCATTCTAGCAGGATTGTGGCAAGGCTGAGAAAGAGAGAAAGGGATTGATGGAGGACGAGGAGGGGAAGGACAAGGGAAGAGGACGGGAGGGAGGAGAAGGAGGAGACGAGGCCGTAAAATTGGTGAGTGGCTACCATCACCCCTCCTAGCAGCCCGAGGGCCTTGCTCAAGCGTGGACCGTCGGTAGAGAGGTTGCGGAGCTCTACTACCTCTTGCGTCTTGCGGACATAGGCCAGATTGGCGACGATATTCATTTTCCCCGCCAGGTTATTGGCCAGGCTGCTTGTTTGTGCGTCTTGTTGATGGTGGTTGTCTTGCTCGGCCAGGGGGGGTGGGGGAAGGGGGTGGTAGTTTCCTCTTCTACCGCCTTGTGAGCATTTGGAAGTGATCCCACTGTTGTCGGTCTTCTTGGGACGTGATGATTGGTCTTGTATAGTGATGGTAGTATCTCTGCTACTGCTTAAGTTGTCACTGCTGCTGCTGCTGCTGCTGTTGCTCTTCCCTGGCGTGCCGCTCCTCCCGGCGCCAGTGCAGGTGCCGGTGCTGCTTTCTCCTGAAGTCTGTACTTTGTCTTGGCTGTCTCGATGACCGATTATCTTTCCCCCTTTGTTTCCTTCGCCTTCATCAGCCGCGTGCTGTTGGGCTCGCGGAGACAAGGGCGAGAGGCGCAAGGGCTGTGGGCTATGCCGTCGCTGCTGCTGCTGCTGCTGCTGCTGCTGCTGCTGCTGGTGATAATTATTATGATAATGGTTATTGTGGCTTTGGCACGTATCACCAGCGCCCGAGGCCATGGCAACCAAGGATGATGGTGTCTTGCTCTTGCCTTGCTCCACGTCAACCTCTCCCTCTTTATCCTCCTCTTCCTTGAGACAGATTACCTCCTCATCAATGTCCTCATCATCGTCGTTCCGGGAGACTAAGGCCGTGGACTCTTGTCGGTGGATTGCTTGGCCCTGTTGCTGTACTTGTTTGGCTAAGGTGGTGGTGGTTTTGTGGATGATAGCCTTCATATGCTTGGGGCTTGTAGGGTAAATGGAACGGGACAGGGCGGTGCAGCTTGAAGGCAGGAGCTCGCGCGGGACCTGTTCAGGGTATTTAAATGCAGAGTAGTGAGTGGTATGCAGCGCGTTAGCACCGTTGGGGTGAAAGATGATGTAGGGGGTCATTTTTTCGAGATGTCATGCGTGCTGGTGAAACGTTCCGTTACGTTCGTTAATTTAAAATATAACGTGCTACCGCTCGAAGGCAAAATAGCGGGCATCGTATTTACCCAATCGGCAAATATTGAAGCCTCTCATCTATTTAGTGCATGAATGGATGGAGAAAAGTATGCTTCTCAATGCTTCATCACAGTTAATTAACCCTCTTTCAATCCTCACATTTACCGGCACACGGGGGCAGCAAGCAGTCGTTTGTCTCGTGGGTTGATGCTCACAAAAGGATGTAACTCAACCAAATCAGAGAAGGATTTTAATGTATAAGTGCGGTATAAATGGTTCAAATTTACGCGCAGGAGCGGTTTACCCGAAACCTAGCAGGGCTGGGTTTTGAGCATATTTATATAGATGACCAGGGTGCAGATGAGACTGATCGGAAAATGTCGATTTTCTTCGTACATACTGTCAAGGACGGGCATATATGTGTCAGAGCCGCCCAAGACCTGAGATTTCTTAAGTGCTCTCTGAGTGCTCCGCTCATTTAGAGTTGATCCTATGCACGGTTCAGTGTTGGCCTGCTTCAGCACGCGCCGCAATAAAGCCCCCCAGGGGTGTGCACTGAAAGAAAATAATCGATTTTATTATGCTCCCCCTTCACTCCTTTCTCACAGGGACCGCAAGTAGAAAGAGGATGAAGAGGAAGGGGGCAATAGGGAAAAGAGGGAAAGAGGTAAAAAGCGAAGGAAAAAACAGATGGCATTCTGGTGCGGCATTCATGTGAAGTACGCGGTGCCACGGAGGGGAGGAGGCGGTGACGTCGGAAAATGAAAATGAAAAGGGTTTTAAGTTAAATTTGAGATATGAAAATGGCCCAAATTAATATGAATGGATGGCCATTTGAGGTAAACGCTCGTGTGGACACCCCGAATGTGCAGGTTAAGGTTGTGTGTTAAACGTCTGCGGCCGATGCTAGAATACAAGCTTTATATTTGGACATTGCGTTGTATGTATGCAGCTGAGGCGCAACTATGATATATAATCATACTTGCCAATTTTTCTACTGCCTGCTTCATTTTGTAAATGCCCGTGCGATCATGCACCGAAGTTGGCCATGGAGCTACATTGGTCGATCATCGCCAAGCGACCCGGAATCTGTGCATCTTCGTGTTGCCCCCCCATGTCATATTACTCGACTGAGTGCACCAAACCTCACGCTCACAATCCCCGCAATCTACGCACTCAGGAATTTTTTTGCACACAAGAAGATTAAGGTAACACTTATCCTTACCAATCGTTGCTGGGTTCGAGGGAGAGTGCTGCTGGCCTAGCTTTCTGCTTATTCGTCACTTTTACCTTGGACCCTGCCGCACGCGAGACATAAATCATGACCGCAACAAGAATAAGAATTCAAACTTCAATGCATTGGTACATCCTCCTCCTACTTGGCGTCAGTAGTGCGCAGCTCTTTGCCTTGTTGGTAAAGCAGGCGGGGGCTTTTTCACCACCACCACCGACCTCCTGCCTCCCTTCCGCCAGTACCGCTGGAACTTCCACACGCGCGCAACAGGCAAAGAGTGCGTCCTGGGCATCATTATTGTCCCCCGCAAAAGTTTATCCAGGATACTACCAACCGGCTGTACCCTTTGATTCAATATCTGCCCGATATGCCACCACCGCTACTGCACCCCCTCCTGCACCTGAATCGGAGCAGCAGCAGCAACAGCAGGCATCACCGCCCAAGGAGAAAGTAGAAGCACTTCCTCGTCTGGGCCGTGTCAAAGCCATGTCTTTCCTCCAATCCCTTGTGGACGACCTGCGCCATCAGCAGGGCGGAGACGGAAGCCATCTTTCTTCCACCTCCTCCTCATGTTCGTCCTCCATCTCGCCCTCCTCCACTTTCCCATCGTCGGCGCTGGACGAGGAAGTGGAGCCTTTCTACGCCTTGGCACAGCAATGCCGGCAGTCGGACCTGCCGGATATCGTCTTGGAGGTGCTTAACTCATACCGAGCCATGGCCTCGCCGGGTGCTCTGTCCATAGGTAGGTCCTCTCTTCGTCCCTCCCTCCCTCCTTCTCTTTGTCTCTTCTCCCGCCTAATTCCTTCCTACTTCACTTGTTTTTCACTTTTGTGGTGTCAAGTTCTAAATCTTTAAGCCTATTATGTATGTATATACGATTTCGGCCACGGTTGACATCTATCTGTGAGGCATAAGATAGTATAAACGTAACAGTCCCCCCATCCCTCCCTCCCTCCCTCCCTCCCTCCCTCTCAGGCGCCCCTCGAACGGCAGACTTCTGGACATTGATCATAACAGCCCATGCCGCTTTGGGCGACCTCCGTCTCTCCGCTCGTGTCTTCGAGGATGCCGTGCGGAGGGAGGGAGGGAGGGAGGGAGGGAGGGAGGGAGGGGGGCACAAGCTGGCGTTGGTGCCGGGGGGGGGGGGAGGGAGCAGCTGGAGGGTCGGGAGGGTGTTAGAGTCGTGGGTCTCCTCGTGTGGAGTGGCAGGCCTAGTGATGGCCTTGCATGTGAAGGGGCAGGTGAGGGAGGGAGGGAGGGAGGGAGGGAGGGAGGGAGGGTGAGTTT
>Ga0160420_100668_pt1 | contig 12342 bp, 21 predicted proteins | sample CelAP2metagpilot_FD_108197 | JGI IMG/M metagenome (GOLD analysis project Ga0160420, IMG submission 108197) | Phycosphere-associated microbial communities from algal ponds in Kailua-Kona, Hawaii, USA - Cellana AP2-5-5 metagenome pilot | ecosystem: Engineered > Artificial ecosystem > Aquaculture >... | reverse complement strand
TGGATGGCAGGGAGGGAAGGAGAGGGGCGAAGGGAGGAAAGGAGGGAAAAAGGGTAGAGGATGTTCTCAGAACAGGGGAAAGCGAGGGGGGGGGGGGGGAGGGAGGGAGGGAGGGAGGGAGGCTCCGATGAAGGCAACAAGGAATCATTAGAGCCTTACAAATATAACAATCCCTGTCCTCCGACATTCTCCCTCCCTCCCTCCCTCCCTCCCTCCCTCCCTCCCTCCCTATCTACCTACCTGATTAAGTAAATGAGAATCGTGTGCGGGCTGCGCATGGGCCCGCCTAGGGTGCAATACCGGAGAATGAGATATCTTGGGAGGGAGGGAGGGAGGGAAGGAGATAGAATGGTATGTGAGAGGGTTAGAGGATACTAGGAAGAAGAATTTGAGGGAGGGCAAGCAATAGCACAGGGCGCTGAGGCCCAGGTGAGAATGAATCTCTCTCACTTTCCCTCCTCCCTTCACTCCCTCCCACCTTCCCTCCTTACTTGAAAAGCTCCTCCACCATGGCCGCGACGAAGAAAGCCATACAGAAACACAGGAGGATGACCAGGCTCAGGTTGGCGCGGGCCCATTTTTGAATATCTTCCTCGGAGGTGTCGGCGTTGAAAGCGGGGAGGAGGCCTAGGGGAGGGTGAGAAGGAAGGAAGGAGGGGGTCAGGATGGCAGCAATCACAGAGTCTATCGGCCGAGCAGCCACCTTTCCTTTCGGCTTCCCGCCCTCCCTCTTTACCTGCCGCCCCGGCGATTGCCATCAGCAGCAGCTCGACGAAGGGCTCGGTCATGGCCGCCACTTGAGAGGTGAAGAAGAAGCCTGGGAAGAGGGAAGAGAAGGAGGGAGAGGGGGAAGGAGGGAGGGAGGGAGGGTCAGTAGGTGTAGTTGTTGCTGCGATTTGAGTGTTGAAGAAGGACCTGAGGGAAGGAGGGAGGGAGGGAGGGGGGAACGAGGGAGGGAGGGAAGAAAAGAGGGACTAGGAGACTTATGACGGGGTCACGGCGAATCATTCGAGGGAGGGAGGGACGGAGGGAGGGAGGGGGACAGACCTACCAACGGCAAAGAGCTTGATGATCGTGTCCAGGCTGGCTTCCTTCTTGTGTTTCCGCCAGTAGACGATGTAGAGAACGACGACGGGCTGGAGCACAGCCAGGGTGAGGATGAGGGCGCTCCCGGGGGAGGAGACGAGGACGGCCAGAAGGAAGAGGAGGAGGGAGGCGTTGAGGAGGAGGGAGGAGCAGCGGGAGAGCTTGCGGAGGGTTGCGAAGAAAGAGAGATTCCCTGCGGCGGTGGGGTCGGAAGAGAGGGGAGGCTGGGGGAGGAAGGGATGGAAGAAAGTACAAGGGGAATGAGGACGGGGAAAATGCGCGCACGCTCCCCTTCAGAAAAAAGAAGGAAGGGAGGGAGGGAGGGAGGGAGGGCGGGAGGGAGTATTCTTACGAGGTCTTCGCCAGTGCAGAATTCTTTGGGAGGCTTTTCCTCCGCGTTGGCTTGGCGTGCTTCTTGGGCCACAGCACAAGGAGAGCAGAATAAGTGGAGGCTGAAGTCCTCGCACCACCCGCCGGCGACGCCCAGAGCCTGACGAATTTTGCCTGGGGATAAGAGAAGATAAAGAGGGAGAAAGAGAGGGGAGAGAAAATGGAAGAGGAGAGGAGGGAAGGGAGCGGTCAATGAAGGAAAGAAGAGAGGATGTTGAGAAACGGGAAGTGAAGGAAAGAGGAGGAGGGAAAGAAGGAGGGTGGGAAAGAAGTACCTCGATAGTGAGCGCGCAAGGCGGCAAAGCCCACGAAGGAAAGGAGCGTAATGACCGGCCCTAGTAGAGCACAAAGGATAGCACTCACTACCGCGGCGCCTGAGGGAAGGGACGAGTGGAGGGCGGAGAGAGGGGAGAGGGAAGGGTAAGACAAACGATGGATATGAGTACAGACTCTCTCCACTTTGCATAATGCCCCCTCGTTTCTCTCTTCCCCTTCCCCCCCTCCTTCCCTTCCTCCATACCAATCACCATGCTTGCAAACGTGCAAGGCTGCGGGTGCAACTCAAACCGAGACGTAGTCCGTGTGAATAACAGTAACGGGCACCACAGGCTCCACCAGCAGCTCTCTCCATCTCTAAGCCAATCCAACGACGGGCTCGCCCACTGACGCGTCGGCGGCGGGGGCTGCTGTAGAGGGGGCTGACTTTGGTGCAGGAATCCTTCTTCTCCATGTCCTCCTCGTCCTCCTCCACGTCCTGGGTAAGGGTTGGAGGAGGAAGAAGAAGGAGGAGCAGAACTGGCACCCCCCGACACGCCCAAAGTATGTGCTACTGGGATAGCGTGGGAGGCTGGAGGTGTAACTGTCGTGGGAATAGGGACGACAGAAGCAGTAGGAGCATCATCAGGTGGGTATTGGTAGGAAACGGAGTCGGCGAAAGGGTTGTCCCGGGTTTGCATCTCTTGAGCGCGGGGGGCAAGGGGGTTGTTGTTGGTGCTGCCACCCCCACCCGTCGAGGATGGTGTGGACGGCATGGCTGGCTTTTACTCTCCTTGGTGACAAGAGAGGGGAGAGCGTGGTGTTTGCCTGTCTGTTAGTTGTCTGTGTGGATGGGAGAAGTGGGATGTATGCAGCGTAGTGTGGGTGTGGGCCGAGACAGGAGAGGGAGGATAAGTGCAACGGGGTTACGAGTGAGCAGGGGGCTACCTTGAGAAAGTCCTCCCTTGTCTTCCAACACTCTTCGCACGTTACAAAATTCGAGCATGTGCTTATGCGCCAGGAGGACGCACGTCGTTTGGAGTTGGGGTGTGAGCTGGGGAGCTTGTTCCTTCTTTTGGGGTCGAAAGCAAAACCAACGGTTTCGTGAGTCACGCCTCACCAAGCGTGGCTTTCCCCCTCATACATTTATTTCGATCAAGGCAACTTGCGACCGACGCATGAGCACATCTCTCTATATTGACAAAGGCATCCTGCATCCGATGCATGGGTACATGTCTTTATATGTCACTGCGAACCACTTCAACGATGACATGCCACCTCTTTTATCCATAAAGAAATGTGACCTGCCGCTCGTGCTTTTAAAAATATTGGTGGTCCACGTCATGAACACTAAAAGCAATGGCGTAAAAGCCGACACTGTTGTAGTATCCATATGTTCTGTTCCACCAAGAGTTTCAATTATGATTCAACTGTTCCTGCGACGAGGGTCTCGTTATTATATATAGGGGATGTGCTTTCAAAACTCCTATAGAATTCATCGCATGCAACCTGACGTCCTCTAGGGCTTGCATACAAGGGGGACCCTTTCAACAATAAATTGTTGCATATTCACCCCTTAGTTTTGTCAGAATTTTACTAGCGACTTTGACAGGTCTCTTGATCAGGCAAAGTCCCCGGACAAAATTGAGTAGGACAAAATTGAGATGAGATTGTCTCTTGGGACAATATCACGGGCACCAGGGCAGAGGAGAGGTTGGTATTGCTGCTTCCCCTCTAAAACAAAATAAATCGCACGACACACTATGGGGGTGAAATTGCTACTGGCCTTGGTACTTAAATGTGTCGGTGCATCCAACAAGTGCCAACGCGACAGCAACAAAAAACGGAATGGTCCGAAAGCCACAACGGACAGACGTCGTCACCTCATCACCTCTTACTTCACTTGATGTCTCCTTCGACTTGCATCATATTCATCATTTACACATACACTTAACACACACAGAAAGGGGGGCACAATTATGTCATTCAAGACGGCGGCGACCCCCTCCTGGGAGTGGGCCAAGGCCTTGCCAGCCTTTGTACGGGAGAAAGGGTGGAGAGCCAAGGCGTACTCTAAGGGGAACAAGCTCCAGGCGACGTACTACCACTGCTCCCTCTTTGATGTGCCCCCGTCGTTCTGGGCTGAGTTATTGGGAGGTGGGGACAAGGAAAGAGGGGACGAGCAGAAGGTGGAGTCATTGACGGCAGGGATGGAGGTGTGTGGGCTAACAAGAGGAGAGGGAGGGAGGGAGGAAGAGGACCGGGTACTGGAGGGGGAAGAGGAGGAGGAAGGCCTGGGGGAGGGAGGGAATGATGGAGCCGGCACCAAGCGGATGGAGTGCCGAAAGTGCCTGTGTGTTTTCCCGATGGAGGAGCGGGTGGCGCATTACCAGTCGGCCTGGCATCTGTGCAACTTGCGTCGAGGGTTGGCAAGGAAGTGAGTCATGGACGGGGGGAGGGAGGGAGAGAGGAAGCATGTAAATACAGCGAGAAAGGGAAACTTAAGAGAGAGACGCAGAATGAATTTAAGTTTTACACCCACATTTTACGTCGCTCGACTTTGTTCTACTTGACAGGCCGCCGGTTTCCCTGGAGGAATTCGATCGCCAGCGTCAGGAAGGCGAAGGCAATACAGGAGGCAGCAGCAACAGCAGCAGCAGCAGCATCAGCGGCAATGGCAGCATCAAGGAGGCGGACGAAGGGGTTGAGGATGAGGATGAAGAGAGCGACGAGGAAGGAGCGGCTGGGAAGGTACGGCCTGACATCCAGACGGAAAGTGCGGAGCTGACGCTGCGACGAGCACAGGTACCCTCCCTCCCTCCCTCCCTCCCTCCCTCCATCACCTCCTCAACTCTTATCTACTCCCCTTCCTTCTTCAGACTCCTTGCACTTTTTTTTGTGAACCTTTCTCTTCTGCTTTGACGTCAACCGGGGCCAGCCACAAACCTGACACCCTCACTAACCTCCCTCACTCCCTCGCGCAGGCTCCTTACGCTGTCACGTTGTGGTCTGTCCTCCTCTCTTCTGACGCCAAGCGAGCCAGCAATACCGAGCTTCTAAACGCCATGCAGCACACCCTCGCTTGTGGGGCAGCAGCAGCAGCAACAGCTGGGAAGCGTCGATGGGCCGTGTTAATGCTACGCTCAGGTTTGGGTCCACAAATTTCTTTTCTCCCTCCCTCTAGCCCTCCCTCCCACCAGCCTCCCTTCCCCTTGACTGCATGGCCCCATCGCTTTCTTTTGGTCTGTCCATCCTTCGCCTTCTAGGTATCCATCCCTCCCTCCCTCCCTCTTTCAGGGAAATTCGCGGGTGCGGTTTTCGAGGGCCATCGGGTGCTAGCCCACAAGGCTTTCAGGCGGTACACCGTCCGAGCCAAGGCGGGAGGAAGCCAGAGCGCGTACGACAACCAAGGTGGGAGGGAGGGAGGGAGAGAGGGTAGGCGCGACACGGTCCGAACCAAAGCAGGAGGAAATTAGAGTGTTTAGAAATAGCAAGACATACTCCTCCCTCCCTCCCTCCCTCCCTCCCTCCCTCCTTTTCTTTTCGCGTAACCTACCTGAATACATGTAACCACACACATCCCTCCCTCCCTCCCTCCCTCCCTTCCTCCCTTCCACAAGGGCGACGGGCGCAGTCCGTGGGGTCCCAATTGAGACGATACGGCGAGCAAAAAACTACCGAAGACGTCAGGGCCGTGTTGGAGGAATGGAAAGCTTTGATAGAGGGCTGCGAGCTGCTCTTCCTCTCCCTCCCCAAGACCATGAGAGGGGTGATGCTGGGAGATGAGGTGAGTGGGAGGGAGGGTGGGAGGGAGGGTAGAGGGGCAAAATCTGATAGGAGAAAGTGAGCTGTTGGCGTCGATTTCCTCTCTCGTTCAAGACAACGAGGCCGTGCGGGATGACGAGATAGGTTGATTTTCCCTCCCTCCCTCCCACCCTCCTTCCTTTCCTCCCTCCTTTTTTCCCGCCCTTTTGTGAACAATGCGAAGCACTGAATTTCCTTCCCTTCTCCCCTCCCTCCCCGCCATCCTTCCCTCCCTTCTTTCTAGCCCCCCCTCCTTCGGCGGGACGACGCTCGCCTTCGATCCGTTCCTTTTATGACCGAGGCCCCCTCGTTCGCCGAGACCCAGGCCGTCCACACCCGCCTCGCTACCATCCGTTTCTCCGCCCCTCCCTCCCTCCTTCCCTCCCTCCCTCCCACCACAAACACTGACAACAACAACAACAACAACAATAGCAGCAGCAGGAGCAGCAGCAGCAGCGACAACAGTGCCCTCTCTCCCTCCCTCCCTCCCTCCCCCCCTCCCCCTACCGCTGATCCTGACTGGGACGTCGCCCTCGCTACGCTCATCCTTGAGAAATCCTTTACCCCTTCCTTCCTCCCTCCCTCCCTCCCTCCCTCCCTACTCACCTCTCGAAACGAGGAGGGCAAGACCCTACTGCATCTGGCGGCGGAGGGCGGGAAGGAGGGATGGATAGAGGCGCTGCTCTTAAGGGGGGCGAACCCCTGCCTCCTTGACTTAAGAGACAGGCCTCCTTATTTTTTGTGTGCGAATAAAGGATCAAGAGATGCGTTTAGGAGGGCGAGGGGGAGGGAGGGAGGGAGGGAGGGAGGGGAAGGTGGAGGCGGAGGGTGGGACTGGGGTAGGGCGGGAGTCCCTGAGGGGCTGACGGAGGAAGGGGAGAGGAGGAGGAGGGAGAAGGCGAAGGAAAAGAAGAAACGCGCCAAGAGCAACAAGAGCAAGAGGAAGGAGGGGGGGGAAGGAGAGGATGGGAAGGAGGAGATGGAAGAGAAGGAGCAGGAGAAGGAGGAGGAGATGGAGGATCTGAGGCAGCCGAAGTGCGACATGTGTGGGAAGCGAGTCAAGGTGCTCTATACTCGCCTGGAGTTCGTTTATTGCTCTACCGACTGCGTGCAGGGGCATAAGAGGCAGCTGTTGAGCGAGGCGGCTTTGAGGAGATTTGGAGGTGGACTATGAGGGTGAGAAGGAGGGAGAGGGAGGGAGAGAGGGAGGGAGGAAGGAGGAGGTAGAAGTGTGCCTTGGCGCCCAGAGAGTGGGTAAAAAAGGGTCAAAAATACAATCAAATGGAAACACTTTTCACAAATTCATAAAATCTAAAATAAGCAAAAACATTCCTGCGTTTTATAGATGCGTGCCTGGATATCCTTTTTTTGATATCTGAAACTGACTTTGGAGGAGGGGGGGTCCATGACGGAGGAGAGAGGGATGGAACGGAGGAGGGAATGAAGAGAGTATAATCAGAAGGGCAGGGAGAAATAAGGACACACACGGCTGTACACGGGCGTCCGAGCCTCCCATCGCGTGACGTAGCTCAGCCGGATGTTGCTCTCCAGTATTTGCTTCTTCTACATCTTGTTCTTTCCTTCATTGTTTTTCTTCTTCTTCTTCCTCTTCTTCTTGAACTCTTTTTTTCCCCTCCTTCTTCTTGCTTTTTTTCCCTCTGTGCTATTAGTCTAATTTTTCTTACAATTACTCTTCTTCTCTTTCGTCTCCTTCTCGTTTCTCCTATACTCTGACTCTCCGCCCGCCCAAGACATACCTATCTGATTTTGATTTTCTCCTCAATCCTTGATCGTTCCCTCCATCCCCTCCCTCCTTCCCTCCTTTCTTCCATCTACCACTTAAACATTTCTTCGTGCATATCCATCCTTCCCTTCGATCCGTCCACGGCCTCTCTCACCTCCCGCAACATGCCCTCTGGCCCACACACTACCACTCCCCTCCTTTCCTCCCTCCATCCTTCCCCCCCTTCTCCTTTTTTTCCTACTTGGGAACTACCCCACGCCTCGAGCAACCTATGAAGATCGGGTCGGCCAGGGAGGAAGGGGGGGAGAGATGGCAAGCCCCCTCCTCCCGCTGCCTCCCTTCCCTTCTCATACACATCGACGGGAAGCGAAGGGGCATCCAGGTTAACTAGTGCTATCCCTCCCTTCCTTCCTTCCTCCTCCCCCCCCTCTCCATTTCTTCCTTTCGAAGAGCTGTCCGACATGTACAGACAAAGCGAGAGGGGAAAGCGGGGGCGGATGGAAGGAATGGCATCCGCGAACTCCTTCCCTTCCTCCACCACACCGGCACCGGCAGTGGCAGCAGCAGTGGCCGTAGCAGTCGCATAGGTAGAGGAAAGGGAGGAGGACGACGAAGAAGACGACGACGACGAGGAAGGGAGGGAGGAAGAGGGCTCACGGAGAAGGCTGGAGAGAAATGGCGCGAACCAGGAGATTTGGGTGGCATCTCTCACAACCCACACAAGGGTGACGGATTGAAGGAGGGGAAGGCCACGCTTGGAGTGGTACTGAGAAAAGGAGGGAGGGAGGGAAGATGGGAGGGAGGGAGGGAAGAGAGGAAGGCCGTGGGACGTGAGAAATAGACAGCGGTTCCGGACAGCCCAGGGTGGGAGAGAAGGAGGGCGTACCTGCTTGTACAGCGCCCGTAGCGTGGAGGTAAGAGGTGTGATGCCTATCCCTCCCCCTACCAGCAGCAAGTGCGAATAGTCGGACAGGATGATGGAGAGGCTGCCATAAGGGCCATCAAGGGCGATACTGACAGCTTCCTTGCTTCTAGAATAGGGGGGAGGGAGTGGGGGATAGGGGTAGGAATTGTGAGATGGAGAGACAATCATAGGGCCCGTCGAGGGCGAGAATAAGAAACTCGTGATCTCGAGGAAGGGAGGGCGGGAGGAAGGGAGGGGAGGAGGGAGGGAGGGAGGGGTACCTTTGAGGGGAATCAGCCGAGAACAAGCTCTCAGCCAAGAGCCGAACGCGATGCGACCATGAGCCTTCGCCTGTGTCGCAGATAAATACGTGCATGGTGTGTAAATCGTAGGTACATGTGTATCCTCTCAAATGATCATCATTACGCGTGGATGTGTGTGTGTGCGTATGCCAATAGTCACCACCACGCGTATCAGTGTCAGTCGTCCTTCCCACTCGCCCTCCCGTCCTCCCGTCTTCCGTCCTTCCTCTTTTCTTTCTCGCCTCACCCGCCGATCCTGTAACCTCCGGCTCTCATACTTTTCCCCCTCTTCCTCCCTTCCCTCCCTCCCTCCCTCCCTCCCTCTGATCTCCCCAAAACCTACCGCAGTCCTTGACGAAGAAAGTCGCTACCTCCCCTCCTTCCCCCTCGTCATCCCCCCCTCCCTCTGCCTCCTCCTCCTCGCTGTAGGCGACACTGTAAGGGTGCCACTCCCACTGGCTCAGGCCTGGAAATTGAATAAAAAAATACTCGCCCGCTTTCCTGTGGGTGGGAGAAGGGAAAAAGGGAGAGAGGGAGGGAAGGAGGGAGGGGGAAGAGATGAATCTGACTGGCTCGATATTTGCAACGAGGGACAAATGAAACCCAGCCCTCGCCTCGCCTCCATCTCTCCTTCCATCCCTCCCTCCCTCTTTTTCCTTTCTCGTACCTCAAACCCGTTGTCCGCCTGGCGAGTCGCACGGAGATTTTGGTCACCTCCCCCTTGCCTAGTGAGAGGAGGGAGGCCGAGGAAGGGAGGGAGGGAGAGGAGGTGCGGGCGTGCCGGTAGACCAGGTCACACGCATGGCAGACGAGAGGCACAGAAAAGTAGAGGAGGGGGAGGGAATAGGGGAGGGAGGGGGTGTAGGAGGAGGGGGCGGGGAGGTGGAGGAAGACGAGGAGGAAGAGGGCGAGGGCCGAGAGGATGTGGAGGACCTATGGAGGTAGTGAGGGAGGGAGTAAGGGAGGGAGGACGTGTGTTAAGACGAACGATCCATGTGGTACACTTCAGCGCTTCATTCACTCATTCCTTCCTTCCTTCATTTAATTCTTCCTTTGTGCAGTCTCCGTCCCTCCTTCCCACCCACCCATCGTCCCTCCCTTGCTCCCTCCCTCCCCACCTGGAAGGTCTCGAAGACCCGCCTTCGCACGACCTCGATGGCGGCCAGGGCCTGGAAGCAGAGCACCGCGTAGGCAGTAACGCCGAATGCAGTGGCCACAGGCGTGAGGAGGGTGGGTGCCCACTAGGGAAGGAGTGAGGGAGGGTGGGAGGGAGGGCGGGAGAGGGCGTCAGGCTACATCATACATGAGGATAAGCCTACAGCGATAGCCCAAATTCTATGTCGTCCTTTTACTCTCTTTTCCCTCCCTCCCTCCCTCCCTCCCTCCCGGCCCACCTTCAGCGGCGCTACAGACAGGGAGAAGCCGAGATGGACGGAGGCCACGACCAAGAGGAAACGACCCAAGCGCTTGTGGAAGGCGAGGGCGCGCTCGAAGGGAATGCCTAGAGGGAGGCAAGGGAGAGAAGGAGGGCGGGAGGAGGGAGGGAAGGAGGGCCGACAGGTGGAAAGGGCGGGTGAGAATTTATTTTTTCCGTCCACAAAAAGCACGCTGGCGAGAAGGGAGGGAGGGAGGGAGGGAGGGCGGGTGGGAGGGTTCTTACCCGTCATCCACAGCCACACACTCGTCCTGGCAACCGGCAGCGTCACGAGCATCATCACCGTCAGCGCCACTCTGCCGGTTGCCACTGCTGCCGCCCGTTGCACGTCCTGCCCTGCCTCCCTCCCGCCTTCGAACCAGCCGCGCCCAAGCGCAGCCAGCAGGGCCAGCGTCGTCAGCTCCAGGCATATGGGCCCCAGGCGTGTGGACCCCCAGGAGGAGGGCGCGAGGGAGGCAGGCATGGTGCTGGTGGAGGCGGCGAGGGAGGGAGGGAGGGGGGGAAGGACGGAGGCGAGCCGGCGCTGGAGTAGGAAATGTCCAAGCTTAGAGCGACGGATGATGGGCCGGTGCCAGAAGCAGGAAATGGCGAGGAAGGGGAGGAGGAGGAGGAGGAGGCCGGGGAGGAGGGAGGGGGTGTCGATTATGTGCGACGAGGAGAAGCCCTTGTGGGTAGTAGCGCCGGAGGGGAGGAAGGAGGGAAGGAGAAAAGGAGGGGAAGAGAGGGAGGGAGAGATGGAAGAAGCGATGATGGTGAGTGTCGTAAGAACTAGTCGGGTTTATACTACTTTTTGCCCTCCTTCCTTCCCTCCCTCCTTCCCTCCCTCCTTCCCTCCCTCCTTCCCTCCCTCCTTCCCTCCCTCCTTCCCTCCCTCCTTCCCTCTTTCTATTCCACCTTCCTTTCCTGGCCCCTCCGCTCCCCTCCGTCTTTAGCTATCGCTTACCCATTCCTCCCGTCCTCCCTCCCTCCCTCCCTCCCTCCCTCCCTCCCCTCCCTCCCTCCCTCCTTACCTGCTGCTCTGACGCCTGCCGAGCCCAGTCCACCGTCACGGCGGCCGCAACGTCGTGCATAGTGGGGTAATCCCCCGCCCCTCGGGCGTATAAAAGGTCGTTTTTCCCGTCTAGATTGAGGATGGATGCTGGGGGTGGAGGGAGGGAGGGAGTGAGGGAGGGAGGGAGGAAGGATTCAGATGGTTAGAAGGAGGAGGAGGTGCAGGTAGGCAGGCATCTGCTGACTTGCCTAGGTGTCTTCTTATCCTTCCCTCCTTCCCACCCTCCGCCAGCCCCCTCCTCGGCTGTTCAACTGAGAGATGGTGTCGGTATCGGAGTAGCGTGTAGTCGGGAGTGGCCTGTGTGAGCAGCACCTCCAGGACCTGGGAGGGAGGGAGGGAGGGAGGGAGGGAGGGAGGGAGGGATGGGTGAGAGGATAGAGTAGGACGGGTGAAAGGATGCATGTCGGCTTGACGTGGATGATACGAGGGAGGGAGAGAGGAATGGAGGGAGGGAGGGAAGAGGGGAGGGAAGAGGGAAGGCCACCCGGATGAGTAAGCACACGCTACCTTCTTTCGACCTCCCCCTCATTCTCCATCTCTGAGCCCTCCCTCCCTCCCTCCCTCCCTCCCTCCCAGGGACGTACCTTGTCGTCCATGGGTAGGGGGATGACGCCCGTGGCGCGTTGGGCCTGCAGCTCTACTAAAGAAACCTCACCTGTTGACAGCAGTGCGGGAACGAGGGAGCGAAGGAGGCGAGATTGGCGGTAGCGAGGAGGAAGGGGGGGGAGGGAGGGAGGGAAAAAGAGAGGGAGGGAGGGAAAGAGAGAGGGGAAAAAAAGCGTGTTCGCCTCTTACCATGCCAGAAAGACGGTAGGAGAGAGGGAAGGGGGGGGAGGGAGGGAGGAAGGACGAGCAGGCGTACCTGTGGCGTCCGGAAAGAGCATGACTTGATGGTAGGGCGTGTCCACCATCCGGGGCTTGCCCGAGATGACGCCGATGGAGACCCACGTCTGGCCCATTCCGGCCACCTGTTGAGGGAGCGAGGGAGGGAGGGGGGGAGGGGGAGAGGGAAGGCAAGAGGGTGAGACATGGTGGTCGGGAAGCAGGATGTCTCCCACTCTTTCTCCTTCGCCCTCGCTCGGCATGACTGCGAGGAAGGAAGGGAGGGAGGGAGGGAGGGAGGGAAGGTCGGGAAGCTACCTGGATATCCACGTAATCTCCCTGAGGGCTCACGGACCAGCTCATCTCCATGCCTGGGTCGCGATCGAGGACGATAGTCTGTGATAGCCGAGGCACATCCGAGCCTAAGACGAAGCCTGTGGAGACCTGGGGAGGGAGGGAGGGAGGGAGGGTAAGGAGCGTAGGCGGTGGAGGGAGGGAGGGGGGGAGGGGAGGAAGAGTATAGAGACTCACACCTTCTTCCTCTTCATC